>Ga0187786_10000166_pt1 | contig 21345 bp, 24 predicted proteins | sample 0815_BV2_10_20_M_FD_132449 | JGI IMG/M metagenome (GOLD analysis project Ga0187786, IMG submission 132449) | Tropical peat soil microbial communities from peatlands in Department of Meta, Colombia - 0815_BV2_10_20_MG | ecosystem: Environmental > Terrestrial > Soil > Wetlands > Peat | place...
GATGAGCGGCAGCAAGGGGGAGCCTGGATTGTTCCGGGAGGCCATGAGTTTTGCAGATACCAATGGTGACATATGGGTAAAAAAGGTTCCTTATTTAATTCCAGTTCACAGCGATCCAGCTATAGGTATATGTCGACAAAAAACCAAAGATACCGGAGATGGCAGACGAGCCTGAATTCCGGTACAAACAGTGCCTCATCATCAGGAACGATGTGAAAATGAGCTGCGGAAAGCGGTGTGCACAGGCGGGCCACGCGGCCATTGGTGCGTATTGCGGTGCCGACAAGATCCTCCAGAAGGCGTGGCTGCAGGAAGGGCAGAAGAAGGTGGTCCTCAAGGCAAACGACGAAAGGACGCTCTTCGAACTGAAGGTGATTGCGGAACGTGCCGGGATCTCGACGTCCCTGATCCAGGATGCCGGGATGACTGAGATCCCTCCCGGCACGGTCACTGCCCTCGGCCTTGGTCCGGCAAAGAGCGAAGATCTCGACAAGGTCACCGGTTCGCTCTCCCTGTTATGAGACAGAGCCGGTATCCCCTTGAATGCGAGCTCGGGATCCGATGGTATGCGAGCGATACTGAAGGTATCGGCGGGACGCTCCGGACAACTCCCGGGGATTTTCGTGTGGAAGAGATTCCCCCCGACAGGAAACTGAGTGGCGGGCCGTACCTGATCTGCAGGCTGACCAAGACAAACTGGGAACTCCAGCATGCGGTGAAGGAGATCGCAAAACGCCTTTCGATCAGCCACCGGAGGATTGGGTGGGCTGGTACAAAAGACCGTAATGCAGTGACGACCCAGTGGATTTCGATCTACAATGTCACTCCTGAACAAGTAGCTGGTGTCCGCCTCCGGGACATCACCCTCGTACCGGTCGGACAATCGAATGAGGGGCTCGCACTGGGCGAACTCAAGGGAAACAGGTTCGATATTGTGATCAGGGATATATCGGTGGAGGATCCGGAGGAGCAGGTCCGTGCTGTCACAGAAACGGTTGTCGCCGGCGTGCCCAACTACTTCGGGCTCCAGCGGTTTGGCGCGATTCGCCCGGTAACCCACCTTGTGGGTGAGTGGATCCTCCGGGGCGATTACGAGCAGGCGGTGCTCACGTACGTCGGAAAAGAGTTTCCCGGGGAACCTGAGGAGATCAAGGCCATCCGGTCGGCATTCAGCACAACACGCGATCCCGTCCCGGCGCTGCGTGCACTGCCGGTCCAGATGAATTACGAACGGGCCATGCTCCACCACCTTGCAGGACGGCCGGGCGATTATTCAGGGGCTCTCCAGATGCTTCCGCCGAAACTGCTCTCCATGTTCGTCTCGGCATTCCAGTCGTACCTGTTCAATCTCGCACTGAGCCGGAGGATCGATGACGGGTTTGGCCTCGATGATCCCCGGCCCGGCGACAGCCTCCTGTTCACAAACGGCCGGATGGATACGGTGACACCTGCCAATATCAGTGCCGTGAAGATCCATCTGAAACGGGGGCGGTGCTCCATCGCTCTTTTCATGCCGGGAAGAGAGAAGACCGCGGTTCCATCAATTACAGAGCAGGTAACTGAAGATCTTCTCCGGGAGAGCGGAATATCTTCGGATGATTTCGGGCGGGCTTCCGCTTTCGTCCGGACGAAGTTCGAAGGGGCCTGGCGGCCGGTGATTCTGAAGGCCGAAATCCAGTCATCATCCTGCGAAAGGAGCCTGGGCCTCCGGTTCACACTCCCCCCCGGTCATTATGCCACAACGGTCTGCCGGGAGTTCATGAAGGCAGACCCGGTAAGGATGATTTAGACCGGGACTGGGCCAGTTTCTTCGCCCCATCGATGGCATCGTTCAGGTTGCCAAGCTCATCTACCACGTTAATTTTTACCGCATCGGCTCCGCGGATCACTCTCCCGTCTTCGATATCGGTGCGGGCGATCACCCGCTGGGTTGTGACGTCGTTGATGAAGTTCTCGAAACTCTCGGAGACGATCTTCTGGGCATACTGCTCCTCTTCGTCAGTGAGCGGACGGGATGTCGAGCCCATGTCCTTCTTGCTGCCGGACTTGACGACGCTGACATTGTAGCCCTCCTTCTCCATCCAGCCGCTGATATCCGAGAACTTCCAGATCACGCCTACTCCTGCAGTGAAGGTGTCCGGATCAGCATAGATCCGGTCCGCGTGGGCACTGACGTAATAGGCAGCCGATGTACCGATGTCGCCCATGGAAACGACTACCGGTTTCTTGGTCTTTGCATATTCGAGATCCCCGATGATCTCCTGAGCGGCAGCTGGCGATCCCCCCGGGCTGTTGACGCGGAGGACGATTGCCTCGACCATCGGGTCATCAGCTGCATCCCGGAGTTCCTTTCCTACGACTTCGCTCCCGATGTTATCGCCGTCGTCGACCTGTCCGGTGACCATCGTGCCCTCCATGCGGATGACAGATACGCCCTGGTTTTCATGATGAGAGATGAAAAAATAACCAACCGATGCCACACATACGATGAAGAGCCCCAGGGTTATGACGAGGAACCATTTCAGCCCGGAGCTGGAACGCACCCGGGGCTGTGCCGGCATCGTGCAGGGTTGTGGGACCGGGATCGCAGCGGCCGCATGGACCGGCTCAGAAGGGAGCGCAGCTGAAGGTGCGGGGATTTCCTGGATCTGGTTACCTGCGGGAGGAACCGGACCCGTGGTATCTGGACCTGCCCCGGATTCTGTCAGGGGCTGCGACGGAAATTCATTTTCTTCCATTCTTTCACGCCCCGGTGTAAAGGACATCAAACTCGGAGACGAGGTTGCTGCCGCACAGGTAAAATTTTTTCAGATTGAGCCGAATCATCTGGTCTTCCGTATCGATATGCATTCCTCCGACAAGCGATGGCGTATCGGAACCCCCTACGATGAAGGGGAGGTGGATGAGCCGGATCTCATCGACGAGCCGGTCGTGCAGCATGTGCCAGTTCAGGGTCGGGCCGCCTTCGATCATCAGTTTTTTCACGCCGAACTTTTCCCGGAGGATCTTCATGAGGAGTGGAAGTTCGACATGGTTTTTCCCTGCAACGATGATGTGGACACCTTTCTTCCGGATGGCTTCGACACGATCCGCCGGTGCAGCTTCGCAGACTGCGATTGCAGTCGGTGCATCGTTCCTGAGGACATTGGCATCAAGCGGGAGATCTGCCATGCTGCACGGGATCACGCGGAGGGGATTTTTCCCCTGAACATACCGAACCGTAAGGAAGGAGTTGTCGATCCGGATCGTGTTGGCGCCAACCATGATTGCATCATAGGCTGCCCGGGTCTCATGGAGCAGCAGCTCGGTCTCGTGTGCCATGTACTTCATCAGGATCTTTGAGGAGGCCCCCTTCTTCAGGGTGAGTTTTCCGTCTGCCGTAATCTCTGACATCATCAGGACATGCGGCCGTTCGGTTATGGGAGTCATTGGTTTTCTTCTCACCGGTATCTTTGGGTGGGGGATATAAATAAAGTGATGATTGCGGAATTGAAAACCATGGTACTCTCCGCTCAAATCGCTCAAAAAAGGCAACTATTAATGGATCGTCTGCCCATGAAATGAGATATGAACATCACCGCGTTCCGGCCGAGATTTGTGGGGTATCTCGAACCGGTTGCGGACATCTTCATCAGGCTGCGGATTACGCCAAACCAGATCTCGCTCCTGGCTCTTGTTGCCGGTGCGATTTGTGCTTTCCTCTTTTTCCGGCACGAGTTCCTCCTTGGCAGCCTTGCTCTTCTTGTGTCGGCTGTCTTCGATCTTATCGACGGGAGTGTTGCGAGGAAGACCCACGCTCACACGAATTTCGGTGCTGTTTTCGACTGGATCGTGGATAAGTATGTAGATGGGATTGCGCTCCTTGGGATCGGTCTTTCAGGTATCCCGATCGTCAGCAGTGTCCTGCCGGTTCCGGCAATTGCGGATTTTGCGGTTGTTTCTGTTGCGATCATAGGATCGCTCATGAACACCTTCATCAAACCGGTTGTCTATGCCGAGATAGGCTATCGGCAAAAAGTAGAGGGCAAGATCGATGATCCGCTTGAAGGTGTGGGGTTCTTCGGCAGGCCCGAGACGTTCCTGTTTCTGATCCTGGGCGGGATATCCGGGTTCATCTGGGTAGCGGTCATCGTCATCGCAATCTGTACGAATCTCTCTGCAATCCAGAGGATCATTTACCTTTACCGAACGCTTTCCTGACCTCGCCTGCATACATCTGGTAGAGCTCATCAGCATAATTTCCGAGTTCCGGAATGATGGTGAAGAGCCCATATGCGATGAAAAAGAGGATAATGAGCGCAGTCAGTTCCATGATGACATTATGCGCCCAGAAGAAACTCTTGTACCCTGGCTCGCCATTGCCGGCAACCTCCGGCAGGTACGGGAACCACTGCTCCGAATAGGCAATGATAACAAAAGCGTTCCTGAGCAGGTTAAGAAAATAGATCGTCGGGGCTACGATCAGAAAAGCGAGGATCTTCTGTCTGGTATTGGTCGGGACCGCAGCGGCGACCCCCAGCATGATCGCGATGCTCTGGATCCCCGTACAACCAAGAATGATCTCCACGTTGTAATTATTCCTCGAGATGACGCTTCGCATAAGATCGCCGCAGACACCGGTGATGACCGGCTGTTCGGTGAGGGGATCCATGCAGGTCAGATGAACGCTGAAATGCAAAAGATCGAGGATCCATACGACCTGGCTGACAACTGCACTGATGAGCCAGTCCCCCACTTCAGGGATATATCCGAAGGGGGCGTAGATGATAAATGCTACCGCGGCAGCACGGGAGAGGCTGTATGCACGTTCATCCTCACGAAGGAGATACCTTGCCGTGATGAACAGGAAAGGGACCGAGAGCGCTGCCATCAGGGGGTACAGGAGGTTGTTCTCCCGGAAATATTCGTCGAGGTTTGCAAAGAGGGACAGGACGATGAAGATCCAGCCGATGATGGCAGCGTATTTCCTGTGGCGACCGGGCACGAGGAACAGAAGAAATCCCAGACAGGACAGCAGTACCAGGTACTCGATCATTACAGACATATTCGCCGGTCACCCAAAAAAGGGTTCTCTCTTTTACACAATGGTCGCCAACCCCGGTTGAAGGCTGAGTCGTGATATTTGCCGGCGATATGACCCGATCATACCCGGTTCGCCGGATAATAACCGGGGTTTCGGACACGAGGCTTAATCTTGTAGCATCACGCATAGTAAGTGCAATGTTCTGTCCAGAATGCAAGACCCTCCTGACATCTTCAGCCGGTCAACTCAAGTGCCGGAAATGCGGATATATCCGCAAGATCGAGAAAGAGGATCAGATGAAGGTTCAGAAAAAGCGGGTCGAAAAAGAGATCATGATCGTGGACGATGAAGAGGATAAGATAAAAACCATGCCCACGATCCCGATCAAATGCCCGAAATGCGAGAACAACCTTGCATTCTGGTGGCTCCGCCAGCTCAGGGCTGCCGATGAGAGTGAAGTACGATTCTTCCGCTGCACGGAATGCGGGCACACCTGGCGCCAGTACGATTAGGTTGTTTCTCTTACGAATGATGTCTGAGAGACACCGTTCCGAAGGATCCGATTCCTGAAATTCGGAGGGTCCGGATAGTGGTCTGAACGGACCGTTATTTTAAGACAGGAAACAGAACCCTTAATTTCATTCACCCATCATTAATAGTGTTACATCGGGGTTTTTCATGGCTGAGGACTTTAATGTCAAACTTACCGAGAAGTATTACACTCCCGACCCCTCGTATCCTGCGGCCAGCTGGCTCGGGGATTACGAAAAAGCGTACCAGGAATTCATCGGGAATCCCGAGGCGTTCTGGGATCGGATTGCCCGCGAACTCCACTGGTTCTCGCCGTATATAAAAGTCCGGGAATGGCATTACCCGCACGCACGCTGGTTTATCGGAGGCAAGACCAACATTACGTATAACTGCCTCGATCGTCACGTCCAGAATGCCCGGCGCAATAAGGTAGCACTGATCTGGAAAGGCGAGGATGAAACTGAGCGTATCTACACCTACCGGCAGCTTCTCCGTGAAGTCATGCGGGTTGCAAACGGGCTGAAAAATCTGGGTGTATCCAAGGGAGATCGCGTCTGCATTTACATGCCGATGGTCCCCGAGCAGATCATTTCAATGCTCGCCTGCGCCCGGATCGGGGCAGTGCACAGTGTCGTATTCGGCGGTTTCGGTGCAGCAGCGCTGAATGGAAGGATCACCGGGGCCGAAGCAAAAGTCGTGATCACGGCCGACGTGACCTTCCGGCGCGGAAAGTCAATCCCCCTCAAGCACATCATCGAAGAAGCGATCATCAACGCACCGAGCGTTGAGCATATCATCGTTCTCCGCAGGGAAACTGAACAGCCGGTCGAGATCCACAAGGAGATGGAGACCGACTTTTATGAAATGCTCCGCGACGTGAAACCGGATTGCGAACCCGAAATGATGGATGCCGAGGATCCGCTTTTTATCCTGTACACCAGCGGTTCCACCGGTGCCCCGAAAGGGATTGTTCACACCTGCGGAGGATACATGGTCGGGACGTATTTCACGACACGAGCCGTTTTCGATATCCGGGAGAACGATGTCTACTGGTGCACCGCAGACCCCGGCTGGATCACCGGGCATTCCTATGTCGTGTACGGGCCCCTGGCCGCGGGTGCAACGATTATTCTCACCGAGAGCACGCCGGATTACCCCGACCCCGGCACGTACTGGAGGATGGTGGAGGAGTTTGGGGTCACGATTCTCTATACGGCACCGACTGCAATCCGCATGTTCATGAAGCTTGGCGAGCAGTGGCCGGACAAGTACAACCTCAGTTCCCTGCGCATCCTCGGTTCCGTTGGAGAACCGCTGAATCCTGAGGCGTTCGAATGGTTTTACCGGGTCATCGGCAAGAACCGGTGCCCGGTAGTGGATACCTGGTGGCAGACCGAGACCGGTATGCATATGGTCACGACCATGCTCGGAGAACGGATGTACCCGGGTTTTGCCGGGAAGAGTATTCCCGGTGTGGTCGCCGATGTCGTGGACAAGACCGGGAAATCCGTCCCTCCGGGAACCGGGGGATTCCTCGTAATTCGGGAACCCTGGCCTTCGATGCTGCGGACGGTATACAAAGATGACGAGCGGTATCGGAAGTACTGGAACACCATTCCCGGCTGTTATGCCGTCGGGGATCTTGCCGTAAAGAATAAAGAGGGGTACATCATGGTCCTCGGCCGGTCCGATGACCTTATCGTCGTTGCCGGTCACAATATCGGTACGGCAGAAGTGGAGAACGCTCTTGTCTCCCATAAGGCAATTGCCGAAGCGGCGGTCATCGGTAAACCTGATGAAGTGAAAGGTAATGTCATCAAGGCGTTCGTGGTCCTTCGCATCGGGCATGCCGCAAGCGACCGGCTGAAAAACGAGCTTCTCTACCACGTGCGTATCACCCTCGGACCCATTGCAATGCCATCGGAGATCGAGTTCGTTGCATCGCTACCCAAGACCAGGAGCGGTAAAATTCTCCGGAGAGTTCTGAAAGCGAAAGAGCTGGGGATGGATCCCGGGGATTTGTCAACGATCGATGAATGATGGTGGGGCAATCCTATTCGTTTTTCCTGTCCATCGCATGCAGCGACAAATAATGGGAATAGTTTTCGATCAGTATTTATAGAGGCCAATCTTTTATATAGTTTATAAAGTCAGAGGAACGTCGCTCCATCAGCAGATCTGAACTCTTTGTTCATCAGAATGTAAAAAATCGGGTGATTACCATCATGAAGGTCAGGCCAGAGGATTCCCTTAAAATCGAAAATATCGTTGCGTCCGCGAAGGTAACCGATTACCTGGATCTCCCAGTCCTTGCGTCAAACATCAAGGATGCCGAATACAACAAGAAGCGGTTTCCCGGGGTAGTGCTCCGGATGCAGGATCCCAAGATCGCTGCTCTCGTCTTTGGATCCGGGAAGGTCGTTCTGACCGGTGCGAAAAGTATCGACAGCCTTAGCAAGGGTCTGAATATTCTCGGAGGCCTGCTGCGCAAACAGGGGATTGACATTCCCAAGAAACTGGAGTACAAGATCCAGAATATCGTGACTTCGGCAGATCTTGCAACGGCCATCAACCTGAACAAGATCGCGGTTGGATTCAATCTCGACCGGATCGAGTATGAACCCGAACAGTTCCCCGGCCTAGTCTACCGTCTCGATAATCCGAAGGTTGTCGTGCTCCTGTTCGGCTCCGGCAAACTTATTATAACCGGTGGAAAAGAACCGGAAGATGCCAAGAAGGCGGTTGTCAAGATACTTTCCGATCTTCGCAGTCTTGGCCTGATGTAATTTTTTCCCTTAAAATCATATATTTTTCATTTTTTCAGTGTCATTTCGCCTTGCATTTTCTCTATCTGCAGAGTGTCCTATATATATCCATCGAGCATTGCTCGACAATAACGAAGCCTATATATCTATGACAGGATAATTAATAAACAAAAGTATCATGGAAATAATGTGGATGTGAGTTATGAGAACGGAGAATGTCATGTATTTCACCGAGAAGGAAGAGGAGTTCGCAAATCTTCTTATCGAGATCGGAACGAAGCGCAATGTGGCAAAAGTACTGGTTTTCCTTGCTAACACTCCGGAGGCAACCTCGCGTGCTATCGAGCGGGGCACAGATCTCCGGCAGCCGGAAGTCAGTATCGCTATGCGCTATCTGATCGACCAGGACTGGATCACCAGCCGCGAGAGCAAGGCAGAGAGCAAGGGCCGTCCCGTCAAGATTTACGAGCTTGCAAAACCGATCCATGAGATCATGGACAGCATCGAGAAAGAGAAGAAGAAAGAGGCGAACAACCAGCTCGCCCTTGTCCAGAAATTACGCGACTATATCCGCTGAAGAGATTACCTTCACTTTTTTCCGGCCACCGACAATGACGGTGGTCTTCCTTACAAATCCGCAGAAGAGACCGCTTTCGATCATGCCCGGAATTGCGGCAAGCGCAGCTTCAAGTTTTTCCGGGTTTTGGATACCGGTAAATCTGCAGTCAACGACGAAGTTCCCGTTATCCGTGATGACCGGGCCATCCTTCTTCACTGCCTGGCGGATGATCGGTTCGCACCCGAGTCCGCGAAGATCATTGATGACCGGCATGACGGCGAAAGGCAGAACCTCCACAGGAACCGCAGCTGCTCCCAGCTGCTTCACCATCTTTTGTTCGTCCACGACAACGACGAATCTTTTTGCGGCAGCCGCCACGCACTTTTCCCTCAGATGCGCGGCCCCTCGTCCCTTGATGATCCGGAGCCGGGGATCAACCTCATCCGCCCCATCGATTGCAATGTCAATCACCGGGTTCTCATCGAGCGTCGAGAGCCGGATCCCCGCGTTTTTGGCCCTCATCGCAGTCTGGAATGACGTCGGTATCCCGACAATCTGAAGACCCTTCCGAACACGCTTCCCCAGGTGTTCGATCGTATAATATACCGTGGAACCGGTTCCAAGTCCGATGATCATACCGTCCTTGACCATCTCCGCAGCCCGTTCTCCGGCTGCACGCTTGGCAACTTCAACGTTATCTGCCTTCTTCTCCATTGCAGGGATATTTTCCGCCCGATGTTAATTAAAACTGATGATTTGTTGCGGAAGACCGTATTGATCATTCCAGAAATATCTTCCGTGCCGCTTCGCAGGACCGAAATGCCGTGCAGTCAAGTGATATTGGGGTAATCGAGATATTTCCTTTCCTGATGGCATGGACGTCGGTCCCATCTTCGGCATCCTCGACAAGCGGTCCGTTGATCCAGAAATAGGGGCGTCCTCGTGGGTCGAGGCGTTTCTCCACACCGGTATGGAAGAGTTTGTGGGCAAGGCGGGTCACTTCGTAGCCACCTTTCACCTTTGAGGGTATATTAACATTGATAACATCGGTATGCGGAGAGAACCCGTGCAGGAGGACGCGTTCGACCACATCACGCACAACGTTCTTTGCGGCATCGAAACTCTGGGCATGGAAACGGGGATCGTCGAACTTGTCCCCCTGGTCCTCAACCTGAAGGCTGAAGGCAATGCCCTTGGTTCCCTGGTTGGACGCCTCGAGCGCGGCGCCTACCGTGCCTGATGTCATGATCGACTCAGTCGAGAGGTTCTCGCCGATATTGATACCACTGACAATCATCGCCGGTTTCAGATTCAGCGAAAAAAGGCCGATGATAACGGCATCGGTAGGTTTTCCTGCTACAGCCCATGCTTTTTCGCGGTTGATCGTAACCTGCGTTACCCTGAGCGGTTCAAAGATGGAGATCGATCTGCCGACAGCGCTCTGCTGAGTGGCTGGTGCAACAATCGTCACATCCGCGATAGGTTTCAGCGCTTCGAAAGCCGCCCAAAGCCCGATAGAACTCACGCCATCGTCGTTGGTCAGCAGGATGGATGGTTTCATGTTCACCACTTATTTGTATTTCCCTGCAAAGAAGCCACCGATCGGATAGGGTAATTTTCCCCGGCAGCATACCTATGACCGGATGAAAGTTCTGCTGGCAGAATATACCTCCGTTCACGATCCGGTCCTGGCGAGGGAGGGAAGATCGATGCTCGGTGTTCTGAGGAGTAGTTTCAAGCGGTGCGGTTTCGAAGTAGTTCTTCCGGAGGAAGGTGATTTTACCTCAGAGATCGAACGGCTTGCACCCGGGTGCGACATGGGGCTGGTGATCGCCCCCGATCACCTGCTCTCACGATTTACTATGGTCCTTGAGCAGCATACGCACAACCTCGGCTGCGGATTCATGAGCATTGCTGTCTGTGCCAACAAAGTACAAACCCGGAAGGTTCTCCGGCAGCATGGTATTCCGGTGCCTGGGGATGCCGAATCGGGAAAACGAGTAATTAAGCCGTTGAAGGGCTGCGGGGCGCTTGGCGTACGACTCTCCGATGGTGAACCGGCAGAAGGTGAATTTGCGGAGCAGTTCATTAACGGGGAACATTTCTCGGTGAGCATCGTTGCAAACCGGATTATTGGCGATGCGTGCCAGTATTTCACCGGAAATGCCCCGGTGGTCCTCGCAATCAACCGGCAGGATATCCGGATCGATCCGGATGGATCATTTCACTATCTTGGCGGCGAGACACCGGTGCACCCTGACCTCGAACAGGAGATAATCGGGACTGCGAAGAAAACGATCGAGGTGCTCGGATGCCAGGGGTACTGCGGGGTGGATATGGTCGTGGCCGACAAGGCGTATGTCATTGAGGTTAACCCCAGAATCACGACGAGCCTCGTGGGGATCGTTTCCTGCATGAAGGAAGAGATTGCCGATATCCTGGTAGCAGCCTCAAAAGGCAGGGGTCCAGAAATTGTCCACCTGGATGGAAGGGTCCGGTTCGACACGGATGGTCAGGTTATGCATTTATGATAGGCATTGACGTGGGCGGGGCAAATGTAAAAGTCGCTGACGAGAGTGGCATTCATATCCACTACTGTCCTCTCTGGGAAAAGGCGCCGATACATGATCTGCTCCTGCCGTATGCCCGGACAAAAAACGATCCCGCAGCTGCAGTGATGAGCGGAGAGCTTGCCGATTGCTTTGAGAACAAGCTGCAGGGGATCTCCTTCATTGTCAGCTCGGTGAGAACCGTATTTCCCAACGTGCAGTTCTACGGAACAGACGCCCTGTTTCATGACCGTGTCGTGCCTGAGCTCGCAGCTGCCAACTGGCTTGCATCTGCAGATTATCTCCGTACCCGGTACCCTGATGCGGTCCTGCTCGACATCGGGAGCACTACCGCAGATATCATTCCCCTCAACCGGTTCAGGAGCCTTCTTGGCATGACCGACACGAAACGTCTGCAGGCCGGATATCTCCTTTATACCGGCATGCTCCGGACCAGTGTTGCGTCCCTCATTCGCTGTGTTGATCTCGCGGGAATTCCTACACCGGTGAGCACGGAATATTTTGCGGCAAGTGCAGACGTCCATCTTGTTCTCGGCCATATCACTTCCGACCTTTATTCCTGTGATACACCGGATCACAAGGAAAAGACACGGGAAGCCTCACTCCGCAGGCTCGCCCGCGTTGTCTGTTCCGATCTGGACGAGATCGGGAGAGAAGGGGCGGAGCAGATCGCCAGGCAATTCTGGAAAGTCCAAAGCGGCATGATCTGTGATCAGGTAAGGAATGTGATGGAATCTTCCAGCGCCCGCCGGATAATCGTAGCCGGTATCGGGGCGCCGCTCTTCGCCCGCGAACTCAATGGCACCGATCTGACACGGGAATACGGGTCGGCCGCAGATGCACTTCCGGCTTTTGCGGTACGGAACCTTGCCCTGGCTCGTAACAGCACAACTGACCGTTGATTAAAAAAAGTAACCAGTAAGATTTTTTTTTGGAAAATCGATCGGGATCAACAGACCCTCGGGACCGGATCTCCCATCGGGGGTTCGATGAACCGCTCCCCTCCGATCGAGGTCTCCATGATAACGTGGGATCCCTTCGAGACGGTGCCGACAATGGCTGCCTCCCTTCCGTACTTGTGGGCGTGAAGCGCATCAAGAATTACATCGGCACAGGATGCCGGAACTCCCATAACAACCTTTCCTTCGTTCGCTACTTCGAGCGGGTCTATGCCGAGCATGCCGGCAGCGCTCCTTACATTCTTTCGTATGGGGATCCTCTCCTCCTGAACACGGATACAAACCCCGCTTTTTCTTGCCATCTCATTGACAGCGCTTGCAAAGCCGCCACGGGTCGGATCCTTCATGGCATGAACAGCTCCTGCGTCGAGAACCTTCTCCACCATCCCCCAGAGCGGTGAAACATCGGACTTTATCTGCTCCCCGAGATCGAAACCTTCCCGGTGTGCCATAATGGCAAGCCCGTGATCGCCGAGCGTTCCTGAGACGATGATGACATCACCGGGAACAAGCCCGTTGTCCCGGACAACGGTCCTTGCAACGCCGATTCCGGCTGTGTTGATAGCTATCCCGTCAAGGGCCCCCTTCTCCATTACCTTGGTATCCCCCGTGACGAGATTGGCGCCTGCCTCGCCCAGTGCCTCATCCATCGATGCAACAATACGGGCGAGATCATCGATCTCAAATCCCTCTTCAATGATCATACCGCAGGAAAGGGCTATCGGCTTCCCCCCCATCATCGCAAGATCATTGATGGTGCCGCACACGGAGATCCTGCCGATGTCCCCTCCCGGGAAGAAGATTGGGCGGACGATATGGGAGTCCGTGGTGAAGATGAGGTTCTCTCCATGGAACGGGATGACGGCTCCGTCATCCATGGCTTCCAGACCGATCCCGCCTGCATTGTTGTGCCGGAATTTCGTGAGGGTCTGCAGAAGTTCGCCCATGACCTCACCGCCGGCACCGTGCATCATATTCACTTTCATCTAATCATCCACCTCGATCTCGACATTGGTGACAACAATCTCCCGTCCCCGGACCAGCTCGGGAAGAGCTCCGCACTGTGGGCAGATATAAATCTCGTCCCCGGTATATCCGCAGGAACACCTGGTTTGCGGGTCCGTCTCCTTACAGTCGAGAACCGCTTCTTTGAATAAAGGGTCTTCCTCTTTGATAGTATCGAAGAGAAAAACGACCTGCTCCGGGTTGACCATGGCCATCTTCCCGACGTCCACACTGATCTTCTTTACCTGTTTTGCACGGTGCTGGAGGGCTGCAGTCCGTGCCGTTGCATACAGGTCATAAGCGATGGAATACTCGTGCATTCAGTTTTCCATCGCGGCAAAAACATCCTTGAACAGCTCGCGTGTCTCCAGCCCCTCTTCCCGGGAAAGGCGCTGAATGGCGAATCCAACGTGAACCAGGACAAACTCTCCCACCTTTACATCAACGAGATCGAGCCTCACCTCCTGGCGGAGCTCACCGTAATCGACGACCCCGATATTTCCTTCTTTGATCTCAACGACTTCGGCCGGGACTGCAACGCACATAACCTGCCCTCACTATGCTGAAAGGTATTGTTGGCGGTTAAAACAGATAAAAACGATGATAGGAATATGGTCCTTCCGGACGCAGAAGTTTACAATCTGCAACGGCTGCATCGCGCAAGGAATGACTGGCATCGGCTGGATCCAAAAACAGGAACGCCGGGGAAGAGATTTGAACTCTTGAGGTGCAGGGCACCAGTAGCTTTCAAGGCTACCGCCTTCCCGGACTAGACTACCCCGGCAGTGCTCCATATGTTGGATCTGTGATATAAAAAAGGCTTCTTCGGGAGGAAATCTGGCGTTATATCACCTGCGCAGCAGGATAATGATTACCAGCGCAGCAAGCCCGGATATCGGGTTCAATGCAACCGACGGCAGTCCTCCGGTTGATTGGGGTGCGGCTGCTGCGAACGGTGGGGGGACGGTCGGGCTGACAGAGATTGCATTTGCATTCTCTGCAAACAGGGAGACCTCTCCCTGTTGCGAATACTGGTAGGGATAGATTTTGACGAAAATGGTTTTTCCGGTTCCAGCAGTCGTTGCCTTCTGGGGATTCTGTGCATCCTGATTATTCTCGACATGGAGGTTCCCCTCTTCATCTACATATTCGATAACCCAGTCGAACGAGGGGGAAGTGTAGAGCGTGACCTGCCCCGGGTTGGTCTTCACGGAGAAGTATGCCGGAGAGTCCCGGGATGCCCTGGCATGAGCGGACACAACGGTCTTGGCCGGTGCAGCTTCGGAAAGAATTGGAACCGGTGTCTGGGGTCCGGAAGCCGTGACGATCCTGGTACCAATAAACCCTTTTGCATCGGTAAAGCTTACTTCGTAATCCCCGGGCACGGTGATGGGGACATTCGATATGAATGAACCATCGCTGTCAGTAGGGACGAACTGAGGTCCGAAAACCACAGAACTATCAGGTCCGATTACTTCGATCTGGACCCCGGAATTCGGATCACTTTTTACCGCACCTGCTATGAGAAGCGTCCCGGCAAACTGCTGGTTAACCGGGGAATCCAGTTGTATTTCTTCTGAACGATCAACGATCCGGACCAGCCGCATCGTCACGGAATCCCCCATGCCGTTCACCGGCACTTCCACTTTATAGGTCCCCGTTTTCAAATCGGTTGTATCAAAAACAACCTTGAACGTCCTGTCTGGTCGGATCCCGACGACCTGCCGTTTGATCTCGGTCGTCGTGGTCAGCTGATAATAGAGGACAACGTCGACGGACATTCCCGGGGGGAAGGTCGTATTTCCGGTAACTATCAGGGGTTTACCTACTGTCAGGGTTTCGGGAGCGTCAATGCTGACCTGGTATGCACTGGCAATAAGCGGGATAACGAAAAGACCCATCGTCAGCAGGACGATCTTTTTCATCGGAATTCTCCTGTTTGATTCAATGGTTTTTCTGCCTGACATATGGGTGATACAGGCAGTATTACATCTATATCAGATCAACTAGTATGATGTTAATGATTTCTGACAGGATAGAAAAACCATTGGCATCGTGGCGGGGGAAAGAGCGGTACGAAAATACCCTGCTGGATTGTCTCACCGTTATTTTCAAAAGCGGCGGATGCCGTTGGTCAGGATGCAGGATGTGCAGCTACCGCCATGAGCGCTTCCAGCAGGAATCGTGTGAGGCTCTTCTCGGCCATCTGAAAGCCCAGTTGGCTTGGGTACTGAAAGAACACCCGTTATCTGATTACAGGATGGTCAAAATCTTCACGTCGGGAAGCTTCTTCGATCCCCGCGAGGTTCCACCGGAGTTTCTTCACGATGTCTCCAGTACTTTCCGCGGGAAACTGGTGATTGCCGAAACCCGACCGGAATTTGTGCGGGATGAGGTGATCGACCCGTTTGTTCAGGAGCTGGATGATGGCAGCTGGAAGAGATCCCTGTATTGTGCCATCGGCATCGAGACCAGCAACGATGAGATCCGGGAAAAATGCATCAACAAGGGGTTTACCTTTAGGGATTTTCGCGATGCTGCCGGTCGTGCACGAAAAGCCGGTGCGGGAATCAAGGCTTACCTTCTTTTCAAGCCGCTTTTTCTCTCGGAACGGGAAGCCCTCGAGGACATGAAGACCTCAATTTCTGATATTGTTCCGCACGCGGATATGATCTCGATGAACCCCTGTACAGTCCAGCGGAATACCGAACTTGAATATTACTGGAAGCGCGGGGCATATCGTCCACCCTACCTCTGGAGCGTGCTGTCCATTCTTGCAACAGCTCCTGTTCATATCACCTGCGATCCACTCGGAGGCGGCCAGAAGCGCGGCCCTCACAACTGCGGGACCTGCGACGGTGAGATCGTCAAAGGTATCCGCGACTATTCTCTGAATGATGATCGCGATCTGGTCGCTGCCCTTCTCGATATCACATGCGGCTGCAAAGAAGAATGGGAATTCGTTCTTGCGGGGGAAAAGCCGTTCGGCATGCCGCTGACGCGCTGAAAAATTATTTTTTCTGCGAGGCACTCTGGATTTCCAGCTGGTGAGCGAGCAGAGGCAGAAATGTTCCGGCGTCGGATACAATACCGATCGCCTGTGTTGTGCCCCGGTCCATCAGCTTGGTCAGGTGTGCCGGGTTGATATCCACACATACAGTCTTGACATCTGACGGAAGACAGTTTCCTACGGCGATCGAGTGGAGGAGGGTCGCGATCATGAGGACCATGGAGCAGCCTTCGATATGTTTCCGCATCGCATCCTGTGCCTGCATAACATCCACGATCACATCCGGGAGCGGTCCATCGTCCCGGATGGAACCTGCAAGCACGAAAGGAATATTCTTTTTAACGCATTCGTACATGATACCTCCCTTCACAACACCTTTCTCAACGGCATTCTTTATCGACCCGGCCCGCATAATCTCGCTGATAGCGTAGAGATGGTGCTTGTGGCCGCCCATGACCGGGTTACCGGTCGAGATATCCATCCCCAGTGACGTCCCGTAAAGATTGTATTCGATATCATGGGTCGCAAGGGCGTTTCCGGCAAAGAGGACATCGATATACCCGTCGTGGATCATTGAAGCGAGAGCCTTGTCGGCGCCGGTATGGATGATTGCAGGTCCACCGACAACTGCGATCTTTCCCCCTTTCTTCCTGACGTCGAGTATCTCTTTTGCGATCTTTGCAATAAGGGTTTCACTGGGGCGCTCGGGCGATACTGTCCCATGCATGAACTCAAACGTGCTCTGCTCGCGGGGTCTTTCGGGATAGATAACGCTCACACCCTGTTCCCCGACAACAACCTGATCGCCCTTCCGGATTTTGCCAAGAGCAACCGCTTTTGCGGTTTTACCGGCCGGATCGACAACCACGAGAAAATCCATCTCAATTCCCATGACATCGATCCATTCGCCGCAGACTTTCACCTGGGTCGGATGGTTGGATGTGGTATAGAATCCCCTCGGGACAACACGATCCGCCTCCGCCGCCACCAGGTGGACGTCCTTCACCTCCACAGGCCGGGCCCCGAGCCGGTGTAGCTCGGAAAGGATGGAGCGGAGTTTCTCCTTGCCCGTAGCATTAATTCGCAGGCGGGCATAACTGGGGTCCGTCTTCTTCTTGCCAATATCGAAGACAAGGATCTCGAAGTTACCTCCCATGTCCATTACCCGATCGAAGAGCTGGGTCATGATCCCGGAATCAATGATGTGGCCCCTCAGCTCTATCTCCTGCGATTCTCCCATGATACCTTGATCTAGGCGATTAATCTTAATATGTGTTTCCCGGAAATACGGCAGGAAATCGCGTATTTTCGAACGTTTGTCACAAAATGGGAATTATTGGACCATCGTCCCGTCGGGTTCGGCACGCATTCTGTGCTGTGAGGAACGCTTCAGTGCGGGCAAGGTCTTCAGGCGTATTGACATTCATTGCGAGTCGCGGATCATCGAGGAGGAGGGCAAATTCACCCTGTTCCTGTCCGACAGCGCCTCCCCTGAGGATATTGATACCGGCAGGGCAGGAATCGATCCCGTTGATGGTTTTGCTATAGATTATTTCTCCCTTGCATGATTTAACTCTGGATGCAGGAACCCATGCGGAGAGTGCATCCTTTTTGCAGGTATGATAGGATTTTTCCATCGTTACGATAATTTCCGGGGTTATGCAGGGGATATCCGATACGCTGACGAAGAGGGCACGGTCCTCATCCAGGTGCCGGATCGCTGTGATCATGTCCTCAATATACCCATGTCCCCCTGTCCTCACCACCGTTGTGTCATGCGCCCTGCACCAGTTGGAGGTCATCGGAGTCTTTTCCGAAATAGCGACGATCGGTTCGCAACCGGCAGAGCGGAATGCATCGATAATATAGGATATCATCGGCCTGTCGCAGACAAGCGTAAGTGGTTTCTCCCCCCTCCCGAGACGGCTGCCGGCACCTCCGGCCATGATCAGTGCACGCATGATGCCAGCGCCTCCAGAAGTTGCCGATTCTCATCCCGTGTCATTACCGCTACCCGGATACAGGTCGGAAGACCAAAGGACGTGCAGTCCCGGACCAGGACATTCTTCCGGGCAAGGTCTTCGCAAAGGGCGGAGACATCATGGCCGGTCTCTACGAGAATGAAGTTTGTACACGATGGTCTGCAGATCATGCCGATATCTGCAAGTCCTGAAACGAGTTTTGATCGTTCAATCCGGATCTTTTCCCTTGAAACGGCAAGGTCTTCAATATGGAGTAGTGCCTCCATTGCAAATGCTTCAGCATACGCATTCACGCACCATGGTGATCGGGATGTTTCGATTTTTTCTATGAGATCGGCATCTCCAAACCCGAACCCAATACGGAGGCCCGGTACTGCAAAGGATTTGGTGAGTGAATGAAGGATGAAAAGGGAGGGATCCCGATGGCTGGCAAGACTCTCGTTTCGGTCTGCAAGGCCGGCGAATGCTTCATCAACGAACAGCAGCCCTTTTTGCCGTTTCGCGATGTCGAGCATCTGGATCAGATCACCGCGCTGCAGCAGTCCGCCATCCGGATTGTTGGGGTTACAGGCAAACCGGACTCCGGCTTTTTCCGGCTTTGCCGTTTTCGTTCCCCCGGCAAGCCGGGCTGATAATTCGTACTCGCCGAAGGTCGGGGGCTGGATGAAAAACTTCCGTGATCGAGCAGTCCGGCCGAGAGCAACAGAACAGAAAGCCCGGATAATCTCGATAGATCCGTTGCCGACACAGATCTCTTCCGGATTCCGGGAAAAGACAGATCCTATCCTCTCCTTGAGTGCGCAGTACGTGTCATCTGGATATGCAGCCAGTTCGGCAGTGTCACAGTTCCATCTGACGGCCGGGGGGTATGGATTGACACTCGCGCTGAAATCCAGCACTTTTACTCTCGTTTTTTCCTGCTGCCGCTTGCCAAGGCCCCCATGGATTACCCGCTTTGGAAAGTCAGCAGACATTAAAATCGCCCGTTTTCCCTGAATAATAGGTTTATCAGTCTTAAATGCGTTTTGCGAAAGGCCCTCTCTTCAAAGAAGAAAGTTTTTATATTCAACTGTGTTATTCTGTTTTATCTGGTTAGGTCAGACACGGAAGATCTCCATGTCTGACATATGTATGACATAAGCCAGACATATGTCAGAAATGTGACTATCATGATGCAAAGGATTACGCTCCGGTTACCCGAACAGCAGATCAGCATGCTCGAGCAGCTTGTTGAATCAGGGGAATATCCCAATGTCTCCGAGGCTGTACGAGCCGCGGTGCGCGATCTCGTTGAAAAACGTGCAAGCCGTGTCATGAAGGAAAGCGACCAGGTTTCATTTAAGGTTTAATGAGAGAGGGTAGATGAAATGCAGAGCATTATCAACGACGCTTTAAAAAACGCCGAGCTTGAGAAAGATATGAGCAAGCCCGGCAGCGGTACCGCAACGGACGACGATTTCGTGGGACAGCCGCGGATTGTCATCATTGGCTGCGGTGGCGCAGGCAACAACACCGTGAACCGAATCCACCACATGGGTGTATCCGGTGCGGAAACGATTGCGATCAACACGGACAAACAGCACCTGGACATGATCCAGGCCGACAAGCGGGTCCTCATCGGCAAGTCCCTGACCAAGGGCCTCGGCGCCGGCGGTTACCCTGATGTCGGTAAGCGTGCAGCCGAGATGGCTCGCCCGACGCTCGAGGCAATCCTTGAATCTGCTGATCTCGTCTTCATCACGGCAGGTATGGGAGGAGGTACCGGTACCGGCTCCGCACCCGTTGTAGCCCAGATCGCAAAGGAGCAGGGAGCAATCGTTGTCGGGATGGTCAGCTACCCGTTCCAGGTTGAAAAGGCGCGCCTGATCCGTGCAGAAGAGGGTCTCGAGGCGCTCGCATCCGCAGCGGACTCCGTGATTGTCCTCGACAACAACCGGCTCAAGAACTTTGTCCCGAACCTGCCCCTCGGCCAGGCTTTCTCCGTGATGGACCAGCTGATCGGTGAGACTGTCAAGGGAATCTCGGAGACCATCACCGAGCCGTCGCTCATCAACATCGATTACGCCGATGTCCGGGCCATCATGTCCAAGGGCGGCGTTGCAGTTATGCTCGTCGGCGAGAGCAAGCAGCAGAACAAGGCAGAGAGCGTTGTCCGTGAATGTCTGTCCAACCCGATGCTCGACATTGACTACCGCGGTGCAACCGGCAGCCTGATTCACATCACCGGCGGCACCGATCTCACCCTGCAGGATGCAGAAGAGATTGCAACCTCGCTCACCTACGAGCTCGACCCCCATGCGGATGTCATCTGGGGTGCCCGTGTCCGGACCGATATGGAAGGCAAGGTCCGTGTGCTCGCTATCATGACCGGTGTCAAGAGCGCGCAGATCCTTGGCACGCGCCAGTCCTACAAGACCGTCATCTCGGAGATCGAGAACAAGCGCTCCAACCCCAAGGCGGTCGAGATGCCCGTTGCAAAGCGCACCAGCGGCGGCAGGGACCAGCCCAGTGGCGGCGGTGTCCTTGAGTGGGTCGGTTAACACTTCGGAACTCTCGAAAATATAAAAAAATCATCGCCAGATTAAGGATTCAGTTGGTTCTCCAACCACCAACTTCCTTTTTGTCTGGAAACCTCTTCTGCCAAAATCCCCGTACCGGACGTAATTTTCTCACCTGAAGACGGCGAAATGCTTAATAAGCCCCCCTGCGTTTAATTATAGTACATTCGGCCAATCCTTTGCCGGATCGTATGGGGCAGAACCGGTGAGGTCGACGCCCTGGTATCGGGAGTTGAACATCATGAACAGAGTGTTGAACAAAGACTTCGGTGTGAAGTCTTGCAATAATTCTACGCTGATTGCCTTTTCTGATGTTTTCCATCCTGCATGCTGCATGCAGACGTGTCCTGCGCTGATACCGGGAAACCGACGGCAGCTCTCCC
>Ga0187786_10000167_pt1 | contig 21233 bp, 20 predicted proteins | sample 0815_BV2_10_20_M_FD_132449 | JGI IMG/M metagenome (GOLD analysis project Ga0187786, IMG submission 132449) | Tropical peat soil microbial communities from peatlands in Department of Meta, Colombia - 0815_BV2_10_20_MG | ecosystem: Environmental > Terrestrial > Soil > Wetlands > Peat | place...
GTTCCCGCGGCGCCCAGAGCTACCTTGCCCTTGCCAAGGAGGTTATCAGCAATGCAAAAGCAGGCGCTCGGTAAGGGTCTCGGTGCTCTTATCCCCGATCTTTCAACGCTCGACGACCGTGAAAAGAAGGCCCTCGGCATCCTGGAGATCGAACTCGATCGTATCCTACCGAATGAATACCAACCAAGAAAGGTATTCAACGATGACAGGCTGAAAGAGCTCGCCGCTTCTATCAAAGAACAGGGTGTGATCCAGCCCGTCATCGTTCACAAGGCAGGCGGTGGATACGGGCTTATCGCCGGCGAGCGACGATGTCGTGCTGCTCGTCTCGCGGGACTCAAGACCATACCCGCTCTCGTCAAGGATGTGAGCAGGCGCGAGCTGCTTGAAATGGCGCTGATCGAGAATATTCAGCGCGAGGATTTGAATGCACTCGAAGCAGCTGAGGCTTATAAGCGGCTCCAGGATGAATTCAAGCTCACGCAAGAGGATCTCGCCAAACGGGTTGGCAAAGAGCGATCAACGATCACAAACTTTCTTCGCATTCTCAGCCTTCCCAAGGAGGTTAAAACCCTTCTTGCCAACGGCGCGCTCAGCATGGGACATGCCAAGGCGATCCTCTCCCTTGAACGCATTCGCGATCAGGTGCAGGCTGCAGCACTTATTGCACAGAAAGATCTGTCCGTCCGCGAGGCTGAAGCACTTGCTTCGCGGCTCAAGAACCCCCCGCATGACCGGAAACCGCGCCTGAGCCACGAGCTCAAGGCGATCGAGGAAAGGCTGAAAAAACTTCTCGGCACGAAGGTCAGTATCACCGCCAGGTCGTCCGGCGGCAGGATTGTGATCGATTATTACTCGCCTGAAGAATTGGAAAGACTGTTGGAAAGGATTTCCTGAGAATGCTCAATACCTTTTCTTCCCTCTCAGGGGGCCTACTCGAGAACATTGCGCTGCGCAGTTCTTATCACAGGAGGAAACAGCATGCTGAAAAAAGGATCCGGCACACCCGAGCAGTCCGAAATTACCGCGTTTCTCGGAAAAGGAACCGAGTTCAAGGGAGTGCTGAGCTTTGAAGGTACTATTCGCGTTGACGGTAAGTTAGAAGGGGAGGTTATTTCAAAGGACACGCTCATCGCAGGCGACGGAGCCTTGCTGCAGGGTGAGATCTCGATCGGAACGCTCATTTGCAGCGGCAGGATCGTTGGCAACGTGAATGCTCTTCAGAAGGTGCATGTCCTTGCCCCCGCCAAAATCGAGGGGACGATCAGAACACCCAAGCTGATAATTGAGGAAGGCGTACTCTTTGACGGCACCTGCGAGATGTCCACGGATAATAAAATCTCTTCCGGCGGATCTCCATCGGCGGTACTTAGTTCCGCAGCATCATAATCCCGTTTTCGACTCTCAACTTCAATTCGCAGAGAATCACGCTTGAGCAGGTACCAGAACTACAATTGCTGGATCATTCTGAAGCAGGTGACGATTGATACGGCTGTTTTCGAAATATCATTCATATCTGTCGATGCATAGTGTATCCTAATTACAGTGAATGCCATGACCATCAGCCGCTTTTACCGTATGCCGGCGCTGTCCATATATCGGACCGCCGATCTTCTCCGTTCAGCCCAGCGAACCGTTACCCCGGCGATTACGAATATCGAAACGGAATTCTGCTTCAATATAGCTTCTGAAAATTCGCTTTCCCGCGATGGGTACCATTTGCTGCGTTGGCTTCTTGCCGAAACGTTCGAGCCGCGGCAGTTTTCCGACACTACTTTTCTTGCGTCCTGTTCCGGTTCCACGATCATCCTTGAGGTGGGACCGCGCATGAATTTCACCACAGCCTGGTCCACGAATGCGGTATCGATCTGCCATGCGTGCGGTTTAAAAAATATCCAGAGAATTGAGCGTTCCCGCCGTTTTCTGCTTGAGCTATCCACAGGTGTTTCTCTCAGCAGCGAGCAGCAAGCCTCGTTCCTTTCTCTTGTACACGATCGCATGACTGAATGTTTCTATCCTGCACCGCTCACGACATTCGCCACCGGCACCAGACCTGAGCCTGTTCGTGTTGTTCCGCTGCTCGAACAGGGGCGGCCAGCTCTTGAAAGAATCAGCCGGAAAATGGGTCTCGGCCTCGACGACTGGGACCTGAACTACTACACTAATCTCTTTGCACGGGAGATTAAACGCAATCCCACAAACGTCGAGTGCTTCGATCTCTCCCAGTCCAACAGCGAGCACTCCCGTCACTGGTTCTTTCGCGGAAAACTCATCGTGGACGGAAAAGAAATTCCCGAAACACTGATGAGAATCGTAAAAGCCACCTACGAGGCCAACCGCAATAACAGCATCATCGCTTTCAGCGATAACTCGAGCGCCATCCGTGGTTATAAGATATCAACGATTCTCCCCGGGTCCGTCGGGAAACCCTCCGCTTTCCGCCAGCAGCGCCGCACCTACCACGTGATTTTAACGGCTGAAACGCACAATTTTCCGTCTGGTGTCGCTCCCTTCCCGGGCGCGGAAACCGGTACGGGCGGCCGCATCCGCGATGTGCAGGCAACGGGAATCGGCGGTCTCGTCGTAGCGGGAACAGCAGCATACTGCGTCGGCAACCTTAGAATACCCGGCTACGAACTCCCCTGGGAAGACTCATCCTATGAGTACCCCAATAATCTTGCGTCACCGCTTCAGATAGAAATTGAAGCTAGCGACGGTGCTTCCGATTACGGGAATAAATTCGGCGAACCCGTGATCCAGGGCTTTACCCGTTCATTCGGACTCCGGCTTCCCAACGGAGAGCGCAGGGAATGGCTGAAGCCGATCATGTTTTCTGCCGGCATCGGGCAGATGGACGCTCTCCATACGAAAAAAACAGAAGCACAAAAAGGCATGCTCGTCGTAAAAATCGGCGGTCCCGCCTATCGCATCGGAATGGGCGGCGGAGCGGCTTCTTCCATGATTCAAGGGGAAAATATCGCTGAGCTCGACTTCAACGCCGTGCAGCGCGGAGATGCAGAAATGGAGCAAAAACTGAATCGCGTTATCCGTGCCTGCATTGAACTGGGTCCGGAAAACCCCATTCAAAGCATACATGATCAGGGCGCTGGCGGTAACTGCAATGTTGTGAAGGAGATCGTTCACCCTGCCGGTGCAAGAATTGATATTAGAAAAATCCAGGTCGGCGATGAAACCCTCTCGGTGCTCGAAATCTGGGGGGCGGAATATCAGGAGCAGAATGCACTGCTCATCAACCCGGAATCAAAATCATTTTTCAACCAGCTCTGCACACGCGAAAAGGTCCCGTTTGCGATCATCGGCAGGGTGACGGGCGACGGCCGCCTTGTGCTGCACGATTCCCGGGACGACACGACTCCGGAGAATCTTGAACTTTCAAAAGTTCTCGGTGATATGCCGCAGAAAGTATTCAAACTTGACAGACGGGCTACCGCTGTGCGGCCGCTTGTTCTTCCGTCTGGACTAACCGTGCGCAGCGCGCTCGAACGCGTACTGCGCCTCATTTCCGTAGGTTCGAAGCGTTTCCTTACGAACAAGGTTGACCGCTCGGTGACCGGCTTAATTGCGCGCCAGCAATGCGCCGGCCCCCTGCAGCTCACGGTTTCGGACGTCGCCGTTATCGCACAGTCTCATTTTGGTCTTACCGGCGCAGCGCTCTCCATCGGTGAACAGCCTCTCAAAGAATTAATCGACCCGTCAGCCATGGCCCGGATGAGCGTCGCCGAGTCTCTCACGAATCTCGTGTGGGCTGAAGTAAGCGGACTCGGCGACGTGCGCTGCTCCGCAAACTGGATGTGGGCGCCCAAGCTTCCCGGAGAGGGCGCGCGCCTGTATGATGCAGCAGTCGCCATGCGTGACATTATGATTTCGCTCGGTATGGCTGTCGACGGTGGAAAGGACAGCCTCTCCATGGCCGCCAGGGTTACCAACCCCGACGGTTCGCAAGAGACGGTGAAGTCTCCCGGCACTCTTGTCATTTCTTCATACGTTACCTGCCCCGACATCACGAAAACCATTACTCCGGATCTCAAGGAGCCGGGCAGGAGCAAATTACTCTTTATTGATCTTGGTGCAGGAAAAAACCGCCTCGGCGGATCCGCCCTTGCACAGGTATTCGGCCAAATCGGCACAACCGTACCCGATTGCGACGACCCCTCGCTTCTGAAACGTGCTTTCAATGCTACTCAACAGCTTCTCTCCAGGCGACTCATTCTCTCTGGCCATGACCGTTCAGACGGCGGCCTCATCACGACGCTTCTTGAAATGGCTTTTTCAGGCAACTGCGGCATCGATGTCGAGCTCACCAGCCAGTCGGACGTCATGGAAACGTTGTTTTCCGAGGAACTCGGACTTGTCATGGAATATCTGCCGTCCCGGGAAACGGCTCTCCTTTCAGTTCTCCGCAAAGCATCCGTGCCATACCATATCATCGGCAAGACTAATACGAACAAGCGTATCTCTATCTCACTCCGCACTCCTCGGTCCAAGACCAGGCAAGTACTCAATGAGGAGATGCCAGTCCTGCGCGACATCTGGGAGGAAACGAGCCATCAGCTCGATCTTTTGCAGCGCAATCCCGAAACCATCCGAGAAGAGCGTAAAAACATCTACAGCCGGCCGGGACCGCGGTTCTTTATTCCATTCACTCCTGTACGCACTCGAGAGGCCGTCCTTCGCAAGAAATCGAAGCCCCGCGTTGCCATCATCCGCGAGGAAGGGAGCAACGGCGACCGTGAGATGGCATCTGCATTCCATCTTGCCGGATTCGAGGCATGGGATGTGACAGTCACCGATCTTCTTCAGGGACGATGCTCGCTGGACGGATTCCGCGGTGTGGTCTTTGTGGGCGGGTTCAGCTACGCCGACGTGCTTGACTCGGCAAAAGGGTGGGCGGCTTCCCTACGGTTCAACTCAAAAATCTGGCGGCAGTTCGAGAAGTTTTACGGTCGCCCTGATACCTTCAGTCTTGGCGTGTGCAACGGCTGCCAGCTCATGGCGCTTATTGGGTGGGTTCCCTGGCACGGGATCGCTGACGAGCTTCAACCGCGCTTTATTCACAACAAATCGGGAAGGTTTGAATCTCGCTTCTCGACCGTTAAAATATTGAAGAGTCCCTCTATCATGCTGACGGGCATGGAGAACTCCGTGCTCGGCATCTGGGTTGCACACGGTGAAGGCTTTGCCTATTTTCCCGATGAAGGCATGTTCCGTGAATGCGAGTTCGGTCTTGCGCCGATCCGTTTCGTTGACGATAATGCGGCGATTACGGAATCCTACCCCTTTAATCCGAACGGCTCCCCTGCCGGTATTGCCGGTCTTTGCTCGCCCGACGGACGCCATCTAGCAATGATGCCCCATCCCGAACGGTCAATCCTTCCTTGGCAATGGGGCTGGCTGCCTGAAGATTTAAAGCGATCTTTACACGTTGCTCCCTGGCTCAAAATGTTCCAGAATGCCCGCGTGTGGTGCGAGAAAACCGCGTCATGATCACTGAAAGCGATGTCATAGCTGCCTGCAGAACCATTTTTGGCAACCAGGTCACTATCAACCGCAACTTCCTGATTACGTATCTGCGTCCGAGCTGCGTAAAGTCGGCCTACCGTAAGCTTGCCAAGGAAAACCATCCCGATCTTTTTACTAAAGATCCGGTTCATGTCCAGGAAAAGCAAACTGCCCTGTTTCGAGACATACTTGCTGCTTATGTCACCTTGAATCTCTTTTTCAGACAGCGTGAGCAGATTTCCTCATCTCTTGACGAGTCGACTAAACCAGAACGGACCCCAGCTTATCATCGAACGTCCGATTCCCTTCGACAAAGTCATTCCGGGACATACTATACCGGCATGATTCCCAAACGGATTCTCCATATAGGACAATATCTCTATTATCGCGGTGAGATTTCTTTCAGCACCATGCTCAACGCTCTCATCTGTCAACGGAAACAGCGTCCTTCCGTCGGCGATATTGCGTTGCAGTGGGGATGGCTTGACGCTGTCGGTCTCGGCAAAATCCTCGGGGTACGCAACCGACCGATTCTTTTCGGTGAAAAAGCAGTTCTCCTGCATCTACTATCTGCATTCCAGGTTAATACAATTCTATCGTACCAGCGCTCGCATCAGGCGCGGCTGGGTGACTTCTTTGTGCAACAAAATATTCTTTCCGCAGATCAAATCGACAACCTGGTGCAGGATCTTAAAGACCATAATGCAGCCGTGCACGCATCCCGCGTTGCTCAGTCACATCGTCATCACTAAGATTTTCGCTCCTCGATGAATCCCGGGGTACAAGCGGTTGTGAGAAATTTGACAGTCACTTATGTTTCTGCGGACATCTCGAAACACATTCCTGTTTCGTTCTGTTTTTTTCTCGTAAAACAATTTTTTTACAGCTGCTTCGTATTTCCTGCAGGGCTCGGCAGCTAATGAACATCCGGCGGCGGGACTATAGACTGGTGGTGGACGATGAACCGTCTTTTAAGAAATGATATTGTCATTCGAGCGATACGGCAAAGCTGCCAGGGTATCCATGGGTCGAAAACTCTTCCTCAGCCTGTTCAGCGGCCTTCAACGATGTGAACTTTCCCGCATAGACGCGGTGAAAGTGCTCTCCGTTTACCGTTGTGTGCTCTATTTCAGAGAAGCCGAAGATATTTCTCATTTCGCTCATCAGCCGCTCTGCGTTTCGTAAATCCTTGAAAGATCCGATCTGAACGGAATAGACTCCTTTATCATAGTTTTCCAAAGCCCTGTAGCGATCCTGCTCCGCACCTTGGTATCCCAAGGCTTCGATCCTGACGGGTGCCGTTCCTACGACATCGACACCCAGCTGTTTTGCCGCTGCATAGGATAAATCCAGAATTCGCTCCTTTACAAAAGGGCCTCGATCATTCACACGCACAATTGTTTCCCTTCCATTATCAGTGTTTTTTACTTTTATGAATACTCCGAGCGGCAGCGTTTTATGAGCAGCTGTCATGTTATTCATGTTATAGGTTTCACCATTACTCGTTCTCTTTCCATGAAAATCCTTTCCGTACCAGCTTGCCGTTCCTGTTTGAACGAATCCCATATAGGATTCAAGCGGTTCATAACGTTTTCCGAGAACAGTGTATGGTTTTTGTGACGCTGGCTTTGATTTTTGCTTTGTTGCACCCTGCGTCTGCTGCTGCGCTGAAGACGGTTGTGTCGGTTTTTTTGGCGCACAGCTCATAACGACCGCCATACAACAAAGAAAGCATATGCTTTTTACTACTGACTTCATTCCTTTTTCCCTTTTGGCGAAGTTGCAAGCTCATTCCAAATAAGCATTGAAATAGGGCCGAATCGCCTTCATTGTCTCATCAGCAACGAGCGGTACCATCGAAGCAAAACAGTCCAGATTCACGAGTGCGTTCAAGTTGGCGTCCTTTTTCGCAGCATCCCTGAGTCGCTCCGCAAAATCGCGGTTTACAATACCTACTGCTGCGTAAACTTTAGTCAGGCCATCAAGACGCCATACAGCATCCTTTCCGTCCTGATAGCGAAAGTACTGAACGAGGAGATACATAGAAACCATTCTGAACACTGTTTCATCAAGGTCAGCAAAAGGCAGATGAAACCTGACCATCGGCTTTAAATGCTCCAAAATCGGGCAACCGCTCGTTGTCATGATTATGCCGATGAGCGGGCTCAGGCCGTTTTGGACGGTCGTTTCTTTGGCATAAACGCGCTCTTCCGTTCGGACGGTGACCACCACTTCTTCGTGGGACACCATATCCTTGAACTGTTCAGCAATGTCGACGATGTTCAATGCTACAGGACAGTAAAATTGTATCTTGGCGTCAACCGGACAATTACTGCACTTCTTATGATTTAACAGCGCCCACAGCGGCGGGTTTTGCTTTCGCTCTGCTTCCAATGCAAGCGTTTTTCGGTCAAGCTGGATGAGAAACTTTTTGTCCTGACCTTTTTTGAACTTAAACACATATTCAAAATAAATCTTGCTTTCCACGCCATCCTTCCTCCTTTTGTACAATATCGTATTACTTTTTCAAAGTCAAGCTGGCGCCCCTTATTCACTGATCTCTGACGACTGAACATATCTTATTTGTCTATTTTAGTAGTTGCGAAGAGTGGTCAGATGGGGTAAATTGCACAAAACATATTCTGTATGTTATTTCTCAATATCGCACAGTTTTCGTGTGAAGGAGACAACATGATGCGAGCTAAACAGGGCGACACCGTACTGGTTCACTACACAGGGAAACTTCCGAACGGAACTGTTTTCGACACGTCCCGCAGCAGGCATCCCATTCGTTTTACGCTTGGCAATGGACAGGTGATTGCAGGTTTTGAGCAGGCCGTTACCGGGATGGCAAAGGGTGAATCAAAAACAGCCATCATCCCTGTTGATCTTGCTTACGGTCCCCGCCACGAAGAAATGATTGTGACCATTGAACGCAGCATGCTGCCGCCCGATTTGAACGCTTCCGTTGGCCAGCGCCTCGAACTTACCCAGGAAGACAATAAAACGGTTCTTGTCACGGTCATGGCAACAACAGATACATCATTGACGCTTGATGCGAACCATCCTCTCGCAGGAAACGATCTGACATTTGAGCTTGAACTCGTAGATATCGGCTGATTGCCGCGCAATTCTGAATTCCGTATCGTGCCGAATGCGTAATCCAACTGCTGTATGATGGAGGTCTGTACTCTTGGAAATCACGATCACTTTTCCCGGCGGAAAAAGAGTCGACGCCCGCATCAATGACGTGATTATACCTACTGACCAGCCGATCGCCCAGGGGGGCACCGGTCTGGCTCCGAGTCCCTATCTTCTTTTTTTATCATCCATTGGCACCTGCGCCGGGATCTATGTGCTCAGCTTCTGTCAGGAGCGCGGGATTCCAACGGACGGTATTTCACTCTCCCAGCGGCTCGAATATATTCCCGGCGCTGAAGGGAAACCTGTCCTTGACACTATTGCTATTGATATTCGGGTTTCCCCTGATTTTCCCGAAAAATACCACAAAGCGCTGATCAAAGTGGCGGATCAATGCGCAGTAAAGAAAACAATCATGCATCCCCCGAAGTTTGCAATCAGAACCATTGTCGGGTAACATTTCCTTACGCCTTGTTGTGACTCGTGCCGTTCGCCTGAGGATCGCGGGTTGTTGTGGAATCTGCTCAATAAGAAAAGGAGCGGTTAAATACCCCGCTCCTTTTTTCGTTTTGATCTTGTTATTATATTTTACACGGCAGGAGTTTCCGCCGCACCGATGAGCCGTCGTACGTACAATTGTTGTACAATGGAGAGCACGTTGCTTAATGTAATGTAAAGTAACAGCCCAGCCGGCAGCCATGCGAAAAGGAAAATAAACGCAATATTCATGAACATCATGATTTTCGCCTGTTGAGGATCCGCGGTTGTCGATGTCATCTTCATTGTGAAAATCATACTTACGCCCATCAGGACCGGCAAAATATAGTAAGGGTCATAAACCGACAGATCCTTTATCCAAAAAGACAGAAACGGCGACTGCCGCAGTTCAATGGAAACGGACAGAACGTTATACAGTGCTACAAAGAACGGAAGCTGCAACAGCATGGGCAGGCATCCACCGAGTGGATTCACCTTGTGCTCCTTGTAAAGCTTCATCATCTCCTGGTTCATCCGCTGCGGGTCTTTCTTGAATTTCTCCCTGATCGCCATAAGCTGCGGTTGAATTTTTTTCATCTCTTCCATGGCCGTTGCGCTTTTCAGTGATGGATAAAACAGAAGTACTCTCACCACAATGGTGAGGAGAATGATTGCAACGCCGTAGTTTTTTGTAAAAATGTAAAACTTCGTCAGGAGCCAGAACATTGGTTTCGCAAGTATTCCGAACCACCCGTAATCCACCATCTGCTCCAGACCCTGGCCCTGTGCTTCCAGCAGAGTATAGCTCTTGGGTCCTGCGAAAAGTTTGAATGTCCGAGCTGAGGCCTGTTCCTTGACGGTCAAGTCCGTTGTCAGAAGATCACCAATTGCTTTCGGTTCCACAGTCTTTTTTCTTGATATAATGCCGTTGCCGTTTGATATTAAAACCGCGGTAAAATACTTGTCTTCCTGCGCGATCCACCCCACAGATCCCGCCTGCTGCTCTTCACCCTTGAGATCGCCTATTTTTTCATTTCTAAATTTTTTATCGAGTACGTCCGCCACACCTACGCGGCCGCTTGCATCGGAGCTCACCTTGTCTGCTAAGCCGAAATCTGTGCCCAGAGAAATGGTATAACCGTCAAATCCGCTGGTTCTGATGTCCATATCGACGACATACGTGTCATTATGAAAAGTCAGCTTTTTTTCTATGATAATGCCGCCTGGTCCATTGTAGACAAGCGTCAATGTTTCCTTTGGCTTATCCTTGCTCAGAAGCAACGAGCCGCTGCTTGTCTCATAATTTACGCCTGACAGTTTATTCAAATCTTTCTCAAGCGGTACCATCGCTAATGGATAGGACATGTCCTTCCGGTCCACGCCTTCGTAGACAGGCACCAGCTCTACGTTTCCAAGTTCTCTTTTTGGCTTTTCCTCTTTTGGCATTTGTCCGGTGATCTTTTTATATATAACACCGATACCTACCTCGCTCTTATTTGCTTCTCGGTACTGCTTAAGCTCCCACTTGGTGATCACCCCGCCTGCTGTGTTTACAACCGCTTTTATGAGGTCTGTCTCGATAACGATATCTTTCCCTGCTACAGCCTTTTCAATTTTCACTGACGCCGGATTCGACGATTTCAACGGCTCAGGTATTGTGTTTTCACGCTTTTCCGCGACTTTCTTCTGTGTCTCTGCCATATTCGTCGCATCGTTTGCCGGCTGTGTTTCCGGGGGTGTCGGGGCGAAGAATTTCATGTAGAGGATAAAAATGATGAGTGAAAGAGATATTGCAAGAAGAAACCTGCGCGTTTCCATGAAACCTCCGAAAACTTATCGTACCGGGTCGTACCCGCCGGGATGAAACGGGTTACATTTAAAGATGCGGACTACCGTCAGTACGATCGCATGTACGACGGTCTTTTTGTGAAATGCTTCCAACGCATATTCCGAACAGCTCGGCGTGAAGCGGCATGACATCGGCAACACCGGGGAAAGGTAGCGACGATACATCGTAATCATGGTAATGCACAACCACTTCACGTTTATCTGCCCTCCCCGTTTTTTCCATGAAGAACAGTGCGAATCAATAATTTATTCACAACGTCACAAATTCTTCGATAGTCAGCGCACAGCAGCTCCTTTTTTGCAACAAATACTATATCATATCCACGTGCATGATCCTGGAGTGCTTTCATGATGCAGTTCCGGATGCGCCTCCTCAGTCTGTTTCGTTGCGCTGCTTTAGCCAGTTTTTTTCCTACGGAAATCCCGACTCTGAAATTTTCTGTGCTGCTGTTAATCGTATAAAAAAGAGAAAGACCGTCTATCGACAGTCTTTTTCCTTTCATTGCCGCGGTAAAATCGATATTTTTTTTTAGTCGTTCACATTTACGATATGCATAGGGCATGCAGAAAACCCCGCAATGCTATAACGCGAGGCGTTTTCTTCCTTTGGCTCTTCGGCGGTTGATGACTTCTCTTCCTGACGCCGTGCTCATTCTTTTTCGGAATCCTTGTGCCCGTTTCTGTTTCAGATTGCTCTTTTGCGCTGTTGTTTCCGACATCGTACTAACTCCTTGCATGAATATGATTTAAGACAGTGGGCTATTATAATCTAAAAAGCACGGATGTCAAGCAAAAAACCATTGGTAAACAGGGTTTTGACTTTCCTCCGTTTGTTTGTTAAAGTACAACCTGCTCGCATGAACGCGATGCTTCCTCTGCCGCTGTGGTGTATACTCTTTACCGCGTTCAACTGAGACCCGGCACTTACAAACACAACGATTTTCATTTATGGTGCAATTTGAAAAAGGGTAGAGACTATATTGGCGTTGGTGTTGGCGCTATAATTTTCAACGAGAGACATGAAATATTTCTCGCCAAGCGCGGTTTAAAAGCAAGAAATGAAATCGGCAGGTGGGAATTTCCCGGCGGCGCTGTTGAGTTTGGTGAGACACTTGAAATCGCTCTTATGCGAGAGATCAGGGAAGAGTTCGGTTTCTCAATCAAGATTTTCCGGCTGCTTGATGTTGTTGATCACATCCTTCCGGATGAACATCAGCATTGGGTTTCCCCGACGTTTCTTTGCAGAATAGCTGACGGAACACCTGAAATAAAGGAGCCTGAAAAATGCTCTGATTTTATCTGGATGAACGTTGCAGACATTCCTGCTGAATCTCTGACACTTGCATCCAGAAAAAGCCTGCAGAGCCTGCGACTGTTCCCATATGAATCCGTCATTTTCTCCATCGCCCGATAAAAAATATTAGTATTGCCTTCTTCATGAGCAGACAGGGTTCATCAAAAACACTTCAACGTTCCTAGCAATTCAATTGCGGAACATTCCTGTCCCGTACTTTCAGCTCTTGCCACCGCTTATCCACCAGTCGCCTTTTTCACTAAACCACCACAGAGAGGAATCCGTACTTAAAATAACATCTGCAAGCTGCTTTGCTTTCTCAGTTTTCAGTCGCTTCAAAGAGAACTCCAGCCATTCTTCTGCGTAGGTATTCCCTAGATCCTTGTATTCTTTCAGAGCCAGAATCATTTCCAATTGATCCGCATCTCGGGCAAGTTTTGCTTCCTCCGTTGAACCCTCAGTAAATTCACAGATCAATTCCTTAATTTCTTCTCCGAACGGCAAGGTACCCGTCAAATCAGTGACCGCTTTCATTTCATCAGCCTGTACGTATTTTTTGTTGACATAATTTAGATCTCCCGTTCTCGCTTCCGGCAGGTCGTGGAACAGGCACATCTTAATGATTCGGTCAACATTTACCCCCTGTGCCATTCGACCAAGTGCATATCCGATGTAGATCGTCCTGAACATGTGCTCCGCGACGGATTCTGCACCAGAACCAAGGAACTGGAAACCGCTTCGCGGTGTTCTTTTGAGCATTCCTGCTTCAAATAGAAAGTTGGCGATATTTTTCATGGCATGTTTATACCATGAATTCCTTTTCTCTTGCAATACTTCAAGATAAGCTGCTTCAATTTGCATAAAAGGAACGGAAAGAATCTATTATTAATATATATTAAAAAAATAGTCGTAGTAATAGTAGGGAATGTTGAAATGTGGATGGTTATGCAATACGGCTGAAACAGAAGACAAAAAAAGTCAACACATACTTGTCATATTTCTGTGAGGTGCTTCTGAAGAAAGCGTTGATTGATGGGAGAGAGAGGTTCTGCACACGTTGCTCAATGACAATTCACATCCTTCTGTTATTATCCCGGCGGCCAAGAGAATCTGCGGCCGGACAGGATGTGAAGATGCAGGTGAAATACCGTTTGTCCGGCACCCCGACCATTATTAATCACTATACGGTATCCGCGCTCTACGAGACTTTTCTTTTCTGCAATTTTATTTGCTACAAAGAAAAGATGACCTATGAGTTCACGATCGCCTTCCTGTATACTGTGTATGTCCTGGATATGACGTGTCGGGATAACGAGCGTGTGAACCGGTGCTTGCGGATTTATGTCTTCAAATGCAATAGCCCTATCATCTTCATAAACAATAGCGGACGGAATTTTTCGTTCAATGACTTTGCAGAATATGCAATTTGGATCGAGACTCACAGGCGCACTCCTCTTTGTGACAATAATTTAAAAACGACGGTAAAAACAGCTGCGTTCACCTGTGTGACATGCCGGTCCTGTCTGATCAACCATAATGAGGAGCGTGTCCTGATCGCAATCGTAATAGATATCCTTAACACGCTGAACATTTCCGGAAGTCTCGCCCTTTTGCCAGAACTTCTGACGTGATCTGCTCCAAAACCAGGTGAGACCCGAGTCTACCGTTCTCCTGAGTGATTCTTCGTTCATATACGCTACCATGAGAATATCCTTGGTTTTCCAATCCTGGATTACGGCGGGAATTAACCCCTTGTCGTCATATTTTAAATTAGGCGGTATGAGCATGATCCGTTTTGTATCATAATTTATTTAAAAAGTCCAGTAAGAGGCATGTGCAAAAAAAAACGGCTCCGTAAAAGGAACCGTTTCATGATTAAAAAAATATATTTCAAACAAAAAGATTTACCTGCGATTCGGCAGCGATATCCATCCATGTTGCAGCGCCGCCGACTTCAACACCATCAATGAGATCAGACTTCTTGACGCCTAAAACATCCATTGTCATTTGGCACGCAATGAGCTTAACACCGCTTTCCTGCGCAAGCGAGAGGAGCTGACCAATCGTTGCAACCCCGTGCTTCTTAAACATGCCCTTCATCATGGATGTGGCTATCGCTTCCATTGCCGGCATCGTGGCAACAAGCGTCGGAATGGGAACAGGCATTGGCATTGCCGGATTTCCGAGTGGAGATATTTTAAGTTTGTCTGCATTCTGCTTCTTGATAATCTCAAGCCCGTAGAACGTGAAAAAAATCGTCACGTCCATATCCATGGCCACAGCGGTAGTAGCCAGGATGAGCGGAGGGTATGCCATATCGAGCGTTCCCTTGGATGCAATTATAGTCATTTTTTTCGTAGCCATTGACACGCCCCCTATGCCGTTTTCTTGATGAAGAAGGTATACGTGCCAGAGCCTTCTTCCGATTTTACGATTTCATTGCCTGTGCGTTTCGCCCATGAAGCCATGTCGTTCTTCGAGCCGGGATCTGTTGTCTCAACCTTGAGCACTTGGCCCTTGTTCAGAGATTCTACGGCTTTTTTTGTTTTTAAAATGGGAAGCGGACAGTTTAAACCCTTGGCATCCAGAAGTTGATCAAATTTGGTATCAGATGACATACCAGATTACCTCCACATAGTTTATTAAAATCCAGAAACCGGCCCAAAAGCCACCGATGAAACAATTGTTTTATTGTACTGGGCTGCTGTTGCGATGTCAAGCAATTTTTTAACCAATTATTTCCATTAATTATTAAATGTGAGATGAGCTATCAGCTGCTTGTTCTTGTGAATTAACTTAGCGCTTGCATCATAGAAAATTTATAATGAATCATAATTCATTTTTGAAATAACGATACCAGCATATCATTTCGGTGTCTATCTACATATTTATCATGAAATTTCATACGGTTTGGTTTAATGTTACCCGGTGAGAAAAATACCTTGCCAGAAACTGGGGGTTCTGGTATAGTTTTGCCTCGCAATTGAAAAGAGAGTTCAAAATCAGATATAATTATTCTTGGAATTGCGAATTCCCCTATCGATCAGAGAATATCAAAAAAAGCCTGAAAACGGGGTAATTTTTTTAAGCCAAACCATCCTCAAAAAGCCGTCTAACTATCAGAAATTAATCAAAATATTTTGTTGTCCACACCTGTGGATAAGCATGTTTGTAACCATCTTTGTTTTATTGAGGTTTTTTCGGGGTATTTTATGGATCAAGCAAAGATCTGGGAAGAGATTCTGCTTCTAATTGAAAATCGAATGTCTAAGCAGGGTTATGATACCTGGTTCAGTCAGTCCAAATTGTTATCCATAGAAGGCACGAAACTGCACATTGAAGTGCCCAGCAAGTTTCATCGTGACTGGATAAAAGAACACCATTGGGGAACCCTTACTGACGTTATCAGGGAAGTAACAAAGCGAGATGACATTGCAATTGAGTTTTTTGTCCCGCCTCAAATTGTTAAGAGAAACGTCAGTCACTCAAAAGAAGAAAAAAAAGATGGCCGCGAGGACAAATCAGGTCTTTTCGAGAAAAAATATACGTTCAGCACCTTTGTAGTCGGCCCAAGCAACCAATTTGCTCACGCGGCAGCCAAAGCAGTCGCAGACGCTCCAGGCAGAACATACAATCCGCTATTCATATACAGCGGCGTCGGTCTCGGAAAAACGCACCTCGTCAACGCGATCGGCCATCATATCCAGTCCAAGTCGCCACGGACGAAAGTCGCGTATCTTTCGTCCGAGCAGTTTACAAATGAATTGATCAATCGCATGAGTCATCAGCGGATGGAAGAATTTCGTCAGAAATACCGTAATATGGATGTGTTAATCATCGACGACATTCAGTTCATCGCGGGCAAGGAGCGAACACAAGAGGAGTTTTTCCACACGTTCAACACGCTCTACGAAGCCCAAAAGCAGATTGTGCTGACAAGCGACCGCCAGCCAAAGGAAATTCCTGATATCGAGGAGAGGCTGCGGTCACGTTTTGAATCAGGTTTGATAACTGACATTCAAACGCCGGATTTAGAAACACGCATTGCGATCCTGAAAAAGAAGGCGGATTTCTGGGGAATTCGCCTGCCCGATGATGTAGCGGCGTTTCTCGCCTCGATGATGAAAAGCAATATTCGCGAGCTTGAAGGAGGCCTTGTCAAGCTTGGCGCAGTTTCATCATTGACCAACACGGAGATCACGCAGGAGCTCGCAAAAAACGAACTCAAATATCTCATCGACAGCAGAGATAAGGTCATTACGAACGAACTCGTACAGAAAGTCGTTGCCGAGTCGTTCGGCGTTAAATTGTCCGATTTGAAGTCCAAGCGCCGGACAAAAGCGGTCGTGCTCCCGAGGCAAGTAGCAATGTACCTGTGCCGTACGCTTGCGAACTCGTCGCTCCCGGAAATAGGGAACTTTTTCGGCGGAAAAGACCATAGCACGGTCATTCACGCCTGTAAAGTAATTGAGGAAAAGAAGGAAAAAGAGCCTGATTTGCGGTCCAGAATTGAGATGTTGATTAGGCAGATAAAGCATTGAAAATAGAGGGTAAATCGTCGGATATTTTTATTGCTATTTACATATATTTCTGATACTATTCCGGGTTGTGACAGGAGGCTTCTCTAGATGAAACTTAAAATAAAGAAAGAGGAATTCCTGAAGGGGCTGCAAAGGATTCAGGGTGTTGTAGAGAAAAAAAACACCATGCCGATTCTTGCGAACATGCTCCTGAATGCTGAAAACACCGGCCTCGAAATCATCGCCACGGATCTTGAAATCGGCCTTCGCGGTCGGTATGCGGCAGAAGTTGAAAAGCCCGGATCCATCGCCGTATCTGCAAAGAAAGTGTACGAAATCGTCCGGGAGCTTCCCTCGGAAGATCTTTCTTTGAAAGTCGAGGATAACAATTGGGTGAAAATCAGTTCAGGCCGATCACAATTCAAGCTGGTCGGTTTGCCGAAAGACGAATTTCCAGCGCTCCCGGATGTTGCCGAAGAGGGAATGATCGCCATCGACGGAGCAACCCTTCGCGATATGATTAAAAAGACGTTGTACTCCGTCGGCGAAAACGACGCCCGATACGTACTCAACGGTCTTTTTGTACACATGACCCAGGCCAAAGGAGGCTTGGCGATACGAATGGTGGGTACCGACGGACACCGGTTGTCCCTGATCGACCGTTTCGTCGATGCAAAACACAAGGATGAAAGCGTCATTATTCCCAAGAAAGCAATGATGGAGCTCAGACGGTTACTGGAGGAAGATACGCCGAATGCTGATTTGCGCATCGGATTCAGCAAAAACCATGCGCTGTTCAAAAGAGACAGCCTTATTATGGTTTCGAAGCTCATCGACGGGAATTACCCCAACTATCAGCAGGTCATACCAGCAAAGAACACAAAAAAAATATCCGTCGCCAAAGACATAATGACCCACGCAGTCAAACGGGTCTCGATTTTATCCCGGGAAAAAACCAATGCAGTCAAGCTGCAGCTCGATAAAAACCGTATCGTACTCTCAACGAACAACCCGGAGGTCGGGGAAGCGAACGAAGAGGTTATGGTGGAGTACCACGGCGAGGAACTGGCTATCGGTTTTAACTCCCGCTATCTTATGGATGTGCTTTCCGCGATGGATCATGCAAATATCAACCTTGAACTCAGCGATCCGCTCAGCCCCTGCCTCATCACTGAAGAAGGCGATGAGTTTTACAAGTGTGTTGTTATGCCGATGCGGGTATGATGGTGCTGATTCAGCCGATTGCCATGAATTGTCCACACAGGACTATTGGTAATGTCGGCGCACCATTGATGGGATGAATTGTGTCGGGAACCATATTGTTCGTGGAATGAGGGATTGATCCGTTACGGACAAATCCCTCTTTTTGCGAGGAGCGCATGGAATATACTGCAGACAGTATAAAAGTACTGGAGGGCCTGGAGGCAGTCCGTAAGCGTCCTGCCATGTATATCGGCAGCACGGGGAGTATCGGCCTCCATCACCTGGTCTATGAGATTGTGGACAACAGCGTCGATGAGGCCATGGCTGGCTTCTGCAAGAATATCGACGTTGTGATTCATATCGATAACAGCATCACGGTAATCGATGATGGCCGCGGTATCCCGACGGAAATGCATTCCACACAAAAACGCTCTGCAGCCGAAGTCGCGCTCACGGTGCTTCATGCGGGAGGAAAGTTCGATAGCGAGGTATATAAAGTTTCGGGCGGACTTCACGGTGTGGGCGTGTCAGTGGTGAACGCACTCTCGGAGTGGCTGGACCTCGAGATCAAACAGAACGGCAAAGTGTATCAGCAGCATTATGAACGCGGAACGCCGCAGGCGCCGCTTGCTGCGATCGGCACCACGACAATAACGGGTACGAAGATTACGTTTAAGCCGGACTTTCAGATCTTTGAAGAACGCGAATATAGCTACGATATTCTTTCCCAGCGTCTTCGGGAACTTGCCTTTTTGAACCGGGGCCTCAAGATTTCCATTCAGGACGAGCGGTTCGGAAAGAAACAGGCGTTTTTTTATGAAGGCGGCATTGTTTCGTTCATTGAGTATCTAAATAAAAACAAAACGCCGCTCCATCCCACGCCCATTTACCTTTCCAAGGAACGCGAAGGGATATACTGTGAAATTGCGCTTCAGTACAACGACAGTTATGTCGAACAGGTATTCACGTTCGCGAACAACATCAACACGCAGGAGGGCGGTACGCACCTCGTGGGATTTAAGGCGGCCCTGACGCGCACCATCAATTCATACGCGGTGACAAGCGGACTCCTCAAGACCGGCGGTGAGGCACTGTCGGGTGAAGATGTGCGTGAAGGACTCACTGCTGTCGTGAGCGTCAGGCTAACGAATCCCCAGTTTGAAGGCCAGACCAAGACCAAGCTGGGAAACAGCGAAGTCAAAGGCATTGTTGAGGCAATGGTAAACGAGTCCCTCGGCTCCTACCTTGAGGAAAACCCCCTGGTCGCACGTAAGGTCGCGGAGAAAAGCCTGAGTGCCGCACGGGCGCGCGAAGCCGCAAGGAAAGCCAGGGAACTGACCAGACGCAAGGGCGTGCTGGACTCCACGTCGCTTCCAGGCAAACTTGCTGACTGCCAGGAAAAGGATCCTGCGTTTTCGGAGCTCTTCATCGTCGAGGGCGACTCCGCGGGCGGTTCTGCCAAGCAGGGCCGGGACCGGAAGAATCAGGCAATCCTGCCGCTCAAAGGCAAAATTCTGAATGTCGAAAAGGCCCGGTTCGATAAAATGCTGTCGAGCGACGAAATCAAGGTGCTCATTACGGCTCTCGGCGCCGGCATCGGGTCCGAAGAATTTGACATTGCCAAAGTACGTTACCATCGGATCGTGATCATGACCGACGCAGATGTCGACGGCGCGCACATTCGAACACTTCTCCTCACCTTTTTCTATCGACAGATGCCCCAGATCATCGAACGCGGGTATCTGTACATCGCCCAGCCGCCGCTCTTTAAAATCAAGCGCGGCAAGACAGAGCGCTACATCAAGGATGACTCCCGTATGGAGGATTTTCTGCTCGATTTGGCGACCGAGGACATCGAGCTCTTTTCTCCTGAGCTGGGCGATTATCTGAGAGGCGAGCGGTTGACGTCCACGCTCAAAAAGCTGGTTCAATTCGAACGGGTGCTGGACAAATTTAAAAAGAAACGTCTCGATGTCGTCGTGCTTCGGGCGTTTCTTCTTGATAAGACATTCACCAAGGCTGTGCTCAAAAACGAGGCTCAACTGAAATCCGTTGCTGCCGCTGTTGAGAAATATCTGAAGGAATACCATCCGAAGACCGCGATCGACATGTCAATCGAAAAAGATCAGGAGCATGATGCGTTCAAGCTCTGTTTCGATACGAAGTGGGATGCCACCACGTCGAGCATCGTCTTCGATGAGAATTTCGTTACGACGCCGGAATTCAGGGAGCTCCAGAGCCTGTCTCCGGCCATGCTGGGGCTCGGCGGACCGATCTATCGAATTCGCGAAAAAGACGAGGAAAAGGAATTCACCAATATTGGCAAACTCGTGCACCATGTCCTCGAGCTTGGGAAAAAGGGGCTTGCCATTCAGCGGTACAAAGGCCTCGGCGAGATGAATCCAGAGCAGCTTTGGCAGACGACGATGGACCCGGAGAAACGGACCTTGCTGCAGGTGACCGTCGAGGATTCCGTCAAGGCGGATGAAATATTCACCATCCTTATGGGTGATGCCGTGGAGCCGCGCAGGACGTTTATCCAGCGGCATGCGCTGGAAGTGAAGAACCTGGATGTGTGAGCAGCACTCCGAGATTCTCTGCCGGTCCAAGGAAGTGCGCAGAGATAACAAACCAAGATCCTCGTTTGCCGCGTGCCGTTTGAACAGAGAATAACCTATGGAATCGCAGGACCTGAAATCAGTCGTTAATATCGAGCAGGAGATGAAAACAGCCTACCTCGATTACTCCATGAGCGTAATTGTGGGACGGGCCCTGCCGGACGTGCGCGACGGACTGAAGCCGGTGCATCGCAGGATTCTGTATGCAATGTTCCGCGAAGGCCTCCTGCACAATAAAAAATATTCTAAGAGCGCCGGCGTGGTTGGCGAAGTTTTAAAAAAGTACCATCCCCACGGCGATAGTGCCGTGTACGATACCATGGTCAGGATGGCGCAGGATTTCAATATGCGCTATATTCTGGTAGACGGCCAGGGTAACTTCGGGAGTGTGGACGGCGACTCCGCCGCGGCCTACCGCTATACGGAAGCGCGGTTAACGAAGCTGGCAGAGGAGATGCTCGTTGATATCGACAAGGAAACCGTCGACTTCGTGCCGAATTTTGATGAGACGACGGTCGAGCCGTCCGTTCTTCCCACGAAAGTGCCGAACCTCCTGATAAATGGTTCCGCCGGCATCGCGGTCGGCATGGCAACGAACATCCCGCCTCATAA
>Ga0187786_10000169_pt1 | contig 21216 bp, 20 predicted proteins | sample 0815_BV2_10_20_M_FD_132449 | JGI IMG/M metagenome (GOLD analysis project Ga0187786, IMG submission 132449) | Tropical peat soil microbial communities from peatlands in Department of Meta, Colombia - 0815_BV2_10_20_MG | ecosystem: Environmental > Terrestrial > Soil > Wetlands > Peat | place...
AAGACCAGTTATTCTGGCTGGTTTTGGTTCTATGGGGCAGGGAGATGTTTTAATTAAATTTGCAGAAAAGATTGACGCCCCCATAACCACTACCTTCCGGGGTAAGGGTGTGATTGACGAGGATCATGAGCTCTATGTGGGCAGCCATGGTACCATTGGGTCCACAGCCTCTACTGTACTGGTAGATGAAACTGACCTTTTGATTGTTATTGGTTCATCTTTCTCGGACATGACTCAGATACCTGAAAAAAAGACGGTGCAAATTGATCTGGACCCGTTGATGATTGCCCGTCAGTACCCGGTGGAAGTTGGTCTTCTGGGTAACAGTGCCGAAATACTGCCACAAATGGTAGGGATGGTTAAGGAAAAAGAACGACCAGAATATAGAAAAGAAATCAGAGAACTTAAACAGGAATGGGTTGATCTTTTAAAAGAAGAAGCTGACAGTACTCGGGCTCCAGTCCGTCCCCAATATATAATTAAAGTTCTTAACGATGTGTTGGATGATGATGCTGTTATAACTCTGGATACGGGTGAAAATGGCTGGTGGTTTGGCCGTAATTTCTGGATGAAAAAAACCCAAAAAATGTTGATGTCAGGATACCTGGCTACTATGGGTTTTGGCCTGCCTGCTGCCCTGGCGTCCCAGTTAGTTTATCCAGATAGGCAAGTAGTGTGTATTACTGGAGACGGGGGATTTTCCATGGTCATGGCCGATTTTGTTACCGCAGTGAAGTACGAGCTTCCTATAAAGGTATTCTTATTAAACAACCATCAGCTGGCTATGATCATGCAGGAACAAAAGGTAGAAAATTATAGCAACTGGCAGACCGAACTTAAAAATCCAGATTTTGCTAGTTTCGCCCAGGAATGCGGAGGAACTGGAATAAAGGTCGAAAAATCCGAAGAGCTTATTTTTGCAGTTGAAGAAGCTCTAAAAATTGCAGGTCCCGTCCTGGTAGATATTGAAACTGACCCTCGGCGTTTTATTCAGGACGAATAGTAAACCTTCCATAAAAAAAAGGAGAAATTTTCATGGCCCCCGACTCATCTTCAGTAAGGAAAAAAGTAGAAGACACTCCCGAGAACCGGGAAAACTGTCACTGCTCCCTCTGTCCTAGTTATCCACATTGTAGTGGGGAAGTGCTTTACTGTGGTTTAAGTGAGAGTAAAACCGATATTATCGCTTCAAGCTGCATATGTGATACATGTACTGTTTACTACCAGTACGGACTCAAAGGACTTTATTATTGTAATAAAAAAGAAGTTGGACTGAGTAAAAGTTTCATCAGGAAGCAGTCCTCTGATGAAAAGGACTATACATATCAAGACATGGTCGATATTAAAGATAAAAGTGAAGGTTTAGATGTAGTGGCATCTATGGGCTCTAAAAAAGAGTTACCATTTAGTTGGGATGACTTGCACTTTGTCCCCGCGCAAATATTTCGAATACCTCTAAACCAGGAAGACCCCGTCAATATTAAGATTACCATCGGACCCACAGCCAAAAGACCATTTAACGTATCGTCTCCACTTCTGATCTCTGGAATGAGTTTTGGAGCTGTTTCTAAGAATGTGAGGATGATAATCGGTCAAAGTGCCACTGAATTAAAATTAGGATTTAATTCTGGTGAAGGAGGAGTCTTAGAAGAAGAAGAACAGTTTAGTGATTATATGATTGTCCAGTACTCAACTGGAAGGTTTGGAGTTGATGAAGAACTAATCAGAAATGCAAGTGCTGTAGAAATCCGGTTTGGACAGGGTGCTTATCCTGGTAAGGGCAGTTATCTTCCAGCAGAGAAGATCACTACAGAAGTGGCACGTATAAGGGGATTGGATAGGGGTGAAGCTGCCTATTCTCCAGCTCATCATCCAGACATCAAGGATCCATTGGAGTTGAAAGAAAAAATTTCATGGCTAAGAGAATTAGCTAATGGTGCTCCAGTTGGTGCTAAAATAGGTTGCGGCAATATAGAAGCTGATGTTAGAATTTTAGCAGAGGCCAGTGCAGACTTCATTGCTTTAGATGGTTTTGGAGGAGGTACAGGAGCTACCAGCCGTTACGTGCGGGACAATGTAGGAATACCAATTATGGCAGCTTTGCCCCGAGCTTACCAAACACTGCAGAAAATGGATAAAAAAGAAGCAGTCACATTAATAGCAGGGGGAGGACTACGCAGTTCCAGTGATTTTGCAAAATGTCTGGCTCTTGGTGCAGATGCTGTTTATCTGGGAACATCAGCATTGATAGCAATGAACTGTGAACAATACCGGATATGTTACAGTGGATTGTGCCCCACTGGAGTGACAACCCAAAACCCTCAACTAACAAAACAATTGGACGTAGAAAAAGGCGTTGTGAAACTTAAAAATTTCTTAAATGTGTCTAATTTCGAATTATCGACTTTAATTCGCATAATTGGAGAAGATGACATATCCAAACTTGATTTTAATAATTTAGTAGCAATTAAACGGGATGTTGCCCGATTAACTGGCGTTAAATGGTTAAATGGAGATTATGTCAAGTGAGGTGAATAAATGTATTTAAAAGAATTAGAACCATTAAAATTGTGTGAAAAAACTTTTAACGCTATCCCCGATGCTATTACCATCATAGATCGAGATCACAGAGTTGTTGGAGTTAATAATACCATGGCACATGTATTGGGAATTGAACCAGAAGAAGTTATAGGTAAACACTGTTATGAGGTGGTTCACGGGACATCCTGCCCCATTGATAACTGCCCACATTCCATGCTCCTACACGACGATCATGAACACTCCTCCGAGGTACATGAGGAAAATTTAGGAGGGTTTTTTTTAGTAACTACAACACCCATCTACGATGATGATGGGAAAGTATTGGGAAGTGTACATGTGGCCCGGGATATAACCCAACGTAAAATAATGGAAGAACAACTACAGCAGGCCTTGGATGATAAGGATATGTTGATGAAGGAGATCCACCACCGGGTTAAAAACAATCTCATGATCATAGCCAGCCTATTAAACTTGCAGTCCCGTTATATCGAAGACGAAGTAGCTAAGGACATATTTAGGGACAGTCAGAGCCGTGCCAAAACCATGGCCATGATCCATGAGAAATTATATCGGTCGGGTCAGCTTAAAAGAATAGATGTTAAAGACTACATTGATAGTCTGGCCAATTACATTTACCGTGTCTACGTCAGCGATCCTCACCGAATATTGATGGAAATGGATTTAGAGGAGTTCATGTTGGATATTAACACTGCTATACCTCTAGGCCTATTATTAAACGAACTTTTAACCAATGCTTTTAAATATGCCTTCCCTGGAGAGAAAAAAGGTAAAGTGCAGGTTAAATTACACAAAATGAATAATAAAAAGTTTTTACTGGAAGTTAAGGATGATGGTGTAGGTCTTTCTGCAAATTTCGACCCCCATCACACCAATTCTTTGGGCATGCAGTTGATTTATAACCTCACCGAACAGATAAAAGGTGAGCTAAAACTCAATGGAAAAAATGGTGCTCAATTCCAGATCACATTCCAAGAGTTGAAATATAACAAATAACGGAAATAACATGATAAAAGTCATTTGCAACACTGAATCATCCTTACACCGTCCCGAATCAGCCCGATGGAGAGATAGGATGTCCATGTTAGACCCTTTAGGAGAAGTAGTTGTAGTTTTACCCTGTAGCATGGGAAAACCTTACTCCACCTCGCGCTCGCACCGAATTTTCCAGAAAGCATCCAAAGGATTCCAGGAAGCTATTTTAACCTCACCATTTGGAGTTTGTCCCCGTGAAATGGAAAAAACTTATCCCATACAGTCTTATGACGTTCCCACCACTGGAGAGTGGTCACAAGAGGAAATTGACCTAACTGGAGAATGTTTAAAAAGTTATTTAAAAGATGTGGAAGTTGTAGCCCACGTTTCTGGAGGATACCAGCAAGTATGCGAAAAATACATCCCAAATGCCACTTTCACTTGTGAAGATGGCCGTACCACTTCACAAGAGTCCATACAAAATTTAAAAGCAGTTTTAAAAAACTATCAAAAACCCCGGGGTAAGCAAAGGGAAGAACATGGCCTTAGATCTGTGGCCCGTTATCAATTTAATAATAAGGATGCTGATGCCCTCATACCGACCGGATATAAAATCAAAGGCCGTTTTAATCGTCGTTTATTTTACGAAAATGAACAGATCGCTACTTTACAATTTGATACTGGACTGTTTTCACTTAACCTTAAAGGAGGAATACTTCTAGCCGAAGCCGGACTGAATGGTATTGAGATAGACTTTAAACTCGAGACCAACACATTATTTGCTCCAGGAGTTATAGATGCGCATCCCGGGATTTTACCCAAGGACGAAGTAATCGTCACCCGCAAAGGAGATGTTGTTGCAGTGGGTAAGGCCGTTATGAATGGTGAAGAAATGTTGAGGGCTGATAAGGGAGTTGCAGTTCGAATAAGACACCGTAAGAAAGATTAATATTTACAAATAACTATATATACCAGAACTAAAACATTACAAAATAACTTTATCGGTGGATACAAAGTTCTTAAAGTCCATTTACAAAATATAGACCGATTTAAAGATATCAAATTGATTTTGAGGTATAACAATGAGTGACGAACTAATGAATCAAGTCAGAAACGCATTATCTACGGTGGCCGATCCTCACATGGGTATTAGTATCGTGGAAATGGGAATCGTAGACGGAATTGAAGTTAACGAAAAAGATAAAACCGCTAAAATTATTATTAAGCCCACTAATCCGGGTTGCATGAGTGTAGCTAACATCGCTATGCAGGCTCGTGCAGCTGCTGAGAAAGTAGAAGGAATTGATAAGGCAGTTATTGTAGTGGAAGGGCATATGATGGCCGACGCCGTTAGTGAGATGGTGAACAAATAATATGCATCTTTGGAACCGGGCTGCGGTGGTGGGCGTGCCAGGAGTGGGTAAAACATCCCTATCCCAGGCGGCTTGCCACGAGCTTGGTTATCACTATGTTAATTACGGGGAGTTGATGCTGGAGATAGCTCAAAAACGCAGCCTTGCCACTAACTTGGAAGAACTGCTCCAGTTAAACCCTCAATTACAGTTTCAAATCTGGAAATCTGCTGCATTACAAGTCAAAAATGTTAAAAACATGCTTTTTGACTTGCACGGAGTAGATCTGACAAGAGAAGGTTATTTAATATCTCTCCCCTTTGAAGTAATTCCTCCAGAAATTATTATTGTCATTGAAGCATCTTATCATCATTTATTAGACCGAAGAACTGCGGATTCATTAAAAAATAGAGCGGTAGAAAGATATAATCAAATAAAAGAACACGAATCCTTTTTAAAATATTCAATTGCATCTATCGCAGCCTTTTTGGGTTCCAACATTGTATTTATAAAAAATGATGACTTCAAAAACAGTTTGGAAGATCTTAAAGATGTTTTGAAAAAGTAGTGAAGATTTTAGATAGATAGTGAAGATTTTAGATAACATAAAGTGAGAATTTTGATCCTGAGCTTCTAGAAAAGGATATATATGATGAAGTTTAAATCTTGCATCTACCCCTCTACTTTTAGAGTCGTTGAATGGTTTATCTAAGTTCATGACCTAAAATTAAATCTTTATGGAGGGCCCGTGGCTCAGGCGGTAGAGCGCACGGCTGATAACCGTGAGGTCCTGGGTTCGAATCCCAGCGGGCCCATTATTTTTTATTAAATTTTAATTAAGTTCTTAGTAATTATTTTTTTAATTTAAAAAGTTATTTTATAGAGTTAAATAGATCCTATTTTTTAAGAGGTTTATACCTAAAAATAATAAGAAAATTTTTTCAAAAAACTTTATATTACACCAAATACTATAACAAAAACTGGAGCAATTGGTAAATTAGACATATTTTTACCTCATTTTTTTTACCATTTGCCTATTTTTTTAGGTTTAATCATGTTTTAACTGTTAATTATAACCTATTATACTGTTTTAAGATTTTTCATGGGCCAATTGAATAATAAAAACCTTTTTATTGATTATTATTACAGTGATTCTGACTAACTTGCACCAGATCCTGAAGTTTGGTCAAAGGATTACCGGACATAACACTAGTCCGTGCTAACTCAACTCCCTTAGAGATACTAGATGTTTTACCTGTTAAAAATAATATCGCCCCCGCATTTACCAGACAAAGATCCAGACGGGATTTACTTGACTGACTATCTGTTTTTCCAGAGAGCACATTTTTAATTATCTTCAAGTTGTCTTCCAGAGAATCTGGTGCCGCTATATCTTCCCTATTTGCCATTTTTACACCCAAATCTTCTGGATGTAATTCCTCAACACTTAACTTAGGACCATTTACAAAGGCTACTAACGTCTTACCCAGTGTTGAAATTTCATCCATAGCTGGTCTGTCCTTTTCATCAAAACCATGCACCACCATGGCCTTTTTAACTCCTAAGTTTTGGAGCACCCGGGCCATTATAACTACTTTCGACGGATCATACACACCTAAAAGTTGTATTTGGGCTTCTGCAGGTGAAGATAACGGACCTAACAAATTAAAAACAGTAGGGATGTTTAATTCCCTTCTTATTGGCATTAATCGACCCAGGGCCGGATGAAAAAAAGGGGCGAACATGAAGCCCATACCCACCGTATCCAAACATTTCTCCACACCCCCAGGACCACATTCAATGTTTACACCCAGAGCTTCCAGAATATCAGCCCCACCACACTTACTGGTTATGCTACGATTTCCGTGTTTTGCCACGGCCACTCCACAAGACGCGGCAATAATAGCTGCAGCAGTACTGACATTGAATGTTTTGAGGATATCTCCACCAGTTCCACAAGTGTCTACCAAGATTTTATCGGTTTTAGGTGTAACATTAATAGAAAGGTGGCGCATGGCCCTGGCAAAGCCAGTTAATTCATCAACAGTTTCCCCTTTTACCCTTAAAGATGAAAGAACTGCAGCAACTTGGATTTCGCTGGCTCGGCCTTCCAACATATCCATCATGCTATAATAAGCTTCTTCTTGAGTTAAGTCACACTTCTCGACTATTTTTCCCAAACATTCAGCTATCATGAGTTATTTCTCCCTAGTGGCTTTTTTAAGGGCCAAACAATGATTTCTGATCTGTTTTAGCATCATGTCTCGGTCTTTAAGATGTTTTTGCACCATGTCTATAAGGACACTGGCCACTATGGCTCCATCTGAACCTGCTTTAATAACCTTCTCCACATGTTCTGGTTGTGATATTCCAAATCCAACACAGATAGGTAATGGAGTATGTTTCCGAACACGCTGTATCAGATCTACGGTGCCCTCATCCAGTTGTGACCTGGCCCCAGTAACTCCCATGACTGCCACTACATAAATAAAACCACCCGCTATCTGGGAAATATTGGCAAGTCTTTGATTGCTGGTGGTATGGGCTGCCATAAATATTTGATTAATCCCATGAACCTTAGCAGCTTCAATAGCGTAATTAGCCTCTTCAGGAGGTAAATCAGCAGCTAAAATCCCGTTAACGCCACTATTTCTAGCTTCGGCATAGAACTGATCAACTCCCATTTTGTATACCAGGTTATAGTAAACCAATAAACCAATGGGTATCTGTGTAAATTCCCTGATCTTACGGATAAATTCAAATCCTTTTTTAACTGTCATTCCTGCTTCCAGAGCTCTTACATCCGCAGCTTGAATAGTAGGACCATCAGCTACAGGATCACTGAAAGGGAATCCTATTTCCAGGGCATCAGCCCCGCAATCCACCATTTCCTTAACTATGCTAAGAGAAGTCTCAAAGTCAGGGTCACCAGCTACTACGAATGGTATAAAAGCGCCTTCTCCTTTTTCATCCAGGCGTTTGAACATTTCGCTATAGGTTTCAATAGATCTGGACTTACTTGACGTTTGTCTGGACTTACTTAACGTTTGAACGTGGTCAGGATGGTTTTTCATATTTCCACTCCCATTTTTTGAGATACTATATGCATATCCTTATCTCCTCGCCCAGAAAGGTTCACAATGATTGTCTTTCCCTTATTTTCCGGATTTTTAGCATATTTTTCGGCACATGCCACTGCATGAGAGCTTTCCAGGGCAGGAATGATGCCTTCATATTTTGAAAGTAGTTCAAACCCACGCAGAGCCTCTTTATCAAGTATGGGCATGTATTTGGCTCTTTCCGTTACCTTTAACAGGGAATGCTCCGGCCCTACTCCGGGGTAGTCCAGTCCAGCAGATATCGAATGGGCATCACTTATCTGGCCGTCATCATCCTGAAGAACATAAGATAAAGAACCATGTAGAACTCCTTCCGTTCCATAAGTTAGCGTGGCTCCGTGTTTTTTTCCAGGTCCTTCACCTCCTCCTTCAGCCCCAATTAATTCTACATCATCATCCAGAAATGCAGAAAATATGCCAATAGCATTGCTTCCCCCACCCACACAAGCTATTATTGTATCCGGTAACTCTTCTTCCTTTTCCATGATTTGTTTACGTGTTTCTATACCAATAACTCTCTGGAAATGTTTCACCATTTCAGGGTACGGATGAGGACCCATAGTAGAACCAATAAGGTAATGAGTGGTTTCTACATTGGTGATCCAGTCCCTTAAGGCCTGATTTATAGCGTCTTTGAGAGTTCTAGAACCACTTTCCACACTTAATACTCTGGCCCCACTGAGTTCCATCCTAAAAACATTTAGTTTCTGTCGTTGGATGTCTTCGCTGCCCATGTAAACATCGGTGGGGAATCCAAAAAGAGCGCCAATTACTGCAGTTGCAATTCCGTGTTGTCCAGCACCAGTTTCAGCAATTAATCTCTCTTTACCCATGTGTTTTGCAAGTAAACCTTGTCCTAAGGTGTTGTTAATTTTATGAGCACCGGTGTGAAGTAGATCTTCTCTTTTTAGATATATTTTACACCCTAATTTTTCCGATAAATTCTGGGCGTAGTACAGGGAAGTAGGTCTTCCTGCGAATTCACTAAGATAATAATTTAATTCTTTGTTGAACTTTTTATCGTCTTTAAATTTTAAAAAAGCTGCTTCAAGTTCCTCTAAAGCAGGAATTAAAAGTTCAGGTACGAATATTCCCCCATATTTTCCAAATTTACCTTCTTTAATCATTGAATCACCTTAATATTTTCATAAATTCTTCCAATTTGGTTCTGTCTTTTATCCCTGGAGACTCCTCTACTCCAGAATTGACGTCTATTCCTTGGAAATTTTGGTTAATTTTATCCCTATTACGTTTCATTAACCCTGAATTGACGCCTCCCGCCAGGAATACATCAATACTATTAGTTTTTTTTGCAATTTTAGCACCTTTTATAGCTGTTTCTAGAGGTATTTGCCTTCCCGTACCCCCACTTTGTCCATTAAGTTCGTAATCAAACATTAAGTTATCGCAAACCTTTGAAAATGCTTCAATTTCCTTTTTTTTCTCTGGTGATATAGTTTCTGATATACCAACAACTCTGGTAATGGATAGGTCATGTGATTTTTGTAGGATGTGAATCTCATCAGAATTAAGGGAGTGCAACTGGATTTTTTTAATTCCAGTTATTTTTGACTTTTTAATGACTTCATCTATATTATCTGGTTCAATTACCAGTACTGCCTTTTTAAAATCCTCCATTCGGGATAACAGAAGATTTATCAATCTCAGATCAGCATATCTTTTGGATCTTTGAATGTTTATAAATCCCACAAGATCTGCCCCGACATTATCAACCATCATCACGTCCAATAACCGTTGAATACCACATACCTTAACCTTCATCTTTTTCTCCTCACACCTTGAGCTGCATTGGTAAGGGTTTTTACAGATTGTTCTAGATTTTCTATGGTCTTAGATGCCATGATGCTGCTTCCCACCAGAACCGCATCAGCACCGGAACTGGCCAAAAACTTTACGTCCTCTGGCCCATTAATCCCACTCTCGGATACTAGTATGCGGTCGGATGGAACATGAATTCCCAGTTCCTCTGTTTTTTTGAGGTCTATGCTGAAGTCCAGGAAGTTACGGTTGTTAATACCAATAATTTGCGCCCCTAAATTTAGGGCTTTTTCTATTTCTCCTCGGTTGGAACATTCCACCAGAGGTTCCATGTTCAGAGTGCGGCACAGATCAATCCCACCTTGTAAATCAGGATATAAATTGGTCATGAGCAGGATAGAACTGGCCCCCAATGCTCGAGCTTCATATATCTGATAGGAGTCTATAATAAAATCTTTACAGAGTAGTGGGATGTGGGAATGGTCTTTAGCAATTTTAAGATTATTTGAATTGCTTTTAAAGAATTTATCTTCGATTAAAATCGATATTGCACAGGCACCATTCTTTTCGTATGTTCTAACGACATCAGCCACTTCAAAATCAGATATATGCCCTTTTGAAGGTGATGCAGGTTTATATTCACAGATCACTCCTAGATGATGTTTTTCATTCATTTGAGTAATGGCTTTCTCGAAGTCGGGCCCAGCTTTTGCATCTTCGGCTAGTTGCTTAAGCTGTTCTACTGGAATTTTTTGCTTTTTATCTTCCAGTGCAGACTTTTTGTGAGAAATGATATTTTCAATGATGTTAGGCAAAGTCACATCTCTACCTCCAGGAAGTTACTGATTATCTTTGAACCTTCTTCAGTTCCTATTGATTCGGGATGGAACTGAAGACCATAAATAGGATTTTTCTTATGTTTTATTCCCATTATTACTCCTTCGGAAGTCCGGGCAATGATTTCCAGACATTCCGGAAGGGTTTCTTCCTGACATATCAGAGAATGATAACGAATGGCTGGAAGTGGGTTTGACACGTCAGCAAAAAGGTCGTTCTGGTTGTGTTCAATAAAGCTGTTTTTACCATGTACCGGTTCGGTGCGAATTATATCCCCACCAAATGAGTTAAAAATGCCTTGATGCCCCAAACAAATCCCTAAAATAGGTATTTTATCGCCTAATTTTGTTATAACCTGTCGACAAACTCCAAAATCTCGGGCCTTTTTAGGGTTGCCAGGCCCCGGAGAAATAATAATGCATTCGGGTTTCAGGTTTCGAATTTCTTCCACACCCATCTCATCGTTTCTGATAACTTTGATGTCTTTTCGGTGGGTTCCAATAAGCTGGTAAAGGTTGTAGGTAAATGAATCGTAGTTGTCAATTAAAAGTATCATAAAATCACTCCATAGCACTGATTAAGGCTTTAGCCTTATTTTGACATTCTTCATACTCTTTCTCTGGTATGGAGTCATGTACTATACCTGCTCCGGCCTGAATCTTAGCATGTTTACCATTGGCAATTAATGTTCGAATGGTAATGGCAAAGTCCGCGTTTCCATTCAGAGCAAAGTAGCCAACCGCACCAGCATAAGGTCCGCGGGGTTTGGATTCCAGTTCATTTATAATTTCCATGGCCCGAATTTTAGGAGCCCCACTAACTGTTCCTGCGGGAAATATAGATGAAAAGGCATCAACAGCAGTTTTATTGTTTTTTAGCTTTCCCTGGACCCGGGAAACAATGTGCTGCACATGAGAAAATTTTTTTACCGTGAAATACTCAGGTACTGTTACCGTACCAAACTCACTTACTTTTCCCACATCGTTTCTGGCCAGATCTACCAACATTAAGTGTTCGGCCCGTTCTTTTTCATCACACAAAAGTTCCTGTTGGAGTATTTCATCCTCCAAATGATCATTACCACGAGGTCTGGTCCCAGCTATAGGGAAGGTCTCTACCATTTTGTTTTCCACTCGAACTAACATTTCCGGACTGGAACCAATTATTTCACGCTCTCCCAGTTTTAAATGGTACATGTAGGGGGATGGATTGATTTTACGCAATTTTTCATAAAATGAAAGTCGATCTCCATTCAAAGTGTATTCAGTGGCGTTGGAAAGGACACTTTGGAATATTTCACCTGCTTTGATTCGTTCCTGCGCTTCACTGACCATTGCCTCAAATTTCTGGCTGGAAAAATACTTACCTTCTTCTTTAAACTGAAGTTTTCCAGTTTCAAAATTTTCTTTTAAAAAAGACTGCAGTTGATGGGAACGGTCTTCTCCCATGGTAAGATACTCGCAACGGTTATTTATGCGATCAAATATGATACCATCTAAGAACAGTCCAAATTCAAAGTCGGGTTCCTCACCTATGTTCAAAGAGACAGGTTCAAAATGTCTGGCAGCTTCGTAGGATACATAGCCTACTAAACCTCCTCTAAATCCTTTTTTACCTTTTTGGTGGTTGATTAAACTTTTAATAATATCAAAAGGATTTTCAACTTCTATTTTCTGAGTTTCATCCCTATTCTCTATTTCCACCAGATTATTGCGGGCTCTTATTATGGAACTAGGCCTAAAACCGATCATAGAATAACGGGAGAGGCCACTGTCACTTTCCATGGATTCCAATAGATATGAACTATTTGAATTATGGTAAATTCCCTTGAAAGTCTCGAAGGGAGATTTTAAGTTTAGTTTCACTTTTTTAACTTCGTTGTTTATTTTAATATCGCCAAAAGCATTCACAGCCTTTCATATAATCACCTATAGTTCACTGTCAAATATGTAATATGATGTACTATTTAAATCTTTATTGTACAAATTTATACATAAAGTTAAATATAGGTGCACTGATAAAAAAATTAGTGGTGATTAGTTAATGTGGGATCGTATTAAGCACAAGTTTGAAAAATTCCCGGCCCGTATGTCAGTGGCCCGAAAAATAGTAGAATTAGGACTTAGAGTAGGAGAAAATGGGAAAATATACTGTAAAGACGTTGAAATAAATGATGTTGCCCTGTCCAGGGCCGCAAATGTAGACCGGAGAGCGGTAAGGGTTACAGTAGATGTTATATTATCTGATGAAAATTTAAAATCCATATTTGGAAATTTATCCCCGGCAGGAGCTTTTTTAAAAAATGTAGCCAGCGATCTGGGTTTTGGAGTAGTAGAAATTGAAGCAGAAGCAGGTAGCCCAGGTATAGTTGCCAAAGCAACGAATCTTATTTCTAAAGAGAACATCAGCATAAGACAGGCCCACGCCGGAGACCCGGAATTGGAAGAACATCCCCGTCTAACTATTATTACAGAAACCCCCATCAAAGGAGAATTAATAAATCAGTTTTTAAAAATTCCAGGAGTAAAAAGAGTTTCTATCTATTAAAATCAAAATTTGACTCCATTAAATAAGTATTTAATGTAAAAATAAGTAAAAATAAGTAAAAATAAGTAAAAATAAGTAAAAATAAGTAAAAATAAGTAAAAATAAAAAAATTAAGACTGGTCTTCTTCATCAAGAACTTTCAAAAGCTCTTCCCAAGCTTCCAAAGACTCCTGAGCTTCCTGGTCCGTTAATACTTCAATGGCATAACCCGAGTGGACCAGAACATATCTTCCTATATCCACATCTTCCACAAGATCGAGTTTAGCTTGCTGGCGAACCCCACCAAAATCTACAGTGGCCACGTTATCTTTAATTTCCATTATCTGGGCTGGTGCTGCAATGCACATTAGATCACCTTTTAAATTTTTGAGTTTTAGTCAATTAAGAGTTTATTTAATGAATAAACATCTATCCCTTACTTTAGATTTTTTATAAATAGTAGGTTTAGTTATTTTAATAGGTTATCTCACCATATAAATATCTTTAGGAGAGTAAGAAAATGGAAATAGTGGTTATTGGAGGAGGACCTGCCGGCAGATCAGCCGCCATGGAAGCTGCCGCATTAGGAGAAGAAGTAAAACTCATAGAAAAGGATAAAGTAGGGGGTAAATGTCTTCACCAGGGTTGTATGGTGGTTTGTGGATTAAACGACATTGCAAAATTTCATCTGGACTCCCAAAACTTCCAAGACCTCGGAATAACCGATCAAGTGCCTCAGATAGATTTTTCTAAAGTCACTCAGGGTGTAAGAGAAACCACCACCAAGATAAAAAAGGTGTTGGAATATGAAACCAAAAGCACTGGTGCTGAGATCATCAAAGGAGAAGCTAATATCCATGAAAAATCGGTGAAAGTAGGTGAAGAAGAAATTTCCTACGATAAACTGATAATCAGCACCGGGTCCCGAGCAAATATACCCCCCATTAAAGGGGTAGAACACGGCATAACATACGCTGAAATTCCCTACCTGGAAAAAATCCCCGAAAATTTGTTAGTTATCGGCAGTGGAGTGATAGCCACTGAATTTGCTAACATATTCTCTTCTCTTGGTTCTAAAGTGAAAGTATTCTGTCGAAACCAATTTTTACCAAAATTAGACCCGGATATCAAAAGTTATATCCTTAAAAACCTCCTGAAAAATGTGGAGATTGAGGAAAAATCTAGTATGGAAGAGATCACAACCAAAGGATTAAGGACCACAGAAGACACCTGGGAAGGAGAAGTTCTATTGGCCACTGGCCTTACACCTAATTCCGAAATAGCAGAAGGTATGGTTGAAATAGGGGATAGAAACCAAATAATAGTAAATTCAGAGATGAAGACCAGTAATCCCAACATTTATGCTGCCGGTGATGTTATTGGCGGTGTGAGTAACACCCCCATATCTCGTATGGAAGGAGTTATAGCTGCCCGTAATGCTTGTGGGTTCTCTTCAACAATGGATTACAGTTGGATACCATATTCCATATCATTATACTACGACGTGAGCTTTTTAGGCCAACCACAAGATATGGAAGCTGGGACAGTTGGGACAATACCTGGTTCTGCAGGACCCGGATCATTTTGGAGAACCTTAGATGGGAGAACTGGGTTAACTAAGGTGGCAGTAGATGTGGAGAAGGGTAAAATAAAGGGAATAGCATCCATTTCTCCGTCTTCACGGACCAACATGTCTTATATGGCAAAAATGATTCGTGATGGTTATAAAACCCATGATTTTGATGATTTTATGGAGGTACATCCCTCCACCGATGCTGTGTATAAGATGCTGCGGTTTTTTGGTAAATATGGTTAGTAACTTAGTAATAGGTTAGTAAGCTTTCAGTAATAGGTTAGTAGGCGATTATGATGCAAGACTCAAAAAAAATAAAGTCTTTTAGTGAAGTTACCGATTTTCATGGACACATCTGTCCAGGTTCAGCTCTGGGATATCGTGCTGCACTGGCTGCTATGGAAAAACTTTCTCACCAGAGAGCGCCCGATGAGGAATTAGTGGCTATTGTAGAAAATGATACCTGTGCTGTAGATGCTGTACAGGTGGTTAGTGGGTGTACCATGGGAAAAGGGAATTTAATATTTCGTGACTATGGTAAACAGGCCTACACATTTTTGAATAGAAAAAACGGTGCATGTGTGCGAGTTTCGTTAAAGAGTTCATTTGATTTAAATCGGTTAGAACCAAAATTAGGGGTATTGAGGGAGAAAATATCCCAGAATACAGCTTCAACCGACGAAAAAGAGCAACTAAAAACAATCACGGAAGAAATATCACAGAAGATACTGGAAATACCCATAAAAGACCTGTTCAATGTAGAAAAAGTAAAGATGGAACTGCCAGCCAAGGCCAGGATTTTTAAATCTAAAAAGTGTTCATTATGTGGAGAAATGGTATCTGAACATCGTTCCCGGATTAAATCAGGAAAAATAGTTTGTATACCTTGTTTTGAAGAAGACTAATGGGGAAGACAAATTTTTTAAAAATTGTACTCTCCATATTTTTGGTAGACAACTTCGGCAATTTTTGAAGGTGCTTCTATGATCTTAGAAGCATAGTCTTGAGTACTTTTTTCTATTTCCTCTTTGTTTCTTAATATATCACATATTTTTTCTTTAAGATTCCTCAAATCACTTTCTATAACCGCTCCCGGGAAAATACTGGCCATGTTATGGTAACGATCGTACTTTACATGAGTAAGTGCTATAGTGGGTAGTTGACATGCCAAAGCTTCGTGGATCATCAAACCATCATCAGATAAAACTACCAAATCTGCCAATTGGTAGAGGTCAGGTAAGTTATCCACATATCCCAGATGCATAACTGATTCTAGATAATCCTCGTATTCTTTTTCTAAAGGTGCACCAACCACCAGAAAATTAGCATCTAACTCGTCCTTAATTATTGATGGTGCTTTAGCCATTTTTTCAAATAAGGTAGATCCTGATGAAAACAGAATGGTGGGGAGATTTTTATTGAAATCCGCGGGCATATACTTAAGAGCATTTTCTTTATTTCCCCCAGTAATATTTGGATTGATAGGTAAATAAGAAGAATAAACGTTTTTTTTTGTTTGATAACCAAATAACGGTGATTCAGGTAAAGCTATAGTGGTAGTCATCTGGGAAACTATTTTAGAATCAGTAGGGGTAGCCACCATACCTACCGCTGGAATTCGGGCCATTCTGGCTGCAGTGCATCCAATTATAGCTCCTCCCCCAATAATTCCCACCACTATATCTGGCTTCAAATCTCGACAGAGTTTTGCTGCTTCTCGGGATGCTTTTAGAGTTTTAACCCCTGCCTTAAGGATGGTAATTCTACTGGCAGCATGGCCTCCTGCTTGGGGAATGTTAACATTATGCCAGCTAATTCCGTTCTTTTCAAATAGATAACCAGTTGCCTGGTGGTCCAAGGCGAATTCACACTCAAAACCTTTTTCAGATAGTGCTCGAGCCGTGTTAAGTGCTATGACTGCGTCGCCACCTACTCCTCTTCCAGTTACAAATAAAAGTGCCTTCATTTCAAAACCCGTTTACAATCAAATTTAGTTATTTAGCCGCATATAATGTTATATCTTTATTAAACATTTTCTCAAGTTTTAAATGTTTTTATGAATGATTGATATATGTATATCCAAAATAGCCAAATAATTAACAGAATTATGCATAAAATCATTGATAAGTATTATTGGCCTTTAAAATCCTTTTATTTCATTCTTTAAGAAAAAATCTTGTAGACTATAATGATTATTCCTAAGAAAGGTTTAAATAGAGTTATCCACATTATAACATGCAGTTAAACAATCTAAAATGATAATTAAGGATTGGATAAATGAGTTACACTCGAAATGTATTTAAAAACACCAGTATAATTTTCTTAGCTCAAATAATAAGTTATATATTGGGATTTTTCATTACCATGTACACCGCCCGGTATCTGGGCACATCAGGATTTGGAATCTTATCTCTAGCCTTGGCTATAACTGGTATTTTTGGAATTTTTACTGATTTAGGACTAAGTTCATTAACAGTACGTGATGTAGCGCGGGATAAGTCCATTTACGATAAATACGTATTCAATATCACTATAATAAAAATATTATTGGCAGCATTAACCTTTGGTTTAATAGCATTGTTAGTCACTGTTGTTAATTATTCTCCCCTGGTAACTACGGTAATTTATTTAATTACAATTTCAGTCATTATTAATGCATTTACTGGAATATTTAACTCCATTTTTCAAGCTAATGAACAAATGAAATATCTTTCTTTTGGATTGATATTTAACAGTGCTATCATGTTTATTGGAACCATGACAGCCGTTTATTATCAACTAGACATCACTGTATTCGCATTTATTTACTTATTAGCCAGCTTAATAACGTTTTTCAGTTTATTCATCTTTTATCTTCTTAATTTTTCTTTACCATCACTAAATATAGATTTGAGTTTTTGGAAGTCCCTGTTGGGAGAGGCCTGGCCATTCGGATTAAATGGTTTATTTTCAACAATATTTGTGTGGGTTGACACCTTCATTTTATCATTATTCCAAGGAAATGATGCAGTGGGAATATATAATGCATCTTATCGCTTGATAATGGTCATGCTAATTATTCCTGTATCTTTTAATGTTTCAATATTCCCAATAATGTCCAAATTTTTTGTTTCTTCTGAACATACATTAAAAAAATCTGTTGAAAAATATTTTAAGATAATGATTATTATAGGGGTTCCTCTGGCTGTAGGAATAACTCTGATAGCAAATAAAGTCATACTGTTGGTATATGGCCCTAAGTTTGAAGCATCAACTCTGGTCCTTCAAATTATTATTTGGTCCACGTTATTCATATTCTTAAACAGCCCTTTTACACAACTTTTACAATCAGTGAACAAACAAATGGTCCTAATGCGAATAACTGCAATATGTATGGTTGAAAATATCATACTAAACTTGATCTTAATTCGGCAATTTAGCTATATAGGTTCCAGTATAGTCACCGTAATCACTGAGTTCTCTGTTATTTTGCTGGTATTTCTTGTAATTAGGAAGATGGAATATGGTGTGGTAAAAAAACAATTTAGAGTCATGTTAAAAGTTTTGTTGGCAAGTTTGGTAATGGGAATATCCATTATATATATCCTTAAAGACCTGAATTTAGCTATTATAATAATATTAGCGACATTAATATATTTTGTATCTATATATTTCCTCAGAGTTCTTGACGAAGAAGATTTAGGCATATTAAAAGAATTAATAAAAAAATAAAGAAGATTTATTAGTAATAAATACTAAACTAAAATGTTCATGAATAAAATGACTATTGTTTAATTTTATACCCAAATCCAATCTTGTTTAATTAATAAAGATTTAAAAGTCATTTAAAAAATAAAAATAGATTTAAAAAGTCATCTAATTCTTGGAGGATTAATAATATGCATGTAAATTTTACTTTGATGTCCACTTCTATGAGTGGAGGTGCCAGAGCCATATTTGAGATAGCCAATGGCCTGGTTAGAAGAGGACATAAAGTTACCATTACTTCATTGGATGGTGATCATTCCTGGTTTCCAATTGAAGCTGAAATTATCTATGTTGATAAACCAAAGTTCATAAAACTTCTTAATCCTGTAAAAAGGATAAAATCAGAAGGTTCTCTAACTTATCGCGATATTGGACCTGTACTTGAAAAGTATATGGGATTTGAACCCGAATTATTAAAACCATTGGCAGAAACTATTCCAGATTGTGATATAAATGTGGCCACCTGGTTTTTAACTTCTTTCGCTGTTTTTAGGAGTGGAAAAGGTAACCAATTTTATTTCTTCCAAGATTTCGACGAAATAGTCAAGCCTTTAGGGTATTACTATACTAAAATGTTTGAGGAAAGCCTTTATCTTCCTTTGAAGGTTATAACTGGATCTAACTGGCTAAAAAATTGGATTGAAGATAATTATGAGAAAAAAGCCATCGTTAGTGGGTATGGAATTGAACATCAAGTTTTTTATCCTCGAAATAATGTTTTAGCCCATATTCCTCAACCTAAAATAATGGGTATTTTCCGAGGATTGGATTATAAAGGCAATAATGATTTAATCCAGGCCTTAAACATAGCAAGTGAACATGTAAATAATCTTCATTTAATAGCAGTATGCAGTCGCCCTGTATTTGAAAAATTAAAGGCAGAAAATGATATCAAATTTGATTATACATTTTTTGAAAATCCAGATGATGAAACACTAGCAGAGTTGTACAGTTCAGCGGATATATTTGGTTTTTCATCCCACATTGAAGGTTATGGCCTACCTCCTCTGGAGGCAATGGCTTGTGGAACTCCAGTCGTGACTACCGACTGTTTAGGAGTCAGAGACTTTGTTATAAATAATGAAAATGCTTTAATGACACCTCCTAAAGATCCATTAGCATTTTCTGAGGCTATATTAAAATTATTAAGTGATAAAGACTTGTATGAGAAAATAAAATTAAATGGTCTTGTAACAGCTGAAAAATCAACTTGGGATGGGGCTGTTGACATATTTGAATCAGCATTCTTGGATTCTTTAAAATTCGACACTTCAAATCTCTAATGAATAAATTTATTTTTATCCTATTTTATTGGTCATTTTAACATCTATCATTCGCTGAAGATGATATAAATAACACCATATTAGGATAAATATTAAATATCCTGATTGAAAGCCTGATTAAAGAAGTCTACATTCCATATAAATTCGTAAATTCCAGATATGGTATCTACAAACTCCTGATATTGATTCCATATGGCAATGGCTGTTTCAGATAATACTGTGTTTCCAGATACCTTGCAGAATGCTATTAACATCTCTTTTTTGTCCCTTATTATTAGTTTAATGAAAGGAACCGGGAAAAACTTAATTTCTAATGGTAGATCCTTCATGATTCTTTCAGTTGGGACTTCAACATCATCCACCAAACAAGATGGGGCAGTGAGTATCCTTATATTTACCCCTTTTTTTATTGATTTTTTCAGTTGAGCTTTGAGCTGGGGTGGTTCTTCTGGAAACATTAGCCCTCCCATAATAATAAGGGATTCTTCAGCTCTGGAAATGATTTCCAGCTCTTTATTCACAATTTTTTCCTTTCCATGTAATATCCAGATTGGTGCAGGGACCTGTGGAATTTGACTTTCATATACCTGATTAAGTTCTGCCTCCGCCAGATCCATAGTATTTTTAATGTGGGTTCTGGATCTTTTAAATACCTCATGAGGAGGAATTACTGTGAATTTTAACGGTTTACCTCTGCTCATTTCAATAAAACCTCTTTTTACAAGATTTTTTAATATTTGATACACCTTTGAACGAGGTACATTCGAAGCTAAGCTGATTTCTGCAGCGTTGGCTGAAATTAGAGATGTTAAAGCTACATATACTTGTGTTTCATATTCAGTGAGCCCCATTAACTGAAGTGCTTCTAAAGATTCCCTGCTTATAGTCATGAAATCACCTTAAGTATCCGCCATGATTGTTTCATTTTATACTCACTTAGTGACAAAATATATAAATGTTTGTTTGCTTCAGATCATGAGTTAGATATGAGGGAGGTGAAAATGTGACTCTAGAAAACGAATATGCCATCCTAACTAACCATCTCACCAAAAATTTCGGAAATTTCACTGCTGTGAATAATTTAGACCTTAAAGTGAAGAAAAGTGAAATATATGGACTTTTAGGCCCTAATGGTGCAGGTAAAACCACTGTTATCAAGATGCTATCCAGCATCAGCAATCCTACTTCTGGAGAGGCCAGTGTTCTAGGAGAAAAGATTCCTGACGGAAATATTGCAGCTAAAATTGGTTACATGCCCCAAGAAACTGGAATTTACTTGGGACTAACCGTAGATCAGAATATGAAGTTCTATGGTAGAATTTTCGGCCTTGAAAAAGAGAAAATAGAAAAAAAAGAAGATGAACTCCTGAAATTCGTGGATCTAACTGATTGGAAGCACGAAATGGTTGAAAATCTGAGTGGAGGAATGAAACATAGAGTTTCTCTGGCTTGCACCCTCATTCACG
>Ga0187786_10000170_pt1 | contig 21212 bp, 27 predicted proteins | sample 0815_BV2_10_20_M_FD_132449 | JGI IMG/M metagenome (GOLD analysis project Ga0187786, IMG submission 132449) | Tropical peat soil microbial communities from peatlands in Department of Meta, Colombia - 0815_BV2_10_20_MG | ecosystem: Environmental > Terrestrial > Soil > Wetlands > Peat | place...
CCGCGACTATTATGATGTCTTTTATATAACCAAGACACTTGGAATTAAGCCTGATATTAACCGTTTGCGCAGCAAGCTGGAAGGGCAGGAATCGCCGTTTACCATGGAGCGCGGCGTAGATTATTTCGCCGGCTTCGAACGGTTGACTACGGATGAAAAGCGGCAATTGACCGACCAGATAGCTTCTGATCTGTCAAGGTTTTTATACCCAAACTATATTGATGTTTTTAAATCTGAAAACTTTTCCAGCCTTCTTGATGCAGTCAAGGAGGTTTTTGTAGCTCTGAAAAGGCAAAATGAAGAAGGTTCGGTGATCGATTTTTCAAAGTATAAATCCTATTCAGAAACCCATAGCCCTGGGCTATAAATTCTGGCGGCGCAGATGGAGGGAGTTATGGATGAGGAGCGGAAGTATGTAAAAACAAGCGAAATCCTTTTAAGTTTGCCGAAGTTGTTCTCCAGTTTGACTGTGAGCAAAGTTGCAAGAACTCCGGCGAATGTATTTCTCCATAATGCTCAAGGAAAAGGGTATATTAAAAAAATTGCGAATAAGGCATATATTAATTACTTTAGAAGCGGGGAGAACCCGGCAGTAGAGGCAGTAACGTGCTTTGTTAAGCCTATGTCTTACATTTCCTGCGAGTGGGCGCTGCACTTCCATAGCGTTATCCTCCAAACCCCGAAAACATGCACCGCTATGACGTTATCATCAAATACCGGGAAGAGATTCGATATCGACTATCTTGACTTTCGCATTGAATTTTCCAAGACAGTCCCGAAACTCTTTAACAACTTTACGGACATCGTTGGGGATGACGGGACCGTTTTTGCGATTGCCTGTCCTGAAAAGGCGCTGATTGATTGCGTAAATTTGCGGGGCGCCGTTCCTTTTGCTGATGAGTTGCAAATTGAGAATCTGAATATTGACAAACTCAGAGAATTAAGTCTGATGTATTCGCGAACCGTGCAGGATAAGACACGTTTATGGATTGACAGGTATGCTTCTGAGCCAGTGGAAGCGACCATGCTGTATTCTTCGGCGTTGAGCCGGTAGATGTTCTATCACAGAAAGCTGCTTGATATCTTCGCCAAAAGCTTCCCGGTTTGCTTCTCCACCCGGACATCCGAGCCTCTTTCCCAGATGTATCGCAAATAACAATTGTGCCGTACATTTGAAAGGGCATCTGGGTGGAAAATTCCGACATTTATTCCGTTGCTGTCCCGTGCAGATCGGAATATCAGCCCTTTTGATCCTTGCCCATAGAGATATGCCCCAAGGGACTGAGTGAGGCTGTAATCGGTGCCATGAATCAGGAGGGGATATGCCTTCTCCTTGCCAGTTTGAAACATGGCTTCACCCTGATATCCTAAGTATACGGTTGACAGATTACATGATAACATGTTACTATAGGATCAAAATAGGCGAAGAGGAGGAACGGTGGTGAGGGGTCTATGAGTGCCGCTAGAAAAACATCTCTTGATGCGCTCGGTACTCCATCGGTAGCCGAAAATGAGATTATCTGACTACGAAATAGAATCAATCAAGAGGCTTGCTGCCACGTACTTTGGCGAAGGCAGCAAGGTATACATATTCGGGTCTCGAGTTGACGATAGCCGCCACGGCGGAGATATTGATATTTACATAGAGAGCGACGATGTGGGGGAAATGTTCAAACGAAAACTTTTTTTCATACTGGACCTGCAAGAATTAATTGGCGAGCAAAAGATAGATGTTGTGGTTAATGATCTTGCGAATCAACAAAATCTGCCAATCTATGACATCGCAAAACGGGAGGGGGTTGCAATATGATCTTCAATAGAAACCTTGTCACATTGTTGTCTTCAATTGATGAATGTATTCGTAATATTAAACACCTTGATCATGCTGTCCAAAAAATGGACCCTAAAATCCCATTTACCGCAGAAACATATGCGGGGATGAGCGATGATGATATTGGGAATTTGGATCAGTTCATACTCCGATTTACGAAGCTTCAGGATTGTCTTGGGAATAGGCTGTTCAGGTTGGTACTGGACAATATAGGTGAATATAATTATGGCGATTCCTTTTTGGATATTGTGCATAAATTGGAAAAGTTCTCCATCATAAAATTCAAGCAGATTCAGTCCCCGGTCGACCCATGTAAGAAAGAACACGAATGGCAATATATCCGTGGAATAAGGAACAGGCTGGCGCATGAATATCCTGAGGATGCCAGAGAACGTATAGATGCAACCAATGAATCGCTGAAGTTTTCATTGAGGATGTTTGAAATATATACGAGTGCCAAAAACTACATAACAGACAAGGTTCTATCTCAGGTTGTCGGCTTGGACTTGCATGCATATGAGCTTCCAGAAGTAGCGGGCTTTGAGATATTGCGCCGGAAATTTTGGCAGGAAGATGAAGAAACTTCTGTTGCTTCTTCGCCCGGCCCCGGTCGATAGCCATGCGACCAAGGAAATACGGCTCGGTAGCCGAAAAACAGGCAGCATACCGGCAACGGCTCCTCAAAAAAGGCTATAAGCAGATAAGCATCTCCGTGCCGGTCGACATGATTGAAGAGATAGAGAAGCTGGTGAAACGGCATATTGAGAAACAAGCAGGGAAGGCATAACAACTCACCAAAAGCTTTACAGCCCGCAAGCTGTTAATGCTGATTAACTTTATCATTCAGCCAAATCTTTATGAGCGACTGGTAAGGCACGTCCCTTTTGTTCGCTTCAATTCGAATTGCCTCCAGAAGTGACAAGGGCAGACGAAGTGAGATTGATTGAGTGGATGGTTTTAGATTGGGGAAACGGGCATGTTTCGACTTTGACCAATCAATATATTCCGTAGAATCATGATGTTCCCAAAACTCTCGCTCTTCAGCTTCAGTCTTGAATTTAGGTGCGCTCTTCAGCTTCATATATTTTCCTCTCTTTTACTGCCATCGGCCTGGCGGAAATAACCCTTATCTTAGTTCGATGCTCTCGCAGTGTATAAGTGACATGCAATAAGCGTTCTTCGTTAGTTTTCCCGAGAGCATGATAGCGCACTTCGATATGACTATGCTTCTCATCTTCTACTATAATCAACGGTTCATTAAAAAAAACCTGTTCAGCCTCAGCTTGTGTTACTGCATGTTTATCATTCTTGCGGGCATTGCCTGTGTCCCAATCGAAGCCCACGATATTATCTAAATCAACCATTGATGTATATTACTATAATATGCATTGTATTGCGAATACGTTCAATGCTCCCGCTCCCTCTGATTACCGGTGTAGGGAGTGCTTAAGACCTTTGTCAAACATCATAATGGATACTTTTATATGTTTTTATCCATTATGATGTATAATATTGCATGAAAGAGATAATTATCACCCAAAAAGAAGAGCGAAACGAAATCCTTGCGGCAAACTATGTCCCCCGCAAAGGTGCTGATATGTTTCGCGCTGCTTTATCCAATAAGCTCATCAAAGTTATCACGGGGCCCAGGAGGGCCGGTAAATCCGTTTTTGCAGTCCAGTCCCTCAAGGGGGTGGACTTCGCCTATATTAACTTTGACGATGAACGTTTGTTAGGTATACTTAACGGCGCGAACAATGACGAGATCATTAAAGGCGTACGGCAGGTTTACGGTGACACCCAAAATGTATTGTTCGACGAAATCCAGAATGTGCCGAAGTGGGAGCTTTTCTTGTCGAGGTTGGAACGAAGGGGCTATAACATTGTTGTTACCGGTTCCAACTCTCGGCTTCTCAGTAAAGAGTTGGCAACACACCTTACTGGAAGACATCTCCAATTCACGCTATTGCCTTTGTCTTTTGAAGAGGCTGTGGATGCGAAGGGATTTCATGGCGATTTATTCGAGACGAGAGAAAAACAGGGAGAGATTCTGGGCCATCTTGGGGAGTATATAAGAAAAGGTGGGTACCCAGAGGTTGTTGTTAATGGAGTAGAGCATAAGAACTATTGCAAAACCCTGTTTGACAGCATTATTCTGCGTGATATTGTTGAACGGCATAAAATCAGGAACGCACATGCACTCAAGGCGCTCGGCTACTATTTGTTAACTCATCATTCAGCGCCGACATCCCTGAATGAAATTTCTGCGGTGCTTAAACTCAATAGCGTTACTACTGTGGGAAAATATATTGCCTATCTTGAGGAAGCGTTTCTGCTGTTCAGTGCGGTGAAGTTTTCATTTAAGGTTAAAGAGCAGATTAAGAGCCAGAAGAAATTTTATGGATATGATACCGGTATGGTTGACGCTGTAAAATTCAAGTCTTCAGCTGATGCCGGCCGTTTATTGGAAAATATCGTTGCAATAGAGTTAAAACGTCGGAGATATCATGAAGAACTCTACTATTATCGGGCTTCGGACGGCAAGGAGGTAGACTTTGTTATCAAAGAAGGAGCTGGAGTTGCCGAATTGATGCAGGTCTGCTTCGATCTTTCAAACCCCAAAACTGAAAAAAGAGAGATCTCGGCGCTTGTGGCTGCGGCTGGCGAACTCAGGTGTAATTCTCTGAGTATTGTCACATGGGACGATGAGAGAATATTGAAGAAGGCCGGAATGGAAATACGATTGGTGCCTGTTGCAAAATGGCTGCTCGGCCAATCGTGATTTCGCGAAGTGTATGCTCGGAAGCTGGTGAAGCGGTATATTGAGAAGAAGCAGGGGAAAGGCAACGCCTGAAAAGATCTCTATTCCCTTGCCGTGGTAAGGCTGTCTAGCCACCAAAAATCGAATTATACAGGGCTTTTTGTTTCTCGTTGTAATGGGCAGTAGTATCAAATCGAGGGAGCTGCAACCCCCTCTTCCCCAATTCAATCAAGACATCGCCAAACCACAAGCCGGTTTTGTCTTCCAGTTCAAAATGAGTTATTGCCCCTGCCGCATAAGCAACAATTGGGTCATCTTTATCAGTCGTATTTTTGTTCATTTATTTTTATCAAAATACGACATCTATATCCAGCAGCTCCGAATAGCTGATGACAGCCGCCGCATTAAGATAGTCGTTTAAATTGAGCCTTTTCATGTTATCTCCAAAACCTTGTCATACACCGCCGTAAACCTGCTATCAATTGCCGCATCGATGTGAAAATGCCCGAAATACCAATGCTTGAATTTTAGCCCTGAAGGCAGCAATTCCTCCAGCATTTTTTTAGTCGGATCTTCGAAATCTATCTTCTCCATGAAATTCCCCAAATGCCCACAAAGTTGGAGCTTCGATTTCAATGAATGCGGGCAGGTGTGGGTGAAGGCTAGATCTACAGTGTTGCCATGGCTTTTCTGAGAGCCAGTTGAGCCAATATTCTTCAGTTTTTGTCATTCGCTGCTCAAACATCAGACCGAAGTCTCCCAAAATAACGACGTAATCATCCTTGCTCAGCGTCTTGCCCTCAGGGAACGGGACGCTGCCGAGTTTATGGATTTCGATGTCGGCGAGCAGATCGCCAGTGACGTATATCATTCGTAATAATTTTTCCTTATTTCTGCGAATATCGGCTCAAAATCGATGTCCGGTTCTGGCTCCTGTGTTCCGATCGGCGGATATGACCCTCCACGCCGGCGCGGCTCAAATCCCCGCTGCTCCAGCTCGTATTTGAGGCTCTCTAATATAATCGCCGCACCTCGATATTTGGGATAGATATCGTCGTCTTTCCAGTTGCGCACCAGCATTGCAATACTCTCCAGCAGTGCATCGCCGACCCGCACCTCTTTTGAGCAGACTCTATCGAGATCCGTCAAGGGCAGCAGTGCCCTCATGGACATGGCAGATTTGGCGTCTCTCACGGCCTCCGCCATCGCCACAATGATAGGTTGCCCATATTGCATCTGCGCATTAATGTCTGCGCCGTCGCGCAGCAATGAGAGTATGCGCAGCCGGAATTTGCGATAGCCGTTTTGGACTACTCGTGCCAGCATGTGATTGAGCCTGGTCTGCTCGCTCAGCGCGTCAAAATCAGCGCCCAGATGCAGATCCCAATACACAGTGTCGCGCTCTCCGCGCTCATCAGCTCTCTGCATAGCCCAGTTCAGGTATGGGCGCTGCCCTGCCGGTCCGCCAACCTCTGTCAATGTCCGATAGACGCACGTGCAGTCGTACGGTAGCCAGTCCTCTCGATGGTAGTGGCCGAAAAACCATCTCTTGTATGCCAGCCTCTGCCGAATCGTCTCCAGCATATCCGTGACCTGATTTTGCGGCCGTGCAGGGTCGCTAATCCAATCCTCGATATGAACGCGTACGCCCTCAGGCGGAGCATGGGTGATAACATAATCTACTGTCCAGTCGCACCGCTCAAGGTTTTTAAGGGCATTGTCGTATTCTTTCTGGCTTGGGATCTCCTGCGGCCACCAGTTGACGCCCTCCACTCTCCGGTGCATATCATGGCTCGCTGCGCCGCCGAAAGCAAAGACTTTGAACCCCTGTAAATCGAATACCTCGCCCCGTTTCAGGTGATAGACGTGCTCTGCAATTTGGGCGGCTTTCCCGCCATGAAACTCAATTACAGGGTATGCGGTCAGCCGCGGGAAATTTTCGTGGTTGCCGTCCACAAACAGCGTCGTCCATGGCTGCTCGGACAACCATTGCAGGTTTTTGGCTTCTCCTAGAAGCCTCTCTTTGAGGAGGCGTATCTCACCGTCGGTTAGATCCGGCTTGAACGCCCTGGCCTGCTCAATCGTCGGATACCACACCAACCCGAAATCCCCGGCAATAATGACGTAATCGTCCCGGGTGAGCGTAGCGCCCAACTCCCATTGTGTGAATCGTGCAAACTCATGGCTGTGGATATCGCCAGTGACGAATATCATCTGTTTATCGGCTAGACGATCAGAGGTCGATATTTAAACGCTAATTTTGTTAGATCAGGCAGCATCCGGGCTGCAAACTCCGGCAGATACTCCAGCGTAACAAGGCCGGACCGCCCTGCCATGTAGTCTCTATGTATGTACGGCAGCGCCAACTCGGTTTGCCAGTCGTCAAAAATGTGAGGCGCGAAGCTGCCCTCGATATCAGTGAGGTCAACATTATGTCTGAGCGAAAATCTCATCATATTGACGGCCCCATAAAATACAAAAACAGGTCCTCGTCGTCTTGAGAATCAGACGAACCTATCACATGGTATTCATCTTCTGTCATCCATTCAGGTCTCATGAGTTCAGCCCCGATATGTTAATGTCGGTTGATAGATAATCTGCAACGCCTTCAGGGTATGTAATTAATCCTTCCAGCTGCGTCCCCCTATTTTTTGATGCCCATTTAAGCATCCCAAGCAGCGATGAGCCAGCAATTATCACCCATAATGTCCCGCCCATCAGCGCTACATGGTGCATTTCCCAGCATTGCATGCCTTTTACAACCGGCTTGCGCTCGAGGATGTCTTTTGCATACTGGTAGGACAGGGAATCCTGCCGAAATATATTACCTAGATGGTTCAGATGGTCGTGGTCCCCAAAAGCTATCTCCATGGCCCTTAGGAGCCCATGGTTATCGATCTCAGCAATAGTGTCGTCAGTGATCTTTTGATTAAAAAGAAAGACCAAGAGGCTGAGGAAAAATTCGACATGTTGCTGCATGGACACAACTTTAAACGAGTGATGATAGCAACGATAGACATTCTCAAACAACCAGCCTGCGCCATTCATCGCCATGCCGTGGTTCTCAGCGATTGCATCCACCCACGAAGATACCGGTATAGGAGGAGTGAGAAACTCCATCTTTTTCCGCCATAAACCTTCTGCAAATGCAAGTTTTGCCAGCGTTGTATATTGTATCAATCCCATATACCGCCTCCTCATTTTCCCTTCCCCTTTGTCGGCCCCAGTACAATGCTCAGCGGTATGTCGTAGACCGTCCCCTCGCTGTCGATGCAGATAAAATCCCTTAAATGAAATGCGGCGATCCTGTTGTTATCCAAGCCGATGCAAATCCTCTTCGGCCCAACATGAGGCCGTATCAGGTGTTCGTGACCGCATACGACAATTCTCGTTTCGCCAGCAGCGTCAGCGCAATCATGGACAAACATAAAATCACCGGCAGTATAGTGGTCTCTGGACGACCTCAAAAAAACCAGGTGCTGCCGTGAAAACACCAGTCGCATGAACACCTGCAAATCCTTGCTGTTATTGAGTTTCAGGTCAGACACTACCCTGTTTTCAGGGTTCCGGACCCTGTATTTAAAGAGAGTCCCTTCCTGTTTTATGTTTTTGTCATCTATGCCATAGCTCCACAAACACGCCCGGCCGCCTTCCGTCAGCCACGGGTACAGGTCATATCCGTAGCCCTCAGAGAGGCGTATGACCATGTTTTCATGGTTGCCCCGAAGAAGGACATGACGCCGGTTTCTGCCATGCAGCTCCAGCAGCATCTCCATGACCCTCTTGCTGTCGGGCCCTCTGTCAATGACATCGCCTAATATGATGAGCTGGTCGGTTGCCGCATCAAATTTGATGTGGTGCAGCAGCCGCTCAAACTGTCTGGCGTTGCCGTGTATGTCGCCGATTGCCCAAGTCGTCATTTATTCGATTGTGCGAAATGCTCATTTATGAGATCATACCAGCCGTCGTCGCACTCGACAGGGGTTTTCAAGGCGCTAATCTTTTTGTCTGTCATCCCCTTCTCGCCTGTTTCGTTTTTTTGAGGTAGTCGCCAACTGCTTCTTCGATGATCTCATAGACGAAACGATCCTCATAGGCCGCCTGCTGATCCAGCCAACGAACCAGCTCTGGTTTCATGCGGCACGAATAGATAATCCGCTCAGTTTTGGCTGTTTTTGAACCCTTCGGCCTTGCCATTTCCCCTCTTGATTAAAAGATATTTTGTATACAAAATATCTTTATTTATCATATAGATATGTCCCAGTAATTATGGTAACATGGAGGTGCTGTGGGCGTATACAAAAAATAAATATATATCTGGTGAGGGATCAATGATCAATACGGAGATGAGGCATGACACAACTCGCTGAAACGACAACATACGACGTAGTTGCCGATCGCCTGAAAACACAGAAAGCGCACGACAAACTCGACCAGAAGATCGTCGACCTGAACATCAGGTGGTATCGGCGCCTTGCTGCCCATTATCTCTCTCAGGGAGTGCGGGTTTACTACAAGCCGTTCCGCGAATACTATCCGACCCATTGGGGCGATACAGGTTTTGGCACCATGTTTATCGACGCCGCGAGACCTCCTGAAATGCCGGAGGTTAAACACTTATACTGGCAGGGTAAAATGAATCGACTCAAAAACTGGTATGCGATTGCTGAAGTGACGCTCGAAAATCTTGACGAGGTTATCGTTTATGGCGGATGTGAGGAGTAAAATGGAGCTGGTCGGGAAACTCCTCTGAAGCCACCGTTCCCAACGCACGGCATGGGCGACGGAAAAAAATCTCACCCTGTATTTTCAGGTCAATGTCGTGTACCAAAAATAGCGGTATCTTGATGATTTATCAGTAATAATATAAAAGTTCGGTTAACCGGACTATTATTCTCTCAGCCACAAATATAGCCCTACAGCAGCAGCAACAACACCGACAGCAATGATATATTTTGGATCTTTGCGCTGGCTCCGACCGACTAATCCTAGCCCTGTATTGACTGCAATGTCAGGTCTCATATCTCTATTTTAGCATCCATTGCGGGACGCCAAAGGTCACGTCCAGTCAAGTGGTGTAGGAGCGATCGTGCAATCTCCAGTTTCTGTTAAGCAGCCACCAGTAGGTCTGGTGATGCTTTTATTGTCTCCTCTAACGTCTCCAGCGTCATATAGCGCCTGCAGACCAGCCATTCTTCGTTCTGCTCCATCAGCACCGCGCCAACCAGTCGGATAATGGCCTCTCGGTTGGGAAAAATCCCCACAACATCCGTCCGTCTTTTGATCTCCCGGTTCAGCCGCTCCTGAGGGTTGTTGGACCAGAGCTGCCGCCAATGCCCCGTCGGGAATGCCATAAAGGCAAGCAGATCAGCCTCCGCTTCTATCAGCAGTCCTGCAGCTTCCGGAAACTGTAAGGACAACCGGTCGATAACGTAGCCATACTGCCGCACTACTTCCTCCTTGTCGGTCTGGGCAAAGATTGACCGAACCATGGTTGCTACTGCAGGCTGTGCCTTCTTGCACAGAAGATTCCGCATGAAGTGGGTCCTGCCATGATGCTCCAGGGAGTGCCGCTGCTATGGCCTTCTTGAGCCCCCGGTGGGCATCGGAGACGACTATCTGTACTCCGCTGAGCCCTCGCTCTACCAATCCCCTCAAAAATCCAAGCCACCCATCCTCTGTCTCTGATGTTATGACATCAACCCCAAGGATGCTTTTTCTTCCTTCCTTGTTTACGCCGGTGGCCACAATGCCAGCAACATTGACGACCCTGCCCATCTCTCTGTCTTTCACAACAGTCGCGTCTAGCCACATGTACGGATACGGACCATCTTCAAGACTACGGCTTCTGAATGCTGTTACTTCTTCATCAAGGCTTTTTGCCAGCTCTGAGACCTGCGACTTGCTGAGTTTCTCTATGCCAAGAGCTTGGGCTATGTCTTCTACTTTCCTCGTCGATACGCCCATTACGTAACATTCCGCTATGACGTTCACCAATGCCCGTTCTGCTCGACGCCGGGGATTCAATAACCACGCCGGATAGTAACTGCCCTGTCTGAGTTTCGGGATCGCCAGTTCCATGGTTCCCACTCGGGTGTCAAATATCCGTGACCGATACCCGTTTCTGTGATTGACCCGCCCTTCGGCTCGCTTCCCATATTCAGCTCCGCATGCTGCATCTGCTTCAGCACTCATCATGAGTTCAATCGCCTTCTGCAGCAATGCCCTCAATACATCAGGCTGTGCTTCTGATACCACCTTGCCTATCTCTGCGGCAATCGTTACTCTGTCCTTAGCCTTCGCGTCTCTTGTTCTCCTTTCTGTTTCTTGGCGGAATACAGATTTGGAGATTGACACGATGGCTGCTCTTTTTTAAGCCCCTGTGATTCTTACACCACTCCCTTGGACTCTAACAGGAAAACAGGAAAAGGGGAAATTTTGGAGATTAAGAAGGCAACGAATGGATAACCACTGTGACCGGGAGTGTGATCTGAGTGTGAACGCGGCATTTTTGTCTGAAATATATCAACATTTTCAATGTGCTAGCCGTTATCAGGGTGGGTTCGACCCCACACGCTCCCGCCACTTTCTTCTTCCGTCGCAGAATGCTGCTGAGCAGCAGAGCACCGATCCGGCATCTTATAATTCATACCGTTAGGTGCGAAGGGGAAGAGGAGAGCAAAGAATTCGTTAGTTAAGTCAATACGTTTTGTACCGCGTCGAAACGTGTCTCGTGTCTGCCTCATCATCCCTCATTTCTCCACGCATTATCGGTATAATCAGACGATGGACAACAGCCAACTTATTGCATATTGCCGCGCGCGTCATATAACCATTGCCGCGGCGGAGTCGTGCACCGGTGGTCTCGTTGCGGACCTGCTGACCGATGTGCCGGGGGCGAGTGCTATCTTTCGGGCCGGAATTGTTGCATATTCGCGCGAGGCTAAAGAGACACTTCTGGGCGTCGCCGGGCATATCCTGCAGAAGGACGGGCTGGTGAGTGCCGCAACCGCCCGCGCCATGGCGGATCGAATGCGCCAGCTGTCCGGCACGGACTATGCGATGGCAACAACCGGAAATCTCGGGCCCGAGGGCTTGGAAGACAAGGCGGTCGGCCTGGTATACATTGCCGTCAGTTCAGCCCGGGGAGTATACTCTCGTGAGCTGCATCTATCCGGAGATCGCACGCTGAACAAGCGTGACGCCGCCCTGGCCGCGCTGGCCTTTTTATATGAAACCATAGAGGAAGAACGGCATCATGATGAAGCGAATTCCTGAAGCGGCAAGAACCGAAATCGAAGGCCTCGTCGCTGATTTGAATGAGCACAGCTATCGCTACTACGTACTTGACGATCCGACCATTCCGGATGCGGAGTACGATCGTATGTACCGCAGGCTGCTCGATCTGGAGACAGAGCACGGGTATGTGCTCCCGGATTCTCCCACGCAAAGGGTCGGCTCAAGCCCGCTCGACAAGTTCGACAAGATACGGCATACCGAACCGATGCTTTCGCTCGAAAACGCCTTTTCCCATGATGAAATCATTGAGTTTGATCAGCGCGTTAAGCGTCTCTTGAAGTCTTCCGGCGACCTCGATTATACCGTTGAACCGAAATACGACGGGCTTGCAATTGAACTGACATACCGCAAGGGGTTCCTCTGGAAGGCGTCGACACGCGGCGACGGATATGAGGGAGAGGACGTGACGGAGAACATCAAGACGATCCGTTCTGTTCCTCTCAAACTTGAACCGGGTGGCCGCATTCCGGAGGAGTTCGACATCCGCGGAGAGGTCTTCATGGATATCGTCGAGTTCGAAAAACTCAATCAGGAGCGCGAGAAGAACGGAGACCAGGCATTCGCGAATCCGAGAAATGCCGCCGCAGGTTCCGTGCGTCAGCTCGATCCGTCCATCACCGCGTCACGGCGTTTGCATCTTGTATGCTACGGCATCGGTGCCGCGCAGGGAATATCATTTGCATCGCAGATGCAGCTCATCCAATGGCTCAGGAATGCCCGTTTCCCGGTCCCTGCTCTCTTCAAGAAAGTCCCCGGCATCGACGCATGCCTTGCCGTGGTCCGCGAGATCGAAACCCGAAGGGCTTCGTTTACCTTCGAAACCGACGGCGCGGTCATCAAGGTCAATGACTTCGCCCTTCAAAAAAAGCTGGGCACAAAAACCAGGGAACCCCGCTGGGCGATCGCATACAAATTTGCCGCCCACCAGGGGCTGGCCCAAATTATCACCATCCTTCCGAGTGTGGGAAGAACCGGGATCATCACCCCGGTCGCCGAACTGACGCCGGTGCAGATAGGCGGCGTTACCGTCTCGCATTCGTCCCTTCACAACTGGGATGAGATTGAACGCAAAGACATCAGGGTCGGCGATACCGCAGTCGTCGAGCGGGCGGGTGATGTCATTCCGCATGTTATCTCGGTGCTAAAAGAAAAGCGGACAGGCACCGAGCGCCCATTTCCGGCGCCGAAGAACTGTCCGGCCTGCGGCGGCGTTCTGGTCCGTGAAGAAGGAGAGGTCGCCATCCGCTGCATCACGCTCGATTGTCCGGCTCAAGTGCGCGAAAAAATAATCCACTTTGCATCGCGAGGCGGCATGGACATCGAGGGGCTCGGTGAAAAAAATGTCGAGCTGCTCTGTGAAAAGGGACTCATCAAACATTTTGCCGATATCTATGCCCTCTCGAAAGAGGACTTGATCCCCTTGCCAAGGTTCGGCGAAAAATCAGCGTCGAATCTGATTCAAGCTATTGCCGCCTCCAAGAAGACTACCCTTTCACGATTCCTGTTTGCGCTCGGAATTTCCCAGGTCGGCGAATATGCGGCAAAGCTGATCGCAAGAAATTTTGAAATCCTGCAGGCCCTTTATCGTGTGGAAGCAGAGAGATTGACCGCTATCCCTCAAATCGGAGAGAAGACGGCTCATGCTCTTGCTGCGTTCTTTCAGGACGACGGGAACATCAAAACACTCGATCATCTCATCGCGTTCGGCCTGTCGCTCGTCAATCCCGATTTTGCCTCTCGGCGACAGAGTGCGCGAATCCTCGATGGTCTCACATTCGTCATAACCGGGACACTTCCCGAATCGCGTGCGGATATTGAAGCATTGATCGAACAGAATGGCGGACATGCTGCCGCATCGGTTTCGAAGTCAACGAATTATGTCATTGCCGGAGAAGCTCCGGGATCAAAGCTCCAGAAAGCTGCGGCTCTCGGCATACCGGTCATCTCATATTCTGACTTTGCCGATATGCTTAAGCCCAAGGCAAAACAGCAGCGACTTTTCTGACGTACACGGGAAGGATTATGGAAGCCCTCTGCCGGCAATGGGCGTTCCGCACGCTGAGCAGCTGCCGCCGCTCAGTTTCATGCCGCTTACCGCAAACCCGTACCGCTCAATAACGACATTGCCGCATGACGGACAGTTCGTATTCTCGCCGCCCCCGCCCGGCATGTTGCCCTGGTAAACATACTTCAGACCTGCCGCAAGCCCTATCTCACGGGCACGCACGAGCGTCGAAAGAGGCGTCCTCGGCTTGTCAAGCAACTGATATGTGGGATGAAACTGCGTGACATGCCACGGGATAGCAGGGTCGACCGAGGCGATAAATTGCGCAGCCCATTGGAGAAATTCTTCAGAATCATTCCAGTCGGGGATGATAAGCGTCGTAATCTCGACCCAAATTCCGAGTTCCTTCATCAGGTGAATCGTATCGAGAACAGGCTTCAGATGTGCGCCCGCAAGTTTACGATAAAAATTATCATCACCCTTCAGGTCGATATTGTTGGCATCGAGATACGGCGCAATCATCCTTGTCGCGTCCGGCCCTGTATACCCGTTGCTGACGAAGACGTTCTTGAGCCCCCGTTCGCGGGCAAGACGGGCGCAGTCATAAGCAAACTCGAAAAAGATTGTCGGCTCGGTATACGTATAAGAAATGCTTGAGCACCCTGCCCGCAGCGCTGCATCCACGATCTGATCGGGCGAAGCGTCCTGTCCGACGATTTCAGCATGATGCCGGGGGTAGTGAGCTATTTCGTTATTCTGACAATGTTTGCAGCAGAAGTTACAGCCGACGGTTGCGATCGAAAAAGAGAGCGAGCCGGGATAAAAATGATAGAGAGGTTTTTTTTCTATCGGGTCGACGTTGGCCGCAATGATTTTCCCGTAAACCAGCGAAAAGAGATTTCCGTCCTGATTCTCTCTGACGGTGCAGATCCCGCGATGTCCGGGTTTGATGGTGCAGTAATGGCAGCAGAGGCGGCACGAAACAGCATTCTCCGTCAGCCGATCGTACAGCAACGCTTCATGCATCAACAGTCTTACGTTTCTTCCGCGAGGTGGCGACAGGCTTTTTCGGTTGAGGCGAGCGCGTTCCGGATGACTTTGACGGAGTTGCACGCACAGGAACGGACGCAATATGGCCTTTTTCTGTCATCATCGCGTCGAGCGTGAGGTGTTTGGCATTAAGAATGCGTTCCGCCTCAAGCCAATCTTCCAAATCGCGGCCCAAGAGACAGCCGCGTATTTCATACAGTTGATACGCAAGGGTTGCTATCTCTTCATGTCTGGACATCCTCGTTACCTCCACCGGCGTGTTTCTAAGCAAAATATAGCACTTTTTGCCCTAACCGGCAAGCAAAAGTCGGGCATGCTCCGTGAGCGAAAAAACAGGGGAAAATCAGGGCACTTGGGTCTTTGGCTGCCGGTCGGGTATAATGACCTACTTTGGCATAAATACGTCTTATTACAAATCCCGCGGACAAGGAGAAGCGCAATGAGGAACAAAGTTGTTTATTTCGGGCTGTTGGCATTTTTCCTTACGGTTCTGAGTGTTGTCACGGTCTCATCTTCATATGCAACGGAAAACGGCGGGGGCGCATACCCGAACGGAGCCGAAGACTTCATGGCCGGGGCAGTACCTCCGCCCGGCACCTATTTCATCAATTATCTCACCCATTATACGGCAGGCAGATTCAATGACAACAACGGAGATAAACTCGTCCCGGAATTCAGGCTGAATGCGACTGCAGACGTCCTCCGCTTTATTCATGTGACGAAGAGTCAAATCCTCGACGGATATTGGGGATTTCATGTCTTCGTGCCGGTGGTACATCTCGACGTGAAGATGATGGGCACCAAAGACAACAAAACCGGCCTGGGAGATATCATCATCGATCCGTTCGTCCTGTCTTGGCATTCCAAAAACTGGCACTTTGCGACAGGAATCGACATCTACCTTCCGACCGGGGCATACGACAAGAATGACCTGGCGAATATCGGCAGGCATTACTGGACATTCGAGCCGATAGCCGCTGCGACCTATACAGCGGATTGCGGCTTCGACACCTCGGTAAAGCTCATGTATGACTTTAATACGAGGAACAATAGCTCGAGATTGCCGACCGGTCAGGATGTCAAATATCAGTCCGGCCAGGAACTCCATTTCGACTATACCCTCGGATACAAGACCGGTCCGTGGAGCCTCGGCCTGGGCGGCTATTATTACAAGCAGATTACGAATGACAAAGTGAACGGAGAAAAGGTTGGGACCGACGGGTTCAAAGGCCAGGCATTTGCCTTCGGCCCTCAGGTGAAATATGATTACAAGAACATGAGCTTCTCCCTCAAGTATCAGCATGAAGCATGGGTCAGAAACAAGCCCGAAGGCGACAAATTCTGGCTCAAATTCGTTTACGCGTTCTGAGCTATCTCCATTTTCTGCAGATGATTTGGCGGTCCTTATGCAGGACCGTCAAATCAATCCAAAAATCGAACCGGACGAAGTTTCTTATCCGGCAGAAAATAGGATAATATTTCCATTGCTTTTTATTCTGGTGTTATGATAATTTACTTTTTGAAGTTTGGAAGTTTTTGTTGTTCGGGGGGCACAAAGACTTTATGCTTTGTGGCCTTTTTTTATGAGCTTTTTAAGCTCAAGTACTTGAAGGAGGTAGCAAATCAGATGGCAAACGGTACGGTGAAGTGGTTTAACGAGTCCAAGGGCTTCGGCTTTATTACCGGCGAAGACGGCGGCGACTATTTTGTCCACTATTCGTCGATCCAAGGCAGCGGCTTCAAGTCGCTTGCAGAGGGTCAGGCGGTCAGCTTTGACGTTGAGCAGGGTCCGAAAGGCCCGAAGGCAATAAACGTAAACAAGGCGTAATAATAACAATTCAGACAGCCCTCGGCCCTTGGGCCGGGGGCTTTTTTATTGCCGCATACCGACCTCAAAATGCTCATTCAGGAATCCGGCTATTCCGTCCCGATAGGTTGCGCCGGAAGAGAGAAAGCCCCCATTGTGGCTGCCGGCAATCTTCAGGAACTCCTTGGGCTCCTTTGCGCACTCATACATCGCGAATCCCTGCTCGAACGGAACGACTTCATCTTCGGGACTATGGATTATCAGCTTCGGCATTCTAATATGTGGAATTTTGTGAAGCGTATCGTATCGATGACGCACCAGGAGTTCGGCAGGAACAAAGGGGACCACTCTTCGCGCCATGTCGGCAATTGAGCTGAACCCTGATTCGAGCATCAGCGCTCCAGCTTCCGGATGGCGCAGCGCCAACTCGGCCGCGATGCCGCTGCCGAGGGATCGCCCAAATATAATAATACGCCCCGGAGGCGTCTCTTTCATTGCCACAACATAGCTCCAGGCAGCTTCGCCGTCCCGATATGTTCCTTCCTCATCCGGAGCGCCTTCGCTCTTTCCGTATCCGCGATAATCAAAGATCAGCACATTCAACCCGAGGGCATGAAAAATCCTGATGGAGTCGAGGCGGTTCGAAATATTCCCTGCATTGCCGTGACAAAACAGGAGTGTCGCGCGAGACCCCGGAGCAGGAATGAACCATCCATGCAGCCTGACGCCGTCTTCGGTCTGTAGAAAAATATCTTCATATTCAAGGCCTATCTGCCGCGGCGTTCCCGCAGACTCCCGAGAGGGCTGATAGATCATCCCTGTCTGGGCAATAAAATAGTAGCTGCACATGCCCGCATACGACAGGGAAACGATGATACTTAACCGAATAAGCATGTTTCTCAAAGACATCTCAGCAATCCGAATCTATCTTCCCCCTTGCTTCATAGCAGCTGGAGAGCCTGTGCTGCATTTTACCATGCGGCAAGGATTGCATATGAGACGGTATTAGCGGTAGTGATCGCTTGACATCCGGCTCATTAGGCGATATTTTTGAAAAAGGACGGATACCGGTCATACTCTCCGCCGGAGGATGGGCCGGAGTACCTCTTTGTCTATCTGTCGGCATCCAGACTATAGCATCAGTTGTGGTACGCTACGTCTGCCGGAATTGTTGTGTGGAGGTTTGGTGAAAAGGTGTTTCTGTTTTATCATAGCCATTCTTGTCATCGGTCCGTGCGCAGCTTTTGCGCATACCGAGACAGCAGTGCCTGCAACGATTGACGTTGTTGCGAAGACCGGCGAAAAGGTGCCGCTCGATATTGTTCTGCGTGATGAAAACGGCGTGCCGGCGAAACTTGAAACATACGGAGCGAAGCCGGCAATTCTGGCGCTTGTTTATTACACGTGCGATAGAATCTGCCCGCAGATGCTCGGGGCTCTGGCTGGCTCGCTGGGCGAAGTAAAATTATCGGCGGGGCGCGACTATCGCGTTCTCACCGTCAGCTTTGACGAACTCGATACGCCGGCCATAGCTCGTGAAAAGAAAATGAATTACATCAAGGCGGCCGGCTCTCAATTCCCCGAAGACGGATGGCGCTTCCTGACCGGCGATGCAAAGAATATCGAGCGGCTTACCGAAGCCGTCGGGTTCCGGTATCTCAGAGAGCGCGACGGACACGGCTTCGTGCATCCGTCGGTATTAATCTTTCTGGCGCCGGACGGTACCATCACGCGGTATCTGCATATCGACACTTACCGATACGGCGCACAGTATCCCGTCTCTTTTTCTCCAGGAGACATCACCAAATCTCTCAGTGACGCGTCGAGCGGTAAAATCTGGTCGGCCGGATCCCGCAATCCGCTCCTAATATGCTTTCCGCATATGCCCGAGAATCAGGTCACCTTTTTCACGGTTCTGGCCGGGGCTGGATCTGCAACGCTCCTAAGCATGCTCGGCTATTTTGTATATTTGAAGAAGAAAGAACGGGACCCCCATAAGAGGGATGCCTGACATGACGCCGCCACGTACAGGAACATTTTTCGAAGACAGCGGACGCTATTCCGGCGTTGCGGCATGGCTCATGTCGACCGATCACAAACGCATCGGACTGATGTATCTCGGAGCGCTCCTGAGCTTCTTTTCTGTCGGGGTAACCCTCGGCGTCCTCATCCGGCTGAGCCTTATCGCTCCCGGCACATTCCTGAGCGCGCAAGCCTACAATGAAGTCTTCACCCTGCACGGCATCATCCAGATTTTTCTGTTTATCATCCCCGGCATTCCGGTCGCATTCGGCAACTTTTTTCTGCCGATCATGATCGGCGCCAATGACGTTGCATTCCCGCGCCTCAACCGCCTTTCATGGTGGCTCTATTTGTCCGGAGCGCTGCTTGTCGTGATCGCGCTTATTTACAAGGGAGCGCCGCCCGACACGGGATGGACATTCTACGCTCCGTATAGCATAAAGACGGAAGCAAATGTTTCACTTGCCGTCTTTGCGGTGATAGTGCTCGGATTTTCGTCTATCCTTACAGGATTGAACTTCGTCACCACAATCCACCGCATGAGGGCGGAAGGCATGGGATGGTTCCGTTTGCCGCTCTTCATCTGGACGCTTTATGCGACCGGGTGGGTTCAGATGCTCGCAACGCCGGTGCTCGCAATTACCCTTGTATTTATCATTCTCGGCCGCTTTTTCGGCATCGGATTCTTCGATCCGATACGCGGCGGCGACCCGATTCTCTACGAACATCTCTTCTGGATCTACTCGCATCCCGCCGTATATATCATGATATTGCCGGCAATGGGGATCATCAGCGAGATCATGCCGGTCTTTGCGCGGCAGCGCATTTTCGGATACAAGGCCATAGCGTTTTCAGCCCTCGCGATTGCATCTGTCGGATACTTCGTCTGGGGACACCATATGTTCACGAGCGGGATGAGCGATACCGCGCGGGCAATTTTTTCTTTCGTGACATTTCTCGTCGCCGTCCCGAGCGGTGTGAAGGTCTTTAACTGGGTCAGCACGCTCTACAAAGGCTCTGTGGCAGTGAGTGCGCCTCTGCTTTTTGCGCTCGCATTCATTTTCCTCTTCTCCGTCGGCGGTCTTACCGGCCTTATCATCGGCTCTCTGGCACCAAACCTTCATCTCCATGGGACGTATTTTATTGTCGCTCACTTCCACTATGTCATGTTCGGCGGGGCAGGCTTTTCTTTTCTTGCGGGACTGCACTACTGGTTTCCGAAGATGACCGGCAGGATGTATAATGAGCGCCGCGCAAAGATCGGATGGTTCCTTTTATTCTTCGGATTCAACATTCTCTACTTCAGTATGTTCATTCTCGGATATCAGGGAATGCCCCGACGGTTTTTCGATCCGCCGCCGCAGTATCACGGATGGTCTGTCGTCTCAACAATAGGCTCATGGCTGCTTGCCGCAGGCTTGATCCTCATCTTTGCAAATCTTTTCAAGGCGCTGCGTAACGGGGAGTCCGCCCCGGCTAATCCGTGGGGAGGCCGGACGCTGGAGTGGACAGTGCCTTCTCCCCCGGCTGCCGAGAATTTCGAACATCCGCCGGTTGTCGACAGCGGACCGTATGAATACGGCCGGAAAAGCTCGGCATGAATACGACAATCGCTCCGGAATCTCACGGCCGCATCGATTATCAGGGCAAGAAGATCGGCATGTGGCTTTTCCTCTATACGGAACTGCTTTTTTTCGGAGGGATGTTTCTGCTTTATTCGATATTCCGCTCGCACTATCCGATAGAATTCCATACTGCCGCGTCTGCAGAAAACCTCATCCTCGGCACCGTAAACACCACAGTCCTTCTCACCAGCAGCCTTGCCATAGCCCTTGCTATCGCTTCGATAAAGTCAGGGAATACGAGACGTTCATCCTGCCTGCAGATTACCACCATTGCTCTCGGCGTTGTTTTTCTGATAATAAAGTATTTTGAATGGGAAGCCAAGATCTCGGAAGGGTTGTATCCCGGATCCTCGGTGCTCTCGGTGAAAGCTCACGGCGAGATCATGTTTTTCAGTCTCTACTTTGTGATGACTGGCATGCATGGCCTTCATGTGTTTATCGGCATTGGAGTCATAGCGTTCATGTTTGTTCTGACGCAGAGAGGGAGTCTCACCCGGGACAGCTTCGTAAAACTTGAAAATACCGGCCTGTACTGGCACTTTGTAGACATAGTCTGGATATACCTTTTCCCGCTCTTTTATCTGATTTCATGAATAGCCCGGCCATGCACAATCAAAAAACAGCATCAATATCTTATTCGACGAAGACATATGGCATCGTATGGTTCGTGCTGGTCGTACTGCTCGCACTGACAATTGCAGTCGCCCGCCTGCATCTGCTGGCGCAGTTCAGCGTCGTCGGAGCGCTGGCGATCGCGACATGCAAGGCCGCCCTCGTCCTCTATTATTTCATGCACCTCTCCGCCGAAGGAA
>Ga0187786_10000171_pt1 | contig 21110 bp, 19 predicted proteins | sample 0815_BV2_10_20_M_FD_132449 | JGI IMG/M metagenome (GOLD analysis project Ga0187786, IMG submission 132449) | Tropical peat soil microbial communities from peatlands in Department of Meta, Colombia - 0815_BV2_10_20_MG | ecosystem: Environmental > Terrestrial > Soil > Wetlands > Peat | place...
AAGAGCGAGTTTGAGGGTAAGGAGATTCATCATGGTCATGGTGTGAATATAAAAAATATCCTCAAGGCTGTCAAGAAGTTTTTTCCAGCCCCTGTCGTTTTCCGGCGATCAGTTCGGGGGCTGTACTTGTCGGAATGATGATTCGGTGCAGCAGCGGAGCAACGGTTCAGACGATTATCTTGATTGTCCTGCGGAGTGTTCCCTTTCTTTTTTGATAACGTCGATCAGTTGTGAGACGATGTGATCGGGATCGGAAACCGGCTCGTTGGGATGACCTTCTTCAATCTGCCTTGTGATATAATCTTCTTCCTCGCGGGACAATGTTAAAAACTGAATTCCTGCCCGATAGGCGCCGCCTATTTCCTTACACCATACCAGGGTTCCGTATTTCTGACCGGATACGCATTTTCTGAACCAGATGATCCCCGGTGGTATGCGTTTCGGAGATTCGATACCGATGCCGATTACACTGAGGTCTAAAATTTTTGCCTGATAATCGATTCGTTCCAGGTTTTCGAAGGAAATCACACCAAGGGAACAGTCCTGATCCCTGGTTACGCGGTGCCGTTGGACACCGATGCTGCGCTGTTTGTCCCTGTCAGGCATATGTACAACTATTGTACCTTATAATAAAGAACTTGTCATGCATGAACATACGTATTTAGCATATTAAAAAAGCAGCATCTGTAAAATCAGTGCTTTTTCAAATTGTTATCGTGACATGGACAGTCCTGGAATGACACTGCAGACACATGCCTGGTCATGGGCGGGTTTCTCTACCGGGATGGAGGGCGCTCGTTTGAAAGACCGTCAGACGTGGAGCGCCTCGATGGCCGCCCGTATGTGGGGTTCGATGATTGTGAACTTGACGCCGTAACTATAGAAATCCGGGGCATGGCGCGCATCGCGGGCGATTTTTCCGTATCCGTTCACGGGGGTGTTGTCGGGAAGGATGAAGGAAAAAGAGATCCCGTCGCCGGCCAGGAGGGGTGTATCTGACCTGATCAGCATGCCGCGGGAACTGATATCCTGCGTGCGAAACAGCAGCGGCCTGTCGCGGTAGGTGCCTTCGAAATCGATGGCGACGGACGCGCGCCTGCTTGCACGCGGAGTCACGTTCAGAAAATGCTGGACCCGCTGGCGAAGCCGCGCCATATCCGTGGGCAGAGCAAAGATTGCATCTACGGGATACTGTTCACAGCGGGCGCGCATGTTGGGTGAGTCGTCGCCGACGAGGATCGTATTGACTGTCTGGAGCTCCACGCTGTTCATGATGGTATGCAGCAGAACGGCAAGGTCCGTTCCCGGCATGTCAAGGTGCAGGATGATAAGATCGACGGCTTCCCATCGATGGATCTGGAGTGCATCATCAGTCGATGCGGCTGTAAAGACGGCGATGTCCTCGCGATCAAGGAACGTATTGTCCTTTCTGAAGGTCTCCTGGAGCTCTTGCGCTATCAGCATTTTTCTCATGGCAGTGATCGCGAAAAAACATCCCGGCCGGGATTGCTGCATCGGGCCGGGTTCGCACTCCGTTATGCAGGGGTGATTTGTACTGCGGGATGCAGTACTTTACCACAATTTCACTATCGAGTACAGTCAAACCTGCACAGCGGCAGAACAGAGGAATTCCTTTTTTTACAGTAAGTTCCCTGTTTTCGAGTATCCGCTGAAGATGCTCCTCGAAGATTCTTGTTCCGTGCCGGGAAAACTCCGAGGAAAGTCCTTTTCCGTAAGGGTCAAGATTTTCCAGCGGTTGTCGGCCGACGGCGCTCTCATGGCATGGCCGGCAGTTTCGAGCAGTCAAACATGCCCGTGTGCGGAGAGCTGTTTGACAAGAGGCTGAATCGTCATCGGGATGCCTTCTGAACGCGGTAGCGGATGATCGTGTGATACTTCTTCGGGTCGCCTTGCAACAGCATGCCGGGGCCCTTGAGATATTCTTCCTCGTGCTCGCCGCTTATCACATACCCTTGGTTTGCTATGAACGCGTGCAGCCGATGCACAGCCGGCTGTTCCTCAGAATACGGGCCGACGTGAAGGATTTCCGCAACCTCGCCGTATTCCCATGTTGCAATCGTCGCCTTGACCGGGCCGTCCTGCTTCGGCAGTTCGGTGACCGTTGCAGGGAGGGGCATTCCGTACAGTCCGAGCCATTCGCTTTTCGGTGTGGTGAGGGGTTTCGGCCATCGCGTGCGCGGGGCGACCAGCGGCAGTCCGCTCGTGGTCCTTTTCAGCTGAAAATAGATCTTGAACAGGGTGCCGAAGCCGTCTTTTCCCACGATGTTCGGGTCGCCCGTAACGCGGACTTCGAGCATCTTCTGGCCGGGCAGGGTCGTGATGCGCGGCTCCTTCAGGAATTCATATTTACTCAGATCCGGGCCGCCGGAAAAGAGCAAAAGATAGGCAGCGACTGCGATGCCAACAAGAATGATGATGCCAGCGGCGATAAAGTATTTATTGAACATGGCGGCCTCCTTCTATTGCCCGGGAATGAACGACCGCCACCAGTAGGTGTTCTCGTACGCGCCCGGCACAACCAGCTCCCCCATCCGGGGAGTAAGAATATCGGCCTGTGCCTTCTCCGCTGCTTTGACGAGTCGTTCGATGGGTTCATACCAGCTGTGCGTGCTGAGATCGAAGACGCCCCAATGGATCGGAACCAGCGCTGCGCCTTTGAGATCCAGAAAGGCGGACACGGCTTCTTCGGGGTTGAGATGAATATCCGGCCAGTTGTCGTGGTATGCGGACATCTTGACAAACGCTACGTCGAACGGACCGTATTTGGCTCCGATATCCTTGAATGACGATGTTCTGCCGGTATCGCCGCTGTGGTATATCCGGTGCCTCTCGTCCAGAACGACCCAGGAGCACCACAGCGTGCTGAACCTGTTGAACAGGCTCCGTCCGGAAAAATGGCGAGCGGGAACGGCAGCGATGGTCAGCCCGTCGATATTGTGCTCATCCCACCAGGCGTATTCTATGATCTTTGATTTCGGGATTCCCCACGATTCGAGTATCGGCCCCACACGGAGCGGAACATGAAAGAATGCTGTCTTATCGGCGAGGGCACGAATCGTCGCCTCATCCAGATGATCGTAGTGATCGTGCGAAATAAGCACGCCATCAAGAGCAGGAAATTCCCGTGCCGGGAGCGGAGGCGGCTGGAACCGCTTCGGCCCCATCCAGGGGAAGAAGGAGGCGCGTTCGGAAAAAGCCGGGTCGATGAGAAGGCGTTTTCCCGCGAGTTCGATAAGGACTGCCGCATGACCGAGCCAGGCAAAGCGAAGCTCCGGTGAAGCTTGCTGCTGTGCGTATCCGCTCAGGGAAACGACCGGGAGCGGCTGACCGGGGGAGCGGTCCCGGTGGCCTTTGAACAGGAACTCATAGGTCGCTGACCAGGCCTTGCCCGGTTTGATGACGGTCGTAGGTTCGATATTATGAAATATTCCGTCGGAAAAATTGTTTGCCTTGGTCACGGATTCCTCGGTCGAAGGGGAATTGGAAAACAGCAATGCGCAGCCGAAGAGGAAGGCAGCGGCTGCCGCGCCTGCACCCGCAGTTTTCAGGATTGTTCGGGTTCGCATCGTGTACATGGCGATGAGGCGTGCAAAAAATATCACGGCGGGCATTTGGCGCACACGGAGGTAAACAGGGCGGTGCTGAGGTAGCGGTCGCCGCGGTCGGGAAGGATCACCACGACCGTTCCGCTCTTGAGCTCTTTTGCTTTCTTCAGCGCGCCCCACATGGCAGCCCCGCTGCTCATACCGACGAACAGGCCTTCTTCGAGAGCAAGCCGCCGCGTGGTGTCGAACGCGTCGTCATCCGTCACGTTCCACTTTTCATCGAGTGCCTTCGGATCGAAGATTCTCGGCACGATGGCTTCGGTCATGTTCTTGAGCCCCTGGATCTTGTGTCCGAGATTCGGCTCCACGCCGAGGATCGTGATCGACCGGTTGTATTCCTTAAGACGGCGCCCCGTGCCCATGAGCGTACCCGACGTGCCCATGCCCGCGACGAAGACGCTTACTTCGCCGCGCGTCTGCTCGTACACTTCCCTGCCCGTGGTTTCATAGTGGGCGCGCACGTTCGCGGGGTTGTCGAACTGGTTCGGCATGTAATACGCGCCTTTGTTGTCATCATATATTTTGTGCGCGAGCCGGATCGCTCCGTCCGTACTGTCACAGCCGGGGCTCAAAACCAGCTCAGCGCCGAATGCTTCGAGGATCTTCCGCCGCTCCGTGCTGACGCATTCGGGCATGACGAGCTTCACCTTATGCCCCGTCGCCGTTCCCACCATAGCGAGGCCGATCCCGGTGTTGCCTGACGTGGCCTCGAGGATGATCTGGCCGTTTTTCAACGAGCCTTCCTTCTCGGCGTCCCGTATCATATACAGCGCAATGCGGTCCTTCACAGAGCCGCCGGGATTGTTTCCTTCAAGTTTGGCGAGAAGACGCACGTTCGGGTTCGGATTGATCCTGTCCAGTTGGACAAGCGGCGTATTTCCGATTGATTCAAGTATGCTCATAAAAGAACCATCCTCCAGCAAACGCACATCAGGATAAATTCCATAATAGTGAATTTGGGCCTGAACTGCAACCCCTTTATTCTCCCCCTGGAGCATCCCCGCGGGAAGCCATTTTAGTATCTATAACGAATTGTGTCGTCAGTCACTGCAGTTACCCGCTGTTCTTTGTTATCATTTACTACCATGCATGCAAACAGTGAACAACCGCCCGGCATGAGGGCCGAATGACGGAAAAAGTCTGGATTGTTGAAGATCCGGATGAACAGCCACCGCGGGCCAGAACAACCAAGCCGCTCCGGGATGAGACGCAGGTTCGCAAAGAAAGAAGCCCTGCTGTTGCCTATTCACTGTCGACGGCGTTCTGGGGCGCCGGTCAGCTCTATAATAGACAGCGAAACAAAGGGCTGGCATTTTTAATCCTCATGATATTCATTGCGGCCGGCATGGTTCTCACCGTCGTATTTTTTCCGGCGATTGTCCGCTTTCTCAGATCCGAGTCAATTCCCCTGCCTGATGCATTCTTCGCAGCCGAGGCGCTTCTTCTGGGACTGCTCATGTTCTGGAAGTATAATGCAGGCGACGCATATCACGTTGCTGACGGCGCACGGCGGCGCGTGTTCACGGGCGTGCAGAGCAGGTTCCTCCCCTTTTTTTGTTCGTTCATTATCCCGGGCTGGGGACAATTTCTGAACGGGCAGCCGGTCAAGGGAAGCGTCTATGCAGGGTTCTCGATTTTCAGCCTCTTCTCGATTATCACCATTCCGGCGGTGCTGTTCGCCTGGCCCTCCTTTCCGGCATCGGACACACGCGCTCTCGTTGAGGCGATCTTCTCATTCACCGCGTTGTTCGCCCCGCTTATTCCGCTCATCTGGATTATCGGCAGCTTCGACGCGCTGCGTGTGAGCATGGATGAGCTGAAGAAGGAGCGTTTCATCGACCGGCTCAGGTACGCGAACAACCGCCGCAGGAACCAGGGCTGGGTGCGCGGCGTTTTCCCGAGGATCAAGTCAACGGCCCTTCTCCTCCTGGTATTCATTTTTCTCGTGGTCTTCATCCACGATTACTACTTCCCAAAGAACTTCTATTCCCGTCAGGTGTCCTCAGTCTCCACATATCTCCGCAAGCTGGGCATGACCCTCGTACCCGATCTTATCGATCGGGTGCGCGAAGCGGCCGGGAAATGAACCGGTTTAAATGCGTTGCCATGCTCGTTATTCTATGCTATCCTTTCATATTTCCGCCGGCAACTTGTCGGCGCAAGAATGAAGAGAAAACCGACAAATCCCATTCTCAAAGAACTTATTGCTCCCTGCGGAATGAATTGCGCCTTATGCAGCCGGTATCTGGCGCACGTTCATAACCTCAAGCGGAGCACGTGCGCCGGGTGCAGGCCGCGAAAGGCGAAATGTACTTATCTGTTCGCAAAATGCAAGGGCGTCAACCATGCATCACGGGGGACTGCCGTTTTTTGCTTTGCATGCGATGAATATCCGTGCGCGCAGATTAATCGCATGGACGACAGATATCGCAAAAACTATGCGATGAGCGTTAAAGAGAATCTGGAGCATATACAAAGCAGGGGAATCGGCAGCTTCATCAAGGAGCAATACAAGAAGTATCGCTGCCCGACGTGCGGCAGCGTGATCTCCATCCACAACAGGAAATGTTTTCATTGTGATAGCGTGACAAAACCGGTACATGCATCGGGCAGAAAATAGACGCTTCGTGAATCGAGTCAAGAGGAGGGGCTGCATGAGGACAGGACGCTGTACCGCATTCGCACGGGCAATCGCTTTTTTGGCATACGCATGTATTTTCGTGGCTGCGTCTCCCGCGGCAGCGGAGAATACCGGGTTGAAAGACCCTTATAACGGCGGTACAGCACTGCCGCCCGGGGGCGGAGAGCCGGGAAAGGCGTATATGGCATTCATCGATGCTGCGTACAAGAAGGATCATGCCGCGGTCTGCAAGCTCATCACCGAGCCTGCCGGTGTTCCGCTGTGTCTCCAGGAAAAACAGGCGATCGACACCTATATGGCCATGTTCACCTATCCGAAGAGCCACAAGGTCCTGGGCGGGTATATAAAGGACAACGACGCTACACTCAACGTGGCGTACGAGTGGAATGCGGCGCCTGAATCAAAAGGTTTCGTTACCATGCGGCAGGAGAACGGCAGGTGGAGCATCGCATCGTTCGGCGGCTCGGCGTCCGTGAACATAAAAGCCGAGGCGAGCGGCAAGGTGGACTTTACAACCGGCGAAGGAGAAGCGAGCGCACATGTCACCCAGTCCGCGGGAAACAAATATACCGGTCTCCGGCTCGGCAAATGGACGTTCGAAGGAAAGGACAGCAAGGGAGTTGTCTGGACCGGGACCCTGACAATCAGCGAACAGGATTTAGGCAACGGATTAAAGTATGTTGATTGCTCGCTGGATGTTAAAAACCCATCCGGAGGCGGCAGCGGCGTCGGATCAGAGTGCACAGGGGATCCCGCGAAACGGGAAATCCAGTTCGGCCCGGACCCCGGTGCGCTCTACCGTGCGGTTCTCTCGGCAGACGGAAAAAAAATGACGGGGGGCAAGTGGACTGAAGCGGACAAGGACTGGACTACAGGGAAGGTGACCGTCAAACTGACCGGGGACTGGTCGGCTGCTTACGCACCCGGACAGGCTGATCCGGGCAGTGCATCGCTTCCCGTCGATTCCGGAGCACCGGCCGCACCCGAGTTTGCCGTCATCGAGATAACGCCGAACACCCGTGAATACTCCGGCAGATGCCCAGCCGCGATCGCTTTTACCGCAAATATCAGCTTCAAAATGCCTGTGCCCGAGCAGTTTACCTATCACTGGGAAATCAGCGACGGAAGAAAACTGCCGGAGCGGACGGTAAAACCCCCTCGCAACGGGCATATGTCCCTCCGTGAGGTCTGGAGAGGCGGAAAAAAGGGAGAGGAGCACGAGGCCTCGGTGCGGTTTACCGCAGCGGCAGGCAACTCATCCATGGTGCTGGATCCGCCGGCTGTCAAGGTGATATGTAAATAGGGAAGTGTTCTGCAGGCACAATTATCGTTGCTTCCATCATGAGGTTGTTTGACCCCTTCGGACAGAAGAAGCAGAAGCCAGGTTCCGGACGGGATAACAGGATGAACAGATGGGTAAAATCAGTTTTTTCATTTTTGTCATGCCGCCTGCTGCCGGTTTTTCACTTCATTCCCGCCAGGTTCCGCGCCAGTTCAGGCAGTTTCTCCAGCATTTCCTCCTCCTTGCCCTGGGTGAATTTTGAAGAAGCGATGCCGAGCGTGACAAAGGTTTCCACATCGATTCGCTTCGCCTGGAGGACAAGGGTTGTGCCCAGCAGTCCAAGCTTGCCGGTCACAACCTGGTTTGCAGCAAGACCCTTCCCCGTCTTTACCGCCTCTTTTTCATCGATAAGACCTGTCTGCTGGAGCGCCATTTCTTTCAAAACGGACTCAAGATCCTCGCGGTTTACGAGAATGAACTGTTTAAGCTGGAACAATTCCTCGCGCAGGGCTTCGCTCAGAATGCGGGCGGCCGGTTTGTAATATTCCGGCGCATCAAGATCGTAGACAACGAGCCGGGCTCCTTTGCCTCCCACGCGCACGGTTTCGAGGCCGGCCAGCCGGTCCTCGCTAAAAGTCTTCATCCATTGTTCGGACGCCGGTTTGTGTGAGGCCGGGCGCTGCACAACGGGTGCTGGTTCGGAGAGCTGGCTGCCCTTCCACAGGGCCGTGGCGAACAGATCTTCTTTTGCATCCCGGAAAATGTCGCGATAGGACGCAAGCATCATATCCTTCATCATGGAGCGGGAGGGTTTTCCTCCATGGGCAAAATCATACCGAGCTCCGAATTTAACGCCTGTTGCGATGTTGATGAGTATATTGGAAAAATACAGGGTATTAGAAAGCCCGCTGTTGCCGCGCTCCATGATCATGACATAATCCGCATGGAGCGCCCTGCCGATCTCCCGGGCAAGTGCCCAGTCGTTCTGTCCCATTTGAAAATACGTGGGCTTCTGTTCGCGAAGTACCGCATGCAGCTCACCCGGAGTCACGATTTCATAAATGCCTGTTGCGGATAAATACCGAGTTGCCATTGCAATTTGTTTTTCAGCGTATACGTCCGGCGGATCAACCCAAAATCCTTTGCCTTCAAATGCCGCAGTGTAGGGTTTGATGTATACGCGGAGTTTGGGCGTGCGGGGAGGGGCGGGGAGCTTATTGACCTGAATGGTCGCGCATGAGGCGAGGTATGCTGTAATGATAAACAGGTACAGGATGAAGGCAGGGCGGTGCGTCACCTGATCACCTCCGACGGAGCATGGTTCCTAGATTAGCATAAAACAGGGAACCTGGCCAGCGAGTGGTTGTGCCGAACGCCTTTTTCCGCCTTGACATGCTATGTATCACTTGTTACAATAAAAACATAAGCTACAGTTTTCTCCGGAGCAGCCATATGGTAAAATCAAAAAATCGGGAATGGCTCCTGATTTTTTACACCGTCCCGTCCCGTCCGGTGAGCAATCGCATGAAGATATGGCGTAAACTTGCGAAGGCCGGGGCGGTACCGCTCAAGGACGCGGTCTACATCCTTCCGGCATCAGATGAGCACTATGAATTCTTTCAGTGGCTGGTGGAAGAGGTGAAATCCATGGGCGGGGATGGCGCATTCGTCAAAAGTTCCGAGATCATGACCATGGAGGATGCGGCAATCCGCGACCTCTTTCTGCAGCATGCGGAACGGGAGTACCGGAATCTTGAGAAAAGCCTTGATGTGCTTGAACGAAAAGTCCAGAGCGTCAGAAAAGGCACGAAGATGCCGGCGAGAGACCCGTTCGCGGGGATGTCGGCCAGACTCTCGCGGGAATTGTCGGAGATGCGAAAACGCGACTTTTTTCAATCTCCTTCCGGCGCGGTGATGCAGAAACGGCTGCAGGCGATTGAGACAGGCCGCAGGGGGCTCGGTCGATCTGCACAGGCGACAGCGGAGCCGATTGCCCCGAAACGAATCAGCCAGTATAAAAGCCGGATCTGGGTAACGAGAAAGAAACCCTTTGTCGACAGAATGGCCTCGGCATGGCTCATCAGGAAGTTCATCGACAAGGACGCTGTCTTCAAATTCATTGAAGAGCGTGAATTGAACGGTTTGAACGGACGCACGGTATCATTCGACATGCAGAACGCGGAGTTCACCCATGCAGGCGACCTCTGCACCTTCGAAGTTCTGATAAAGTCGTTCGGCATTGAGGACAAGACGGTCCGCAAGATGGCCGAGATCGTTCATGACCTCGATGTCAAAGACGACAAATACGAAATCGCCGAAGCCCCGGGGGTGGAAAATATCCTGCGGGGCATCGGCAAAACGGCGAAGCAGGACGCCGATGCTTTGGAACAGGGAATGGCGGTATTCGAAATGGTGTATCAATCACTTGCCCGATAACGGACGGGGTCCGGATCGGCGGAAAGGGGAGTTTTTTATGACAACGGCACCGATGTGTCCCATTGGCAAGCTGGAAACGCTGCTGCTGGCAACCGACATGTCCGAGTTCAGCGACGGCGCAATTCGCGAGGCGATTGCATTTGCATCAAAATGTTCGAGCAAAATTCATGCTTCCATGACCCTGGAGACCAACCCGGAATATGAAACCGTGGGCTCCAATGTATTTGCGATGGAAGAAAAGGAGGCGATGGCGCATCTGCAAGCAATCAAGGCGCGATGCGAACGAGAAGGTATCACGTGCGACATATCGCTGCATGAATCGGACGAAACCGCGGATGTGCTTGTGGAAGAAGCCGCCGCAATAAAAGCGGATATGATCGTCATCGGCAGGCGGGGGAGGAAAGGCATGGCAAAAGCGTTTATGGGGGAAACCGCTGCGAGCGTCATCGGCCACGCGCCCTGCAAGGTCCTTGTTGTTCCGCGGGCCGCCCAGATAGATTACCGGAACATCCTCGTCGCTGTCGACGGCTCAGCTCACGCACAGGCAGCGGTGGAGGAGGCGATTGCGATTGCAAAACGGACCGGGAGCAGTCTGATCACGCTGTCCGCAATGAGGAATGCAGGCGAGCGGGAGGAGGCAAGGAAACATGCAGAGGCGGCGGCTGAGACAGCCTGGAAAGCGGGGGTCCCTGCGGAGGCGGTCACGCCGACGGGAAGATCTGCAGACGCGATCGTGGAAACCGCCGCAGGCCGGGGCGTGAACCTCATCGTCATGGGAACCTACGGACGGACCGGCGTCAAAAAGTTATTCATGGGAAGCGCGACGGAAAAGGTGATCGGGAGCGCGGGCTGTGCGGTGCTCGTGGTAAAAGCCTGACGAAACAGACCATCCAAGGAGGAGAGAAGATGCCGCCTGTACCAAGTCATACGAAATCAAGCCTCGAAAGAACGGGCAGAGACTTCAAGGAAATTCATGAATGGCTCGACATGGATGCGGAAAAGAAAGCGGAACGACACGATGTCACGAAAATCTATGAATACGGAAAGATGATGGAGGAGAAGTTCGGCAAAGAGGGCCGCGACGAATATATCAGGCATCTGCACGATGATATGAAGGCTAAATTCAGCCACCTTCAGCACGATTTCGAAAAGCAGATCGCCGACACCCTTGCCTATTTCGGCGTTAAATGACTGTTCGAAGGAGAGATTTCATGGTGTATACTATAACCAATGCAGACCGGGAAGTGCTTCGCGCGAACGGAGTCTCCGACGAGGACGTCACGCACTGCGTCAAGGTCGCTGAAAAGGCGCTGGAGATCACGCGGCGCATCAGCGACCCCGGAATCGATCAGGAACTCGTCGGCCGGGGCGCCTTGTTTCATGATCTCGGCAAGGCCGTCACGCACGAAATAGAACATGGAAAGGTCGGGGCAGAACTCGGCAGAACGTTAGGTCTTCCGAAAGACATTACCGATATAATGGAAAAACATATCCGGGGCGGCCTGACCGGGCAGGAGGCACAAGTGCTCGGATTGCCGGTCAAGGATTACAGCCTCAACCGTATCGAGGAAAAAATCGTCATCTATGCCGACCGACTTGTGGATATTATCATGGACGGCATCGTTACCATCCGGTCGGAACAGGAGGCGGAGGAGCGGTTTGAAGAGATTCTCCGGTCCGTACCGAAATACGGCAAGAACGAGATTACCCTGCATCGTTACCTGGGGTATCATCGTGACATTCAGAACCTGATGAAGAAAAAACAGTACGCGGCGTCGTTGCCGTGATGCGGCAGGTCGAGCTGCGGCCGGCGCTCTCCGCCGCGTGCAGAAAGGTAGGTGGTATCCTCCATCATGAATCTTGCATCCTTTTTTTCCCGGAAAAGTGACAGCCGCCCGCTCATCAATCAGGAGGGGGCGCACGTTCAGAAATACAATTTTTTCCGAACCTTTCTGGAGCACAATCGTAACGCGCTCTCCGCCATAGCCGATCTGGAACAGGCCTATTACAGCGGCAAACCGCTCTCCCTGGGCTGGGTCTGGACGCGGTATCAGTCGTTAAGGGAAGCGGCGCTCGGAACTGTTTATTCCCTCGCCTCTCTGAATAAGCGGCCTGCGAACGAACTCGAAACCGTTCTGGCCGTGCTCGACAGAAGCATCAGCAGCGAAATGGAGCCGGTATATAAAGCCTTCTCCTCCGACCTCATACTCCCCTTTGAGCAGATCCGTAAAGATAATGTCCCGGCCGTCGGCGCGAAAGCGGCAAATCTTGCCCGGATCGGCAACAAACTGTCGATTCCTGTCCCGGCCGGATTCGCCGTCACCACCAGCGCAACGGAGCAGTTCCTGACGGAGACTGAACTCGGTTCATATATTGAGCGGCGCCTGGCTCAGATCGAATCCGGCCAGGGGGAAAAAGTGGATTGGCGTCTGGCGGAAATCCGGGCCATGGTTCTGAACGCTCCGCTTCCCGCCGGCCTGTCTCTCGAACTTCGCAAAGCCTATCGTGATCTGGAAAAAAAGACCCATCCCGGCGTGCGCGTGGCCGTGCGCAGCAGCGCGGTGGGCGAGGATACGGAAGCTGCCTTTGCCGGACAATACGACACGGTGCTGAATGTGACCGAGTCGGGCCTCGCTGACGCCTACAAGCACGTGATTGCGAGCAAATACTCGTCCCGCGCCATTGCCTACCGGCTGCATACCGGACTGTCCGACCGCGACACCCCGATGGCGGTGGCGGTCGTCGTCATGGTCGACCCGAAAGCGAGCGGCGTCATGTACACAACGGATCTCTCGGCAGACAACGCGGGCGCCATCAGCATCAGCTCCGTATGGGGACTGGCCGAGCAGCTCGTGGGCGGCGGTGTGTCGCCTGACGTACTCGTGATCGACAGGGCTTCGAGAAGCATCAGGGAGCGCAGAATCGGAAAGCGGGAAAAACGGATGACCAATCTTGCACAGGGGGGTACGGCGCTCCTGACGCTGACGGAAACGGAGCAGGGGACAGCGTCACTCGATGACGCGACCGCTCTCCAGCTGGCCGAGTACGGCCTCCGGCTCGAAATGTTCTTCGGTGCCGCCCAGGACGTCGAATGGGCTGTTGACGAATCGGGCAGTCTCTTCATCCTCCAGTCCCGACCTCTGGGAGACGGCAATGCAGGAATGCGCACGGACGAGCCCGTTCACCTAGCGGGTCGTGATGCCCTTCCCATCAACGGCAAAACCGCTTCTCCGGGCATCGCAGCCGGGCCTGTTGTTATTCTGCAGGAGGGAGTGGAAATCAATTCCCTGCCGGAAGGAGCAGTGCTCGTCGCGCGGACGGCATCGCCCAATCTCACAAAATATGCGGGGAAGGTCAGCGGGATCATCACGGATATCGGCAGTGCCGCAAGCCACCTCGCGTCGGTTGCACGTGAGTTCGGCGTGCCCGCCATCGTTGATGCCGGAAATGCCACCTCGCTCCTCCACGACGGCGATATCATTACCATGACGACGAATCCTCCGCGCGTGTATGCGGGACGCGTCGAAGAACTGGCGCGGCGGATCCGGCCCGGAAAGCGGCCCGTGCACGACAGTCCGCTTCACCGCAGACTGCGCCGGGCGCTGGACAAGATCTCGCCGCTCAATCTCGTCGATCCCGCAGACCCGTCGTTCTCCCCCGAAGGGTGCAGATCGATCCATGACGTCATCCGCTACACGCATGAGAAGGCAATGCACGCCATGTTCGGCCTGACCGACGAAGCAGATGCAGTGCGTTCCATTGAACTCAAGGCGACGATTCCGCTGGAGCTGAGGTTGGTCGACCTCGGCGGCGGACTCAAGCAGGGGCTCACGACAACCAGCGACGTGACGCCCGCGTCTATCGAATCGGTGCCGTTTCAGGCCATCTGGAAGGGATTTACTCACCCGGGCGTGAGCTGGGAAGGCGGTATCGGCGTCACGATGAACAATATGCTGACGCTCATAACCTCGAGCACCACGTCCGAGGTCGGACAGACCCCGGGGGGGGTAAGTTACGCAATTCTATCGTCCGATTACATGAACCTGTCGTTGAAATTCGGGTACCATTTCGCGACGCTCGATGCCCTGGTTAGCGAAATAAGCAGCCAGAATTATATTTCCCTGCAGTTTTCGGGGGGCGCGGGAAACTACTACGGCAAATCGCTTCGCATCGCGTTCCTGGGCAACGTGCTCGGACGCCTGGGCTTTCATGTAACGCTCAAAGGCGATCTTCTCGAAGGCGCGATTACGGACTATGACCGGCCTTCCCTCGAAGAGAAGCTTGACAAGGTCGGCCGGCTGTTCGCGTCATCGCGCCTCCTCGATATGGCGATCTCGAAGCCTGAGGATGTTGAGCGGATGACGGAGGACTTCTTCCGGGGCAACTACGACTACCTCGGTCACCGGGGCGACGATGATTTGGAGCATTTTTACACGCACGGCGGTCTGTGGACGCGGGCGATTGATGACGGCCTCCCGGCGTGCATGCAGGACGGATCGCGCGCCGGCTTCTCCCTGTCCTCGGGTGTTGTCGGGCTGATGGAGAAAGTGGCGGGGCACACCATTCTGGAGCTCCTCGACAATATAGAAGCGTATTTTTATTTCCCCCTTGCCGTCGCAAAAAAAATAAGGGTCGCCGATGGCTCCGTCAGTCTGCACGTCAAACCGGTGGGCGGTAATATTGACCGGGCGGGCGGACTCGCCTTCGGAATGAAGGATGTGGGTAATTATTTTGTTCTGCGGGTCAATGCCCTGGAAGACAACATCATTCTGTTCGAGTACGTGAACAGCAGGCGCATCGAACGCGCGCGCGCCAGGGCGGAAACCTCCGCGGGGCGATGGTATCAGCTGAAGGTGCATCTGAATGGGGACGAAATCCAGGGCTTTCTGAACGATTCGCTCGTTCTCGAGTACCGCGCCGAAAGCAAGGTCCAGGGCTTTGTCGGACTCTGGACCAAGGCGGACTCCGTGACTCTCTTCCGGGATCTGGTCGTCGAAACAGGCGGCAGCAGGAAGGAAGTGTGCTGCTGAGGGAGGCGAATCATGAAAAGTCTGGCCTCTCTCCTTTCACGCAGACAAAGCTGCCTTCCCCTCGAGAGCACGCAGGGCCCCCAGGTGCTGAAGTACCGCTCCTTCCGCACGTTCCTGGAGCACAACCGCGCAGCGCTTACCGTCATCGCTGAGCTCGAGCAGATTTACTACAGCGGCAAACCGCTGTCTCTGACGAGGATCAGGACGAGGTATGAATGGCTGTGGGAAGCCGCGCTCGGGGCCGTGGCTTCACTCGGCGCGATCACGGGAAAGGCCCAGCCGGAGCTCGAAACCGTTCTGCGGGCGCTTGATGCCCGCATCACGGCAGAACTCGAACCCGTGTACGACAGTGGTTCTATCGGACGGGTGCTGCCGTTCGAAAAGATAGGCGTCGATTCTGTTCACGCGGTCGGCGCGAAGGCCGCTCACCTTGCCAGGATCGGCAACGAACTGTCGCTTCCTGTTCCGCCGGGTTTTTCCGTTACAACGAATTCGACGAATCTTTTTCTGAAAGAAACAGGGCTTGCCGAATTCATTGCAAGGCAGCTGGCGCAGTTTGAACCCGACAATCTTGAGGATGTGGAGCGCAGCTCCGACGAGATAAGGACTGCGCTCATGAATGCTCCGTTTCCTCCCGGCCTTTTGCGGGAGCTTCTTCAGGCCTACCATGACCTTGAGGCAAAGACGCACGCGGGCGTCCGTGTTGCCGTGCGCAGCAGCGCCGTCGGCGAGGACACGGAAGCCACGTTTGCCGGTCAGTACGAAACCGTCCTGAATGTAACGGAAGCGGGCCTCGCGGATGCATACAAACGCGTGCTCGCAAGCAAATATACATCCCATGCCATTACCTACCGTTTGCGCTCCGGCCTGTCCGACCAGGAAACGCCCATGGCCGTCGCAATCGTTGCGATGATCAATCCGCGGTCGAGCGGGGTCATGTATACAGCGGGAGCAGCGGAACACGATTCCGACTTGATCAGCATCAATTCAGTGTGGGGGCTCGCCGAACAGCTCGTGGCGGGAAATGCCTCGCCCGACGTGCTCGTATGCGACCGGCGAACGCATCGCATCACGGAGCGCCGTATCGGGAGGCGTGATGAGGCCATGGTAAATCTGCCGCAGGGCGGCACCGGTCTCCGGATGCTCACGACCAGGGAGCGCGATACCGCCTCGCTCGATGATGCGTCGGCGCTCAGGCTTGCGAAGTACGGGGTGAAGCTGGAAGAATTTTTCGGCACCCCGCAGGATGTCGAATGGGCGCTTGATGAAGCCGGCCGGCTCTGTATCCTTCAGTCGCGTCCGCTCGGAATTGGCGAAGGCGGAGCACCGGCGGGAAACGCCGCCGACATTGCAGGGTATGAGGTCCTGTGCGCCAAAGGAACCGCCGCCGCCCCGGGCGCTGCAAGCGGTTCCGTGCACCTTCTGCGTGAAGGTGCGGAGGCGGGCCCTGTTCCCGCGGGCGCCGTGCTCGTTGCAAGGACCGCTTCGCCCGATCTTGCGAAATACATCGGTTCCGTGAACGGGATCGTCACGGACATCGGAAGCGCAGCCAGCCACCTTGCATCCGTGGCGCGCGAGTTCGGCGTGCCGCTGATTGTAGATGCGGCGGACGCCACAGCAACGCTCCGGGACGGCGACATCGTCACGATGACCGCGAATCCTCCCCGCGTGTACGCGGGCCGCGTCAACGAGCTTGCGGGGCTTATGCGCCCTGCCAAACGGCCGGTGTTCGGCAGCCCCGTGCACCGGAGGCTCCGGCGCGCGCTGGACGCGATTTCGCCGCTCAACCTTCTGGATGCCGCGGCTGCTGACTTTTCTCCCGAAGCGTGCACGTCGGTGCACGATGTTATACGGTACACTCATGAACGCGCCATGCAGGCCATGTTCGGGCTGACGGATGAAGCAGACGCGGTCCGGTCGACCAAGCTCAACGCAGTGATTCCGCTGGAGCTGAGGCTGATCGACATCGGCGGCGGCCTGAAAGCGGGTCTTTCCACCTGCAGCGATATAACACCCGGTGACGTCGAGTCCGCACCGTTCCGGGCCATCTGGAAGGGCTTCACCCACCCGGGTGTGAGCTGGGAAGGAACGCTCGGACTGAGTCCGAATAAACTGCTGACGCGTCTCTCGTCCGCCGCGACGTCTGAATTCGGACCCGCGCCGGGAGGGACGAGTTACGCGATACTTGCCGCCGATTACATGAACCTGTCCGTGAAGTTCGGATATCACTTTGCAACGATCGATGCTCTTGCCGGCGATACGAGCAGCCAGAACTACGTGTCGCTCCAGTTTACGGGCGGGGCGGGGAGCTACTACGGGAAGTCGCTTCGCATCGCTTTTCTGGGGAGTGTGCTCGCACAGCTCGGGTTTCAGGTCAAAACGAGCGGCGATATGCTCGAAGGAACGATCACGAACTATGACCGTCCTTCCCTCGAAGACAAGATCGACCAGATCGGCCGTCTGCTCGCTTCCTCGCGACTGCTCGACATGGCGCTTTCAAAGCAGGAGGATGTCGAGCGGATGACGGACGGCTTCTTCCGCGGCGAGTACGACTATCTCGCGCACAGGCGCAACGAGGGGCTTGGGTCGTTCTACACGCACGGCGGCTTGTGGAAACGGACCGATGACGGCGGACAACCGGCCTGCATGCAGGACGGTTCGCGGGCCGGATTCACCATTTCCTCGGGCGTTGCTGGCGCAATCGGAAAACTCGCAGGGCAGGCGCTCCAGGAGTTTCTGGACAATGTGGAAGCATATTATTATTTCCCCCTGGCAGTGAAAAAGGATCTTCAGGTTGCCGACGGAACGATGCACCTCGACGTCAAACCCGTCAGCGGCAACATCGACCGGGCGGGCGGCCTTATCTTCGGCATGACGGACGTGAGCAACTATTTTGTGCTGCGGATCAACGCGCTGGAGGACAATATTATTCTCTTCGAATATGTGAACAGCAGGCGCATCGAACGCGCGCGTATCAGAAAGGAGATCCCCGCCGGGCAGTGGTATACCCTCGGCGCGGAAATACGCGGGAACATGATCACCGGTTTTTTGAACGGCGAGGCTGTTCTTGATTTCAGGGCCGATAAGAATGTCCGGGGTTATATAGGCCTGTGGACCAAGGCGGACTCGGTCACGCTCTTCCGCGATTTGGTTGTCGACGCGGCCGGCGGCAGAATATCCGTGCAGTGCTGACGGATAAAGCAGGGCTTTGCTCACCGCAGTGGACGCATTCTTTCGCATCCCAGTACGGCATCCCCCGAAAACTTCCATCGGTGATATGGTTTGAAGACAGGATTCCCGATGACACATTCGGGAATCCTGACGAATATAGTTACAACAGGGAGGTTTACCATGAAGTGGATAACGCGAGCCAGGGTGAAAGTCGACCGCGTGGCGTGTCCGTGGCTCATAAAGAAATTCGTTGACCGGGAGGCTGAATTCCATTTCGTTCCGGCGGAGAAGGTGCAGAGCGAGGCCGCACGGCTCGGCGCGATCCCCTTCGACGTGCCGAACGTGGAGCTGGGACACCACGGCAAGGAGTGCTCATTCGACGCGATCGTGAAGAAGTACGGCCTCGAAAAAGACCCTGCGCTGGTCCTCCTCGCGCGGATCGTGAACGGCGCGGATACGGACAACAGCCTGCACAATCAGCCCGAAGGGCCGGGTCTCAATGCGATAGCGGAAGGATTCCTGAACCTGGGGCTGGGCGACGATCATGCGATCAACAGGGCGGAATGGATCGTGTATGACGCACTCTATGCCTACTGCAGGGAGATGGTTTTGAAAGGAAAGCTCCATGGCGCGTACGCAGCTTGATGTCTTCCTGCTTTTCAGCGCGCGCATCGTGCGGCTTTTTGCCTACGGAGCCCTCTCGGTCGTGCTTGCACTTTATCTTCATGAAGGAGGCATGACCGGATCCGCCATCGGCCTGCTCTTCACGCTGACCCTCGCCGGGGATGCGGGCGTCTCGCTCTGGATAACAACCACGGCCGACAGGATCGGCAGGAGGAAGATGCTGCTTCTCGGCGCAGGGCTCATGATCATGGCGGGCGTCGTGTTCAGCGTCACGCGGGATCCGCTGCTGCTCACTGCTGCCGCAATCATCGGCGTCATCAGCCCGAGCGGAAACGAAATCGGCCCCTTTCTTTCGCTCGAGCAGGCGGCGCTCTCCCAGCTTCTCACTCAGGAGCAACGTACAAAAGCATTCGCCTGGTACAATCTCGCGGGCTCGATTGCAACGGCGAGCGGAGCGCTGGCGGGCGGTTTTCTGTCGCAGGCGCTGCATGCAGCAGGCATGTCGGAACTCGGTTCGTATCGTGCCGTCATTTTCGCCTATGCAGCCTGCGGGGTCATCCTCGCCGGGCTGTTCCTGCTTGTATCTCCCGCGGTCGAGGTTGCGAAAGCCGCGCCAGCGAGGGACCGCATTCTCGGTCTTCACGCGTCACGCTCGGTGGTCATGAAGCTCTCGGCCCTTTTTGCGCTCGACGCATTTGCCGGCGGGTTCGTGATCCAGAGCATGGTTGCCTACTGGTTTCATATAAAGTTCGGCATTGACGCAGGCCTCCTCGGCGGCATTTTCTTCGTTGCCAACATTCTGGCGGGCGTGTCCGCCCTGCTTGCAGTCAAAATCGCCTCGCGCATCGGGCTCATCAACACCATGGTGTTCACGCACATTCCGTCGAACGTGCTCCTGTGTCTCGTACCGCTCATGCCGAATCTCGGCCTTGCCATCACGATGCTGCTCGTGCGCTTCAGCATCTCCCAGATGGACGTGCCCACGCGCCAGTCCTATACCATGGCTGTCGTCGCCCCTGACGAGCGCTCCGCCGCCGCGGGCGTCACCGGCATCGCACGCTCCGTGGGTGCTGCGGTTTCTCCCGCACTTGCCGGCGTGCTGCTCGCATCACCCGCTCTTCTCAGTGCGCCGTTTCTCGTTGCAGGCGGACTCAAAATCGTATATGATCTGATGCTGTACCGAAGCTTCAGGAAAACAGAAGAAGCATAAATACTCCCCTCACCCCGGCCCCTCTCCCGCGAGGGGCGTAACCGAAAGTTCTCTTCCGGCTGCGGGAGAGCATGAAGGTGAGGGGGGTGCAATCGATTTTGAGATAATGGCCACATCATCTCCCTATACCATTCTCATCGCCGGATTCGGCGCCCTCGGGACCGTGTTCGGCACGTTCCTGAAAAAAGCCGGACATACTGTTTTCGCTCTCACGAAAACGAAATATCTTCCCGCTCTCAAGGACCGCAGGGTTCGTGTGTCCGGTATATGGGGGGACCATGAAGCCGTGCTCGACGGCGTTTACGCTTCTGTGGCGCCTCTCGTCGGCAGCAACATCGATCTCATCATCTTCACCGTTAAATCCTACGATACCCGTGCAGCAATCGAACAGGTAAAACCGCTCGTCGGCGGGGATACGCTCGTCATCGTCGCGCAGAACGGGTACGGCAATTATGAGACGGTATCGACCGTCGTGGGGAGGGAACATACCCTGCTCGCGCGTATCATCTTCGGCGCGAAAATGAAGGATCCGGGGAGAGCGGAGGTCACGGTCATCGCGGATGCCAATCGCATGGGCCAGCCTCATAACGCCGTCGATCCCGGGAGGATCAGGCGCATTGCTGATGCGATCAAGTCCGCAGGGGTGCCGACGGAGTACGCGCCGGACGTGGAAGCGATCCTCTGGGACAAAATTCTGTACAACGCCGCGCTCAATCCCCTGGGCGCGATCCTTGAGTGCACCTACGGAGACCTTGCCGCGAACGCGGGCACGTGCAAAATCATGGACGGGATCATCAACGAGATCTTCCATGTCGCGCAGGCACACAAGATTGCGCTCACGTGGAAAAGCCCGGATGCATATCGCGAGCATTTTTATCAGCGTCTGGTCCCGCCCACGGCTAAACATTTTCCCTCGATGTATTATGACGTCAAGGCGGGCAAACGCATCGAAATCGACGCCCTGAACGGCGCGATCGTGCAGCTTGCGGCAGAGAAGGGGATAGCCGTTCCCGTGAATGAGACGATCACCTCTATCATCAAGACAAAAGAGGCGCTGTCGCGACGAATATAAAATAAAAACATTGTGGAC
>Ga0187786_10000172_pt1 | contig 21024 bp, 23 predicted proteins | sample 0815_BV2_10_20_M_FD_132449 | JGI IMG/M metagenome (GOLD analysis project Ga0187786, IMG submission 132449) | Tropical peat soil microbial communities from peatlands in Department of Meta, Colombia - 0815_BV2_10_20_MG | ecosystem: Environmental > Terrestrial > Soil > Wetlands > Peat | place...
AAGAAAGTGCAGAAAGCTCTCACCTTCCGTGGACCGAGTTTTATTCACGTTCTTGCACCGTGTCCGCCAGGGTGGCGTTTCTCAACTGAGAAGACGGTGGAGATGGGTAAACTTGCCGTGAAAACAGGGATGTGGGTGCTGTATGAACGGGAATATGGAAACCTGACAATCAGTGCCCAATCCAAGGCCGCTATGAAAAAAGCCCTTCCCCTTGAGGAGTACCTGGCTCCCCAGGGCAGATTCAAGGGCATCGATCCCAAAACCGTAGAAATTCTCAGGCAGCGGATTGCCAAAAATTTCGCAAAGCTTGCAGCAGAGGAGGCAGGCTCATGAAAAAGATTGCAACCGGCAACAAAGCGGTTGCCGAAGCGGTCAAACAGGTAAGCCCTGATGTCATCGCTGCCTATCCTATCACCCCGCAGACAGAAGTCGTTGAGCAGATTGCTGAGTTTGTCTCCGGGGGGGAACTGAAAAGCCGGTACATTGCCGTCGAAAGTGAACATTCAGCGATGGCCGCCTGCATCGGCGCAAGTGTTACCGGTGCCCGGACATTCACTGCGACGAGTTCCCATGGCCTCCTGTATATGCATGAAATGACCAACTGGGCCGCAGGGGCACGTTTGCCGGTCGTCATGGCAAATATCAACCGCTCGCTGGGGCCGGGTTGGAACATCTGGGCCGAACATACCGATGCGCTGCAGGAAAGGGATACAGGCTGGCTCCAGGTATACGTAAGTACGGTTCAGGAAGCCTACGACACAACACTCATGGCATTCCGGATTGCCGAGCATAACGATGTTCTCCTCCCGGTAATGGTGAACCTTGACGGATTCCTCCTCTCCCATATAATGCAGTCCCTTGATACCGTTGAAGTAGGAGATTTCATTCCACCGCTCTCACTCCCCCATGCGATCGACGTCAAAAACCCTGCAGGGTACGGAGGACTCACCGGTCCTGATCAGCAATTCAGGTTCCGTTGGGATATCGAACGTTCAATGCGGGACTCAACAAGAATAATCGAAGAGACTGAAAAGGATTTTGCCATCAGATTCGGCAGGAAATACGGCTTTACCGAAAATTACCAGTGCGAAGACGCAGAGGTCATTATTGTTGCCATGGGAACTCTGGGAAAAGAAGCGGAAGTTGCCGTAGATCTCCTTCGGAAAGAAAATATCAAAGCCGGATCTATGCGCCTGCGATGGCTGCGTCCCTTCCCCCGACTCAATATCAAGGGAAAACAGGTTGTTGTCATTGACAGGGATTATTCTTTTGGCCGCGGGGGGATTCTTGCCATGGAAATTATGGCCCAGACAAAAGAGGATCTTTTCAGCGTTATCGCAGGGATTGGCGGGCAGGAAGTCACGTTTGAGGATATTGCAGACTTTGTACGGCGACGGAAGATGGGCACGGAGTTCTGGTTCGGGGTGGCCAGCCATGTTTGAGATCCGGATCCACTCCCGTGGAGGTCAGGGCGGAGTCACAGCGGCACGCCTTCTTGCACTTGCCGCGATTCATGACGGGAAATTTGCAACGGCTGCACCCTTTTATGGTGCCGAGCGCCGGGGTGCTCCGATTGTCTCCTTTGTCCGTATCGATGACAAGCCGATCAGGGTTTACAGTCAGATCAGAAAACCTGACATGGTAATCGTGCTCGACGCGAGTGTCATGGACGTCGTTGATGTTCTTCAGGGCCTGAAAAGCGGGGGTAAAATTCTGATCAACAGCCAGCAGAAAAAAGAGTTTCCGGGATTTACTTCCAGTTATGTGGACCTCACCGGTATCGCACTGAAAGAAAACCTGATCGTTTCCGGCAGCCCCATTCTGAATACACCGGTCATGGGTGCTCTTGCGAAGATGGGGATAGTCTCGGCAGACTCCGCAAAGAAGGCAATCCGCGAAATGTTTGCCGATGAACGAAATGTGAAGGCAGCTGAAACGGCCTACAGGGAGATGGATGCATGACCACCGATACTAAGAGAGAACGGCTTGCGTTGAGCAGACCCACCGAAGGGGCGGCAGGGAAAACCGGAACGTGGCGGGTCTTCCGTCCCGTCGTGGACAAAGAGAAATGTAACGAATGCGGTCTCTGTGCATCGTATTGTCCGGATGCAGTCATCAGCGAAGATCTCGCCATTGATCTCGCCTACTGCAAGGGATGCGGTATCTGCTCCAACGAATGCCCGAAAAAAGCAATTATCATGGTCCGGGAAGAAAAATAGTCCATCCCGTCCATCAACACCTTTTTTTGCTTCAGGGGCGCTACATCAACTCATGGAGATGGTTTAATGAACCGTGTGTTCTTTGGAGACACCCGTGATCTTTTCAAATTCGATCTTGTCCGTCATATAATGAAGGCGTTCCCTGAGCTCGCGGGTTTTACCTTTGTTCCAATGCTTACTGAAGATGAAAAAGGCCCGACGGCAAAAAAAACTGCCACCAGAGACCTCGGAAAGGCCCAGAAGAATGGGAAAGCTGGTACCAAAAATGATGAGCTCATGAGGGACATGGGGCGCCTGCAGGAAATTGATGATGATCTCGCTTACTTCGAAGGAATTGCATCATACTTCAGAAAGGAAAATATCATCGTTGACGTTCTTCATAAGGATTCATTCTCCCACGAAAATCGTGAGAATTACTTTAAAACACTCTTCGAGAACATACCAGAAAAATCTCTGATCTTTCTCGACCCGGATACCGGTCTTGAAGTGAAAAATCCGACACAGCGGCATCTCCTCTTCGATGAAGTAAAAAAGATCTACCATCGTATGGATAGCAGTTCCCTGCTGATGATCTACCAGCATATACCCCGGGTGGCACGACCCGGTTACATTAAAAAACGGTGCCGGGAGATTGCAGCGATAACTCATTCACGGCCGGAAACGATTACCGATAATGAGATTGTTTTCTTCATTCTCACCAAGAACCCCCTTCTCAAGACCCGTCTCTGCGCAGTTCTCGGAGATTATGCTGCCAGGTACAATACCCTGAGCGCATGTGATTGTTCAGAGAGAGAATAATTATTTTCTCTTACGTGTCTCTCAACGGGAAAAGAATTATTCAAGCCCCTTCCTTAAGCTCGTCTTTTGCAATATATTCGAGATCAAATTTGTAGAAATGGGTGAATCCGCAATTGCGGCACCTGACCGTGAAATGACGACAGCCGATAGTCAGGTCATGAGGTCCGGTGACATGACAGTTCCGGCAGGTCGCGGTCTCAACGAGCTCCCAGAGATCATAACAGCCGATTTTCGTAAATGTTCCTTCTCTGCTGACATCCTCGATACGGGGGACAAACACACGGGTTGCTCCGCAGTTATCACACGCAACCTGAGCCTGATAGGGGACCGCTTTGATAATCTGATCGGCAACTTTCCTGCAATGGTAACAATCGGTGCGGTACCGCGTAAAAATGAAGCGATCGCTCATGGGAGATAGTGGATACTTCCGGGTTCATTAACCTGCCGTCGGTATACGGATCCAATTGAACGCTTGCCTAATAAGTCGGATTCAGTATTAGCGGGAAATATCTGCCCGGTTTTTAATCTGCGCAATAAATTGTCGCTCCAAAGAGAAAAAAAGAGCGGACAGTGGCAGTAAATTTAATTACAGGACAAATTCAATTTATTTTCATGAAGAAATTTTTCGGCTTGTTTATCCTCGTTCTTGTTCTTGCTTCAGTCAGCGGATGTACACAGTCAACAAAAACTTCAGCAACGGCGACAACGGTTCCAACAACGATTTCTGCGACGGAAGTACCGACAACTATCGTGACAACTGAACAAACGACGACGATAATCCCGGTGACACCAGAAGTTACCGTAATGACTACAACAGCAACGGAAACAACAGCGGTCACGACCGTCGCAACTCCGACTCCGGCGTCAACGCCCTCCACAAAGATCACTACAATCCATATCAGGAATAATTCATTTGTCCCCGCAGTTCTTACGGTCCTGCCAGGAACAGGAATTACCTGGGTCAATGACGATTCAGTATCTCATATCGTAAAGGCGTCTGGTAAAAGCGCAGGGAAATTTACTTCGGCAACCATGGTGAGTGGTGCCCGGTTCGGGTACACTTTTGGTGAAACGCAGGGAACGTACGAGTACATGGATCCCGGTTTTGCGGGAATGAACGGAACCATCATCGTTGCGAACGGGGCCGCCGTGGTCGGAGCGCCGACCGTGCAACCTGTTTCTCCCTGATTTTTCCATCAGTCTCCACTTTTTTCCTGGTAAGTTGGTTCCTTTAACCTCAGTTTCACCCGCTCCCTGCTTGTTGGAAGGTGCCAGTGCCGGCACGCAGGGAATCTTGAGAAGAGTAACGTTGCTAACCTGCAGATTCAGTGACCTGCCGAATCCAACTTTAATGAAAAATTCGGAAAAAAACGATGGAAAAAAAAGGGATCAGTAGTCGCCCATGCCCGGTGGCATGCCGCCCATCCCACCCATGCCGCCCATACCGCCCGGGGGCATCCCTTCGGGTCCTGCCGATGGGGATTTGGATGATGCAATGACATCGTCGATACGAAGGATCATGACTGCTGCTTCTGCGGCCGAGGAGACTGCCTGAGTCTTAACCCTGAGGGGCTCGACAACGCCTGCTGCCTTCATGTCAACTGCTTTTCCTTCGAAGACGTTCAGGCCGTGGGTCTTCTTCCCCTTTTCGTGGGCAGCGCGGATCTCAACGAGCATGTCAATGGGATCCAGTCCTGCATTTTCCGCAAGAGTGCGCGGGATAACTTCGAGTGCAGATGCAAATGCCTCGATGGCAAGCTGTGCCCTGCCGCCGACAGTCGCACCATATTCGCGGAGTCTGAGCGAGAGTTCAGTCTCGACTGCACCGCCACCGGCCACGACTTTCTTGTCCTCGACAACGACACCAACCACCCGGAGTGCATCATGAATGGCCCGCTCGAGTTCATCAACAACGTGTTCAGTTCCGCCCTTGACAATGATGGACACTGCCTTCGGGTTCTTGCACTGTTCGACAAAGGTCATCTCCTCGCCGCCGACCTTGCGCTCTTCCACAAGTCCGGCTTTACCGAGTTCTTCCTTGCTGATCGCATCGATTGAGGAAACGAGGCTGGCACCTGTCGCACGGGCAAGTTTCTCCATATCGCTCTTCTTGACCCGGCGGGTGGCAAAGAGTCCGGCTTTTGCAAGGTAGTGCTGTGCGATATCATCGATACCCTTCTGGCAGAAGAGAACGTTTGCACCGCTTTTGACAATCTTATCAACAATGCCCTTGACCATGCGTTCTTCCTCATCGAGGAACGCCTGGAGCTGGTCAGGAGAAGTAATATTGATCTCGGCATCGACTTCAGTCTTCTTGAACTCCACTGCCGCGTTCAGAAGAAGGATCTTGGCATTGACGACCTTCTTGGGCATTGAGGGGTGGACACGTTCCTTGTCGATGAGTACTCCCTCGACAATCTCGGAGTCCTCGATGGATCCGCCGGTCTTCTTCTCGACCTTGATGTTCTCGATATCAACAGTACCGTCATCGTCGGTAACCATAGTTACGGCACGGACAACGAGGTCACAGAGCTTTTCCTTGCTTGCTTCTGCGCCCTTGCCGGTCATGGCAGTACCAGCGATGTTCTTCAGGAGTGCCTTGTCAGATGCCTTTACATCAAATGCGAGATCCTTCAGGAGTGCCTGGGCCTTTTCAGCAGCCTGGCGGTAGCCAGCGGCAATGATGGTCGGGTGGACATCCTGTTCGAGAAGGTCCTCTGCTTTCTTCAGGAGCTCCCCGGCGATGACAACAGCTGTGGTGGTTCCGTCACCGACTTCATCATCCTGGGTCTTCGCTACTTCGACCATCATTTTTGCGGCCGGGTGTTCAATGTCCATTTCCTTGAGGATCGTTACACCATCATTCGTGATGACAACGTCTCCGATAGTGTCGACGAGCATCTTGTCCATGCCCTTGGGACCAAGCGTGGTCCTGACCGCACTTGCCACTGCCTTTGCGGCGGTGATGTTCATACCCTGAGCGTCGCGGCCGCGGGTACGGGTGCTGCCTTCCTTAAGAATAAGTATCTGCTGTCCTCCAAGTTGCTGTGACATAAATTTCACCACTTTTAGCACTAAAATTGGTTTGTGGTTCTATATATACATTATGTAAAATCGTCAGTCGCCAAGCAGGTCGAGAAGCTCAAACCCGTCTTCGATCTGGTGGAGTCGCTGCTCCCCGATCACAAGCGTTTTCCCAATCTTCTTTTCTTTGTGATAATCCGTGATAACGCACATGGCATGCTTTTTTGCTATCTGAGAAAGGTTCCCGATCAGAGCAGCCCGCTTGACTACTTTCTGGGCCGGGCCGTAGCCGGTAAGAATGGTTTGTTTGTCAAACGTGAGGAGTGCCTGGAAGGGAGCGCCATGAAGAGTATGGAGTCTGATCCCGATTCGTTCAAGGAAATCCATCGGGCTCTGCTGGAATGAACCAGTATACTCCTGATCAGCCGCCATCGCCTGAGGAGGTTCATGCCTGACAATATCGATGGATTCAACAACACCGGTATTAAAAAATTCCTCGATACGAATCGCAACATCGAGAGTTGTACCCATACCACTCTCATATTTACTGATCGTGCGCCGGGATACCCCGAGCACCTGGCCGAGATCTCCTAAGGACATATTCCTTTTTTCGCGGAGATCCCTCAGAGCATCGCCGTTAATATTTACGTACAAACCGCCCGGGGAGGCGTATACAAGGGGGGGTATCTTCTCGACAAAATAGTCATAGAGGGTGGCCGGGCTGATCGCATAGATCCCGTAGCGGACATATACTGCCCCGCGCTCCAGTTCTGCGTCCCGGGCACGTTCGCCAACGATCAGCGGTATACCGCCGAGAAGGCGAGAGATGAGTTCGATGTCAAATGCAACTTCTTCGCTCACAGAGTCAATATGAGAAACCACTTTGATGACAAGAAGCGTCCCATTATTACGCGCGATAAGGTCGAAACTCCGTGGGCGGATCGTAAAACGCTCGGATACATCAAACCCTGCTGTTATCATTACGCTGGTGACCAGCTGAAGCTGGCGATCCTGGGACATGCAGTTACAAATGGATGGAGCGTGCCCATATATTAATATAGACATGCTGATCGGAATCGATGATACGGACTCCCCGCACGGAATGTGCACTACTTTCCTTGGGGCCGTATTGGTACACCGCTTGAACCACGAGCAGATGGAGGTGCGTGAAGCCCGGCTCATCCGCCTCAATCCGAATGTTACCTGGAAAACCCGGGGGAATGCAGCGATCATGCTCGATGTGAAGGGAGATCCTGACAGGGCATTTGGAATCGCCTGTAGCCTGGTCGAGGAAATGGCCGACCTTTCCTGCGGAAATACGAACCCCGGTTTAGTTGTCGCTGAAGATACGTTGGATCCGTCATTTTACCATAAAGCCGTCACTGATTTCTGCACAATCGATGAAGCGGTTTGCATTCTAGACGCTGCGGGCACCCGTTACCGAGGCTGGAAAAACCGCCGCGGGCTTATCGGTGCAACGGCTGCAGTTGCAAGTGTCCTTCCGGATCAGACTTCCGAGATTCTTGTCTACCGCCTCCCGGAAAATTTCGGGACATTACGTACGGTCGACCGACAGAGCCTCTTCAGCTCGGAAGCCGCTACCTTCCCCCATACCTGGGATACTGTTGACAGAACAAACAATGTTGTGGTCTGCGTACCCCACACGCCTGATCCGGTCCTGTTTGGTATCCGGGGGGAGAGCCCTCAGTGGGTGATGGCCGCCCGCCGAATGATCAAATCGGAACGTCCGGGTATCGAGCAGATCTGGGTTACCAACCAGGGTACTGATGCTCACCTTATTCCCGGGAAGATTGGGGAATTGCGCGAAGGATTGTCATACTTTGTACGGGGCAGGGTTGCAGATGCACCGACCACCGGAGTAGGGGGCCATGTCTCCTTCCCTGTGGAAAACGATGGCAGCACAGTCCGGTGCATGGCATATGAACCTACGAAAAATTTCCGACATGTTATTCGGGATCTTCACCCGGGCGATGGAGTAATCGTGGTTGGCAGTTTCAAGAAAGGAAGCATTAACCTCGAGAAGGTGAAGGTTGATTCGGTTACCCGAGCAGAGATAATTCGACCGCCCTCCTGCATACCTTGCAACAAGCGAATGACAAGCGACGGAAAGGAAAAAGGGTACAAATGCAAAAAATGCGGGGCCAGGGCAGAAAGGCCGGAGATCCAGGAGCTACCCCGAAAGATGATACCAGGATGGTTCGAAGTTCCTCCAACAGCACGACGGCATCTTGCAAAACCATTGTGCAGGGGAGCTCCGGAACTCTGAACCCGATATAAAAATGCAAAAACTTCATTTTCAACAAGAAAGCGTATCACCTCACGATTCATTCTTCTCAAGAAATAGTTCCGGTTGAAGGATCCTGAAATTTCCGGAGACGCTGATCCATGAGGGGACGAAAGCCGACAGTCACTCTAGGCAGGGCGAAACAATTCGCAGAACGGCAGGGATACCGGTGGGTACCCAACCTTGACAGCGATATCCCGTTCGATGCGTTTGCATACCAGGGCAATGATATGATTGCGATCCGGGTTGAGACCTCACGAAATGCACCGGGTGAGTATGATCTTCCCAAAGATTTCTTCCGGAAGACTTTTGGGATCCTTGCAAAACTCCCGTTGCCAGCATATCTGCCCCGCGAATTATGGGTACGGTACAGCTGGAGCCGGGCCTTCCACCGTTTCCGGCTCGTGGGTTCAGAGGTTTGCGAGGTCACGATGATCAACCGTGATTTGCCGGTTTTTCCTTTTGAGCCATTAACCAATTCTTCCGCTGTAAGGAAATGGGAAAAAGATGATCCAAAATAAGCCCTATGCGGGCTCCGTTTGCTCAAAAGTACCGGGGTCTGACGGGGCGGATATTTTTGGTGTCAACACCCGGAAAAAATATTTATTAATGGACTGGTTTTCTTTAAAACCGCGTTTTATGAATGATTTGAGCTGCGAAAATAGTAGAACAATACCAATCCGATTTTTCAGGTCGGACACCAGGCTTTTTGCAGGTAGATTGGCTACCAGGACCTCATTGGGGTCTTTTTTTCGGATCGATGGCGATTTTACGATAGGGAATTGACGTTATCCGACCACATCTTCGACGACAGAGATAGCAACCTGAGTAAGGTAGTACAACTCCATGACCTGTAGTTCAGTCCGGATGGCAGTTAAGGGAGTTCAGAAAAGATGATCCGAAATAAGCCTGTTAAGGGCTCTGTTTTCTGAAAGTACTGGGGTCTGACAAGTTGGGCGGTTTTTTGTGTCAACGCCCAGAGAAATTCTTTGTATAATTGCCCGGTTTTACTAAAAATGCGGTTTAACCGCGATTTTACCTGCGAAAATGGCGGTCGCGTACCAACCTGTTTTAATGGAGTCGGACTGCAGGCTGTTTTCAGGGGATCTGCCCTTAGGACACCGTTGTTGCCGTTTTCCGGATTGATCAGGATTTTTACGTCGGAGAATAGTCTTTTATTGCTTCCTCGACGACGCCAATCTCTCCGGCCGTCAGCCCGTAGATCGCATATACCAGTGTGTTGATTTTTGCGTCGGTTGCCCGGACTTTTCGCCGAAATGTTTCCTGTTTATCACAACCTGTGCATGAATAGCACCTTTTCTTCAGCTCGAGCATCCTCCCCACCAGCCGTTCCATCTCGTTGTGCCGGGCTGCATCTTCCGGCGAGTCGAAATCCGGGGTTCGGATGGGGAGACGCCGGATCTGGGTCCAGGAATATTGTTGGCCGGACGGTCCTCGGGGACTGATATGTCCGAGGGCAAACTTCATGAGGTTGCTGTTCAGGATCCCGCACAGGTAAAGACTGGATGAGGGAATTGAGAGCGTATCCTCATTGCCCAATGTACGCCCGCTGTCGAAGAAGAATAACGGTTTTCCGGATACCGCCGGAAACAGAATTTTCTTGCGGGGTTCCTGCCAGAACGGGTCGAAGTCACGTTCCCACCACAAAGCCCGGGGCCCGGCCCGTAATTTCAGCTGCTCCCTGAAAGGCATCAGATAGCGTGCCAGTGAAGGGTGTTTCCGTTTCATCCAGCGCCAGGGCTCCAGGGCTGCACTCTTGTGCGAGGCGGTCCATCCGGACGGGATGTGCAGAAAGTATACTGATGCCTTGACACAAAAGCGATGGATTTCACGCGACTGAATAACCTTCCGGATTAACGGGATGCTCGTTGGATCTGTTCGCATCCATTCCTTCGCCATGTCTTCATCAACCACGAAGGGATCATTTTCCGGAATAGCCACACCCGGATGCACCTGATCCATCACGAGCTCACCAAGAGGTGTGCTGTTATTCCGGATCTTCCGGAGGATCTCTTCCTGCCGGTTGTCGCGAAAGATCCATCCTCCCTCATCAAGCTGGTTTCTGGTGACCGGGAAGGAATAGGTTTTCACAAACGCATCCGGATTGTCAAGAAATCCAGCCTTTGCAGAAACGGCCAAAAAAGAAGATGCCGGGGGAGCTGCACTGATGCATATAAGAGAAAGACCAGCGCCAGGGCTGTCTTCCGGGAGTTCCGACAGATCTGTGATAGCGACGATCCCCCGCAATCTGATCAGATCCCGCAAAGGTGCTCCGGCCAATCCCCGGAGCCACCGGCCGCTCATAACACTTGATACAATCCCCCCGGGCCGCGCCAGGGTAAGTGCTTTTTCGATAAAATAGGATGATCGATCAGCCTTCGGATGATACACTGTATACCTGCGCTGGAAATAGTGATGCATCCACGCTTCCTGCCCGAGAGGGCCGTCCGGCGGATTACAGATAATGGCATCGAAACCGCCACAGCTGATGATTTCCTTGAACTGCTCCCGGAAGACGAATGGGTTGAGAGACCCGCGGAGTCGCGATGGACAGAATATGAACGACTCCTCCTCTGTTATTGAGGGGTCAATCAGCGCGTTTCCCTGGCGTATTGTGTACTGGAGATCCCTGAGTACCGAAAGGACCATGTCGGGAAAAAAAGAAGGGGCCGCAGCAAATGGATCGGCGGCCGGCAGGTTTTCAAAACATCCCAGAAGCAGGATGAAACGGGTAGCGGCGACTGCATGACGGTTGGAATCCAGGCCGAAGATACTGCCGGACAGGATCTCCCGTCGTTCATCCCAGAACAAGTGAGATCCCCCCTCATCATCGACCAAATGCCGGAACGCTATGAGAAGGAGGGTTCCCGATCCACATGCCGGATCAAGGATAGTGATGGGGAGAGGATCCCGCCTTGACCGGTTCGCCTCCACAGCCCTAAAAGCCTGCCGGACCTGGTATCCTGTCAATACAAGAGGAGGCACTTCATACCTGCCGGCAAGAATGGCGTCATCTGTGTCTACTACCGTCACACGGTCCAGGGCAGAACGACGTACTGTCCGGGTCAGAAACAGCGCCAGAGTGAGGGAGATTGCTTCGGAAGACATCTGGCTTCCGTCATAAAGCCGCCCAGGTGACACAAGGTGATCCAGTATTCCCTGGACAACCCGGGTTTCCAGAATCCCCTCATGCAATAAATCCAGTGGAGTGAGAACCTCCGCGGATTCATTCGCGTATAGTCCCTCGGCATATGGCGTAAGGATGCGTAAAAGTTCCGGAAGGGATATCTTTGCCAGGCCGGCGAGGGTTCCTGCAGGTGCAAGATCCCGATCTTCAGAAAAACGCAGAAGCAGGAGTGAGAGGAGAATCTTGTTTACTGCAGAGGCAATCTGATCACTTCTCAATCCTGGATTGTTCCGCGCAATGCTCCGGGCCAGCTGTTCACGCCAGCGGGAGAGATCGTGGTGAAGCGCAATCTCCATAAGCCGGGATCGATCAGCGTTATCATTCACCACGCCAGCAGCAGGTTCCGGCATTCGTTATACACATTCGCTACAGGAACAATAACCCTGTTGCCAACAAAGGTCAGTTCAGAACCACGGCAATATTTCACCCTCGTTATTGTTTGTTGGAAGCCGTTCCCCAACCGCGAGCATCAATGCAATTCCCAGAGCCTCAAGTGTCATATAAAACAAAAAGACTGCGTCGAACCTCCCGGCAAGAGCTGCAGGTGGGAGCCATATGGCAGGTACTTCTGCGCATTTTGGCCCCTCCGTTACCATGGCGACGAGGATAACTGCTGCAATGCCGAAGGTTGAGCAGAGGTTTGTCATGACCCCACGATTGAAACAGGACTCATTATCGCGATCTCACCGACATCAGGGTGATGCAAAATCATCTGTGATCCATGCGACGGAAGAGGCGAAACATGTTATCTCCCTTGACCGCCAATAATGGGCAAGATGTGTGAACCATGACGCAACCTTGTGAGATGCCGGTCACTCAGATGCACCTGAAACCGGGGATGTCCGTGAACGAACTGGTCGAAGCGATGGGGAAGGCCGGAGCGTACAACGGGGGGTCCCTTGCCAGGGCAGCGGATATCTGGGAGCGGATGCTCCGGGATCAGGACACGACAAAATTTTTCGGTCTTGCCGGAGCAATGGTGCCCGCCGGGATGGGAGGGATTATCTCTGATCTCATCCGGTCCGGGCACATAGATGTTCTTGTCTCAACCGGTGCAAACCTCACCCACGACATCATTGAGGCGATTGGATGCCAGCATTTTCATGGTACGGCATTCTGCAATGACATCGAACTCAGGCACGATGAGATCAACCGGATATACGACGTCTACCTCCCTAACGAAGCTTTCGAGCATTTCGAAGAATTCATGCAACGGGTGTTCGGCGAACTGGAGCCGGGCAGCACCATCTCCATCGCATCCCTTCTCAACCATATCGGGGAAAGGACGCCCGCGGGCATTCTCCATACTGCAGCCCGGAGGAAAATCCCTGTGTATTGTCCTGCGGTCCAGGACTCTATGATCGGGCTCCAGTACTGGCTCTTCTCGCAGACAAACCAGGTTACTGTCGATGCATTTGCAGATATGCCTGCCCTGATGGACCGCTGTTTTACCGCAAAAAGAGCTGGTGCGATGCTTGTTGGCGGAGGGGTTCCAAAGAACTTCATCCTCCAGAGCATGCTCATGACCCCCAATGGATTCAGTTACGCCGTCCAGCTGACCGGCGATCGTCCGGACCTCGGAGGCCTTTCGGGAGCAACACTTGACGAGGCACGCTCCTGGGGAAAGATTACAGAGGAGGCACAAGCGGTGACCGTTTATGGTGATGCAACCATCACTCTGCCGCTCCTCAGTGCCGCGGTCATGGAGAGGCTGCATCATGGCTGACCTTATCCTTGCCCTCGATGTTGCGGATAAGAAAAAAGCCCTCTCAATCGCCCATGCCTGTGCCCCCCATATAGACGCGATAAAGCTCGGTTATCCCCTGATCCTTTCCACCGGGCTTTCCATTGTGCGTGCGATCGAGGCAGAAGATCTGCCGGTTATCGCTGATTTTAAAGTTGCGGACATACCCAACACAAACAATCTTATCGCCGAGCAGGTATTCGATGCTGGATTTTCCTCTATCATATGTCATGGTTTCACCGGGAAGGATTCGGTGCAGGCATGTGTGGATACGGCTGCCGATTATGGCGGTGCCTGTTTTGTTGTAGCCGAAATGAGCCATCCGGGAGCAACGCAGTTCTTCCACGGGGGGACAGCCGAATCTATCGCCGAGATGGCAATGGAGTGCGGAGCCGATGGGATAATTGCCCCGGCAACCCGGCCGGAACGGGTAAAAATCCTGCGTGCTATTGTCTGTACGCGGAAGATCCTTTCCCCGGGAGTAGGAGCCCAAGGCGGGGATGCGCAAGCAATCGCGAAGTTAGCTGACGGCATAATAATCGGGCGCGCGATCTATGAGACCGATGATCCCGCAGCAGCAGCGGCATCGTTCGCGAGGATTCGTTCTCAAAAATGAAAAAGGGTTGTGGAACTTATTATCGTTGGTTTTCCAACACACATAACTCCCATAAATAAACACACTACGGCGAAAAAACCCTGCGAGCAGGACTCTGAGAGGTCCTCACAGAGCGCGTATTGTGTAAAAGCCTTTATAAATACGCACGCTCTGTGACCAGATCCGGATATGCACGGTTAATAGTCCATAAAATCGCAGTTCACGGAACCTACAGGTTCTAAATATTTATTAATGACTTCTGCAATGTTATAGTATGGATTGGACCGCAGAACAAAGGAAAACGGCAAATAAATATAAAAGACTCGATGACATTCCGGAAAAGGACCGAAAATACAAGTGCCATACCTGCCACCTGATTGTCGAAGAGAATCCCTGTCCGAACTGCGGCGAAACGCACCTCGAGCTGATGTGTCCGCTCGATCACTGCCACTGCAATCACGAAATTATTTCGGGAATCGAGTACTGTCCGCTCTGCGGCCAGGCGGTTTGTCCAGAGTGTGGTTCCCACGATGTTGTTCAGGTAAGCCGCGTTACCGGGTACCTCCAGGATGTCTCCGGGTGGAACGCTGGCAAACAACAGGAACTCAAAGATCGGATGCGTTATTCGGTCGCATGAGATATTACCTCGATTCTTCAACTCTTTTCATTCACGGGTCATTCCGAGCCGCAAGCACTGGTTCTTCGGGAGGTATCCGGTCAGTCTCCGCCATTCTGTGCCATACCTCTGAAGATGCGAAGGGCCCGGATCGGGAGAAGATTCTGGGCATCGCAGCAGCACGTGCCGGGATCGGAGGAGACTGGTTCGGTATCTTAACGACAATTCCGGTGAGCCATGCTTGTGTCCTCCAGTACGATTTCATTACCGTCTTTATTGTCGCAGGGATCCATCGGGGACCCTCCGGGGACCCGGGTATAACTATTGTGGTATGCAGCAACGAAGGAATGAGCGATTCTGCGCTTCTTGAGACGATAATGGTCGCTACGGAGGCTAAAGCGGAAGCTCTCATGGCTCTTGATCTCCCGCTCTCGGGAACTCCGGCTGATGCGGTCATCGTTGCCTCTGAAGGTGAGGAAGGGCATTATACAGGAAGTCGTGGATCAGAAGCCGGAAAAAGGATCCGCGAAGCGGTATTGCACGGGATCCCCCAGGCGCTGGCGCGGCACGACACGGGGGTAGTATCTGAAAACCCCGCTTTTTTCATTTACAGCAGGTTGAAAGAAGAGCACTGGATAGCGTGGTCCCCGAAGAACTGTACTTATTACCCATGCCACTTCAGGGAACAATCATGCGACTTCTGTTACTGCCCGTTTTATCCCTGCCGGGAGGAGGACCTCGGCCAATGGGTGGACAGTGCAGGAAAAGGAAAAATCTGGAATTGTTCTCACTGCAACCTCCTTCATAAACCGGAAGTAACCGCATATCTTCATCAGTTTCCCGGGGCGTCCCTGAAGGAATTGAAGAATCTCAGGAAAAAACAATGATCAAAGTTTTCCGACTGCATATACTATTGCGGCTGGCATTATGATAAAAGGTACATCCCTGATAAGAGACATATCCGAAGAAAAAAAGAGCAAAACTATTCTTTGATGTTGAGCGCCTTCAGAAGCTCGGGCAGCGGGATGCCATGTGCTTCCGCAGCCTGGCGGATCGTCTCCCCCCGGGCGATGGCGCACCCGACACAGCCCATGCCAAACTTGAAGAGGGCTTCTGTCGCATCGGGCTTTGCCTTGAGGAGATCATAAATGGTGCTGTCAGCGGTTATTTCGGTCATAGTATCACTAAGTTAACGCCTAGTGAGATAAATCTCACCATCGCGGCGAGAGACCCATTCCTCCGACACTTTCACTACGCATGCTCACATTATATTGTTCGTACAAAACTGCACTCGATATTGGAGATGTATGAACATGGATTATTCCGAAACAGCAGAAAGAATCTCCCGAAAGTTTTCAAAGAGCGGACATGCAGTCGACCTGAAAAAAATCGAAAGTAAACTCCGCAGACTTGTAGATGAATTCGGTGTTCAGCCGCAGGAAGCCGAACGCAGTGTGACCAACGAGCTCAACAAGGAGTTTAATATTCCGGCCATGGGCTCCGGGGGAAGTGGAGGTAAGCCAAGTGGCTCGGCTGATCGCAAAAAGGTTGCCGAAGCGGTTCCCGGAGAATGGATCACGATTGAAGGCAAGGTTGTTGCTCTTTCAACCCCTGCGTCCCCCTCGATTGCGCAGAGCGGGATCATCGCCGATGATTCCGGAGCTATCCGTTTTGTTGCGTGGGCAAAATCCAACGCTCCCGCAATGACAGATGGGTCATGGTACCGCATCGAATCGGGAGTTGTCGATGAGTTCAAGGGAGTGGCGAACCTGAAGATCCATTCAGGAACCATCGTAAAGGAGCTGGGAACGGAGGAATCACTCATCCCAAGTACTTCACCGATCCGGGACCTGCATACCGGCATTGGCAGCGTGCGTGTCAAAGTAATCCAGGAATGGGATGCAAGCCATGAGAGAATGCTCCAGTCAGGCCTTCTTGGTGACGAAACAGGAACAATAAAATTTGTCATCTGGAAAGAACCTGGTAAGGAGAAAATGGCCGTAGGCGGGGTGTATAATATTTTCTATGCACAGGTTGACGAGTTCAACGGGAGGCTCTCCCTGAACCTGAACACTGCGACCATCATGCAGGAAGATGGGGATATTCCCGTAAGTGGCGGAGAATTGGTCACGAAAGGCTCTATAGTCCACATCGCACCTGGTTCCGGGATTATCAAACGATGCCCCGTTGAAGGCTGTAACCGTGCGCTTTCGCGACAGAATTATTGTCCCATCCATGAAATACAACCGAAATTTGTCTATGATCTGCGGATCAAAGGATGGCTCGACGACGGAGAAAAGACCTACAACATCCTGCTTCAGCGTGATGCTGTGGAGACCCTCACCGGCATTACTCTCGAGGCAGCGAAGGATATTGCTGAGAATAATCCCCTTGGCATGGATGAAGTCTTCATAAGAATGCGCGACGCTGTCCTCGGCCGGTACATTGCCTGCCACGGTCGAGAGATCGACGGGCGGGTGCTGGTGAATTCATGTGAAAAGGTAAAATTCGACAGCACCGAACATGCCGGCCTGCTGAACCGCGCCGGAGGCACATCATGAGCACCAATCCCCGGGAACCAGGACGGAAGGATGGAGCTTTTGAACGGGAGCCGGCCCGCCGGGTATTCGCCGCGGAACTCAGAGAATGCCGCTACCAGTTCAAAGAGGGAGAGGACGAGAAGAGCCCGACCTTCGTTCTCCTTCCCACAGGGGAACGGTCGAACCGGATCTTTCTTGTGGGTACCCTGACGGAAAAAAACCGGCAGGGAGATCAGAATATCTTCTACCGTGGACGTGTTATCGATCCAACCGGTACCTTTTTCGTTATGGCTGGAAGTTACCAGCCCGAAGCGATGCAACAACTTGCCAAGATCGAAACGCCGGCGTTTGTCGCGGTGATTGGAAAACCGAGCCTGTACCAGAAACCTGACGGGTCATTTATGAATTCTGTGAGAGTCGAATCCATTACCGTGGTCGACAAGGATACGCGGGACCTCTGGGTTCTGGAAACCGCGCAATTGACACTGGACCGAACTGATGCATTTACCAAGGGCACTGCTCCGGATGTCATAAAAGCGAAAGAGCAGTACCCCGGAATGGATCCTGCGGTCTTCCGAAGAATCGCCTACGACGCCCTTGCACAGATCAAACTTTAACGTTCCTGCCCGCATCTCCTTCCCTGCAGGAATGAAATGCCAGGCTATTTTCCTTTTTTCTTCCGTTCCCACCGATCCATGACATCCGGGCCTTCGACAAAGACCAGGCCGTTCTTCCGGGCATAGAGCTTTGCATCGGCCTTTGAGAGGGCATACCCGGACTCATCATCCAGCATCTCGCAGATGGTTATTGCCGGTGTGATACCGGCCATCTCTGCCATCGCGACAGATAATTCCGTCTGGCCTTTTCTCACATCGAGGAGTCCGTCTGCTGCACGGAGGAGGGCCATATGACCCGGCGTGCGGAAGGTTTCATGAAAACTGACGTGTCCGCCATTGAGGGCGTGTTTCACCTGCTCGGCGATCGCGTTGACCGTCAGCGCCCGATCACGATCGGTGATGCCGGTGAAGGTATTCCGGTGGTTTACCCAGAGCGAGAACGATGAATGGTTCTTGCGATCATAGGGGATGTCGCCTTCCCGCTCGGCTACTGCGATCGCCCGGAGGGCATCGCTTGCAAACGGGAGGCCAAGCCTCTGGGCGGCTACTGGATGGACTGCCGTGCAGATCAACCCGCCTCCATCTTTGCGCATGCGTACAATGTCCCTCGGTGTGACCGCATCAGATCGAATCGCGAAGTCCGTCTCTCCTTCGCGGTCATCGAAATCATAGAGCAGGATAAATTTCCCGTCACGCAACGCTTCAAGCGCTTTTTCAATCACGGACCCACCTCGACCGTGACCGAATCGGTGTCCTCGACCCCGAGTTTCCTGCGGAGTGCAACCGGAGCTATTACTTCGATAAGATCGTCAGGATAATGAGTACGTCCCGGAACTACGATACCGCAGGGAACAGCACCGATTTGGCAGGGGATGCATTTTGCGTCTCCGAAGGTGCGGCCATCCGTAGAAAAACCCCGGATCCTGATCCAGTCGAGCGCTTCAATCTTCTTGCGCGTTGGCAGGCTTGACGGGGAAAGACGGATATTGAGCGTGCCGGGATAGGGTTCGAAGCCGAGGTGCTCGGCAAACTGTTTCTTGTAGGGACCGAGGCTCATGTAATACTTCCCTTCACCTATCCCGCTCACGACAGTCCCTCCCAGAACATAACCCTTGTTGTGTTCGGAGAAGATGCGGCTGTACTCCGAGAACTCCTTCCGGAGTTCTTCTTCTCCGGCACTGGTAAGAGTCACATGCTGGCCGTCTGCTGTGATAGTACGAGTAATGAGGCCCTGCGATTCAAGACCTTTCAGGCGGCGGGATGCCGTCTGCTGACTGATCGCCAATATCTCGCCGATACTCTGTGTCGAGACAAAGACCGGGCCTTTGCAGCCACCACGGAGTGCGATTGTTTTGAGACACTGGAGATCTTCTGCGGGAATCATGCTTATCAAAATTGAGATGCTTATTATTTATGAGTTGCTTTCGTTCTTATTGTCCACCGAATTTCGTTTCTTGTCGAATCCTCTTTCGTTAGATATTTAAAATCACGACTCCTTGATCATGAGCATGAAATCCGGATTGCGGAATCAGCTTGCAGAGAAGATGGCAGGCGAAATTACGCTGTCGGACTCACCGGGAAACGCCCTCAAGAAGTGGCGGATGAACTTCGAGATTCCACCAGGCGTCCTGTCGGACCGCCTGAATGTCTCGCCTTCTGTTATCAGTGATTACGAAAGTGGCAGGAGAAAAAGTCCCGGCACCGCTGTTGTGGGCAAGATTGTCGACACACTTCTCGCCATCGACGAGGAGAGCGGCGGAAAACACATCCAGAAATTTTCAACCATGCTCTTTTCCAGTGTTGATGATAACGTTATCTATGATCTACATGAGTACGATGCAGCAGTCCCGCTCAAAACTTTTGCGGACGCTATCGGTTGCACTTTGCTCTGGGGATCCATGGACCAGATCATCTTCGGTTATACGGTAGTGAACAGTTTGAACGCTATCATGCAGCTCTCATCCGATGAATTTAACCGCATTTACGGCTGGAGTACGGAGCGGGCACTTGTGTTCACGAACGTTTCTACAGGAAAGTCACCTATGGTTGCGATCCGGGTAACTCCTTTTAAGCCCCGATGCGTGGTGCTACAGGGTATCGACCCTGCCGATGTACACCCAATCGTGGAGAAGATGGCAGAAAAGGATCGGATCACCGTAATGTGCACAGGCATGGATATCGACAAAATCGTAAGTACCCTGAGGGAACAAGAATGGTAGGCATCATTACCTACGGTGTATACATACCGAGATACCGCATCAAAGTTGAAGAGATCGCACGGGTCTGGGGCGCCAATGGATCAGAGATATCCGGTGGCCTTGGTGTTTTTGAAAAGTCCGTACCCGATCTCGATGAAGACGCCGCTACCATCGCGGTGGAAGCAGCACGCAACGCCCTGCTCCGCAGAAAGATCGATCCCGAGGAAATCGGGGCAGTATACGTGGGAAGCGAATCGCACCCATATGCCGTGAAACCGACTGCCTGTACAGTGGGTGAGGCGATTGGGGCGACACCTAATATGACTGCTGCCGATTACGAATTCGCCTGCAAGGCAGGAACCGCAGCAATCCAGACCTGCATGGGTCTCGTTGCAAGCAAGATGATCAAGTACGGTCTTGCGATAGGATCCGACGTTTCGCAGGGTGCACCCAGTGACGCTCTCGAGTACACCGCTGCGGCAGGAGGAGCCGCATATGTGATCGGGAATGATGACCCCATCGCGACCATCAACCATACCCGCTCTTTCACTACGGACACACCGGATTTCTGGCGCCGCGAAGGCCAGGACTATCCGCGTCATGGCGGAAGGTTTACCGGCGACCCCGGTTACTTCAAGCATGTCAAAGGTGCAAGCCACCTGCTTCTCGAGCATGCAGGGAAAACGCCTAAGGATTATACCTACGCCGTCTTTCACCAGCCGAACGCGAAATTCCCCCAGAAGGTCGCAAAGGATCTCGGTTTCACTCAGGAGCAGGTTAAACCCGGTCTCGTAGTCCCACGACTGGGAAATACTTACTCCGGCGCGTCACCTGTAGGCCTTGCGGCAACGCTTGATATTGCAAAACCCGGCGACACAATCTTTGTCTGCTCCTTTGGTTCGGGAGCCGGGAGCGATGCATTTGATATCACGGTGACCGACGCAATCCTGTCAGACCGGTTTAATCGTAATGCCGCACCCAGTGTCGAGAAACTCCTGAAAAATCCCGTCTATCTGGATTATGCCAAGTATGCCCAGCACAAGGGAAAGATCGTGATGCAATCATGAGAGACGTTGCAGTAATCGGGGTGGGATGTACCACGTTTGGGGAAAAATGGGAGAGTTCATTCCGTGATCTTTTTGTTGAAGCAGGTGCTCTCG
>Ga0187786_10000173_pt1 | contig 21006 bp, 20 predicted proteins | sample 0815_BV2_10_20_M_FD_132449 | JGI IMG/M metagenome (GOLD analysis project Ga0187786, IMG submission 132449) | Tropical peat soil microbial communities from peatlands in Department of Meta, Colombia - 0815_BV2_10_20_MG | ecosystem: Environmental > Terrestrial > Soil > Wetlands > Peat | place...
AGGAGAAGATAGGGCATTTCGCATCCAGAGGCGGCATGGATATCGAAGGCCTCGGAGAGAAGAATGTCGAGCTGCTGTATTCCCGTGGACTTATAAAGAATTTCGAAGATATATATCACCTGAACAGGGACGCCATAAGGGAACTGCCCCGATTTGCCGACAAATCGGCGGACAACCTGGTCCGCGCAATCGAGAAGAGCAAGAAAACCACCCTGGCCAAGTTTTTCTTCGCGATAGGCATAATCCACGTGGGGGAATATGCGGCCAAATTGCTTGCCAGGAATTTCGAAAAGCTTGAAGACCTCTATCATATCCGCAAGGAGCAGATAGCAGAGATCAGACAGATGGGCGAAAAGATTGCTTCATCAGTTGCAGCCTTTTTCGGTGATGAAAAAAATCTTAAAACCCTGGATGAGCTGAAATCTCTGGGCCTCACCGTGACCAATCCGGATTACTCCACCTCTGCGAAAAGGCATCTTCCGCTGGAAGGACTGACCTTTGTTATCACCGGCACAATGCCGAAGCCGAGAAAAGAAATAGAGGATATGATAGAGGCAAACGGCGGGCACGTCTCGTCCTCGGTGTCGCGGAGCACGGATTACCTGCTATCCGGAGATCAGCCCGGGTCTAAGCTTGAGAAGGCGCGGTCGCTCGGGGTGACAGCTATCTCATATGCCGACCTTGTAAAGATCGTCGACTCGCGGACGAAGCATCCCCGTCTGTTTTAGCGGCGTGGGCCAATTTTTTCTTGAAAAAAAATCCGGGCGGTGATATTCTTGAACAAAGCTGTTTTCCAGGGGGGCGCGAATCGCGATGAATGTGCGGGTAGTTTACCACGATAATTCCTATGACATGATTTCTGCCTTCATCCTCCAGCTGGGCATCGATTGCCGAAAGATAAAGATGTTTTACCGCGAATCCGAAAGAAGATGGATTATGGTCGGCCTGGACCCAGTACGGACGCAGGGTAAAAGGGATTATGAAGGTCCTGAAAGGCGGACCAAGAGTTTGCTGTCTGAGCAGCACGCATTAAGTTTGTTTCAGCGGAATTCTCTTTATTAGAATTAAACGATTCGGTTACTCTTAAGAAATTTAAAAACGGGAATCCGCAGTCGCCGGTTCCCGTTTTTTGTCTTTCAGACGTTTTTCAGACCTTGTGCTCTTCTTTCTTTTCCGATGCCTTGGCAGCGTCTTCCTTGGGAGGCGTTACATCGATATGGTCCTGCTCGGCAACGCCTTTTTTAAAGTTCTTGATAGCCTCTCCGATGCCCTTTCCTATCTCCGGCAATTTTCGTCCCCCAAACAGTACGGCTACAATCGCCAGGATTACCAGAAGATCTTGTGTGCTTAACATGGTTACCTCTTAAAACAATTTTTTTGCTTATTCTTTTATATGTTGTATTATAAAGAACAATTTTGGCAAGCAGCGATTCACCGACAATGATCTCGACGGAATTATTAACCTCTCTTATAAAGACCTATGGATACTGGGCATTGCTGATCGGCACCTTCCTTGAAGGCGAGACGATCCTGATGCTCGGCGGCTTGAGCGCACAACTCGGATACCTTGACCTGTCCATTGTAATGGTTGTCGCTTTTATCGGAAGCTTTTCCGGTGACCAGTTCTATTTCATAATCGGACGGCTGAAGGGGGCCGACCTCTTGTTGAAGCATCCCAAATGGCACTCCAAGGTAAGCAGGGTACATTGTTATCTTGAACGGTATCACGATCTTATCATGCTGTCTTTCAGGTTCGTCTACGGGATACGCATCATGACGCCCTTTGTGCTCGCTATGAATCCCAGGATCAAAACAGGCCGCTTCGTAGTGTTGAACGCCATCGGGGCCCTGATCTGGTCTGTAGTGGTGGCGGGCGGCGGATACCTGTTCGGACACGCGCTTGAGATCGTGCTGAACGACATAAAACATTATGAGCAGGTGGTCATGATAGCGATCGCCGCAATCGGTGTAGCGCTTTGGCTGTTCCACAGATACCGCAGCCGCAAGAACGGTTCGTGCAGGCTGGAGGACTGACTGGATTTCCTGCTATTCTTCCGGCAGGTCCTTCGACCTTCGGACAGCGCTCGACAGGTACTCGCTGAACTTTTCAGGGATAAGCCATCTAATGCCGAATTTTTCCGCCCATTTGATCAACCCCTGGTCGGCGGTAACCAGAAGGGCGTCAAGCTCCATTGCCAGCAGCAGCAAGTCGACATCTTCCTTGCTGTCGATTATCCCTTCCCTCAATGCCTCCCGGTATTTCTTGCGCATATCCTGTATTATTTCGTCGATCTTCTTCTTTTCGGTGCTTCGCACTGCCGTTTCAGCCACCCTGAGTCCGCGGTTCACCCTGTCCCTGATTTCCTCGATCAGTTCGTATAGTACGTAAGCCGGGCATTTCAACTCGTGCTTCCTGGGCGGCTTCTGCCTGAGCAGCAGCAGCATGTCTCCGGTAATCTTGTCCCTGTCGATGAAATTGAGCAACTCCTGAAATGTGGACGGCGGCATGTAGAATTCAAGGATGTGGATCTGGGCCGCCATAAACAGGAACGTTTCGAGCGCCTCTGTCGGGGTCCTTCCCAGGCTGTCTCTGACGTCCGGATTTACAAACAGACTCGTATCAAGGACAACCCGCTCACGCCGGAAACCCGGCACCGGAACATATTCCGTATGCCGTCCGCTTTGCAGTGTTTCAATTCCTTTGTCAATCGGGGTTTCACTCATATATCTTGAAGGGATAAGATCTATACAGCCAGTGCAAAGGTATTCCATGCCCCGCAGCCGGCGCACCTTCCCGACCAGTCAGGCGCCAAAGCACCGCATACATTGCACCTGTATGGTACCGAACCCGGCTGCTTCATTTCAGCCGCCGTCCTGAAAGCTTCCATCGCCCGTCCGACCTGGTTGCGCTTACGGTAAAGCTCACCCTTGGCCAGATACAATTCAGCATTAGAGTATGTATTAGAGTCAATCGATTCAAGGGTTTCGATGGCATCGTCGACCATTTCAAGCCTGGAGTATAACTTGCCCAACATGAACTTCAGGCTATTGTCCCTCGGCGAGCGTGACAACGCATTCCTGTAAAACCGCAGCAACCGCCCGGGCTCACCCACAGTTATCAGCAGGTCTTCAAGCCTTGCAAGCAATATGGGCGAATTGAGAGTGTCATAACTCTTTTCCAGAAAATTTATCGCCTCTTCGGTCTCGCCCTTGGAGACTATTACCTCCACCAGTCCAAGATATGCAGGTATAAAAGAGGCGTCTGTTTTCAACAGGGTGCCGAAGGCCTTCTCAGCCTTCTCTATCTCTCCATTCTCCAGGCTTGCCCTGCCATACTCGTATTTATATCCCAGCTGCTTCCTCTCTTCCCTTTGTTTCTCCCTGTCGCTCTCGGCCAGCTTGACGATGTTTTTTTGAAGAGAACCTAGATCGTCCCATTTGCCGTTTTCTTCAAGGATCGACTGCTTCTTATAAAGAGCGGCCAGGTTGCTGCCGTCGATATCGATGATCTCCTCGAGTATCTTGAGAGCGCTGTCTTTATGGCCCGTCCTCTCCAGCACGGACTCGATCGACATAAGCACCTGCAGGTTCTTGGGTGAGATATCCCGTGCATTTCTGTAAAACCCCAGGGCCTTTGCGTATTCCTCGTTCCTGCATGCGATATCTCCAAGTCTCAGCAATGCATCAATATGTTCGGGGTCTTCCTTGAGAATGTCCTTAAGGGCACCTTTGGCATTTTCATCCCGATTGCTCAGGATAAAGTTGAGCGCCCTGGCATAATATTCCTGTATCTTTGCCTCTTTTTTCTGTCTCCTCTGCAGCTGCATTGAATCGATAACACGTTTTGTGTCGCGCACAAAAACCAACAGGAGCACCACTATAGCGCCTACTACCGTTGAAAGAAGCACCAGCACGAACTTGAGCACTTCATAGGTGCTTCCAAACGGCACCTTGACAAGCACAACGTCCTTGTTCTCCATACCGAAAAAGCCGATAAGCAGCAGGAGCGCCAGAAAAAAGAATATCGATACCTTACCCATCAGTGATGATACTCCTTGCCCCTTAAAATTGTATGCGCACGAAAGAGCTGTTCCAGCAGCAGCAGCCGCGCCATCTCGTGAGTCAAAGTCATTTTGGAGAGAGCAATCATACCCGCAGCCTTTTCCCTGATCGCTGCAGATACGCCGAACGGACCGCCGAGCACAAAATCGACAGCGTCGCGGCCCTGCAGGAACTGCGCAAACCCGACAGAGCTGAACTCCCGACCCCTTTCGTCGAGCAGATAATAATCAGCGGTCTGCCTCAATATCTTCGCCTCTTCCCCGGCCAACGCCGCCTCTTTTCGCCTTCCCCTTTCCTCTCTCACCTCAACTACAGACACCTGGGCCATCGGGGCCAGAAACTTCAGATATCTCTCAATTCCCTCGGCCAGACAATGCTCCTTTGTCTTTCCGACCCAGACTATCTTTATCTTCATCGTCGACAGAAACTCTAGGCGCATCGAGCCAGAACTTTTCAAGCCCGTAAAATGCCCTCGTCTCCTCTTCAAAGATATGCACGACCACGTCGCTGTAATCCATTAAAATCCAGCGGGCGTTTTCACGACCTTCGACCCCGGCCGGCCGTATTCCAACTTCATGCAACTCATTTTCGATATGATCGGCGATCGCCTTGACCTGAGTTGTGCTGGCGCCCGAACAGATCACAAAGTAATCGGCGATCACTGTGAGGTCTTTTAATTCAAGGATTATTGTCTCTTTTGATTTCTTGTCGAGTGCAGCCTTTGCTGCCAGGATGCTCTTTGTCTTGCTTTCTATTGGACTGATTCTCCTTTCACCGGAAGTTGTAAATATTATATCAGACTTTTCAATCCGATTCCCTGTCTTTCAATCACAAACTGCAACAATGCGACCGCTGCAATTGCGGCAGTTTCGGAACGAAGTATGCGCCTGCCGAGGGATGCCCGTATAAGACCGTGAAATTCGGCATCTTCAACCTCTGAAGCTGAAAACCCGCCCTCGGGGCCGATCATTAGGGCAAGCTTTCCTTTGTCAGGCCGCGCATCCCTGCCGGCAAATCCCGTTTTCATCAGGGCATCATCAAGGGGAAGCCCTCCCTCCTCCCAAAAGATTATACCCCCGGATATTTGTTCGTCATTCAGGTGAGCCAATATTTCCCCGAAGGTCCGGGGGCTGCGAACGACCGGGATCACGGCCCTGCCGCACTGCTCTGCCGCTTCTTCAGCTATCTTGCGCCATCTCGCGGTCTTCCGCGTCTCCCTCACCTGGCTTCTGCCGGTAATCATCGGGACAATCTCGTTTATTCCAAGCTCAGTCGCTTTTTGAATTACAAGATCCATCTTTTCGCCCTTCAGGACCCCCTGACACAAAACCATATTGACGGGTGACTCCGAATCGGTATTTTCCTCATGCAGGATATCGATCATGACCTTTTTCTTGCTGATAGCTGAAATCCTTGCTGCATATGCCTTCCCCATCCCGTCGATAACCGTAAGCATGTCTCCGGCACCGCACCTCATTACCGTCAAAAGGTGATGCGATTTTTCTGCAGGGATGAGGATTTCGGTTTTCCTCGCAATCAGTTCAGGCAGAAGATATATTCTCATTTAAAACCGGTTGGGGTTGGGATCCGCCAATAGTTACATGCTGAAAATGTCTTTTAGTTTACCTTTGAAGCCCTTTCCCTCGGCCTCGTGGACTTCTCCGCTCAGAGAGGCAAATTCCTCAAGAAGCTCTTTCTGACGCTGCGTAAGCTTTTTCGGCACCTCAATCGATATGACTGCGATCTGATCTCCCCTGTGCGGGCTGCCCAGCCTCGGGATACCTTTTCCTTTAAGGCTGAAGGTCTTGCCGGATTGGGTCCCGGCAGGGATCTTGAGTTTGGCGCTGCCGTCCATGGTAGGCACCTCAACCTCCCCGCCCAGCACAGCCGTTGTAAAAGGGACAGGGAAATTGCAATAGATGTCCAGCCCTGCACGCTTGAAGAACTTATGCTCTTCAACGGCAATTACAATATAGAGGTCGCCCGATGGACCTCCGAAGCTGCCGAAATCTCCTTCCCCGCTGATACGCAGGCGGGAGTCCGTGTCGACGCCTGCAGGCACCTTGACGAGTATATCCTTCTGCACCCTGACCTTGCCTTCCCCTTTGCAGCTGTAACAGGGATTTGTGATAATAGTGCCCGCGCCGTGGCATTTGCTGCAAGGCCTGGATACGCTGAAAAAACCCTGCTGGAAGCGGATATGCCCCGTTCCCTTGCAATTGGTGCATGTTACAGGAGGTTTGCCCGGCTGCGCGCCCGAGCCGCTGCATGAGTCGCAGGTCTGCCATCTCGGGATTTTCAGGTTCTTCTCGGTCCCAAAAGCGGCTTCCTCAAGGGTTATCGTCAGATTGTATCTCAAATCGGCACCCTTGGTGGCCCGCTGCTTGCGGGAACCCCCGAAGCCGCCGAAAAAGTCCTCGAAAAGGTCCTCGAAGATATCGGTGAACGGCGCGCCGCCGAAGCCTCCGAAGCCCCCAGTGCCGGCACCAAACCCTTCAGCGCTGCCGTAACGATCGTAATGGGCCCGCTTGTCCGGATCGCTCAGGCATGTGTACGCTTCGTTTATCTCCTTAAATTTCTCTTCGGACTCCTTGTCGCCCTGATTGCGATCAGGATGATATTTGAGCGCGAGCTGGCGATATGCCTTTTTGAGCTCTTCTGGAGAGGCATCGCGGTTAACGCCGAGTATCTTGTAATAATCAGACATATCTGTTCAAACCAAAACCTTTCTCAATCGGCTAGTTCGGCAAAGATTATTTTACAACAAACGGCGCGGACGGGGTAAGTGTCCCCTCCGCGCCTGTGGACATTACAGTCAAGGGCGACTTGCCGCGCCCCTGCACCTTATTTCTTGCCCTTGTCTACATCCTCAAACTCAGCCTCTACAACCTCTTCCTCAGCAGACTTGGCCTTTGCCCCACCGCCGTCTGTCGCTCCGCCGTCAGCCGACTGCTGCTGAGTGGCCTTATACACATGCTCGGCCAACTTGTGCGACACCTTCGTGAGTTCTTCGGCAGCTGCCTTGATTTCCTCGGCGGACTGGCTTGAATCCTTTGCCTTCCTGCACTTTTCCAGCGCAGCCTCTATGTCCCGCTTCTCATCCTCTGAAATCTTGTCGCCATATTCCTTGACCGACTTTTCAACAGAGTAAACCAGGGTATCGGCGTTGTTTTTGGCTTCAGCCAGGTCCTTGCGCTTCTTGTCCTCTTCTGCATGAGATTCGGCATCGCGCATCATCTTCTTGATCTCTTCTTCGCTAAGGCCGCTGGAAGCCGTAATCTTGATAGATTGCTCCTTGCCGGTGCCGAGGTCCTTGGCTGAAACGTGCAGGATACCGTTGGCATCAGTATCGAAGGTAACCTCGACCTGCGGCAGACCGCGCGGTGCGGGCGGTATTCCGACCAGTTCGAAAACCCCGAGCAGCTTGTTGTCCGCGGCCATCTCCCGTTCTCCCTGATGCACCTTGATCGTAACAGCAGGTTGATTGTCGGATGCAGTCGAGAATACCTGCGATTTCTTGGTAGGGATAGTGGTATTCCTTTCGATGATCTTGGTGAAGATCCCGCCCAGCGTCTCGATGCCGAGCGAAAGCGGCGTAACGTCGAGAAGGAGCACTTCCTTTACTTCGCCCTTAAGGACAGCGGCCTGAATCGCCGCCCCGACCGCAACAACCTCATCCGGGTTAACGCTGCGGTTCGGCTCCTTTCCGAAATATCCCTGGACTACCTGCTGAACCTTCGGGGCCCTTGTCTGACCACCGACGAGGATAGCCTCGTCGATCTGTGAGGTCGAAAGGCCTGCATCGCTCAGCGCACGTTTGCAGGGTTCTATCGTATTTTGAACCAGGTCGTCCGTCAGCTGCTCGAACTTGGCGCGTGAAAGTTTGAGCAGAAGATGCTTCGGCCCGGTTGCATCTGCAGTGATAAACGGCAGGTTGATCTCGGTTTCCATGGCAGTAGAAAGCTCAATCTTGGCCCTTTCCGCGGCCTCCTTGAGCCTCTGGAGGGCCATCTTGTCCTGTCTCAGATCGATGCCCTGCTCCTTCCTGAATTCCTCGACAAGCCAGTCGATGACCCTGAGGTCGAAATCGTCTCCACCGAGATAGGTATCGCCGTTAGTCGATTTGACCTCAATGACACCTTCGCCGATCTCCAGGATAGAGATGTCAAATGTACCACCACCAAGGTCGTAGATGGCGACCTTCTCCTCTTTTTTCTTGTCAAGCCCGTAAGCAAGCGCCGCCGCCGTAGGCTCGTTAATGATCCTCAGCACATTCAGTCCGGCGATCTTTCCGGCGTCCTTCGTCGCCTGGCGCTGGCTGTCGTCAAAATAGGCCGGAACAGTGATTACAGCTTCAGTGACAGTCTCTCCAAGATAGTCTTCTGCAGCCTGTTTCAGCTTCTGCAGTATCATCGCCGATATCTCAGGCGGAGAGTACTTCTTGCCCCTGATCTCAACATGCGCATCGCCGTTTGAGGCTTCGACAATTTTATACGGAAGCCTCTTCTTTGCATGGTCAACCTGCTTGGAGGTGACCTTGCGCCCCATAAGCCTTTTTATCGAAAATATCGTGTTTTCCGGGTTTGTTATGGCCTGCCTCTTGGCTATCTGGCCCACAAGTCTTTCGCCCTTCTCGGTGATTGCAACTACGGATGGCGTAGTGCGATTGCCCTCCTGGTTCGGGATGACGACAGTCTCGCCGCCCATCACGACTGCAACGACCGAGTTGGTAGTACCTAGATCAATTCCTATTGCTTTTCCCATGTGATCCTCCTTCTATTTCCCTATTGTTTGATTTTCGTCAGCTTTCTTTTTCGAAACAGCAACAAGGGAGGGCCTGAGCACCTTCTCCTTATAAAGATATCCCTTTCGCATCTCCTGCAGAACCGTCTTGTCGTCAACATCAGGTCTTTCAACCTGGGACATCGCGTGATGATATGCAGGGTCGAAAGGACGGCCCTCTGACTCAATCGTCTTGAGGCCGAATTTATCGAGTGTCCTTACCAGCTCTCTGAGCGTATTTTCCACACCCTGTTTAAGTGATGTCAGCGAATCCGCGTTGCCTTCCGACGCATGCTTCAGCGCCATATCGAGGTTATCGATGACAGGCAAAAGTTCATAAAGCAGGTCTTCATTGCAATACGTGAGGAACTCTTCTTTTTCCTTTCGGACCTTTTTCTTGTAATTCTCAAATTCGGCGTACAGCCGCAAATATTTGTCGTTGCTCTCCTCCAGCGCAGTCCTGAGTTTGGCGTATTCAGCCTGTGCCTGATCATCATTCCCAGCTGTACCTGCTTCAGCACCGGCTGCAGCGGATTCGTCAGATTCTTTTATCTCAATCTTATGCGATTTTTTCTCGTCAACCATATGTCCTCCTGCCTCCTTCCTAAACCTGCTCGCCGTCTCATTCAATCTTCAAATGTCCTGCTTACACATCTGGCAATTGTATCGACCATGATAATCGCCTTCGAATAGTCCATGCGGGTCGGGCCGATAAGGGCTACAATACCCATCGGCCTGTTCCCTTCCTTGTAAGTGGAAGTGACTACGCTCAGCCCCTTCAGTTCGTCTATGGGATTTTCATTGCCGATGACTACCTGCACGCCTTCCACGCGGGAGAGTTCGGCCAGGAGCTTCAGAATAACGTGCTTCTCCTTGATCGCCTTTGACAGCTCCCTTATCTTAGTGACGTCGGAAAAGTCCGGCAGGTTCATGACGTCGTATATCCCGGACACTATAATATCGTCCTGGACAAAATTCATAGACTGCTCGTAAATGGATATTGCGCGCTCGATGAGCTTGTCCCACTGTGCCTTTTCACGCCTCATGCGCTGCATCAGCATATTGTTGATCTCTTCGATCGTATGCCCTGAAAACTCTGCATTGAGATAATCGGCGATCCTGTTAAGATCTTCCTGTTTGAGCATGGGATCGGCCTGCAGCACTTTGTTCTTGATGATCCCTTCATCCGTCAGCAATATGGCTACGACCTGGTCGCCCTTGTATTTGATGAGATCGATGCGATTGAATGTAGTGCTCTCGGCCTTGGGAGGAAGCACCACGCCTATGTAATTGGAAAGAGACGCAAGGGTATTCGAAACCTCGGCAAACATCGCAGAGATATCGTGCCTGAATTCATCCAGCCTTCGCGAAAACTGTTCTATGAACTCTCCGGGCACCTCCAGAAGATTATCCGTCCGGGGCTGCTCGCTGAGAGAGTCGACATAAAACCGATACCCCTTATCTGTAGGCACCCTTCCTGCAGAAGTGTGAGGCTGACTCAAAAAGCCCATTTCTTCCAGGTCTGCCATTATGTTGCGGATAGTTGCAGGCGAAAAACCGAATGAATATTTACGAGTTACAAACCTCGATCCCACCGGGTCGGGCCTGTCGATATAGCTGCGCACGACGGCATTCAAAACCCGTCTGCTCCTGTCGTCCAATATGCCGAAAATATCTCTTTCCACCCCTTTAGCACTCTCCACGCTAGAGTGCTAATAATTTAACAAGAATAAACGGGGTGTGTCAAGATTCTACCACTGGAGACCCTTGCGCATGAGCTTCTCATACATTTTCGGGGGCATGAATGCCTGACTGTGTATCTCGTCACTGTAATATTTTGTTTCTATTGAGTATTTTCTTCTCATCGTCCTCAAATCCAGCTTCTTCGAAGCCGCTGAGAAGGTCCACCAATTGCCCGCATATGTGGCCAAAGGTGCGGTGTAGAGATCGACAATGGGGAATATCAGCTTTAGCGCCTCCTGCACCTCTATTACCATCTCCTTATGGAAATGGAGCGACTCCGACAGGGAAACAAACATGCCGTCCTCACTAAGGCTGTCCTTGACCGACTTGAAAAATTCTACAGTGAAGAGGCTCTTGGCAAAACCAATGATATCGGTCGAATCAACTATGACCGCATCGATGTCTCCGGACCTGGCCTTCACGAATTCCGCCCCGTCCATACACTTGATTTCGACCCGTTTATCGTCCACGCCGCAGGCAACTCCCGGGAAGAATTTTCGGGACACATTTATGACCTCTTCGTCGATCTCGATAAAATATACCTTTTCCACCGAATCATGCTTGAGCACCTCCCGCACAACGCCGCCATCTCCGCCGCCTATGACAATCACCTTTTTGGGATTGGGATGCGCGTGCAGCAGCACATGCACCAGCATCTCGTGATAAAAAAATTCGTCGCGCTCGGTAATCTGCACAACCCCGTCGAGTATCAACATCCGTCCGAAGTGGGGGTTTTCAATCACCATTATCTCCTGAAAGGGGCTTTTACCTGCATAAAGGATATTGCTTATTTCATATAGATACTGAATGGGCGCATAGGGGTCCTTCTCAAAGAACTTGATCATAATTCCTCCTTGATTCAGGAGCCAGACACCAGTGGCCGGAATGCAGAATGAAAAAACATTTGTACTTACTCTTCCGACTTCTGTCTCCTGACTCCTGACTTCTTATATTAATATCGTTTTCGGTATGGAAAAGCCATTGAACTCCGACGCGTAGGAGATCGTATAGGCTCCCGCGGACGGTATCAGGATGCGGTTGCCCACCTCAGGCTCGGCGATTTCGGCTTCCTTGTCGATAACATCGAAGCTGTCGCAGCTGGGCCCCGAAACCGTCCAGGTCTTCTCTTCGCCACGGCTGCCCACGATATAGTTATACTTTATCCCGCCGATGCTTTCCATCAGCCCGTTGAAGACCCCGACATCTATATACAGCCAGTTTTCGCCGCCCCTGCTGGCCTTTCCGATAACAGTGCCCACAAATATCCCCGCATCGCCTACAACGGCGCGGCCCGGCTCTATGAATATCTGCACTTCTTCCGAAAACTTCTGCTTCAGGACCTTGTCGATCTTTGTCTCTATGGTAGCAATGTCGACAACATTCTTTGTATATCTGATCGGATAACCGCCGCCCAGGTCGAGCATCTTAAGTTTGATGCCCTCGGATTCAGCCATTTCCCAAAGGTCCCTTGCCTTATCGACAGCATGCTGCCAGTTATACGGGTTGTTGCATTGCGAACCAACATGGAAGGTAATGCCCACTGGATTAAGACCTTTGTCCCGGGCATAAACCAGCAATGATGCTGCCTCTTCAATCTCAACACCGAACTTCTTGCTGAGCGGCCATTCGCTGCCCTCATTCGGCACCGTCAGGCGTACATAGACATTCCCACCGGGCGCATAACGGGCCATTTTGTCGACCTCTGCGATAGAGTCATATGCAAAATAGCTCACGCCGTATTCCGCAGCCTCTTCGAGAAAACGGAAGGTCTTGACCGGATTGCTGGTTATAATGCGTTCAGCGCCCACGCCTATCTGGGCTAAAAGTCTAAGCTCGCCTTCGGACGCTATTTCAAATCCCAGACCGAGGTCGGCCAAAACTCGGCAGACCTCTATGTCCGGATTCGCCTTGACCGCATAAAAAACCTTGGCGTTCCTGATCTTTCTGCCGATCTGCGCGACTTTGTCCCTGATCATGTCCCTGTCCATCAGCAGGTAAGGCGGCTGCTCGTCGCTCATGGCAATGTAATTGATCACCTTGTTCCAGGTGCTCTTGTTGACAAGTCCGGGTATGATTTCCACTCTTCGCTCCGCTCGTGTTAATACAGACTCCAACAAGGAGAGGTATTATTATATATCAAGTATATCTAATTATGAAGAGGTGCCTGATCCAGCATGGTCATTCCTTCCATAAAAAGAGGCCTGTGTCGTCATCGAACTTCCTGACAAAGGGAGTTCCTTCAAACTGGAGGATCTCATATTCGAAGGCATAGACCAGTGTTTCATCAAGAAGATGCCCGCCGATAGCCTTAAAGTCACTTCCGGACAGTACAACATGGATGTGCGGGAAAATCACGCCATCTTTCTGCGATATATTGCCTGTCAGGGAAAGTATCTCCATGCCTTGCTGCAGAAAAAGTTCCTCATACCGCTTCTGCGCGTGATTGAAGTAGGCAATGCGCGCCTGTGTCACCGCGCCGATTCCGGTGATGCAACCGCAGGTTATGTTCTTTTTATTTAGAACGGCCGTCAGTCCTTTGAGCAGATCCTCGCCCCTGGACAGATTACCCTGACAAACCACTGCGTTGGTCTTATACTCCCGGAACATGAAATGACCTCCCTTTCAATGGATATTCGGCTGATCAGTTATTTGCGTACAGCAGATACTCCACGTTCCCTTTCTGCCCGAGGATTGGAGATTCGATAACGCCCTTCACGAAAAACCCCATTGCTTCAAGTTCGCATTTTACGCGCTCAACAGCGGCTAGTCTTTTCGCCGCGTCCTTCACGATGCCGCCCTTGCCCACCTCGCCTTTTCCGACTTCAAACTGAGGTTTGATAAGAGCTACGATTTCTCCTCCGGTCTTCAGGATTTCCAGCACCTTCGGCATAACCTTTATCAGAGAAATGAATGAAACATCGATTGTGGCAATGTCGACTGTTTCTGAAATTTGATTTCTTTCCAGGTTGCGTATATTGGTCCTTTCAAGCAGAGACACTCGCGGGTCCTGTCGGAGTTTCCACGCGAGCTGACCGTAGCCGACATCTATGCAGTACACCCTTTTTGCGCCCAGCTGGAGCATGACGTCGGTAAATCCTCCGGTCGAAGAACCGACATCCATCGCGGTTTTGTCTTTCAGCGATATCTCGAAGTGCCGGGTGGCGGCTTCGAGCTTGAGTCCCCCGCGGCTTACATACGGCATATCTTCGCCCTTGATGCCGACTTGCACTTCAGACCCGACCATCTCTCCGGCCTTGGTTGCAGGATGCCCGTCGACCATTACCCTGCCTTCCATAATAAGGGCGCGCGCCCGCTCGCGGCTTGCAACGAGGCCCCGTTCTACAAGAAGTTTGTCCAGTCGTTCCTTCGGATTCATTTTGGCGAATTCATTTTATCTGATATGCTTCTGGACACGAAATAAGTTGGTGAATCACAGTGTGATGTCTTGGTTCTCATGGGCGCGCAAGCAGCCAGGGCAATCGTGCCACTGAGTATTACTCTTCTTCGCCAACAGGTCCTCAAATAATGATCAAGAAAAAATTCATCACACTGTGATTCACTGACTTATTCCTGTTATAACTTCCCTAGGAATTCCAGCGCGATCCGGTAGATGCCCTGCTCGTCCAGATTGTATTTCTCCCTGAGCCTCCGCTGCGAGCCGTGCTCCACGAACTCATCGCCGATGCCTATTCTTTTTACAGAGATATCCGACAAACCTGCATCGCACAGGCATTCGAGCACTGCGCTCCCGAAACCTCCGGCAAGCACGTTCTCTTCCACACCAATGACCTTCCCCGTTGTGCGTGCAACAGACACCATTATTTCAGTGTCAAGCGGCTTGATGAATCGGGCGTTGATCACGCTCACCTTGATACCGTCATTCGCCAACAGTTCTGCCGCCCTCAGCGCCGGATGGACGGTGTACCCGATGCCTATGATAGCAATATCCTTTCCTTCCCGGATAACCTCAGCCTTGCCGTGCCTGATATCTGTGTCCCATACGCCATTTTCGATAAACGACTTGCCCCTCGGATATCTGATCGCAGAAGGACCGTCGTGCTTAAGCGCAGTCAGGACCATTTTTCTAAGTTCCGGGAGGTCAGCCGGCGCCATAATAGTAAGATTCGGGACGTTCCGCAAAAATGATATGTCAAAAAGACCCTGATGGGTTGGTCCATCCTCGCCGACTATCCCGGCCCTGTCAACGGCAAACATGACCGGAAGGTTTTGCAGGCACACATCGTGGACTATTTCATCGTAGGCACGCTGCAGAAAAGTGGAGTACAGTGCTACCACCGGCCTCAAACCCTGGGCAGCCAGCCCCGCTGCAAAGGTCACAGCATGGGGCTCCGCAATGCCGACATCGTAAAACCTGTCGGGGAACTTTTCAGCAAACGCCGTCAAGCCGGTGCCTTCCTTCATGGCAGCGGTGATAGCGATGACACGTTCGTCCACCGAAGCGGCTTCAACCAGCGCGCGGCCAAAGCCCTCGCTGTATGAAATGCATTCGCAGCCCTGTTTGTCGGCTGGCGCCACGCCTCCGTTTACCTCTCCGGTCTCAATCTCGAAAGGCCCGATCCCGTGGAAGATGCACGGGTCGTCTTCTGAAAATTTGTACCCTTTGCCTTTCTTTGTGACGATGTGGAGAAGGACCGGCTCTTTCAGGGTTTTTATACTCGTAAAGGTTTCGATGAGCAGAGGTATATCATGACCGTCTATCGGGCCGAGATAGTTGAACCCAAGATCCTGAAACAGTCCGCCCGGCAGAAAAAAACCCTTCAGGCTGCCCTCGGCCCTGCCCGCCATCTTTGCCACTGACTCGCCTATTCTTGGGATGCCCTCCAGAAAAGCACGCGTCTCCTGCCTGAATTTCTTATAGAAGGTACCTGTCAGAACCTTATGCAGATATGTGGACATTGCTCCCACATTTGGAGATATGGACATCTCATTGTCGTTCAGCACCACGATGAGGTCCTTCTTCATATTGCCGGCGTGGTTCAATCCCTCGAAAGCGAGACCTGCGGCAAGAGCGCCGTCCCCTATCACCGCTATTACCTTGTAATCTTCGCTGCGCTTATCTCTGGCCTCAAGTATTCCGAGCGCAGCAGATATGGAAGTCGAACTATGTCCGGTGCCGAATGCGTCATGGGGGCTTTCGCTCATCTTCGGAAAGCCTGACAGACCGCCGAATTTTCGCAGCGTCGAGAAGAGGCCATATCTGCCGGTCAGAAGTTTGTGCGAATAGGACTGATGACCGACGTCCCAAATGAATTTGTCACGCGGAGAGTTGAAGACATAATGCATTGCAATTGTGAGTTCCACAACTCCCAGGTTGGATGCGAGATGCCCTCCATTCTTCGAAACACGCTCGATTATAAGCCCGCGCAGTTCTTCGGCAAGGAACTTCATCTCCTCTACGGTAAGCCCTTTCAGGTCCTGAGGGGATTTGATCTTTTCTATAAGCATCGCCTTGAATGCGGCATCATCATATTGTCACCGGTTAACTCTTTCTCTCATACATATATCTGGCAATCTCCCTTAGCGGATCAGCCCTGCCGTCTAAGGACGACACCGCCGCCATTGACGATTCGATCAATTGCTTCGCCTTCCTGCGCGATTCCTCCATACCGAAGACCCGTGGATATGTCAGCTTGTTCAGCCGTTCATCAGAGCCTTTCGGCTTTCCGAGCACCTCCGTTTCACCTTCGACGTCGAGTATATCGTCGATCACCTGGAATGCAAGCCCTATGTTCTCTCCGTATACTGCAAGTCTCTCGAGATCTTCACCGCGCGTTCCTGCAAGTATGGCGCCCATGCGAACCGATGCAGAGATGAGCGCGGCGGTCTTGTGTTCGTGAATAAAGGTAAGCGTGATAGGATCCGGGTCTGAGTTTTCCGCCAGCAGGTCCTGGGCCTGGCCGCCGACCATTCCCTGCGACCCGGCTGCATAAGCGAGTTCGTTCACGCACAGGGCAATTGACTCATCAGAAATGACAGGCCTGCGATAACGCCTGTCCGCAAGCAGGCAAAAGGCATCCGTAAGCAGGCCGTCTCCTGCCAATATTGCCATGGCCTCGCCGAAGACCTTATGATTGGTGGGCTTGCCTCGCCTGAGATCGTCGTTGTCCATAGCTGGCAGATCGTCGTGAATCAGCGAATACGTGTGTATCAGTTCAATGGCTGAGGCTTGAGGCACAGCATCTTCTGCACGGCCTCCGCATGCCTCGTATGATGCAAGGCACAAAATCGGCCTTATCCGCTTTCCGCCTGCCGACAGCGAATAGACCATCGAATCTCGCAGAACCTTGGGTGGATAAGGAGTGCTGTAGTAACCATCCATGAAGGAATCTATCAGCAGTTTCCTTTCCCTGAGATAGGCTTTAATGTCCAACAAAGTCTCCTCCCGCTAAAGACAAGAACGGGAGCCCTTTGACCCCCGGTGAAAGTGAAACGTCTTTTTTATTCCCACTCAATAGTTCCAGGAGGCTTCGACGTGATATCGTAACAAACCCTGTTTACTCCGCGAACTTCGTTGATGATTCTTCCTGATATCTTTCCAAGAACATCATACGGTATTTGCGCCCAATCAGCCGTCATTCCGTCAAGGCTCGTCACGGCGCGGACCGCCACTACCTTATCGTAAGTCCGCTCGTCACCCATAACTCCCACACTTCTGATAGGCAATATGACCGCAAACGCCTGCCAGATCGACTTGTAGAGACCCGCTGCCCTGATTTCCTCGATCACTACAGCGTCGGCTTCGCGAAGGATTTCAAGCTTGTCTTCGGTTATCTCGCCGATGCAGCGGATGGCCAGACCAGGCCCCGGGAAGGGCTGTCTCCAGCATATCTCTTCGGGCAGGCCAAGCTCCTGGCCGAGTTCCCTCACCTCGTCCTTGAACAGCTCGCGCAGCGGCTCAACGAGTTTCAGCTTCATGACCTCGGGAAGCCCGCCCACGTTGTGATGGCTTTTTATCACGGCAGATGGGCCTTTAAAAGATACGCTTTCGATCACGTCCGGATAGAGGGTGCCCTGGGCAAGGAATTCGGCATCCTTTATCTTCTTGGCTTCCTCTTCGAAGACGGCTATGAATTCGTTGCCGATAATTTTTCTCTTCTTCTCGGGCTCCGTCACGCCCTTCAGTTTTTCAAGGAACCTCTTTTTTGCATCCACAAAATCAAGCCTGATATGAAAATGGTCCTGAAAGGTCTTGCGCACCTTTTCCGCTTCGCCCTTTCGAAGAAGGCCGTTGTCCACAAATATGCAGGTAAGCTTGTCGCCGATAGCCCTGTGTATCATCAACGCAACCACGGAAGAATCAACCCCTCCGCTGAGGGCGCATATAACCTTCTTGTCTCCGACCAGCGCGCGGACGTTCGCCACCGACCATTCAATAAAAGAGGCCATCTCCCAGGTCGGTTTGCAGCCGCATATTTCGAAGATGAAATTCTGAAGAATACGGATGCCTTCGTCCGTATGCGCAACTTCTGGATGGAACTGAAGCGCGTAAAACTTTCGCTTCCTGTCGGCCATCGCCGCAACAGGTGAGTTGTCAGTGTGGCCGATTATGCCGAATCCTTCCGGCATGACCTCTATGCGGTCACCATGGCTCATCCAGACCTTGGTTTTCTGAGAAAGACCCCACATCAGGTCTGAATCGTCATCCACCATAAGCAAGGCGCGCCCGTATTCACGCTTTGCAGCCCTGGCCACTTCTCCGCCTAGAGCGCGAGCCATGAGCTGCATCCCGTAGCAAATGCCAAGCACAGGAATACCCATGCTGAATATCTCGGGGCCGCATATCGGCGCGCCCTCATCATAAACACTTGATGGTCCGCCCGAAAGGATTATGCCTTTAGGCTCAAAAGCCCTGATCTTTTCGATGGGAGCATTGAATGGAAATATCTCGGAATAGACCTTGTTTTCCCGGATCCTGCGGGCTATGAGCTGTGTGTACTGCGAGCCGAAATCAAGGACCAGTATCTTTTCAGTTAAGGAGGCCGCGGGTTCCATGTTCTGTTGTCCGCCCCTACTGTTCTATGCGGTAGTTCGGAGCTTCCTTCGTGATGATGACGTCATGCACGTGGCTTTCCTTCCATCCCGCATTGGTGATCTGAATGAACCGGGCATTCTTTCTCATCTCATCGAGGGTCCTGCAGCCGCAATAGCCCATTCCAGAGCGCAGGCCTCCGACAAGCTGATGAATGCTATTGGCAAGAGGTCCTTTATAAGGTACACGGCCTTCGACGCCTTCGGGCACCAGCTTCTCTTTCTCAACACCCTCCTGCCCGTAACGGTCCTTGGCTCCGTGCTGCATCGCGCCGATAGAACCCATGCCGCGATACGTCTTGTAGCTGCGGCCCTGATAAAGGATGACCTCTCCCGGAGATTCGTCCGTGCCCGCAAAGAGACTGCCGATCATGACACAATGAGCTCCAGCGGCGACTGCCTTGGCAACATCCCCCGAATACTTGATGCCACCGTCGGCGATAACAGGGATATTCGATTTGGAAGCGACTGAGCAGCAGTTTCGGATTGCAGTGAGCTGCGGAACGCCTGCACCGGCAACAATCCTGGTCGTACATATGGAGCCCGGACCGATGCCGACCTTTACTGCGTCAGCGCCCGCCTTGATAAGTTCAGCAGCCGCCTCAGCCGTGGCTATATTTCCGGCAATCACATCTATACTGAACTTTTTCTTTATATCCTTTAGAGTGTTGATGACCCCTTTAGAATGACCGTGCGCAGTATCGATAGCGATAACATCTACCCCTGCCTTAATCAAAAGTTCGACCCGATATAGTGCATTTTCTCCCACGCCTACCGCCGCGCCAACACGCAGCCTGCCGAGGGAATCCTTGCAGGCATGGGGATATTTCTTCCTTTTCTCGATGTCCTTTATCGTTATAAGACCCTTGAGGTTATTGTCTTCGTCAACGATGGGCAGCTTCTCTATCTTGTAACGGTTGAGAGTGTCCTTGGCCTCTTCGAGGGTGGTGCCGACGGCTGCCGTGATCAGGTTCTTGCTAGTCATAACCTCGCTGACCTTTTTCTTCTCGTTCGTTTCGAACCTGAGGTCCCTGTTCGTGAGGATACCTACAAGCTTACCATCAGTGGTAACCGGGACACCGGAAATCCTGTAGCGGGACATCAGCACTTGGGCGTCGGAAATCGGGGCATCAGGACCAACAGTTATGGGATCGACAATCATGCCGCTTTCCGACTTCTTGACCTTGTCGATCTCAAGGGCCTGCTTCTGCGGCGACATGGCCCTGTGCATGATTCCGAGGCCGCCTTCCCGCGCAATAGCGATAGCAAGGCTCGCATCGGTAACTGTGTCCATAGCAGCGCTGATAATGGGCACATTCAGCCTGATATTCTGAGTAAGATTAGTGCTGACATCCACATCACCCGGAAGCACGTCGGACTTGGCGGGCAGCAGCAGGACATCATCAAATGTCAACCCAAGCGGTAAATCATCGGTAAGCATAGGCGCAACCCCTTCAGATTTTTAAACTGCATTATACCATTTTAGGGGTGAAAGTGGAAATATTCCTGTAAAATCAGCGCTTGATATGCGCCGTATCCCTGACAGCCTCCAGCACCCTCTCAGGACTTATCTCTCTCATGCATTTCATGTCCTTGCAGGTCCTCTTGTAGCAGGGGGCGCACCCTGCGCCGGATTTCAACACTATGTTGTTGGGGCCATACGGGCCGGTACGACCCGGATTTGTAGGGCCGAAAATAGCAACGACGGGTATGCCGCAGGCCGCAGCTATGTGCATGGGTCCGGAGTCGTTTGAAATCATCAGCCTTGCGCCCCTGATCAGCCATATAAGGTCATCAATGCCGGTCTCGCCTGCCATTGAGATCGCCTTCCCTTTGCTTTGCTTCTCAATAGCCTTTGACAGATCACGGTCTGCCGCGCCTCCCACAACCACGCTTGTCATGTCGAGACTTGCAGCCAGGCGTGCAAATTGCTCTGCAGGCCATCTTTTTGTATTCCACCTGGCGCCTGCAACTATTACTGCATAATCTCCGATTTTGCCTTTAAATTGTTCAATCCTCTCGGATTCCCTTACCAGGGGCATCGGGAACCGAACATCTCGTTCATCAAAGCCAAGCGCGCTTACCACCTTCAGGTACCGGTCTACTGCGTGCAGGTCCCCACCGCCTTTAACTCTGTGGGTATAGAACAGGGAGCTGCCTTCACGCGCCTCTGCGAACCCGATCCTAACAGGAGCGCGCGTCGCCTTTGTTATAAGCCCACTTCTCAGCAGTCCCTGCAGATCGATGACTATGTCGTACTGCTCTGTCTTCAGGGCCCTTGCAAGCATGCCGAGTTCGGAAATGGTGCCGGGAATGCGTCCGACTTTTTTCCATTTGTCCTTGTCGATGACCCAAAGCTTGCTTACCAGC
>Ga0187786_10000174_pt1 | contig 20813 bp, 20 predicted proteins | sample 0815_BV2_10_20_M_FD_132449 | JGI IMG/M metagenome (GOLD analysis project Ga0187786, IMG submission 132449) | Tropical peat soil microbial communities from peatlands in Department of Meta, Colombia - 0815_BV2_10_20_MG | ecosystem: Environmental > Terrestrial > Soil > Wetlands > Peat | place...
CCGAGTTTTGTCGTATCCCTTCCCCGGCAAAATGCACGCCATCGTGCTGAAAGACATAAAACTCTTCTTCCGCGATACGTCCCAGTGGTCGCAGCTCTTCCTGATATTTGCTCTCATGATCGTTTACATCTACAGCTTCAAGCTCCTTCCTCTGGAACGGGCCGCAATGCCGAGTTTCTTTCTGCAAAACCTCATTGCATTTCTTAATGTAGGCATGGTCGGCTTTGTCGTATCAGCAGTTTCCGTGCGATTCGTTTTCCCCGCAGTGAGCCTTGAAGGCGAGTCTTTCTGGATCATCCGGTCCGCCCCCTTGTCTCTGAAGGATTTTCTCTGGTCAAAATTCTGGAGCAGCCTGCTCCCCCTCCTCGCACTCGCCGAGTTTTTGATGGTGCTGTCGAACGTGCTGCTTAAAGTCACGCCGTTCATGATGGCAATCGGCGTGGTAACGGTCTTTATGATGACGTTCGGCATAACGGCGCTCGGCATTGGCCTTGGCGCTGTATATCCAAAATTCAAGCACGAAAATGTCGCTCAAATCCCGACGGGTTTTGGCGGCATCGTCTACATGATCGTGACCATGCTGTTTATTGGAACGGTCATCACCTTCGAAGCCTGGCCGGTCTACAGGATATTCATATCAAAAACAATCGGGGCTCACATCAGCACAAAGGGATGGATGTTGATCTGTCTTTCTTTCTCATTCGTTGTTTTTGTCAATGTCGCCATGGTACTTCTACCCATGAACATCGGTTTTAAACGTCTTTTCCGGCGCGAAGTTTAGTAAAAACTAACCACAATATATTGTATGCTCTTTTTAAGTATCCCCTTTCCCTTGTTACTTTCTCCTTTACAAACGAATCAGCATATGATATAAACCGTCTGATAAACGCTTCTTTTTCCGCGTATAAACCGGAGACAACTGAATTCGCTTTTTTTCGGGAGACCTATGCAACTGAAAACCCTTGAAATGATCGGTTTCAAGTCATTTTGCGATAAGACCGTCGTAACATTCCAGCCGGGGGTCACCGCCGTGGTCGGCCCGAACGGCTGCGGTAAAAGCAACATTTCCGACGCCATCCGCTGGGTTCTTGGCGAGCAGAGTGCGAAACATCTGCGCGGCGACAAAATGGAAGACGTGATTTTTAACGGCAGCGAAAACCGCAAACCGCTGGGCATGGCCGAGGTGACCCTGCGGCTCACCAATGCGGGGGGCAATCTCCCGTCCGATTTCGGCCACTATGAGGAAATAGAAATCACCCGCAGACTTTACCGGTCCGGGGAGAGCGAATACCTCATCAACAAGATCCCCTGCCGGCTGAAAGACATCCGCGATCTGATGATGGATGCGGGTGTGGGCGCGAAGATCCACGCCATTATCGAACAGGACAAGGTCGACCAGATCCTGTCCTCGAAACCGCAGGACCGCCGTTTCCTGTTCGAGGAAGTTGCCGGCGTCATGAAATACAAGGCGCGGAGGCAGGAAGCCCTGTCGAAGCTTGAATCAACGCAGCAAAATCAGCTCCGCGTGAATGACATCATCATCGAAGTGAAGCGCCAGCTGAATTCCCTTGACCGCCAGGCAAAGAAAGCCGAGCGGTATCAGAAGCTGCGCGCTGAAATGAAGGACCTCGAGTTCCGTCTTGCGTCGGTTGAATATTCCAACCTGGGAATTGAGTGGACCGCCACGACGGACGAATTCAGACAGGCCGAGAACAACGTCATCCAGTTGCATGCGGACCTCAGCAGGATCGAGGCTTCCATCGAGGAATCGCGGGCCGACGCCCTTGCAGCTGAGCATGAGCTTTCGGTCCTGAGAAACAAAATCCATGAAACCGAAAGCGCGTTGAACCGCGCGGAACATCGCGTGGAAATGTCGCGCAGCCAGATCGCGGCGCTTATGGAGCAGCGGGGCCGTGATCTGCTTGACGTGGAATACCTGAAGCAGGAAGCGGTGCGGACCACTGTGCAGAAAGCGCAGGCCGAAGAGGAGTTGCATTCACTTGCTTCCTCTATCAGCGAAAAGAACGACGTACTTGCGGGCCGGAACGATGTCCTTGATGTATTGACGCGGGAACTCCGGGAAAAGGAGCTCTCCGTCGATGAATCACGGACAGGCATTTTGAATGCCATGACCGCCACTGCCGATGAAAAAAGCAAGATATCCAACCTCCAGACGAGAATGTCCCAACTCGACGAGCAGGACGCACGAAGTCTCAGGGAGAAACAGGACCTGGAGCGGAAGATTGACGAGCTGAAAACCCATATTGCCCAGAAAGAGCGTGAACTTGACGATATCCTTGCAAGGAAGCAGGCTGCCGAGAATGAGCGAACCCGCCTTTCCGACAGTATCGAACAGGCTGCGATAAGAAAAAAATCTGTGGAAACCGCGCTGAACGAAACGAAAAACCGGCTCGCTGCCCAGAATTCGCGCCTTCAGTCCCTGATCGAACTTGAACAGAGTCTCGAAGGTTACCAGAAGGGCGTCCGAACGGTCATGTCCGCAAGAAAAGAAGCAGAATCAAGCGAGCGCCTCGGCACGATCCATGGAATCGTCGCTGATATGATTGAGACCGAGCCAAAGTATGAAACCGCAATCGAAGCCGTGCTCGGAGAGCGGCTGCAGTACGTTGTGGTCGATTCCCAGAATGACTCCCTCAAGGCCATCGAATACCTGAAAACCAAGAGCGGCGGCAGAAGCACTTTCATTCCCAAAGCGCCGCGTGAAGTGAAAACAGCCCCCTACGTCAAAAACGGGCACGCGGGGGTTATTGGATCCGCACTGAGCATCATCCGCTGCCATGAGCGCTACCAAAATGTTGCATCCTACCTGCTGGGCGACGTCGTAGTCGTCGATTCTCTGGACACCGCGCTGTATCTTTGGAACAAGGACGGATTCGACAAGACGGTCGTAACCCTGTCCGGCGAAATCCTCGACCGCGGGGGTGCCGTCACCGGCGGAACTGTCGAGGCAGTGGGCGCGGGAATGCTCACAAAACGACGTGAGATCAAGGACCTCGAACATGAGACTGCTGCATTGACGGTTGGTGTCGCGAAGGCGGAGGCTGAATTTTCTGCCGTGGAAGTCGAGTTGGAAAGGGATCGAAAGAACGAATCCGGCCTTGCAGACCTGATTCATGCTGCTGAACTCGAATTCGTAAATAAGGAAAAGGAACGACATGGGATTTCCGCGGAACTTTCCCGCGATGAATCCCGCATCAACGAGCTTGATCATGAAATAGCCGGGCGAGCCGTTTCCAGAACCGAGTTGAACGATCTCATCAGCAGATCGACGGAAGTGCTCCACGGACTGGAAGCCGGGCATGCAGACGCTCAATTGAATCTTGAAACGCTGCAGGCTGCCTTGTCAGCCCAAAGGGAAAGCCTCGAAACAGCGCGTACGGCAATTACCGAAATCAAAATGGAGTTAACAGCACTTCAGGAAAAACAGGCCGCTGCTTCGAGGAACCGGGAAGTGTATGCCCAGGCGGAAAATGACCTTGCCGACCGGCTGTCCACGCGAGAACAAGAAATTGCCACAATAGCCATAAAGCTCGGGGAATCTGAAGCAGCCATCGCCGAAGCGGAACGGGAAATCAAGTCCTATCTGGAAATGCTGAACGGTGAGAAGCAGATTCTGGTGACAAAACAGGAAGCACACAGCGTCAAAAACCAGGCGCTGCACAGTCAAGAGGAGCAGGCCCGCAGTATCCGGCATGAAATAGAGGCGGCCCAGAAGCAGTTGACCGCCTGCGAAGTAAAACGGACCGAGCTTCGGTTGAAGATCGAGCATCTCAAGGACCGGATCTGGACGGGATATCATGCAGAGCTGGAAACGGTCGTTCAGGAGCTCGGCCAGTTTGAGATAGACTTGGAGGGAGCCTCGGAGCGGCTGAACGATTTGCGCGAAAAAATCGACCAAATGGGGCCCATCAATGTGGACGCGCTCCAGGAATACAATGAGCTCAAGGAGCGTTACGACCTTCTGTCTGCGCAGCAGAACGATATCAATGAATCAATCAACAACCTCAAAGCCACGATATCCAAGCTCGACGGCGAGACGATAGAGCTCTTTACCGAAGCCTTCAATTCGATCCAGGAAAAGTTCAAAGAAGTCTTCTCTCTTCTCTTCGAAGGCGGCAAGGCAGAGCTGGTTCTGCTCGATCCCGCAAACATCCTCGAATCCGGCATCGAGATCATCGCGCAGCCGCGCGGGAAAAAATTCCAGAGCATCACCCTGTTGTCCGGCGGCGAGCGCGCCCTCACCGCGATCGCACTTCTCTTTGCAGCCTTCCTGGTCAAACCAAGCCCCTTCTGCATGCTCGACGAGGTTGATGCCCCGCTCGATGAAGCCAATGTCACGCGCTTTACGCGCCTGATCCGCGAAATGAGCACGCGGTCCCAGTTCATCACGATCACGCACAACAAGCGAACCATGGAGATGGCGGATGCGCTGTATGGAATCACCATGGAAGAGCCCGGCTGTTCCCGCATAATCTCGGCCCGGCTGAAAGAAGCCACGGCGGCTGCAGTGGCCTAGGTTGCTGACCAGGGATCTCCCTCCGGACTTCTGCGGAGGGCGCAGCACCAAGAGACTTGTTCTCCGTACCTGTTCTGGCTGACACTGAACTTTTTTGTTCATTTCTTTTCTATCCTGTGATATTCTGCACCAATGTCGTCCTTTTTGAGATCATGCTCCGGCTATAATCTGTTTTTCCAGCTGCAAAACGTTTCTGGCTGCGCCAGACAATTTCCCCTTTGCGGCTCCGCTTTACCTGTGCGCTCTGTGCGCACCGGCGCCGCTTTACCGGGCCTTCTGTTCTGCTCTGTCTTGTTTGCACTTATTCTATTCTTCCCCGGTCGCTGCTTAAGCGAAGAGGCAGCTTCCCAAAAGGGGGCCCCGGCTGAAAAATTTCAGCGGGTCAAGTTCGTTTTCGAGCCCGATGCCTATTACTCCGATATCGACCTTATTCTGTCGCTCACGGAAGCTCCTATTCCTCATCTCGGCGAACTGACTGAGATGGACATATATTATCTTCTCCTTTCGCGGGCGGCCCTGCTCCCCCAGTTCCTCGTTCTCGAAGCCAGCTACAATCCCCTGCCGAATCTGGGGGTGTATGTGAAGGAGCACAATTCTTCATTTTACGACGAGGCCCGCGTATCGGGAAGCTTCAACTGGGTCAAGGCAATCACGGCCGGGTTCGAGGAGCCGTGGGCTTTTTCCGTGCTTGCAGGCAATGTAGCGAATTTTTATGACGTCGGCAGCAAGGAAACCAAGGGGCTTGGCTACAGCGGCTACCTGTTCTCCTACGGGAATTATCACATCAAGGACAATACGCTGATCAAGGACAAATGGACCGAGTTTGAATGGAAAATGAAGGGTGACCGCAAGTCGTCAGTCAAGAAACTCAGCTGGAGTTTCCGTGTCGGGACAAAGCTCCATGATAATCATGATATCACCGATATCATCTATCTCTCATTCAGAAGAAGCCGTGTCGATTATCAGCACGAGGAGTACTCGCTGTTCCATAACAGCGGTTTCGAATATACGTACGATATGGACCGCCGAAATCTCAGCGCGATCAGACACTATTTCTTCGTGGACAAAAAATGGCCCCTGGAAAACAGGCAGATCGCGTTTTCGCTCGCACTCGGGTTCGTCTGGGAATCGGCTAAAAAGTACACCGGCACGCTGGCTGCCGGACGGGACCGGAGCGATTTCCAGTTCATCTTCCGTCCGAACATCGAATTTTAACGCTGCGGGGACCTGCCGTCGATAATGTCCTCCCTGGATATATCCGCGGGATCGATGCGGCCGAGTTCATAGGGATTCGACGGAATGCCGAAAGATTCAAAAAAGGCGCGCACCCCTTCTTCGTTCGGACTGCATACGACGGCGCGGATATCCTTCCCTTCCCTGATGACGCCGACAGTCTCCGGGATATCGTGGCCCTGCCAGGCCTCGAATTGCGCGTTCGCCGTTGCCTGCAGGGATTTGTCAATGGTCGTCTTGATATGCAGTCCCTTGCGGTAAAAATCATGCTCGCCGTACAGGTCAACAAGCACCTCCTCCAACACCTTGCTGGAGCACGCGCGCCCGTTCTTGTCCCGCAGCGCGGCGAAATCGAATCGCGTGCTGCCGGTCTGCCGCAATGACGGGGCTGCAGCAAGCGCTGCCTCGTACTCGCTGTCGGTCAGCACCTTCGCCTGGTGCATATTGAATAACACTATTTTCTGGCGGTGCCTGGCTTTGTCCATGCGCTTAAATGGATCATAGTAGCGGGGATTCGGCAGCATGCCGGCCAGCAGGGAAGCTTCACCGATGCTCAGCTCTTTGGTCTGCTTGTCGAAATAATACCTGCTGGCGGCCTCGATCCCGTAGATATTATCGCCCCATTCCACTTCGTTCAAATAGATCTCAAGGATCCGTCGTTTGCTCAGGATTTCTTCCGCTTTCCTCGCGAGGATCAGTTCACGCACTTTCCGGATGATCGTTTTTTCCTTGGAGAGCAGCACATTTTTTATCATCTGCTGGGTGATCGTGCTGCCGCCGCGGGCAAAACGTTTTTTCTGGATATCGTGCTGCAAAGCCTCCCATACAGCCTTGTAATTGACGCCTTCGTGATCGAAAAAAGTATCGTCTTCCGCGATCACGACGGTCTGCACAACCATATCGGGAACATCCGAAAGGGGGATCCAGATGCGGAATTTTCGATCGTAATACTGGGCGAGAACGTTTCCGTCCTTGTCGAGCACGTCGGCGGCGGCAGCCGGCCGATAGTGCTTCAGCACGGTGACGTCAGGGAGAGTACGGAAAATATAAAGACTGAAGCCCGCAACACCAATAGCGGCGACGGCGATGAGCGCCAGTGCCGCAATAATCAGTTTTTTCATATGCATTATTTTTTCGGAAAATGCCGGCGGTGTTCCAGGGAATTGTCCTTTTCACAGAAAGGATGATTTTCAATTCCTCAGCCGAAGCCTGCTCCGTTCCGCCATCGGGAAACGGCGAGAACGACGACAACGAAGACGCTGAGCACAGCAAGCATGTCTGACATGGCCTCTTTGTCCCCGTCATGCTCCTATGAGTTCGTTCACCATCCGGATCGCGGCGGGATCGCGCCAATCCATGGCCCCGATGACCTTTTGCCTGACGATCCCATTGCGGTCGAGGATGTAGGTTTCCGGAAATTTAAACGTCCCGTAGCTCGATGCAGTCTCATGCGTAGGGTCAAGCAGCACGGGCAGGACCAGGCCGTTTTTCTGCAAGAATACCCTGACTCCGGACGCGCCGCCTTCATCCACGCTCACGGCAAGCATGATAAAATCCTTGCCCGCAAGTGCGCTGTTCAACACGGCAAGGGTCGGAAGCTCCTCAACACAGGGAGGGCACCACGTGGCCCAGAAATGGACCATGACAACCTTCCCGCGGAACTGCGCGAGGCTCATCGGGGTGCCGTCGAGGGCGGTGAGACGGAAATCCGGCGCGCGGTCGCCGCGGCCGATGATCTTGACGCTTGACTTCCGAGAGGCGAAAAACACGCCTGCCGCAAGCACCACGATGACGAGCAACATGACAAGGAATACAACCTGCTTCGCGTTTCCCTTTTTCTGCCCCGTTACCACGATACCTCTGCCCCCGATTCACGTGAAACAGCAGGCGTATTATACGATTTCCCTTCCCTGCAGGCAAGAAGAAATCCCGCCGCTGCCGGCAGGGGAATGGCTTTTTTTGATTTGAAAAAGCGGGGTGGTTTGCTATAATGAAGCGCCATGATTCACGAGATCAAAGTTCACGGGAGTGCAAACGAACGACTCGACTACTACGTCACCATCGCCGGTTCCGATCTGAGCAGCAGATATTGCTACGAAACGCTTGTGGAAGGCGACCGTTTCTTTTCCGGCAGAAATGAATTCATCATCATGCCGTCCGGCGTCAGCTATACGGGAACAGGCGGCAGTTTCTGCGAATACATGTTCGGGGTCGACCTCCCCCTGAAGGACCTCCTCCGGAAGGATGTATCCAACCGGCTGGTGATGAATGGCGCGTACTACGACGACACGGACAACATCACGTTCACCAACTATACCGCAGGCAAGCAGTCCTTTGACCATGTTTTCCTCACGGGCCACGCGGTTTCGAACTATTTTTTTTTCGTTCATTCGTCATCACAGGCGGAATTCAAGGACATCCAGCGCGATGTCCTGAAAAACATCGGCAAACAGCTGAAGCGGAGTCCTACCGTCGGCATGGGCGATGATTCGCGCCTGTGCCGTGAAATCTTCGAAACCCTCGATGACCAGCATGCACTCGTCTTTCTCATCCGCCTCGTAAACCGCCACAACGAGGAGTATTTCCGCACGTTCGGCGATTTTTATGCTGCGGATAAAGCCCTCACCGCCGAGGCAAACGCAGCCCTGGACACGCTTGCACAGAAGTACGGCATCATTCCCTATCAGCAGGAGCGCATCAAAATTGACGGAATGTACAAACTTCCCGAAAACAAGAAGATCGTCGATGAATACAAGGACATTCTCATCCACCTTTCTGAAAAAGGCGAGGTTACACCTTCCGAACGGGCAAAACTTTCGCGCCTCCGCACACTCAGCCTCAGGCTCAACATCCCGCACAACCTCTTCGACATGCTCGATGAACTCCTGCTGAAAGACATGCAGATCGTCGAAGTGGAAGAACCGGATTATGTCCGTGATACCCGCGCTATATTCGAAGGGCTCTTCTTGCAGACCGGCGCCGTCAAGGGACCTATAGCGAGGGAGGACATGGTCAAGCTGCTGGTCGCCAAGCAGCAATCGACGCTCGTACGCGACCAGGCATTCGAGGGGCTGCTGCTCGATACCGTGCGCGCATGCGATGAGCACGCACGTGATACGAACGATATGAGCGTGCTCGAGACCATGAGCAGCATCCTGACGTATTATGACCGCTTCGACAGCACGGCAGCCACCATCAACAACCTCGCCTTCATGGAGAATTCCGTTCTCAGCGAAGACAATATCCGAAGCCTCTTCGGCCACAAGGAGGTATTCGACCAGCTGGACAACGGCCTCTTTCATACGCTCTTCATTGCTCCGCTGCACGACAACCGCTACCTGACGCGGTACGGAAGAAAAAAAATCGATACGCTCTCTCGGGGTCTTGACAGCATCAAATCCGGCGATACGACATATCGTGAACTCTCATCAACGCTGGCCAGGATCAACGACAGCGGCAAGCTGTATACTTCCATCCACCATTACATCAAGGACCGCTTCAAAAGCATTTACGCGGAGCTGAATTCGAAGGAGGATCAGGAGATATTCATCCAGGACCTGAACCGTGAAATCCAGTCGAAGGGCATCGTTCTCACACCGGTGCCCCATGCCGTGTTCGATGAAATCATTCTCGACATCAGAAAAGAATCTTTCTATCTCAACAATCTCCTGCCGCATATCATCCTCTCCCGCGACAACCGGGTGCGCGAGGACTTCCTGTTGAACAGCGGGCTCGACCGGTTCTACGTGGAGGAGCTTGAAAAGGATTATTTTGATATGAACAGGATCGAGCAGAGCATCCTGGAGGAAATCAGGAAGTAGCCATGCTGCGTACACTTGACCGGTATATACTGCGCGAACTGATGCCGCCTTTCTTTTTAACGATGGCGGTGCTCATGCTCGTGTTGTTTCTGCAGAAACTGTTTCGCCTCGCTGATCTCGTTGTATCCAAGAATGCCGCGCTTCTGGATACGGCGAAAGTTCTTCTGTTCGTCATGCCGAGTTTCCTGGTCATCACGCTGCCCATGTCGCTGCTCGTAGCCGCACTCACAACATTTGCGACATTGAGCTCGGATTCCGAAATCACGGCGATGAAGGCGTCCCGGATCAGCCTCTATGCAATGATCCGGCCTGTGTTCCTGCTCTCTGTCCTCGTTTTCTGCGCTACCGCCGCTACGTCGCTCGTCCTTGTTCCGGGTGCCAACGCGGCGCTCAAAGCCCATGTTTTCAACATGGTCCGGACGAGCGCCATGGTGGGCATCGAACCCGGGGTGTTCAACACCACCTTTGACGGCATGGTCATGTATGTGGAAAAAATGGATTCTGTCAATCGACTGGAGGGCGTGTTTATCGCCGATGAGCGCTCCGCCAAGGATCCGTATATCATCGTTTCGAAGCGCGGCAACTTGATCGCCGATACGCGCAATTTGAATGTAACCCTGGCGCTTGAAGACGGAACAATCCATACGCAGCCGCGAACGGAAACCACCTACGATCTGATGGGTTTTGCCGCGGCGCGGCTGTATCTCGACATCAGCAATTCCCTGTCCCGCAGAGGGCCGCCCGGCAAGAGTTTCGAGGACATGAGCAGTCAGGAACTGCTGCAGAACATTGCGCTCCGGAAAAAAGACGGGCAGCCCGCCTACTCCCTTGAAACCGAGCTGAACAAACGGCTGTCCATTCCCTATGCCTGCTTTATCTTCGGTTTGATCGGCGTCCCCCTTGGCATCCGCCGGAGCCGTTCGGGCAAATCCGCCGGCATCGCAATTGCTCTCCTCGTATTTCTTCTCTACTACGTGGTCCTGGCCGGCGCGACGAACCTGGCCGAAACGGGGACCGTATCGGCATACGGCGCATTCTGGGGGCCCAATGCGCTCATCACGGTCGCCGCCGTACTGTTTGTACTGAAAAGAGGTCGTGAGATCAACTTCCTTGTCTGGGATTCGATTGTGCTTTTCTACTATCAGGTCAAAACCCGCCTGATGAACAAAATCCGTCCGCGGAAACTGTGAACAGGACATGACCCTCATCAGCAAACATATTCTGCGGGAGTTCCTCGGCCTTGTGGCGGGCGTGCTCTGCGGCATTCTGGTCGTTTACCTCTGCGTTGAATTCCTCCAGAAAGCCGACAAGCTCATTAAGTTCCACGCCTCAATCGGGCAGGTGGGGAGGTATTTCCTCTTCAGCATTCCCGGCATGATCACCATGTCGCTGCCCATGGCGACGCTCATTGCCGCGCTCCTGTCCTTGGGAAATCTCTCGAAGCACAACGAGATCATCGCCATGCGCGCCGGCGGCGTCAGTCTGCTCCGGATCGTTGCGCCGCTTATCGCCGGCGGAATAGCCGTATCTCTTTTCGGTTTCGTCAATAATGAATTCATCATGCCCGATTTCAGCTACCGCGCCAATTACGTCCGCCATGTGGAGATCGAAAAAACCCAGCAGCGCGTCATGTTTCAGCAGCAAAAACTCTGGCTGCGAGGACCCAACAACAGCATCGCCAACATCGAGCTGGTGTCCCCTTCGCGCACGGAAATGGTGGGGCTCAATATATTCATGCTGAATCCCGACTTCACGTTCAAGGAGCGGATTATCGCCGAGCGCCTCGTGTGGGAGGACAATGCCTGGCGTCTCAGGAACAGCCGCACCTACACGCGCGAAAACGATGTTGTGACGGAACGACGTTCGGACGGAGAGATATTCAACATCGTGAATGCTCCGAATGATCTGGGCATGATCGTCAAGGACTCCGAGGAAATGAGCTTTTCCGAGCTGTGGGACTATGTGAAGCGGCTGAAGAGCAGCGGCTATAACGCGGTCCAGTACGAAGTCGATCTGCACACCAAGATCGCGTTTCCCGTGTCGAGCCTCCTCATGGTCCTCATCTCTGTTCCCTTTTCAATTCACAAGGTGCGGGGCGGCGGGGCGGGCAAAGGATTCGCGATCGCTGTCGCAATCGCCTTCTTCTACTGGCTGCTCATGAGCGTCGGAGAGTCCCTCGGACGCTCCGGCGCCATTCCCCCGTCCCTCGCCGCATGGTTCGCGAACATCTTTTTTGGCGTGATAGCAGCGGTTGTTGTCGTCCGCATGCAGAGGACAACGTAGCCGGCCCGGCAGCGACCGCCGGCGGGACCGGGAATCGTTTCGTCATACACCATGGTGAAGAAAATCTTTTTTTCTCAGATGGCGTACGACGCCCTCGCGCAGGAGGAAAAGATCAGCCTCGACAGTGCCATCCCTGCTCCATCGACCGCGGAGCGGCCGTCATTCAATCGTGCGACCGGCTGCCGGATCGTTACAACAGCCGGCAATGCGCCCGATCCGCACCGCTTCGCCGGCAGGATCCTGTACGAAAAGGAGATCAGAGCAAGGCAAGCGGAAACATGTCTGCATTCTCTGGCGTATCGCGATGCGGGCCATGAGGTGGATGCAGGATTCATCGGCGGTAAAATCGAGCTGCTCGAAAGCTTTCCCTCGGCGGACAGGCCCTCCAAGCATCGCATTGAAAACCGGTTCTGAGCGATTGATGAAACGAATAGTCAAGATCATTCTCGGTGTCGCCCTGATCCCCTTCTGCATCGGCTTCACCTATCAGCTTGCCGCCGTCCTGCTGACCTCCGCCTATCAGCAGGGGACTCCTTATTATTTTGTGGCCGGCGCCCTCCTGTATCTTACGATTCACCTTGTGTTCCGAAAACCGATATTTTCGTATGTTCTCGCGCATGAACTGACCCATGCGCTCTTTGCCGTACTGTCGGGCGGCTCTATTAAATCCCTCCAGGCAAGTGTCCGCGGAGGAAAGGTCATTGTATCAAAATCAAATTTCATTATAACGCTTGCCCCTTATTTTTTCCCGCTCTATGCATGCATCTCGCTGTTGCTGTATGGAGCCGCCCTGGCGGCGCATGCAGCTCCGATCGCAGTGCACGCACTCGTCGTTCTGAGCGGCGCGACATATACCTTTCACCTTGCACTCACGCTTATTTTTCTTCATGAAGACCAGAGCGACATCAATGAACAGGGGGTACTCTTTTCCTATCCCCTTATTTACCTGTTTAATATCATTTTCGCAGCCTTGTTTGTCAGGATATTCATCGCAGCGGATATGGACTATTTTCTGTTCTGCACGGGTGGTATAATGAAAAGCACGGGCATGATGCTGTCCCTGGCAAAGAAAGCCATGGCACTCATCCCCTAACACGGACTAGTCAAGAGGTTGCCATGCTGCAGGTGGGACTGACAGGCGGAATAGCAAGCGGGAAAAGCCTTGTTGCCCGTTTTCTTCGCGATCTGGGAGGGCACGTTGTCGACGCCGACCGCATCGTTCATGGTCTTCTCGAGTGCGATCAGCCGACGTGGCAGGATATATGCGAACACTTCGGAGAAGCAATACTGCTTCCTGACAAGTGCATTGACAGGAGAAAGCTCGGGGATATCGTATTCAACAACGAGCAGGAACGGATGTGGCTCAACAGCCTGCTGCATCCCCGGGTCTTTGCGGCCTTCCAGTCCATAGTCCGCAGCATGCTCAACCGGCCCGGGGACACCGTCATCATCCTCGACGCAGCCCTCCTCATCGAAACCGGCTACCATAAGAACATGGATAAAGTTATTGTTGTCTATGCAGAACCTCATCAGCAGCTCGAACGGCTGATCGCCCGGGACTGCATGACGGAGGAGCAGGCGCGTGCGCGTATTGCCGCGCAAATGCCGCTCCGGGAAAAGCGTTCCTATGCCGACTATGTCATCGACAACACGGGAACCCGCGAATACACCGAGGAGCAGGTGCGCAAACTATATCCGCGGCTCGAACGCGAATCCAGAGAGAACGTATGACACCGCACCCGCAGACACGAATCCGCACCTTCAGGGCGGGTGATATTGCTGCGTGCGCAGAGATCGTCAGCCGATCAGACCCCTGGAAAAGGCTGGGCGAGCAGCTCGACTTCAGGCGCATTCTTCACCATCGTGCTGCAAGTTCCCTCTACGTCTCGCTCATCGGCCGTACTGTCGTCGGCTTCATTATCTTTACGCCTTATCCGGTCTTTGCCCGCGGAGGATACCTGCGCGCCATCGCAGTCTCGCCGGATGCGCGGAACCAGGGAATCGGCCGTACCTTGCTCCTGCTGGCAGAACGAAAAACAGCCATGTTTTCCCCTCACTTCTATCTCTGCGTCTCCTCCTTCAACCGAAAAGCTCAGGCGTTTTACAAACGTCTCGGATACAAGCGCATCGGCACAATCCCCGGTTTGATCACCCCTCATGCGTCAGAGTACATTTACTGGAAACGCCTGAGATAAAACTCCGGCGTTCTTACATCCACACCGTCTTCTCGAAATCCTGCATGCCTTCCACTACTATATTCATTGTTCCACGGTTTCCGACAGAGAGTTGACCTTCAAGATTATATTTCGTCAGGCATGTCCCGCAGGAATAGATCTCAACTCCCATCTCATGGATGGCTTTGAGCAGTTCACTGATTTCTTTATTGACCGTCGTCAGATAGACACCGGTGTTGAGAAAAAAAATAGTATGGGGAAGCTGTTTATAGACTTTCATGGTCTCGAAGAAAGCTTTCATCAGCGTTTTCCCGAGTTCCTCTTCCCTGCCCATGATGTCCGACCCGACGACGAGCAGCAGGGTTTTCCTGTGTCCTGCAGGTTCGGTTTGAGCCTTGGAGGCCTGCCCTGTCGTGCCGCTTTCGGGAATATTTTGAACGTTGAACTCTGAACTTTGAACTTTACAGCTATATCCCTTGACGATCTTTACTCGCCAGTCATTTCCCTCTTTTTTGGTCTCGGCGAACATCTCGTTCTGGGCCGCGAATCCAGCGACATTCAAGGCGGATTCCTCGTTGTCCACGAGAACCTCGACGATCCCCTCCTGCATTTTCGAAAGAGCTTCGTCTGCCATCATAACCGGTTTGGGGCACCCCTGGCCCCGAGCGTCGATCAGCACAATCCACCTCCGTTCAGATTACTTCGCCGAGTCGACGGGATAGCTGGCTTCGACCCAGGCCTTGATTCCTCCGGGCTGGCGATAGACATTCTTATAGCCGAGTTTCACCGCCCACATCGCTCCATTGTGGCTTCTCGTACACTTCGTGAATCCGCAGTAGAAGACAATCAATTTGTTCTTATCCGGACCCAGCAGTTTTTCGAAGGCGTCTTTCGTCTTGTCGTCAAGAGCCGTCATTTCCGGTATGGGCAGCTCGAAATTGACTGCCCCGGGAATGTGGTTTTTCTTGAAACTAGCTTCAAACGGCATGGTATCAATGATCAGCATATCCTTCTTTTGATCGATCCACGATTTCAGTTCTTCCGTCGAGACGATTTGATAACCGCCGCGAATTGCTTCGCGCGCGAATGTTACAGCGACCTTCTCCGCTTCCACTTCGCTGCTGCCCCAGAGCGCCAAGCCGGTGTTCGCAAACGCACATGAGAGAGCAAACCAAACAAGAGCCATGAGTACTGCCGTCTTCATTTTCATGATACATTCTCCTTTCGTCAATTGAATTTATCTTTTCCCCTGGCAGAATCGTAAAAGTCTGAGGGAACTGGAAAGATCACAAAGAGTGCAGAGAAACATTATTGAAGCCTCTTCTCGGCGATCTCCGCGTCCTCCCCGGCGAATAATTGCCTGTGCGCCAGATTATCCCTCGTATTTCTCCGACGGATCCAATACACATAGCACAGGCCGATAAGCATAAGTACGTCCCTCATGATTGCCCTGCGCAGACCGTCCGGCCCGGTTTCTCCCGGTGAAAAACAACCGCAATCCACCTCCAGACCCCTTTGAAGCGCGTACCCGAGAATGAAGAGAAAAAGAATCAAAAGAACCGCAATGACTGCAGCGCTTCCCCGCATGTTGAACAACAATCCGATTCCGGCGATTATCTCGATGGCCGGCAGACCGATCGCCACGATATCGAGGAAATTCCTCGGAAGAAGCCCATATTGATACACCGTCCATGCAAATGCAGCCGGATCTGCAAGCTTGAGGACCCCTGCAATGACAAATGACGCGCCGATGAGCGTCCTGATGAGCACCGATGTGAAGACAGCACGGGGATGTATCCGCGTTCGAATGTTTTCGGACAGATGTGCGCTCAGCGACATATCATGAACTCAGTCTCAGACTGCAAGCCCGGTATGAATGGAGACCGGCTTCAGAATCAAACGGGGACTGACCGTGCTGTTCTGCTCGACGCGTTGAAGCCCTCGGCCGGCACCGGTTGATCCAGCCAGTCTCATGTATTTCACATTCTGAATTTACGGTTTCACGGGCAGGACATGTATTGCTTTGACAACAAGCTGTACTTCATCGCCGGCTTTGAGATCGAGGGCGTTTGTCGATTCCGTCGTAATAACTGACGCCATTTCAGCCGGTACCGATACGCTGAATTTGATAAGCGACATGACATCGCCTTTTTTAACCGAAGTTACCTTTGCCTTGATCTGATTCTGAGCGCCATATTTCATGTTGTTCCCTCCTTGTCGAAATTGTTTCCAGCAGCTGATTTCCGTTCCCGTGAAATGGCCGCTTCCATTTTCTTCCTGAAATACCATTTCAACCTGAGACGGTTGATATAAGTCATCGGAGCCCGGGAAACCCTTGCCCTGCCCGATAGAGCGGCGTGGGGATCGAACAGGAGATCGACCACATGGCTTGCCGTCATGCGGGCGCTCAAATAATGAGTACAGCCCGCGCAGTAGGTGACGACCGTTCGTCCCGCAGATTCATTTGCGCGTTTCGACGTCCACTCGCCGGCCAGGTCCGGGTTGAGACATCCGACAGCGCCCCCTTCACCGCAGCACACGGTAAACCTGCCGCTGGACTGCATTTCCTGGATTGCGAGGCCTGTTCCCGCTACAAGGGCCCTTGCGGCTTTCTGCAGCGATCCTGAAAACCTGCTGACGCAGGGATCATGAATCGTTACGGTCCCTGCGAGCTTTTCAGCGCCCCGCGCGAAGATGTCGGCTTCGGACAGGATTTCATATACGGATCGCACGGTCAGTTCGGGGGCATGTTCGGAAAAGACCTTATAGCAGTTCGGACAGGCGGCCAGGACGGTCCTGATGCCGTTTTCGACAAGGTACGTTTTGAGTTCCCCGAACATGGTCTCGAAATATTGCTGCCGTCCAAGACTGAGCGACGGCTTTGTACAGCAGTCCAGTACGATGCCGAGGTTTGGTATCGCACCGCAGAGCATGGTGAAGAGTTTTTTCGTCTGTTCCGGCCGCGTTCCGGGAAGGGCGCAGCCCGGGAAGAAAACCGTGTCGCATCCCGCGGGCATGCCGTACCAGGTATATCTGCGTGATGTTCCGCGCCGTTCATATGCGAGAAGTCCCGCATAGGCGTTCAAATCAACGACGCCATGCTGCATAAGGAAATGCCGCATTTCCTGAAACATCGCGTCAGGCCGGAGTTTCTCCGGGCAGACGGCTGAGCACAAACCGCAAAGACTGCACTCGAAAGGAATTGATTGCAGCTCCCTGTCCTCAGGATCAAACATCAGAGACAGGTTCTTCGGTGTCCCGTACTTTTGCAGAAACCGGCAATCCGACACGCATGCTCCGCATTCCGTACAGTTTTCGGCCATATGGCCCAAGGAATTCGGATATTTTCGTTTCTGTTCGCTTTCGGCCGCGGCGGTGCCAGACACTCTCAACATATATATAATAAAGGCATCTTATTCAAATTTCTCTCCGTTCCCCTGTGGAAAAGAAGGCGCAACCCTTTTTTGGAAAACGGATACGGAGAGTGATGAAGGCAACAGGCGTGCCTGCATCCTTCCCATCGGCAAAAGCCTGTAACTACCCCGGTATCATCGTTCAACGATTATGTTCCCGGCCTCGCCTGCAATGATTTCCCCGATCACCGCCCGTGTCAGCACTCCTCGTGAGGAAAGACCTGCCAGCAACCTGTCCAGTCTGTCCGGTGATACGGCAATCAGGAGACCGCCTGATGTCTGTGCATCGGCGAGCATAAGTTTCTCGTTTTCCGTGATGTCCCCTGCCCAGGTCATTTTGTCGTTTACATGCCGCAAATTCGACCGGGTTCCCGCGGGAACGAACAGACGCGCCAATTCCGTCACCCCGTCAAAAAAGGGGGCCTTGCCGAACGACAATCTCGCGCTCACGCCGCTCACATGCACCATTTCGTGAAGATGGCCAAGCAGTCCGAATCCCGTAATGTCCGTGGCACCCCGGACGCCGGCGTCGATCATGGCGTCGGCGGCCGCTTTGTTCAGCAGTTTCATGCTTGAAACAGCTGCTCCTATCATTGCGTCAGGAGCTTTTCCGACTTTGATTGCCGTTGCTATAATCCCGGTACCGAGCGGCTTGGTCAGCACGAGCATGTCGCCCGGCTTCGCGCCTCCCTTGAGCGCCATCTTCTGCGGATGTACAACACCGGTCACGGCCATGCCGTATTTCGGCTCTCTATCGTCGATGGAATGACCGCCGATGATGCTGACCCCCGCCTCGCTCGCCTTGTCCGCCCCGCCCCTGATTATTTCACTGAGCAGTTCAATCGGCCCTTCCTTGGGAAACGCGACGAGGTTCAGTGCCGTTAAAGGCCTGGCAGCCATGGCATAGATATCGGACAGCGCGTTCGCTGCAGCGATGGCACCGAAGTCATACGGATCATCCACAATGGGCGTGAAAAAATCCACTGTCTGGACGATGGCGATCTCTTCAGATATCTTGTAAACTCCGGCATCGTCCTCCGTTCCCACGAGCACGTTGGCGTCGCTGATCCGGGGAAGGCCTTCAAGAATCCGGTCCAAGACCTTGGGCCCGAGTTTGCATGCTCACCCCGCGCCGTGGCTCAGAGCCGTTAATTTCATGCCCGTCTGCATGCCTCTTTCTGTGTTCATGCCTGTTCTCCTTGCCGACCCCGCAAGAATACAATGAACCGGACCGGGTTATAAGTCAAATCGGTAATATCGATTTACTTACCTATTTCTATAACTTTTATCAATGATAAGTGTGCGGCCTTCCCGTTGATATGCGGTAAGAAAGGAACTGTCCTGAATTACATTTTTTGGGAGCTGCCGGAGTTTGCGAAAACACAGCCCTAAGTAGGAGGAACAAGCCATGCGCAAGCGGGAAACGATTTTCAGTGAACTGCCGGGATTTATCTAGCAGCATCTAGGGCTCACTTATATCTATCAGAGAGTGTTTTTGGACTCGGACAACAAGCGCAGTTTTAGGCTAGATGAAAGGAAACGAAAGTGTGTCCAGGAAACAGAACATGAAAGTATTGCTTAAGGGATTTGCTGGCCATATTTTACTTATTTATCAATGGATATTAAGACTTATTTGAGGAAAAACATTAATAGCTCTGCCCGCATAGACTGCTGTATATAAGCCGCTTGTTTCTGCCTCCCAGGTCAATGAATTACTCATTGATGTATTTGCACTGTCACATTTCTCCCACGGGTGATTCACCCACGCAAAGAGAGTTCATTCGTGATACACACCTGCGCAATGGTTTTCTGCGTGAATTTGTAAATCTCTTTTCCGAAAGGCATCTGAAACCGGCATCTGTTTTTATGTTGCTGATCTGTTTTTTTCAGGTATAATAAATTCTCATGAAAAACCTTGCGAAGATCGATCTGTTCAAGAATCTCTCCACCGATGAGTTGAAAGAACTGTCCTCCTATCTGACTACCGTTCTGATCAAGAAAAAAGAGGAAATCTTCTCTGAAGGCGAGCAGCCCGAGTGGTTCTATATCGTCATGACGGGCAAAATAAAAATAACGAAGCTGTCGCAGGACGGCAAGGAAATCATTCTGGAGATCATATCGCCGCAGGACATATTCGGAGGCGTCGCCGTCCTGGGGAACTTCCCGTACCCGGCGAATGCCGTGGCCATGGAGGACAGCGAACTCGTCAAGATTTCAAGAAAGAACCTGATGCGGGTCATCGACCGGTTTCCGAATCTGATGTACTGCATCTCGCTGAAGCTCGGCGACCGCATGAAAAGCTCCTATGACTCGCTTAAAAACATCGCCCTTGAACGCGTTGAAGCACGCATTGCCGCCCTCCTGTTAAAGCTCGCGCACAAGGTGGGAAAGGAAACGCCGAAGGGGCTTCAGATCGACATGCGGCTCACGAAGCAGGACGTCGCGGATATGGTCGGCACGACCGTGGAAACATCCATCCGCACATTCAGCAAATTCAAGAAACAGGGGCTGCTCGCTGATGCCGATGGAAGAATCATCATTAAAGACCAGAAAGGCCTGTCCGCCCTGTCCTCGTGAGCCCGAAAGGCCGCCCTGCTAGGGATTGTTCTCCGGCTGCTTTGTCAGCAGCGTCATGAGCATATTGTAAAAAAAGAGAAAGATCGTGACTGCCTGAACCGCGGCCGACAGCATGGTAAGGGTGCGGTAAACGCCGCTCGGCGCGTAGAGGTTCAATGAATAAAACACCAATAGGGTAATCAGCGAGATATTGGCGAGAAAGAACTGGGCCTCGCCGATCCTGTTGCTGTACAACGGCCTGCCTGCGAACCGCGGCAGGATGTGGTACCCGACGCCGAAGATCATCATAGACACCCACCCCAGCATGTTCAGATGGGAGTGCACGAATTTCAGGGCGAGCGCCTCGGGAGAGCCCAGCATGAAGATGCCCAATCCCGTTGCAGCGCCGAGATACACGATGCTCATGATTATGAAGCCTTTTACAAACCTGTCCATTGTCCTTTTCCTCCTGATGTTCGGAATATGCAGAGAATCGAAAAAGCCATCGTAGCCGCGGGGGGCGCTGGGAACTCCTTGCAAAAGTCTTTTCTCCGTGCTTCCAGCGGGCTACGCGGCTCATTCTGACTTTTCATGAAACGATCATACCTCCCCGCGGCACCGGGCGGTATGATGGGGCTCATACGCGGAATCTTCCGGCGTATATGACCCACGTCATACCGTTCTCCTGCGGGGTGTCGTAAGATACGCCCACCAATCCAGAGGAGGATCACATGATCGCGGAAAAAAAGCTTTTCACAAAGGACAGCATTATCGGAGACGTTATCAAAAAGAGCCC
>Ga0187786_10000175_pt1 | contig 20781 bp, 15 predicted proteins | sample 0815_BV2_10_20_M_FD_132449 | JGI IMG/M metagenome (GOLD analysis project Ga0187786, IMG submission 132449) | Tropical peat soil microbial communities from peatlands in Department of Meta, Colombia - 0815_BV2_10_20_MG | ecosystem: Environmental > Terrestrial > Soil > Wetlands > Peat | place...
CGCAGACCTCGCTTTCCTGCGCGCGAATATCGCCATGGCAAACGGCGACAATGCCGCGGCCGTGCGCATGCTGAAGGACCTGCAGGGTGAAAAAAGCCTGGAGGGGTTCAATTCCTATAATCTCGGGATTGCGCTGCTCAGAACCGGAAATGAACAGAACGGCCGGGCCTCTCTCGACCGCACCGGCAGGATCGGGAGCGACGATCCGGCCACCCTGGCCATCAAGGACAAAGCGAACCTTGTCCTGGGCGAAAAGCTGTTGAGCGAGAATAAATTCGAGGAGGCCAAGGCGGTGCTCGACCGGGTGCTGCTCACCGGACCGTTCTCCAACCGGGCGCTGCTTGGTTCGGGGTGGGCGGACGCCACACGCGAACGGTTCGAAAGCGCCCTCGTTCCCTGGACCATCCTGTCCGAGCGCGCGGCTGTGGATCCGGCTGTGCAGGAGGCCCTGCTGAACGTACCCTATGCCTACGGCAAGCTCGGGGTGTACAGCAAGGCGGCGCTGATGTACGGCAAGGCCCTGGAAGCGTTCAGCAGGGAGATCGAAAAGCTCGGCGCTTCGATCGCGAGCGTGCGCGAAGGCAAATTTCTGAAGGCCCTCGTACGGGAGGAACTGAAGCAGGACCCCGACTGGATCGTCAAGCTGCGCGAGCTGCCGGAAACGCCCGAGACATTCTACCTGCTCGACTTGATGGCCTCCCATGACTTCCAGGAATCGCTCAAGAATTATCTCGACCTCGAGGACCTGCGCAAACGGCTGGAGAGAGGCGCACGGGACCTGGACGCATTCGAGGACATGATCGCCAGGCGAAGAGCATACTATGCGCCGCTTTTGCCCGCCATCGACCGGGAATTCCGGCGGCTCGACTCGAAGATGCGGCTGCGCCTGGAGCAGCGCGACCATATCGAAGCGCGCCTGAAGAACATGCTCGTGGCCCCGAGGCCCGATTACCTGGCAACCGCGGAGGAGCGGATCATCAGGGAGCGCCTTGCGCTTCTGGAACAGAAGGCCGCAGCCGGCGGCAAGGGAGTGCCGAAGGAAATCACGGCCCGCATCAAAAGATTGAGAGGGCTGGTGCTCTGGAATATCTCCACGGACTACGACCGGAGGTTCACGGAGGCGCACAAGCATCTTCGCGGCCTGAACCATGAAGTGGACCTGCTGAAAAAACAGTACACGGCGTTCGTCCGCACGCGCCAGGCCGCCACGCAGAGCTGCGAGGGCTACGACAGTGTCATCCGCAGCCTGCGGAACCGGATCGCTGCTGCCCGGGAAAAAGTAGGGGAACTGATGTCGCGCCAGGGACAGATGCTTGAAAACATGGCGGTGAACGAACTCACGAAGCGGCGGGACCGGCTTGAAGAGTTCCAGGTCAAGGCGCGCTTCGCCATGGCGGACAGCTACGACCGCGCCAGCAAGGCCGAACGCAAGAAGAGGTTCGAACAATGAGGACGACGTACCGGCTTATCGGGAGCATACTCGCGCTGTTACTGCTTGTAGCTGCCTGCCAGTCGGCCGGCAGCAGGCAGACGATCGCCTCGTTACGCGCCATGAAGGTCGATATCAAGGAAGAGAAGATCGAAGGCGGCCTTGAGAAGGCGATGGCGGGTTACGAGCGTTTTCTCGAGGAAACGTCGGCATCTTCCAAACTGAAGCCGGAGGCCATGCGCCGCCTGGCTGACCTCAAGATTGAACGGGAATACGGCGTTCTTTCCGGTGCCGCGGCAGTAAAACAGGGCTCCAGCGCCGCGTTGACGCCCCCGGAACGCGCCGCACCGCGTGAAGGGGCGGGGAAGACCGCTCCCCCGGTGCCTGCAGCAGCGCCGGGCGAGTCGCAGGCGGATTTTGAGAAGCGGGCGGTCCGCAGCGCGCCGGCGGGCACAGCAGAAGGAGAGGCCAATGCCGAGAATCTGGAGCGGGCAGGCGCGCGGGAAGCCATCGTGCTGTATCAGAAACTCCTTCACGATTATCCCCGCTACGAGCACAACGACGAGGTGCTCTATCAGATGTCCCGCGCCTATGAGGAGCTGGGGCAGGTCGACGACGCCATGCAGGTCATGAACCGGCTGGCGCGCGAGTATCCGAAATCCCGCTATCTGGACGAAGTGCAGTTCCGGCGAGCCGAATATCTCTTTACGCGCAGGCATTACCTGGACGCCGAGGACGCCTACCAGAGCGTGGTCCGGATCGGCAGCACGTCGCCCTTTTACCAGCTTGCCCTGTATAAACTCGGCTGGACGTTCTACAAACAGGAACTGTACGAAGATGCCCTGGACCGGTACATTGCGCTTCTCGATTACAAGGTGTCGACGGGCTATGATTTCGCCCAGACCAGGGACCAGATGGAGCGAAAGCGCATCGACGATACTTTCCGGGTCATCAGCCTGTGCTTTTCCAACACGGGCGGCGCCGCCACGCTGGTCGAATACTTCGACCGCCGCGGCAAGCGCACGTACGAAGACAGCATCTACGGCAACCTCGGGGAATTTTACTTCGACAAGCGGCGGTACGCCGACGCAGCCGCCACCTACAACGCCTTCATCAGCCGCAACCCGTTCCACAAGGCGGCGCCGCAGTTCCACATGCGGGTGATCGACATCAATCTTGCCGGAGGGTTCCCGACACTGGTCATCGATGCAAAAAAGCAGTTTGCCAGACGTTACGGGCTCAAGGCGGATTACTGGAAGCATTTTCAGCCCGACGCCCGGCCGGAAGTCCTGGCCTGGCTCAAGCAGAACCTCACGGATCTTGCGAAAAATTATCATGCGCTGTATCAGAACCCCGAACAGGTCAAGGAAAAGAAAACAAATTTTGACGAAGCGCTGCACTGGTACCGGGAATTCCTCACATCCTTCCCCAGGGACCCCGAGTCGCCCGGCGTCAATTATCTGCTGGCCGACCTGCTCCTGGAAAACCGCTCCTTTGATCCCGCGGCAAAAGAATACGAAAAGACCGCCTATGACTACCCGCGCCATGACAAGTCATCGCAGGCCGGGTACGCAGCGGTCTACGCGTGGCGCCAGCAGCTGGCGGAAGCCGCGGCCAAGGAAAAAAACCGGGTGAAACAGGAGGTTATCCGCAGCTCCCTGAAGTTCGCAGCCGCGTACCCCGAGCACGAGAAAGCGGCGATCGTTCTCGGCGCCGCAGCGGATGATCTGTACGACATGCGTGAGTACGAACAGGCGGTCGCGGCCGCGCGCAGGCTCATCGAGACGTTCCCCGGGGCAGAGCCGGGAGTCGTGCGCGCTGCGTGGCTGGTAGTCGGCCACTCGACCTACGAGCTGCGCCGCTACAGCGAAGCGGAAACCGCATACGCGAAGGTGCTCGCGCTCCTTCCTGCAGGGGACAAGGGCCGCGATGCGCTGAGCGACAACCTGGCGGCGGCGATTTACAAACAGGGAGAACAGGCGAATGCCGGGAAGGACTATCGTTCGGCTGCCGGCCATTTTCTGCGCGTTGGCCGCCTGGCCCCGGCATCCAAAATCAGGCCGAACGCCGAGTACGATGCGGCCGCAGCCCTGATCCAGATCAAGGACTGGAAAACAGCGGCAGCCGTGCTGGCCGGATTCCGCGAAAACTTCCCCGGCCACGCGCTGCAGCCGGACGTGACCAGGAAGATCGCGTATGTCTATCGCGAGGACGGGCAGTTCTCCCGTGCAGCCGACGAATACGAACGTGTGGAGCGGGAGTCAAAGGACGAAGAGCTGCGGCGGGATGCGCTGCTGATAGCGGCGGAATTGCATGCAAAGGCCGGGAACCAGGCCCGCATGCTGACGGTCTACCGGCGCTATGTGGACTCCTTCCCCCATCCGGCGGAGCCCAATCTGGAAACGCGCAGCAGGATCGCGGAAGCCCTGAAGAAGAGCGACCAGGACGCGTATCTGGCCGAGCTCAAGCAGATCGTGGCCATCGACGCGGCCGCCGGAGGCGAACGGACGCCGCGCACCCGCGCGCTTGCGGGGAAAGCCGCACTGGTTTTCGCGGAGCAGGCGTTCGACCAGTTCGCGGGAGTCAAGCTGGTCGAGCCGTTCAAAGTCAACCTGGGCAGGAAAAAGGAGCTCATGAAGGTTGCGACAAAGCAGTTCGACAACCTGCTCGACTATGAAGTCGGCGAAGTCACCGCGGCAGCGACCTTTTATCTGGCGGAAATCTACGCCGGCTTCAGCAAGGACCTGAAAGAATCGGAGCGGCCCGCAGGACTGAGCGCGCTGGAACGGGAAGAGTACGAACTCGCCATCGAGGAACAGGCGTATCCCTTTGAAGAGAAGGCCATTGCAACGCACATGAGCAATCTCGCCCTGATCTCCCGCGGCGTTTACAACGAGTGGATCGACAAGAGCCTGCAGAAGCTGGCCAAGGCCGTTCCCGCCCGGTACGACAAGCCGGAAGAGGAAAGCCCTGCCGTGGCTTCGCTCGACGGCTACGAGCTCGTCATCGAACGCCCGGAGCAGCCTGCACCGCAATCGCCTGAAGGGGCGGCGACGCAGTCGGGGACAGCGAAGGAAGCAAAGCCGGCAGAGGCCAACGAAGCGGTGAAGACGGAAGAACCGTCATCAGGAGCAGGCGACAACAGGGACAAGGGTATTCCTGATGCCAGGGCGGAATAGAACGTGGACGAATGAGTCGGGCACTTACGAAGGTGAAAGACTTTCACACTGATGTGCACCGGATTATGAATCATCATGATAATTCACAAGGGCCTCATCCGCCGTTATCAGTGTGAAGGATTTTAGGAGATGCGCGATGCAGGTTAAGAATGAAAAGCCGATAAGGCGCTGGAACATCCGGATACATGCAGTGTGGACCGCGCTGGCGGTTCTCTTCGCGCTTGTATCAGGCTGTGCAGGGAAGGCCAACATCAGCCGGCAGGCCGGAGCTTCCGCAGTTGAGCGCAAACCCGTCGAGATCCGGCCTGAAAACAGCAGGCAGGGGTTCGTTATCCGGGAGAATCCCCGCATGGACGACGAGTCGCGCGACGAATTCAGGCGCGCCGTTGCCCTGATGAACGAAGGGAAAAACGAAAAGGCCATAGAACTCCTGACAAAGGTGATCGACCGGTCGCCCGGCGTCACGGCGCCCTCTATCAACATTGCCATTGCGTACATGAGGACCGGGAAGCCGGATGCTGCGGAGAAACATCTCAAAGCCGCCCTGGAAATCGTACCCCGCCACCCCGTGGCCAGCAACGAATACGGCCTGCTGCTTCGCAGGGCCGGCCGTTTCCAGGAGGCCAGAGCGATCTACGAGCAGTCGCTCGCACGCTATCCGGACTATCTTCCCCTGCGTAGAAATCTCGGGATCCTCTGCGATCTGTATCTCAATGACCCCGAATGCGCGCTCAAACAGTTCGGAATGTACAGCGAAGGGATGCCGGCGGACGCACAGGTCAAGATCTGGATCGCCGAGCTCGGCGTGCGGCTCGGACGCGCGAAGAAGCCGGTGCAGGAAGCGAAACCGCCGGTGTCCCGGGACGCGCCGAAGACCGGAGACGCGGCGCAGGACATCCGGCAGAACGGCGACAGGTAAGAGAAAGGAGGGGACATGTATCGAAGCGCATTGCTCTGGCTTTGTCTCTGCCTGCTGCCGGTGCAGGCCGGCGCGGCCGCTGCCGAGAAAACCAGGACCGCGCCGACGGCTGCGGCGAAGGCGGAGAAACAAAAGCAGAAAGCGGACCCTGCGGATGCCAAGGAACTGTCCGGCATGTCCATCGTCGGCAATGACGAGGCACCGAAAGCCCTGTATATCGTGCCCTGGAAGGCCTCGGAAGTCGGCATGGAGACGGGGTTGAACATGATGCTGAACGAACAAGCCGCACCCGTGGACCGGGATGTGTTCATGCGGCAGTTGCATTTTTACGAACTGAGTACAAAAAAATAATGCGGTTGTCTCAGGAGCGAAAAGGAGGAATACCATGTTTATCGTACGGTTTTTTCAGAGCGGCGGGTTGTTCATGTTTCCCATTCTACTCACGCTGTTGGTCGGTCTCGCCATCGCGTTCGAACGCTGGGTTCATTTAAAGCGCGTGCGGGACGACAACCAGAAGGTATGGGACTCGCTGCACCCGGCGCTCGAAAAGGGCGAATTCGACAAAGCCCGGGACCTGGCCAACAAGGATAAATCCAGCATGGCGCAGATGCTGGGAATGGGACTGGCCCGCCAGGGAGCGGTCCGGCGGCGGGAAGATATAGAAATCGCGATGGAAGAGAGCCTGATGGAGATCGTTCCCCAGCTGGAAAAGCGCACACCCTACCTGGCGCTGCTCTCGAATATCGCCACCCTCTTCGGACTGCTCGGCACCATCATGGGCCTGATCCAGGCCTTCGGCGCTGTTGCCACGGCGAGCCCCGCTGAGAAGGCCTCGTTGCTCGCAGCCAGCATCTCGGAGGCCATGAACTGCACCGCCTTCGGCCTCATGTCGGCGATCCCGCTGCTCCTGCTCCATGCCCGCCTGACGACGAACACGGGCAAGATCGTGAACAGCCTGGAGATGGCGTCCGTAAAGGCGCTCAACACCATTTCCACGTTTGCCAAGCGTCAAATCGACAGCTCGCCGGTTTTGACGGCCACCGGCGGCGACAGGAGCTGAGCATGGCCAGACATCATTATAAAAAGAGAAGAGCTGATGCATCCGTTTTCGATACGGACATCATGCAGGTCATCAATCTGACGCCGATGATGGACATCCTTACCGTTCTGGTGGTCTTTTTGCTCATCACCGCCGTGTTCATGAGCATTACGATCGAGGAGTTGAGCGTACCGACCACTGCAGGAGGAGCGGCGGGCGAGCCGAATTTCGCCGTCGAAGTGATCGTCCGCAACGCGGGCCTGGAAATCGCCAACGGGGCGTCCGTTGAGGCCAGGATCCCGAAAAAGGACGGCAGATACGATATCGAAACGCTGTCGAAAATGCTCGCCCGCCTGAAGGAACAATATCCGCAGAAGGAAGACGCAACCGTATTGATGGAGCCCGAAATAAAGTACGACTACCTGATTGAGGTCATGGATGCGGTTCGTGAAATCGAAACGCGGGCGGCCGGAAGCGAAGAGGCGGTGAAAACAGCACTCTTTCCCAAGATATCCCTAGGAGACGCGCCATGAGAGAAACGAGGCGTATGAAACGGATGGAGCGCAACAACAGGAAAGGCGAGATCAGAGGCCTCGGCATAAACCTGATACCGATGATGGATGTGCTTACCGTCCTGGTGTTCTTCCTGCTGTTTCATTCATTCAACAGCACCATGCCGGATGCACAGATCGCGCTGCCCGCTTCCGTTGCCGAGACCCGGCCGCGGGAAACCGTGTCGATCGTGGTCAGCCCCGACCTCGTACTGGTCCAGGGAGAGCCCGTGATCAGCACCCCGAAGCTGTTCGACGACCGTACGGGGATCGTTTCCGAAATACGGGACCGGCTGGATCAGATCGAGCGCAATATCATCGAGACGGGTACAAAGACGTTTTCCGAAGGCAAGGAGATCACCCTTCTTGCGGATAAAACGATTCCGTTCAAGGTGCTTAAAAAAATAATGTCGACCTGCACAGCTTCCGGATACGGGAAGATATCTCTCGCCGTTGTCCAGAAGGAGTCGCACAAATAGCGGGGTTGCCGTGAATACTTCCATCTTAGCAGAAGAATTGGAACAGCTGAACGCCCGGATCGAGCAGACCCGGCAGAAGAGCGGGGCGCTGGAAGGCGAACTGCGCGCCGTGGAGGCGGAACTGGAAACGTTTTCCGCAGACCGGCAGCGGTTCGAAGCGCTGCGGGACGTTTGCAAAGCGCTCGACCGGCTGGGAGAACTGAACGCGGACGGTCTCTTTTGGGAACAGGCCCCGGACGCAGCCGGACAGGTGGAGCGGGCACGGGGCCGGGTCGCGCGCTTTGAGGGGGAGATCGGCGGGATCCTCGAGAAACAGGCGTCCCTGCAGCAGCAGATCAGCCGGTGCCGGTATGAGCTGGAAGTCCTGTACGAGGAAGTCAACGATGCGTACGCGCGGGAAGAACGGCGGGAAGAAGAGTACGTCGTGGAGCGGGAGATCTCGACCGTTCCCAATCGATCGATGGCCATTCCCTGGACCAGCCGCGATGAGAGCGAACGGCGCTTCCGCCGGGCGCTGCTTGTCGCCCTTGTATTCTATCTTGTTTTCGGCACGGTGATCCGGATATGGAAACTGCCGCCCCCGGTCCGTCCGATGGTGGCCGTGGTTCCGGAACGGCTTGTCTCCCTGCTAAGAAAACTGCCGCCCAAGCCCGAGCCGAAACCCGAACGTCGCAAAGAAGAAAAGAAACTTGCAAAGGATCAGGAGCACCCGGCGGAGAAACCGAAGGAAGAACAGCAGAAACCGAACGCAGCGGAAACAGAGGCTGCGCGTAAAAAAGCGGAAAGCTCGGGCGTCCTTGCTTTCAAGGATGCTTTTAAGGATCTGATGGAGGAGTCACCCGCGGCCAGGCTCGGCGCCGAGGCGCGGCTGAGCACCCAGGCGGCAGCGGCGGCAGGACAGGCGCGGCCGAGCAGGTCAATCATCGCCATGGAGGGAGGTTCGGGCGGCAGCGGCGGCATCAGCAATGCCGCGGTCAGCAGGAACATCGGCGGCGGGAGCGGCAACGGCATCGGTGGTGTGGGCCTGGCCCGCGTGGAAAGTACGGTTGCGGGTCTCAAGGGAGAGTCGAGGCCGCTCAGCTCCGGAGTCGGGCCCGCGAGAACGGATGAGGAAATTCAGATTGTCTTTGATAAATACAAAGCAGCGCTCTACCGGATGTACAACGCGGAGCTGCGCAAGAACCCGACCCTGCGCGGCAAGATTCTGCTGCGCATCACCATCGAGCCGGGCGGCGAAGTCTCCGCATGTACGGTGCAGTCGAGCGACCTCGCCTCGCCGGACCTGGTGGCCCAGGTTGTCGAGCGTGTCAGGAGATTCAACTTCGGACCGAAGGAGAAGGTTCCCAAGACCACCATTCTGTACCCGATCGATTTCCTGCCCGGAGGCACTGCGTGAAGCAGCACCCGGTTCTTTCTTGACTTGAGGCGTGCCGAAGCGAGTCAGGGAATGATCTGCGGATGACGGCGGTCAATGTGGGGAAAATGATAAAAGGCCGGTCTTTTTGACCAGCCTTTTATTTCCCGGTGGAACTCAGGGAAGGTCGCTTCCCGGTGTCCGGGATGTTGCGGTATCGATACATGGAACATGCTTCCTCCTCCTGCAGTCGCTCCCCCAGCGGGGCCCGCCCCGTGCCGGTTTGAGGAGGGAAGGAAATGCATCATGAAGCAGGAGAGGTTCGCGATCCTGCTGCCGGAAAAAAAATATGAGGGGCAGCGAAAATAAAATAATAATAAGGCTTGACATCCGGACAGAAACCGGGCATTATGGTTTCCAGAAGTTCCGGATGTTCTTGTTGGGAAACCGCAAAGACAGATCGACTTTGCGGCATTTTTTTTGCCCGTTTCCGTGGCTTCAATTCACAAGAAGGAGGTAGCTCATCATGGAGACAGGTACCGTAAAGTGGTTCAATGATTCCAAAGGCTTTGGATTCATTACCCGTGAAAAGGGCGGCGATGTGTTCGTTCATTTCGGCGACATTCAGGGCAGCGGCTTCAAGTCGCTGGCCGAAGGCCAGTCTGTGCAGTTCGACGTTGTCGACTCGCCCAAAGGCCCCAAGGCATCCAATGTCGTGAAGCTCTAGTTTTCAGACGGTTCAAGCTTTTTTAAGGCCCTGATTATTTCAGGGCCTTTTTTTATGCCCGGGTATCTACGCGTAAAAAAAAATCCACTCCGATTCCCGGAGCGGACTTTGTCTTTCCGAACGGACGGCATTTGCCCGTATGCGAGAACCACCGCTGCTTTATGAGGGCTTTGATTCCGTTGCTGCCGGCTGGCCGGGTGTGCGGCTGCTGCCGGACCCCGGTTTCGGCCTGGGACCTGACCATCCGGAACGCTTGAGGGACTTCCGTTTCCGCTTCTGCGCCTCTAGTTGCTTCCTCTTTTTTTTGATTGAGGGCTTTTCGTAAAAGCGCCGTTTCTTCAACTCTCCGAGCACGCCGTCGAGTTGCAGTTTCTTTTTGAGGGTCCGCAGCGCTTTTTCGATATCCCGGGAGATTACTTTTACCTCCAAGATCTACCCCCTCCTCCGCCGTAACCGCCGCCGCGTTTGCCCCTGCCGCCACCGCCACCGCCGCCGAACCCCGAACGACCGCGTCCGCCGTCGGTTTTCGGCCGTGCCTCGTTCACCGTGATCGTCCGATCCATGAGGGACGTACCGTTCAGCGTCGAGATCGCCTTTGCTGCGTCCTCGTCGGTCGCCATCTCCACGAAGCCGAACCCTTTCGACCTGCCGGTAGCCTGATCCACGATCAGCGTGACAGACACAACTTCGCCGATTTTCGAAAATGCATCCCGCAAATCCTCGTCGTGGGTGTTGTACGACAGATTTCCTACATAGAGTTTCTTTGCCATGGTTCCTCCCTTTGTGATAGTTCGCGTGCGCAGCGGGCTGCCGCAAGGCGCGTATGTTTTTCGTCCAGGCTGTTCGCGCCTGATACAGAACCAGACACGGACCGCGCCGGCCTCAAGCAGAGTGCATCGTTCGCTAACCTGGCATGCTATCGCTTATTTCGTGAGAAATGGTGAGAGCTGGAGAAGTCAGGGTGCCGACGATAAGGCGAAAAGGATTTCTTATGCGATAGAAATCCCGTACCTCGCAATGAGTGATGTGAAGATATTATAATGGTTTCGAGGCAAATTGCAAGGACAATAATCTATTGTCGGCGCTTCCATATTTATTCGAGTGTTTCATGGGTTGTTCTTTGAAACAGTATCTTGCGATCTCATTGTTCTTAGTGTGCTTGATTCATCGTAGCGGCACGACGCTGCCGCCATCATTTATTTACCTTCCGATTATTTGGGCAGACAGGTGGCTCAATTGCCTTCATTTCTGGTTTTTCAATCTAAAGATCACGTAATTTCTTTTTTATCGTAAACATATTTCGCAACATCTAATCTCTGTAGAAAGGTACAGGACGGGGACTCGCGATTGTCTATGGTATTGTCAAACAGCATGACGGATTTATTGATGTGTACAGCGAGGTGAGCACCGGGACAACGTTTAATATTTATCTTCCCCTGATCAAAGCTGATGTGCACGAAATAGCGCCCGTCGAGCAGGAAAAAGCGATTGGCGGTTCGGAGACAATCTTGATAGCGGCGGATGATGAGCTGCTCAGGGACCTCCTTGCCAGCGTACTGCGGGAATACAAGTACGACGTTATTGAAGCGAAAGACGGTGAGGAGGCTGTCAGAAAATATAAGGAGAATCGGGATCGTATCGCGCTGGTCATTCTTGATGTCGTTATGCCCAAAATGAATGGTCAGGCGGCGGGAAGTGAGATTATGAAAATACATCCCGAAGCAAAGATTCTTTTTCAGAGCGGTTATCCGATGGATATCATGAGCCAGCGGGGTCAGCTTGACGACATGAATCACTTGCTAAGGAAACCATGCTCACCTCATGAGATTCTCAAGAAAGTGCGGGAGCTGATTGATGCCTGAATGCAAGCTAGTCCCCGTCGCAGAAAAAGCAGGAATGAACCTCATCGCAGCAGCCGGACCGTCTGACCACGCCCGGCACGGGGGGGTATCCGCTTATAAAAAATGAAACGCTCCCTGATGAAAAAACGCGCGGGCCGCGCCCTTAATTTATTTTACCTCGTGATAGGTGCTCGATGCTGCGGGTTTTCTTTCATTGACAACAGAGCAGAGTACGATATTATCGACCGGCTGCCGATGCTGGCAAACCGATGGATTTCCCCTTGAGAAAGCCGCGTCACATGGACCTAACAAGGATCATCTGCTATAAAGCCTGAAGGATGCCGGAGAAGACTGCTGCATTGGAGGCGATGTGAGGGGCGCTCTCCTCGCAGTTCGATCCGATCCGCGGGAGACATCATGTGAAGCGTTTTATCCCCTTGACTATTTCAGTATGATGAGTTACCAATAAGAGAAGATTCTTGAGCCGATTTCTTTCATACGGAAGTCGGCATGATGTACCGGGAATATGTACCGACCGGGCGGGAGGGCCCGGCAAGTATTGATTTCACCGCCGGAGTGCGATCGCGTCTCCCGCACAGCGTCTCCGGCAGCGAAACGCAATCCGGTTTACGTTGTGGAGCGTATCGCGCAATGCATTTTAGTATCAGCTCTCTCCGCTTTCGTCTGCTCGTACTTGTCCTTGCCGCGCTTGTTCCCGCCTTGGGGCTGCTCGTGTACGTGGCTTCCACAGAACGAAGCAATCAGGAATCTGAACTGCGTTCAGATACCATGACAACAGCCGTATCCTTTGCCGGTTATCTGGAGCAGATGGCGGAAGGCTCGCGCCAGGCGCTTGTGGCCCTGTCGGAGCTTCCTGCAGTCAGATATCACCGGACTGCGGAGTGCAACGTCTATTTTTCCGCCCTCGGCAGGCAGCTGCCCATGTACAACAATCTCGGGGCTGTCGATCTCAACGGCAACATCTTCTGCAGCGCCGTCCCTCTCAGCGGACAGGTCAATGTTGCCGACCGTCTTTATTTCCGATCGGTGCTGGAAACAAGAGCCGCCGCGTACGGCGTGTACAATATCGGCCGGACCAACAACAGACCGGTGCTCGCCTCGGCGTTCCCAGTTTTTGAAGCGAAGGGGAGGATGGCCGCGGTTGTGTTTGCTGCACTTGGCCTGGACTGGATTAGGGAACGCCTGAACGGGATTCCGCTGCCTGAGAAGGCGACGCTGACCATTATTGATCGAGACGGGACGATTATTTACCGGAACCCGGACAACCAGGCGTGGATCGGCAAAAGTATCGCTGGTTCCGGCTTCAGCGGGCTCAGCCTCTCCGGTGAGAGCAGTGCGACCGAAGTCCCGGGCCTCGACGGCGTGAAACGTATTTACGCATCCGCGGCCGTGAAGGGTACGGGCAAGAGCATTTTCGTCCGTGTCGGGATGTCCGCCCAGAAGACGTTTGCGGACATCAACCACCAACTCGCAAGAAACTTGCTGGTGCTTCTCTTCATCGCAAGTCTCGCAGCCGCAATTGCCTGGTTCGGCGGCGAGTATTTCATCATGCAGAGGATGAATCTGCTTATGAAGGCCACGGAAGAACTTTCGAAGGGCAATCTCGGAACGCGGGTGGAGACTTCCAGCGTAAAAGACGAAATCAGCCGGCTGGGAAACAGTTTCAACTCGATGGCGGAGGCGCTCGAGCGCCGTATTGCAGAATGCCGGAACTCGGAGCAGGAGTACCGGTCCCTGTTCGAGGAGTCCAAAGACGCGATTTTCGTCAGCACGCCTCAGGGCAGGTACCTGGACATCAATCCTGCGGCAGTGGATATGTTCGGGTACTCATCGCGGGAGGAAATGCTCCGGCTCGATATCAGGACGGATATCTTCGTAAATCCCGAAGACCGGAAACGCTATGAAGCCGAGCTGCGAAAACGGGGCTATGTGAAGGATTACGAGCTGGAATTGAAACGCAAGGACGGCGCGCGCATCACGGTGCTGTCCACGAGCACGGCGCTTTGCAACGCCAACGGCGATATCATCGCATACCGGGGCATCAATCATGACATCACGCAGCGAAAAAAGCTCGAACAGCAGCTCCTGCAGGCGCAGAAAATGGAGGCCGTGGGCCAGCTTTCCGGCGGGGTGGCGCACGATTTCAACAACATTCTGACGGCGATCATGGGGTACGGGAACCTTATCAGCATGAAACTTGCGGCTTCCGACCCGCTGCACGAATATGCGGAACAGATACTTGCATCGTCCCAGAAGGCGGCCGAACTTACGCAGAGCCTGCTCGCATTCAGCAGAAAACGGGTGCTCAATCCCGAAGACGTGGACATCAACGCAATTGTCCTTGGGATGAAGGGCCTGCTGGAGCGGGTCATCGGCGAGGACATCAAGCTCACTGCCGTGCTGAGCGATCATCCTCTGATCATAAAAGTGGACAAGGGCCAGCTGGAACAGGCGCTTATGAACCTGGCCACGAACGCGCGTGATGCCATGCCGCGTGGCGGGAGGCTGGAGATATCGACGGAGGAAATGCATATGGACGGGGCATTCATTCAAAACCATCATTTCGGGAGCCCCGGGACGTACGCCATGATGTCCGTTGCCGATTCGGGGACGGGCATGGACAAGGCGACGCAGCAGCGGATCTTCGAACCCTTCTTCACCACCAAGGAGGTCGGCAAGGGAACAGGGCTGGGCCTGGCAATGGTCTACGGGACCGTGAAGCAGCATGACGGGTTCATCAACGTGTATAGCGAATCCGGGGTCGGCACGACCTTTTTTCTCTATCTCCCTCTGATGGAAACCGCGGAGGCGCAGTCTGCCGCGCAACCCGCGGCCGCCGTTTCTTCAGGGAGCGAGACGATACTGCTTGTGGAGGACAACGGAGCCGTCATGCAGGTTATGCAAACCATGCTGCACAAACTCGGCTATTCGGTCATTGAAGCTTCCCGCGGCGAAGGTGCGATCAAACTTTTTCGGGAACATGCGGACAGCGTGCAGCTCGTCATCACGGACATGATCATGCCGGGGATGAACGGGAAGGACATGGCCCGCGCACTAAAAAAAATCCGGCCCGGCGTCAAAGTGTTGTACATCAGCGGATATACAGCGGACATTCTGAAACAGAAGGGAATGGAAGATGAAAAGCTGCATTTCCTGTCAAAGCCGATCCAGCTTGATGTCCTCTCCCGGAAAATCCGCGAACTCCTGGACAACCGGAATGGTTGACCATATCCTCCTAAAAACCTTCCGTCCGCCGTCTGCCTGCCATTAATCTGTTGAATTCTTCGCTTTTTTCTGTTATTTTCCTACTTGTTTCATGAACGTTCACTGGTAAAGGAGTACTTCCCTTGAATGCATCGGATTTGCGCAAGCTCTTTCTCGACTATTTCGCCCAACGGGGGCACAAGATCGTGCCGAGCTCCTCGCTCGTGCCGAAGAACGACGCCACGCTGCTGTTCACGAACGCGGGAATGGTGCAGTTCAAGGGCGTGTTCCTCGGCGAGGACGTGCGCGAGTACAGGCGCGCGGTAACGTCCCAGAAATGCGTACGTGCGGGCGGCAAGCACAACGACCTCGAGAACGTGGGCCACACGGCCCGGCACCATACGTTCTTCGAGATGCTCGGCAATTTTTCCTTCGGCGACTACTTCAAGAAGGACGCCATCGCCTTTGCGTGGGAATTCCTGACCGAAGTAGTGAAGCTCCCCAAGGACAAGCTCTGGGTCACGATCTACCGGGACGACGACGAGGCGTTCCAGCTCTGGCAGGACATCGCCAGGGTGCCCGCGGACCGCATCGTGCGGCTCGGGGAAAAGGACAATTTCTGGTCCATGGGAGACACGGGGCCCTGCGGCCCCTGCTCCGAGATCATCATCGACCAGGGGGCGGAGATCTCCTGCGGCAAGCCCGATTGCAAGGTCGGATGCGACTGCGACCGGTATCTCGAGATATGGAACCTCGTGTTTATGCAATTCAACCGCGATGCGGCGGGCAAGCTCACCCCGCTTCCCAAGCCCTCCATCGACACGGGCATGGGCCTCGAGCGCCTGTCGTCCGTGGTGCAAAAGGTGCGCACGAACTTCGAAACCGACCTGTTCCAGCCCATCATTAAACAGATCGCGTCCCTGGCGGGCGTTCCCTATCACAAGGACGAGCAGGCCGACATCTCCTACCAGGTGATCGCGGACCATCTGCGGGCGATGACGTTTCTTATTTCCGACGGGGTGCTGCCGTCGAACGAGGGCAGGGGATACGTGCTTCGCAGGATCATCCGCCGGGCGAGCAGGTACGCCCGGCTCATCGGCATCGACAAACCCATCCTGTTCAAGCTTACGGGCGCGGTGGTCGACGCGATGCGCGAAGCCTATCCCGAGCTCGCGGACAGCAGGGAGCATGTGGCAAAAGTCGTGCTGATCGAGGAGGAGCGCTTTGCAACGACCCTCGAATCCGGCATGGCGCTCCTGAACGAGACGGCGGACAAGCTCAAGAAGACGGGTGCGAAGACCATTCCGGGAGACGTGCTGTTCAAGCTCTACGACACTTTCGGGTTCCCGCTGGACCTCGTGGCGGACATGGCCCGGGACCTGCATCTCGAGCTCGACGAAGCAGGCTATCACCGGGCCATGCAGGAACAGCGAGACAAGGCGCGCGCGTCCTGGGCGGGCTCGGGCGAAGAGAAGATCAAGGCCGTGTACAAAGAAGTGGCCGCTAAGGTCGGGAAGCCGGTCTTTACGGGGTACGAGACCATGGAAGGCACGGGAACGATCACGGCCATCATCAAGGGCGATGGAGCCGTCAGCGAGGCGCACGACGGGGACGAGGTGGAGATCATCCTCGACCGGACGCCGTTCTACGGCGCGTCGGGAGGCCAGGTCGGCGACCTGGGCGAACTGCTCGGCGAGGCGGCAAAGTTCGAGGTCGCCGATACGCTGAAGCCCGTTGAAGGACTGATCGTTCACAAGGGCACGGTGAAGCGCGGGAGCTTCAGGACGGGCGACGCCGTGCTCGCCAAGGTCGACGCCGAACTCCGGCTGGACACGGTGCGGCACCACACGGTTACGCACATCCTGCATGCCACGCTGAGGTCCGTCCTCGGCGAGCATGTGAAGCAGGCGGGCTCGCTCGTTGCACCCGACCGGCTGCGCTTCGACTTCACGCACTACACCGCGCTCTCGGAGCGGGAAAAGGAGCGCATCGAGGAGTTCGTGAACGAACGGATCATCGAAAACCATGCCGTGGACACCGCGGTGCTGCCCATCGACCAGGCCATCGCCACGGGCGCCATGGCCCTGTTCGACGAAAAATACGGTGACCTTGTCCGCGTCGTCACGGTCAAGGACGTGAGCAGGGAGCTCTGCGGCGGAACGCACGCGAACGCCAGCGGCGACATCGGCTCGTTTAAAATCGTCTCCGAAACAGGCATCGCAGCCGGCGTGCGCAGGATCGAGGCGCTTGCAGGCAGGCGTGCGTACCAGGCCGCGAAGGCGGACGAGAAGGATCTGCGCGAAATCGCCGGGCTGCTCAAAGCGTCGGATCCGGACATCGTCGGCCGCGTGGAAAAGACGCTCGCCCAGTTCCGGGAAACGGAGAAGGAGCTCGACCGGCTGAAGCACAAGCTCCAGTCCTCGCAGGCGGGCGACGTGATCTCGGCGGCTCGGGAAGTCCGCGGCATCAAGGTGCTCGCAACGCGCGCGGACAACGTGGACGCCAGGGACCTGCGCGATTTCGGGGACAAGCTGCGCGACAAGCTGGGCTCGGGCGTCCTCGCCGTGGGGTCGGTCAAGGACGACAAGGTGAGCCTCATCGTCATGGTCACGAAGGACCTGACCCCGCAGTACAATGCGGGAGCGATCATCAAGCAGATGGCCGCGATCCTGGGGGGCACGGGCGGGGGCAAGCCCGACCTCGCACAGGCCGGCGGAAAGGACCCGGCAAAGCTGGACGCGGCCCTGGATGCGTTGTATACTATAGTAGTGAAGCCGTAGCGTTCCTGCAGTGCATGCACAACAGCACAAGGAGGCTAACATGATCGTATCCGAGGTGATCAAGAAGGCGATGCTGGTTGGTCTGGGCGCCCAGGAAAAGGCCAAGGAGTTCATCGACGAGCTGGTAAAGGCGGGTGAGCTCTCGAAGAGCGAGGCTGCTTCGGTCGTAAAGGAGTGGGCAACGAGGGCCGAGGACAGCAGGAAGGAAATGGACCACAAGGTCAAGGATGCGATCGCCGCGGCGTTTGAGAAGATCAATATCGCGACGCGCGACGACATCGCGAACCTTGAGAAAAAAGTCCAGGGGCTTGCAGCGCGCATAGCCAAGCTCGAAGGGGGCGACGGCAAGGGCGAAAGTTAGGCCGCGGGGCAGGCGCGGCATCAGCGGAGGCGCGGGAGCGGATCTTCAGTCGCAATATGAATACGATCGGCAAGAAAGCGAAAAAAATACCCTGGTGGGTGTTTCTGACAGCAACGGCGCTGCTTCTGGTCGTCATTCATTTCTACATCGCCTTGTTCGTGCCGCCGACCAAGGAGAAGAACTGGAAGGAAGTCCAGGTCACCGAAGGAATGAGCTTCAAGGCCATCGCGGCGACGCTCCGCGATGAGGGGCTCATCCGCTACCGCGGATACTTCGAGATCATCGGCCGGCTCCAGGGCATCAGCAGGAAGGTGCGCGCGGGCTACTATGGCCTGAGCACGAACATGAGCATGTGGGATGTGCTCGACGCGCTGCGCAGGGGCCAGATCATCGAATACGAGGTCGTCATCCCCGAAGGCTACAATATCTACCAGATCGGGTGGACGCTTTCCGGCACGCCGCTCATCGGCGAACCGCATGAATTCATCGATCTGGTGAAAAACAAGAAATACGTCCACTCGCTGGGCATCAGCGCGGATACGCTGGAAGGATATCTCTTTCCGGACACCTATTTTTTCCCCAAAGGCATCAAACTGGAAGACATCCCCCGGAAGATGGTGGCTCGCTACCGGACCGTGTTTTCGAACAGCATGCAGCAGCGTGCTGTTGAACTGGGGATGACGGAGAGCCAGGTCATCACACTCGCATCGATCGTTGAAAAGGAGGCCAAGGTCCCTGCGGAACGGAAGCTCATCTCCGCCGTGTATCACAACCGGCTGAAGCAGGGAATGAAACTGCAGGCCGACCCCACCGCCGTCTACGGCACCAAAGCCTGGGTCACGAATGTCACGAAGGACGACCTGAAGCGCCGCTCGCCGTACAATACGTATCTGCACAAAGGGCTGCCGCCCGGGCCGATCGCGAATCCGGGAGAGGGCGCGATCCTCGCAGCGCTCTATCCCGACTCGGTGGATTATCTTTTCTTCGTTGCCCAGGGCGACGGAAGCCACTACTTTTCGAAGGATTTCAGCTCCCACGAAAAGGCGATCGGACGGTACCGTTCGAACAGAAGCAAGAACAGACAGCACGATAAGAAAGTGTCAAGCAGCAAGTAGCACGGGTCAAGCACAGCCTGCAATAGTGCAAGTCAAACCCCAGCGATGTTCCCGCTGTTTCCACCTCATGATGATTTTCCTTCATCAGGCAAGAATTAATAATGGCCTCATAATTATCCGGACACGCTTCAAACTGTCATCCCAGAATAGTTCTGCCGGGGATATGGTTTTTTAACACCGGAGTGGAGCCCTCTCCGGCAGGAACCCGGGGATTGCAAGTCGCGGGATTCCCGGTTCAGGCTTCGGGAATGGCTGCTTTAGAGGTTGCTTCTGGAATGACGTTTTGAGCCGTTCAGTCGATTTTGATTGCATATCCCTGGAAATCCGGGACCGATGCAATGATGTTCCGCAACAGGGATGCATCGAACTTGCCGTACGCCATCGAATCGTCGAAAAACTTGATGGTCTTTCTGGTCGCGTCGAGCGCAAGTTTCCCCCCGCCTGCAACGGACCATGCTGTGTCGAGGATGGAGTAGCTCTTGTGCTGCGCATCCCAGTTCCCTTCCAGACCTTTGTCCAGGCAGAACCGTTCAACGATGTTCGCGTGGTACTTCGTGAAGTCTTTGGGGGAGAGAATGAGAACGAGCGCCTTTTCGTGCCTCATCAGGACGAACTTGCCCATGATCAGGGAAGGGGTGCGCGCTTTGACTATGGTTTCGTAGTAGAAGGGGATGTAGTTGATGAGCGTATAGGTCATATAAATGTCCATCCTGTCATTTATTGCCATCCACTTCGCGCCGCAGATTTGCATGTTTCGATCGTGACTTCGGTGGAGTTGACGTGATCCGTTTCGTCTTCGCCACGGTTGACTGAGTCGAAGTCAGTGTAATTGAACGGCTGTTTCATGCAGCAGCATTCCGACATAAATATTGATTCTGTCCCACGTGGTCACCTTTCTTGCGTGCCCAAGAAAGGTGGCCCAAAGAAGGGCCCCCGGCGGAAATCCTTAACGGCAGGCTCGGTTGTCCTCGCTCCATTTCGGAAACAGCCTGCATTCGCGCTTCGCACTCATAAGCGCTGGCCGCAGGCTCGCCTAACCTGTGGCCTCGGACATCCGAAATGTTTAACCCTCGTCCTCGGTCGCCTGCCTGAATTTCCGCATGGGATTAGAACCAAATATAACCCATTCATCCCTAATGCGTCCCTATGAAATTTGTAGTGGCCAGGATCGGTAAAGGGCATTCTGTTTTGTTTATTACATAAAAAGATAAACATAGCACGCGAAGAACACAGCTGATGCGCCGACGGCTGCGGCCAGGGACCACAGGATGCTCCGTTTCTGCGCTGCGAGCGAGAAGGTGGCGATGATGACCGCGGCCTGTGCGCACAGCATACCGAAAAAGAACATCTGGCTGCGCTTGTGATGCCGCTCCGCATCCAGGTTGCTTTTGTGAACCTGCAGTTCATAGAGATTGGCGATCGCCTGATTCAGGCGCGCTTCAGCGTCGTAGCGCGTTGTCGTGTACCGCAATTTGGCAGCCGTAAAATCGCGGTTCAGTGCCTTGTCAGCTCCTGCCACGAACTTCTCCAACTGGTCGATATCCCGGTTGATGGGATCGAGCGCGGCATCCAGACCGCGCGAAGCATCCCGGGCCTTGTGCAGCGCCTCGGCAAGGGCCTGATCGCTTACGCGGTCGAGCTGGGCAGCGATCTGGGTGTCAGGCTTCTGGTCCGCGACGGCGTCCATTGCTGCCTTCATGTTCTGGTCAATGGGGAGCGATACGTCGACCTGCGGCACCTCGCCTTTCTGGAGCGCTGCAAGGGTCAGCCTGCCTGGGGGCG
>Ga0187786_10000176_pt1 | contig 20715 bp, 21 predicted proteins | sample 0815_BV2_10_20_M_FD_132449 | JGI IMG/M metagenome (GOLD analysis project Ga0187786, IMG submission 132449) | Tropical peat soil microbial communities from peatlands in Department of Meta, Colombia - 0815_BV2_10_20_MG | ecosystem: Environmental > Terrestrial > Soil > Wetlands > Peat | place...
AGCCGCAATGCACGCACTTGCGCAGGATGGCCTCGGCCTCTTTCCCGGAGGCAGTGTGGCGAATGGAATCGGCGAGATGGGTTTCCATTAGTCGATATGTCGTTGCAGCCAGTACTCTAGCAGCGCCAGGTGCCAGACCTTGGCGCCCTGCAACCGAGTGTAATGGTCCATGGGCACGGCGAGCAGCTTTTCGACCATCTCGCGGCGGAAAAGTCGGCGCTGGCGACACACCTCGCTGTCGAGCACGCCGCGCATGAAGTCGAGGAACACGCCCTGCGGATACTTGAAGGCCGGCACCGGGAAGTAGCCCTTGGGCCGGTCGATCACTCTGTCGGGAATGAGGCCACGTGCAATCGCCTTGAGCGGCCACTTGCCGCCCTCCTTGAGCTTGAGTTCCGGCGGCATGCTCATCGCCAGCTCGACCAGCTCGTGGTCGAGGAAGGGCACGCGCGCCTCCAGGCCCCAGGCCATGGTCATATTGTCCACGCGCTTGACCGGGTCGTCGACGATCAGCGTCGTCGCATCGAAGCGCAAGACCTGGTCGAGGAAACTGTCGGCATCCGGCTCGGCCAGCCGCGCGGCGACGAGCTCGCTGGTGACGTCGTCGACCGCATAGGCATCGCCCACCGTCGCCAGGTACTCGGCGTGGTCGCGGTCGAAGTAGTGGCGGGCGAACTTCTCCAGCGGCGTGCCGCGCTCGCCATCCATCTGCGGATACCAGAAGTAGCCACCGAACACCTCATCGGCGCCCTGCCCGCTCATCACCACCTTCACCGACTGCGAGACGCGCTGCGAGAGCAGGTAGAAGGCCGCGACGTCCTGGCTGACCATGGGCTCGGACATCTGGTCGACCACTTCGGGCAGCGCGGCCAGCACCTCGGCGTCGGGGATCATGTACTTGCGATGCTGCGTTCGGAAATGATTCGCGACCGCATCGGAATAGATGAACTCGTTGCCCGACTCGTCCCCCTTGTCGCCGAAGCCGATGGAGAAGGTCTGCACGTCGTGGTGGCCGAGCTGATCCAGAAGGCCGACCAGCAGGCTGGAATCGAGCCCGCCCGAGAGCAGCACGCCGACCGGCACGTCGGCCGCCGTCTGCTGCCGCTCAACAGCCGCGAGCAGCGCTTCGCGCACGCGGACGATCCAGGCCTGCTCGCCGAGTTGCAGCTTCGGCCGCTGTGCCTTGAGATGCCAGTAGGGGCGCGTTTCAGTCTTGCCATCGGCAGCGACGGTCATCACGCAGCCCGGCGCCAGCTTGCGCACGCCCTTGAGCAGCGTGTGTGGCGCCGGCACCACCGCATGCAGCGTCAGGTGGTGGTGCAGGGCGGCCGGATCGAGGCCGGTGTCGACGCCGCCCGCCGCCAGCAGCGCCGGCAGCGTGGACGCGAAGCGGAAGCGCTGGCCGTTCTGTGCGTAGTAGAGCGGCTTGATGCCGGCGCGGTCGCGGCCGATGAATATCGTGCGATCGAGTTCGCTCCAGACCGCGAAGGCAAACATGCCGTTGAAGCGCTCGACGCAGTCCTCGCCCCAGGCGTGATAGGCCTTGAGGATGACCTCGGTGTCGCCCTCGGAAAAGAAGCGGTAGCCGAGCGCCACCAGTTCGCGGCGCAGTTCGCGGTAGTTGTAGATGGTGCCGTTGAAGACCAGCGACAGGCCGAGCGCCTTGTCCACCATCGGCTGATCCGAGTGCGCGGAGAGGTCGATGATCGCCAGGCGCCGATGGCCAAAGGCGAGCGGACCGTCGGTATAGACGCCCTCATGGTCCGGCCCGCGCCGGGCCAGTCGCGCCATCATGCGCTGCAGGCCGCCGAGGTCCGGCTCGCCGCCGTCGAAACGCAATTCGCCGCAGATGCCGCACATGGCTATGCCCTGACGGAATTACTTGATCGCCAGCAACTCCACCTCGAACACCAGCGTTGCATTCGGCGGGATCACGCCGCCGGCGCCGCGCGCACCGTAGCCAAGGTTGGGCGGGATGGTCAGCTTGCGGGTGCCGCCGACCTTCATGCCTTGCACGCCTTCGTCCCAGCCGGCGATGACGTGCCGCGCGGCGAGCGGGAATTCGAAGGGGTCGTTGCGGTCCTTGCTCGAATCGAACTTGCTGCCGTCGGTCAGCCAGCCGGTGTAATGCACCGAGACCGTCTGGCCGGCGCGCGCTTCGTCGCCTGCGCCTACGGTCAGGTCTTCGATGATCAGGCCGCTGTCGGTGGTGATGGCGGGCATGGTGCTTCCTTTCGTGGGATCAGAAATCGGGATAGAGGCGGCCGGGGTTGAACACGCCGCGCGGATCGAAGGCGGCCTTGAGCTGCCGGTGGATTTGCATCAGCGCGGGCAACAACGGCTGGAAGACGCCCGCTGATTTGTCGCCGCTCCGGAACAGGGTGGCGTGGCCGCCTGCGCCCGCTGCCGCCGCACGCACGGCTTCGGCATCGCCGCGCAGCCACCGCTGGCTGCCGCTCCACTCGATCAACTGCGTGCCGGACAGCGGTGGCGTAACGGAGGGCAGCGACAGTCGCCACAGGCTTTCTTCGCCGGCAAAGAACTCATGACGCTGCTCGCGCAAGCCGCTCCAGAACGCGTCGGCATCTGCGACTGCCTCGCCGCCGAGCTTCTCGCGCGCCGAGGCCACGGCCGCCCGTGCGCCCGACAGGCGCAACGTCAATATGTCGTCGCACCAGCAGCTCGCGGAGATCGGCAGCGGCTGGCCAGCCCAGGCGTTCATGGCTTCGATGGCCTTCGCCTGCGGCATGTCGAGGCGCAGCGTCGTCTCGGCTACCGGTCGCGGCAGCACCTTGAGCGAGACTTCGAGGATCAGGCCCAGCGTACCCAGGCTGCCGGCGATCAGCCTCGAGACGTCGTAGCCGGCGACGTTCTTCATCACCTGGCCGCCGAAAGTCAGCCGTCGCGACTCGCCGTCCAGCAGTTGCACGCCCAGCACGAAGTCACGCACCGCGCCGACCGCCGCCCGGCGCGGACCGGACAGGCCTGCGGCGACGACACCGCCGATGGTTGCATTGGCGAACGACGGCGGCTCAAAAGCCAGAAATTGATTTTGCTCCGCCAGCACCGCCTCGATCTCGGCCAGCGGCGTGCCGCAGCGCGCGGTAACGACCAGCTCGGTTGGCTCGTAGGCGACGATGCCGCCATGACCGCGCGTGTCGAGAATCTCGCCGCGCGGAATTTCACCGTAGAAATCCTTGCTGCCGCCACCGCGGATGCGCAACGGCGAATCAGAACTGGCGGCGCGGATGCGCTCGATGAATTGTTCGGTCAGGTCATTCATCAGAAGCGCTCGATGTCCGGAAACTTGAGTTCGCCGTGATGCACGTGCATGCGGCCGAACTCGGCGCAGCGGTGCAGGCTTGGCACCGCCTTGCCGGGATTGAGCAGCCCGGCGGGGTCGAAGGCCGCCTTGACGCGGTGGAAGGCCGCCAACTCGTCGGCCACGAACTGCACGCACATGCCCTTGAGCTTCTCGTGACCAACGCCATGTTCGCCAGTGATGGTGCCGCCGAGCGCAACGGAAAGTTCGAGGATCTCGCCGCCGAACTCCTCCGTGCGTTCGGTCTCGCCGGGCACGTTGGCGTCATAGAGAATCAGCGGATGCAGGTTGCCGTCGCCGGCGTGGAAGACGTTGATGCAGCGCAGGCCGTATTTCTTTTCCATCCCGGCGATGGCGCGCAGGATTTCGCCCAGGCGCTTCCTCGGAATGGTGCCGTCCATGCAGTAGTAGTCCGGCGCCAGCGTGCCCGCGGCGGGGAAGGCGGCCTTGCGCCCGGCCCAGAACTTGTACCGCTCGGCTTCGTCCGTGGATACCCGAATCCCGGTGGCGCCGCTCTGCTCCAGCACGGCGCGCATGCGGCCGATCTCCTCCTCGACCTCCTCGGGAGTGCCGTCGGATTCGCAGAGCAGGATCGCCGCCGCGTCGAGGTCGTAGCCCGCCTTGACGAAGGGCTCGACGGCGGCCGTGGTGGCTCGATCCATCATTTCCAGCCCGGCAGGGATGATGCCGGCCGCGATCACCGCCGCCACCGCCTCGCCCGCGTTCGTGATATCGCCAAACGAGGCCATGATGACGCGCGCCGTCTCAGGCTTCGGCACCAGCTTCACCGTCACTTCGGTCACCACCGCCAGCAGGCCCTCGGAACCGATCATCAGCGCCAGCAGGTCGTAGCCGGGGGCATCGAGCGCGTGGTTGCCGAATTCGACCACCTCGCCAGCCATGGTGACGCCGCGCACGCGCAGGACGTTGTGCACCGTGAGGCCGTACTTGAGGCAATGCACGCCGCCCGCATTTTCGGCGACGTTGCCGCCGATGGTGCAGGCGAGCTGCGAACTCGGGTCAGGCGCGTAATAAAGACTGTAGGGCGCGGCGGCTTCGGAGATGGCGATATTGCGCACGCCCGGCTCGACCACGGCGACGCGCGCGACGGGATCGAGATGCAGGATGCGCTTCATCTTGGCGAGGCTCAGCAGCACGCCCTGCCCGTGCGGCAGCGCGCCGCCCGACAGGCCGGTGCCGGCACCGCGCGCGACGACGGGAACGCCGAAGCGATGGCAGGTCTTCAGCACCGCCACCACCTGCGCCTCGTTCTCGGCCAGCGCCACGGCCAGCGGCAGTTGCCGATAGGCGGCGAGGCCGTCGCATTCGTAGGGCTTCAGGTCCTCGGTGTCGGACAGCAGGCTCGCCGGCGGCAGATGACCCGCCAATTCGGCCAGCAGCCCGGCGCGATCGATGTCGCTGAAGTCCTGGTCGTGCTCGGCGATGTGGGCTCGGTTCATTTGACGAGGATGGCGCGAAAGTCGTTGACGTTGGTGCGCGTCGGCCCGGTGATGACCAGATTGCCCAGCGCCGCGAAAAAACCATAGGCGTCATTGTCCGCCAGAAACGTCCGCGCATCGAGTCCCGCCGCATGCGCGCACGCCAGCGTATCGGCCGTAACCATGGCACCGGCATTGTCTTCCGAGCCGTCGATGCCGTCGGTGTCGCAGGCGATGGCCTCGATGCCGGGATGGCCCCTGAGCGCCAGCGCCAGGGCGAGCAGGAACTCGGAGTTGCGGCCGCCGCGTCCCTTGCCCCTCACCGTCACGGTCGTCTCGCCGCCGGAAAGCAGCACGCAGGGCGGCTTGGCCGGCAGGCCGTGCGCCGCGCAGGAAAGCGCCATGCCGGCCATGACTTTGGCCACATCGCGCGCCTCGCCCTCGATGCGATCGCCCAGGATCAGCGGCGTCACGCCGGCCGCGCGTGCGACTTCCGCTGCTGCAAGGAGGCTGCCCATGCCGCTGGCAATGACATGCGTCTCGCAGCGCGCGAAAGCCGGTTCGTCCGACGCCGGCACGGTCGGCCCCGACGCGATCACCGCCGGATCGTCGCCGGGCACGTCGGAAATTGCCAGCGTTACCACGCGCGCCGGCATGGCGGCGGCGGCCAGCTTGCCACCCTTGATCGCCGACATTCGCTTCCTCGCCGCGTTGATGTCGTGGATCGATGCGCCGCTCATAAGCAACTCGTGAGTGGCCGCCTGCTTGTCGGCCAAAGTGAACCCCGGCGCCGGCAAAGTCAGCAGTGACGACCCGCCGCCGGAGACCAGCGCCAGCACCAGATCGTCCCCGGTCAGGCCGGAGACCAGCTTCAGCGCCCGCTTGGCAGCGGCCACGCTGGCCGCGTCGGGCACCGGATGCGCGGCCTCGATGACCTCAATGCGCTCGCTGGGCATTCCATACCCGTACCGCGTGACGACGAAGCCTTCGAGCAGCCCCGGCCAGTTCTGCTCGACAGCGCGAGCCATTGAAGCGGCGGCCTTGCCGGCGCCGACGACGATGGTACGTCCCTTTGGCGGTAGCGGCAGGAACGAGGGCAGGCAACGAACGGGATCGGCGGCGGCGATGGCCGCGTCGAACAGGGCGCGCAGGAGCATATATTCATTCTACGGCCCTTCCCGGCCGTTCCTCATACTTCCGCCCCCCGACCCGGCGGCTCTTGGTAGAATCCGCGGCCACACATTCCGCTGCCCGGCTCGCCGCAGCATTCGCATCATGACCCGAGCATCATCCTGCACGCATTTTCCCGCCGTCGATGCCGTCAAGGCAGTTGCCTCGAACCTGATCGTCTGGCATCACCTGGTGTTCTACGGAACGATGTCCGAAGCCGTCCGTCCCGTTGCGCCCGGTCTCATGGACTGGTTGAGCGATCAAGCCCGGATCTTCGTCCAGGCGTTCCTTGTCGTCGGGGGCTTCCTCGCCGCCCGATCCCTGACGCCCAAGTTCCTCGGCCGAACCGGCGCCTCGCTGTTGCCTGTCCTGTGGTCGCGCTATGCGCGCCTGATGCAAACCTACCTCGTCGCCCTGGCTGTCGCCATCGCCTGCGCCGCCATTGCCCGCCACCTGTCCGCCGACCCCTCCATTCCCGCAGCACCGAGCCTGATCCAGGTGCTCGCGCACCTATTCCTCCTGCAGGACATCATCGGCCAGGAGGCACTGTCCGCCGGCGTCTGGTATGTCGCCATCGATTTCCAGCTGTACGCGTTGCTGGCACTGATCCTCTGGGCGGCACGTTCCGATGCCGCGGCAATCGATCAAAACGCCGGCCGGCTCGCAACCGGTGCTTGCATCGTCTTGACCGTAGCGGCGCTGGCCTGGCTGAACCGCGATTCCAGCCTCGATTCCTGGGCGATCTATTTCTTCGGTGCCTACGGCCTGGGCGTCCTCGCCCAGCGGCTCACGGCCGACGGCCGCGGCGGCACTGCCACCATCGTCGTCACTGCCATGACCGCCGGGGCACTGCTGATCGAGTGGCGCAGCCGCGTTCTGGTGGCCGGCGTAACCGCCTTGCTGCTCGTCTGGTGCAGCGTCGGCAGGATTTCCCCACGCTGGGCCGGTTCGCGGCTCACCGCGTTCTTCGGGCGCATCTCCTATACCCTCTTCCTGATTCATTACCCCGTATGCCTGCTCGTCGGCAACCTGGTTCACGGCTTCTGGCCCGACAGCACCGCGATGAACGCAGTGGGCTTGGCATCCGCATGGCTGCTGAGCATTGCCGCCGCGGACGCACTGCACCGCCTGACGGAAGTGTCTGACGCTCCGATCAGGCTGGTGCCAGCGCGAAACGCAGGCGCCTAGAGCTTCACCAACCCGAGCGACGCCGGGTTTCCGGCAATCGCCGCGATTGCCGCCTCGCCGCCTGCGGCGGCGTCGCGGCTCATCACCAACAGGCGCCGGGCCGCCTCCAGCCAGTGATGACCACCGACCGCGGCCACTCGCGCCATCGGCTCGAAATCGCCGGACGCCGCAAACGTCTCGTAGGCCGCGACAAGCGGCGCAAACAGTTCGCGCCGCAGGCCGTCGAAATTGGCGAACCAGAAATGCAGCGAGGCCATATTCTCCTGCCCGATCAATGCCGGCAACGTAGACAGGCAATCGGCCAGGTTGTCGCGCACGGCACGGGCCAGCAGTTCGGGCCGGCGGCTGGTGAAGCCGGCCACCATCTCTTCCCACTCCGGCCCCAGCAGCCGGCCGGCGGCATGCTCGCCGCGTTCGTGCAGGATCAGCGTGTCGACTTCACGGTCGGTCATGCGCGCCAGCGCGCCGACGGCATCGTTCTCGTAACCGTAAGCCGCCAGCGCCCGCGCCGTGGCACCCGGTTTCTGCTTGATGCCCCAGGCTTCGGCCTTTTCCCACAGCACCTGGCGCAAGGACTCGCGGCGCACGATCACGGTGCCGCCTTGCAGCGCGGCCGGTATCGCCGTCAGGTCGCGAGCGTATTCGCAGTCGCTGACCAGCACCGTCAGACCGTCGTGGTGCTCCGTGCGCGCCAGGCGGCCAAGGAAGAAATGCGGCTTGTGGAAACGGCCAATGCCGGCGCCATAGACGAGGCCGGCCGGCAGCAGCATGGCGTTGATGGCGACCGCAGCGAAGGGATCATGCAGCGCGCCGGCCACGGGCAGCGGCTGGAACTCCTCATCCGCTACCGCCTCCCACAGCGCTTCGCGCTCGCTGATCCAGCGACCGAGATCCTCGCGCGGCGGCGCGGCACCGGGCGGCAGGTCGTGTTCCCAGCGATAGAACTCGCGCATTTCCAGCAGGTAGGTGCACAGCGTCATCTCGCGCGCGTGGCGCGCGTCGGCGATGTGGCAGTTGCGCTGCACCGCTTCCAGCAGGGGCGCCATGCCGGAGATCATGTCTTGTGCCGCTTGCGCAATTGAAAGGCGGCGACGCCCTTGACGATCTCCGAGAAGGGCAGCGCCGCCAGTTCGCCGAATTTTTCCCGCGCCAGCAGCACCAATCGCCGCACGTCGGCTGCCGGCGCCTCGGCATCCAGCACCTGTTGGAGCCCTTGCAGGCCGCCGCACTGGATCTTCATCACCATGGCATGGGGCAGGATGCGCTGCGTGTTGGTGAGGCGTAGCGCGAAGGCTGACTTTTCCCGCAACAGGCCTGAGAGCTGGCCGCAGTCGGCGCGGGCCAGCGGTGAGCTGCAGGCGATCGTCTCGCGTTCGGCCAGGGCATGGCTGGCGGCCAATTGGCAGACGGCGCAACGGGAAAGCAGCGCTTTCTCGAAGACGCAGGGCAGGCGGTTGATCTCGCCTCTTGCCGACTTGTAGGCCGTTTCGTCCATCGGCGCCCGGCTGAGGCTACCAGTCGTCCCCGGTGAGCGGCTCGCCTTCGCGCACCTGGTTCAGCAGGTCTTCGGCCATCAGTTCGTTTTCGGCGAAGATCACCTTGATCAGGGCACCGGCGGGAAGATCGGGTTCCTTGCGCAGGCGCTTGGCTTCGGCGGAGGCGTCCTTGAAGACATCGAGCTGGGTGATTTTCGTCAGTTGCTTGACGGGGCCGGTCTGGGTCACCCGGTAGAGGTAGTACGGCATGCTGTCTCCGATCAATCTACGTAACGCTTGCTGGCCTTGCGGCGGCCCGGCTTGCTCTTCTGGATGATGACACCCTTGACGGGTGAGAGGTCGGCAATAGTTGCGGCCGGATAGTCGGGGTTCAAGGGCCGCAGCTCCCAGCACATGCCGACACGCGCCAGTTGCCGAAAGATCCATTCGCCGTCGAGCTGCGCCAGGACGTAGGAACCGTCCACGGCGAGGCCCTCGGGCTCGATGATGATGATCTCGCCTTCGAGGAATTCCGGCGCCATGCTGTCGCCGAGCACCATCAGCGCGAAGGCTTCGGCCTCGCTGCAGGCGCTGCTTTCGGCCTCGTCGGCGACGGCAATGGGGATAAACCGCTTCTCTTTCATGTCTTCCCGTTCAATCTTCATCAAGCCAGCGAACCAGATAGTACAGCCGCACGCCTTCGGACGAACGCGATGGCCCCACTACCAGTGCGGGATGCCAGCCAGGACGTACCGCCGCCCGCGCCGTCTCTTCATCCGCCACCACCTCGACGCAGGATTCGGGAAAGCGCTTGCGTTTGCCCGGCGTGGTGGCGATCAGCGCGTAGCACTCCGCGACCAGCGGTGCTTCGAGATCGATATAGACGCCACCCTTCATGAACTACCCTCCTTGCAGTGTGCGCAGATGACCCAGCAGCGGTGCCACCAGCGGATCGATCTTCCGGCGCAGCAGCGGGCCGACCGCCGTGGTGCGGGCGAGGATTTCCTCGCCATCGCGGTTGCTCACCTCCGCCAGCACTGCCATCGCCTGCATCTCCGCGTCCAGTCCCGCCAGCGCCTCCCGGCCGGGCGCACCGCGCACGCCGGCGAAATAGCCGCCGATCAGGTCGAGCAGCAGATACACCGCCTCGTGCGCCGGCGCCTTGTCCAGCGCCAGATCGGCCGCCTTCAGCCATGCCTGGCCGACTGGAGAATAGCAGCGCGCCAGCAGCGCCACCCATGGGTTGTCCGCCTGCCCGGCCACGCCCGGAGGCGACGAGCGCACCGGGTTCTCCGTGGGCAGCGCATCCGGCAGCGACTCGATGAAACCGATCAGGTAATGGGGCCGGCGCCGCGCCTTCCGCCAGAGCGACAGCCGTGCCGCCTCGTCGAGCGTGGCTGCCGCCAGCACCGCGCGCACCGTATTCATCGCCGCCATCGGGTCGGCCTCGAAGGGCAGATTCTCGATCAGGTAATCGGCCAGCACGCGGCCCATGACGCCCCGCCGCACTTCAGGGTGATGCAGCATCACCCGCGCCACCTCGACAGTTGGCAGGGCCCACCAGGCACGGCGCGCCAGTTCGTCGGTCAAACCTGGCGCATACGCCACCGCCGCCACTGCTTCCGGCTCGCCCAGTTTGAGCAGTGCCGCCAGATTCTTCGGGCTGGACTGGCCCATGCGCGTCCAGCGGCGCAGGTGCACCGGATAGCCACGCGGCGAGTCGAGCGCGTAGCCGCCCAGCGTCTCCCTGACGCGCGCCAGATACATTTCCGGCCGGCAGTTGGGATTCAGCGGCACCCTCGCCTCGCCTTTCGGCGTCAGTGCCAGGAGCATCATGGCGCCTTCATCGATGCGTACGGCATGGACTTCACCGGCCATCAGCACGGCCAGGCGCAGTCCATCCTCTGCGGAAAGTTCAGTGCTCATTGGGCGAACATACCACCGCAACGAAACCGCGTCGCATCCGGGAATCTTATGTCACCATTGGTGCCCCATGAGGCTTGGCGCAGCACCGTCGTCGGATGGCGACAGTAGCAAAAACTGATTGATTGCGGTCTAATTGACACATCAGAAGGGTTTCGCTAGTATTACTTTGGCTATAGATTTACAGATCATCCGGGGGCTGCCCCGGCTTGGCGTGCCGGGAACTGTGCCCAGCGATGCGACCAGGCCGCCGCAGCCCCCAACCTTTTCCCCCATTCGCCTCAATTCAGCTGCACCCGCCGCCCCCACGGCACGGGCTTGCTGCCCTTGACCAGCCAAAGCACCGGATAATCCGGCTCCACGACGGGAAACTCTCCGTCGGCATCGGTGAAGTAGATCAGCGCGTCCGGCCGCAGATCTTCGTTCCGTACCCAGTCGAACACCGGCGTGAAGTCGGTGCCGCCTCCGCCCTGGAACTTGCGCGGCAGCTGCAGCTGCTGCCAGGCTTCGAAGCGCCAGGGGGCATCGGGCGCCAGTGCCGTGTCGCAGGCCAGCAGCGAAATCCGTACCGGCAGTGTGCCCTTGATGGCATTGAGTTCCGCAACGAACTGCGCCAGTGCGTCGTCGCTCACCGAGCCGGAAATGTCGAGCGCCACCACCAGTTCGCCGGAGCGGCTTCTCAGGCTGGGCAGGATCATCTCGCCTTCGCGACGCGACGGCCGTTGATAGCTGTAGTCGTCGCGCGCGACTTGCGACAGGTACTGGGCCAGCAGGACCCGCCACGAGACCTTGGGCGCCAGCGCCGTTGCCGCCAGCCGCGCCAAGGCACCGGCGAGCTTGCCCGCCTCGCGCGCGCGCTGCGCGGCTGCCGCAAGATGCCGCTGCCATTGCTGCTCCAACCGTTCCTTGTCGCGGGCCGACAGCGGCGGCGGTCTCCCGCCTGCGCTGCTGCCGGCGCCGCCCACCCCGCTCGTGCCGCTGCCACCCTCGCCATCCCAGACGTGCTCGTCCTGCGGCTCGTCGTCCGGCTTGTCGGCGAGACAGGGATAGATTTCCTCTGCCGCCATGCCCGGGTAGAGATCGAGGACCAGCGCTTCGTCGGGCGGTGTCAGGCCCTCGGCCACCAGCAGCGGATTGATGGCGAGGTCGCAGGCCAAATCCCAGCGTCGCTTGACGCGATGGCCGCGGCGAGCAAAATGGCCGAGCGCGCAATGCAACGCCTCGTGCGCGAGCACGAATTGCACCTGGGAGGTGGACAGGTCGGCGATCCATGCCGGGTTGTAGTAGAGCTGCCGCGCATCGGACGCCGTGGTCCGGCACCAGGCGCCGGCGGCCACCAGCGGCAGGCGCATCGCCAGCGCGCCGAGGAATGGCTTGTCAAGGATCAGGCGGGTACGCGCGGCGGCAAGCTTGTCCGCCGCCGATGCCTCACTCATAGAGCATGAGATCGGCGACAGTGCCGGCCCAGGCGGCAAATTGCGGCACGGCGAACAGCGGCTGGCCGATGCCGCGATGCATGTCGGAAACTAGCATCACACCCATTTCCTTCAGTGGCAGCCGCCCGGCGTAATCGAGAATGCGGCCCCAGACCAGCGTGGCGTCACGACTGACTTTCGCCCGCAGCGCGCGGCCTGCCAGCGCCGCGGCGACGGCATATTGCAGATCGATCTCGGTCGGCACTTCGGCCTCCCGACCTTCGACGATGGCGTCGATGTCGGGCAGCCGGTCGAGGCTCTCGATGTAGGCGGCGCACTCGACGCCCGCCGCCTGGCCGACACAGGCGGCCAGCGCGCCGGCCAGCAGGTCCGGACGGTCGGAAAACTTCTGCAGCGCGCGGTGGGCGAACTCCCAGGAGCGCGGGCTGGGGAAGGCCATTTCCGGGCGAGCGGGATCGAAGTCGAACAGCAGCTCCGGCTTGAAGCGCAGGAAGCCGACCAGCCGTTCGTCGATGCCGTTGGCGTAGGCCCAGGCTGCCCAGTCATCAAGATGCGTCGCGAACTCGAAGTGGGAAAAGCGGTTGGCCAGCGGCGCCGGCATGGCGTACGTCACGCCCCGATCGCCCTGGCGGTTGCCGGCGGCGAAGATGGCCCAGCCGTCCGGCACCCGGTATTCGCCGAGGCGCCGGTCGAGGATCAGCTGATAGGCAGCGGCCGATACCGAGGGCGGCGCCGAGGTGATTTCGTCGAGGAACAGGATGCCGCGCGCGCCGTGCCTGCGCTCGTCGGGCAGCATCGCCGGCACCGCCCATTCGACCGTCTCGCCGCTGCGGAAGGGAATGCCGCGCAGGTCGGACGGCTCCATCTGCGACAGCCGGATGTCGATCATCGGCGTACCATGCCGTGCGGCGATCTGCGCCACCAGTTGTGACTTGCCGACGCCGGGCGGACCCCAAAGCATCACCGGCGTGTGATGGCCTGCTTCCGCGGACAGGAATTCCCGGTCGAGGATGACGGCCAGTTGCGCGGGACGCATCAAAGCACCGTCGCGACGATGTTGTCCTGTTTCACACCGGCGGCTAACAGGGCCGCCATGGCCGTTTCGACAAAGGTGTCGGCGCCCGCCACATAGACATCCCAGCCGGCGAGGTCCGCCAGTTCGGCGCCCATCGCGGCAGCCGCGGCCTTGCCGGCCTCGGCGGCATCCGCCCCTTCGAAGGCACGATAGCTCATGTTGTCAAGGGCATCGACCCAGGCCCGGCACTGGTTGGCGAGATACTGGCCATTGTGGCGCGTCGCCGCCCAGTAGATGGCGATGGCAGGGAACGTATCCAGCGAGAGCGCGTGTTCGACGAGGCTGCGCACCGGCGCAAAACCGCTGTCGCAGCAGAGGAAGGCCAGCGGCCGGCCACCGTCCTGCCGGAGCACGAATTCGCCGAAGGGCCCCCAGACATCGACCGGGTCGCCGGCGTGCAGGGCCCCAGCAAACAGGCGCGCGGCAAAGCCGTCGCCCGCCTCGGCCTGGGCACGCGTGATGTGGAACAGCAGGTTGCGATCATCGCAGGGGCAGGATGCCACCGGGTAGTCGCCGCGGAAATCGGCGCCGCCGCCGGCATAGCCCAGCGTGACGCCCTGGCCGGCAAGAAAGCGCAGCCGGTTGGTGCGCGGTGTCTGCAAGTGCAGCAGGTAGGTGCGATCGTCGAGGGGCGAAACGCTCTTCACCTTGGCGACGATCTGCTGTTCCGGAATGTCGCCTGGCGAGAGCGCCTCGACCATTTCGATGACCAGATCGGACACCGCCGTGTGCGAGCAGAGCAGCTTGTAGTTCTGCGCGCGCTCCACCGCCGACAGCGGGTAATCAGTGGTGCGCGTCTGGCGCAATTCGCCGGCAACGACACGCGCCTTGCAAAGGCCGCAATTGCCGTTGCCGCAACCATAGGATGGCGCCAGGCCGGCGCGCAGCGCCGCTTCCAGCACCGTCTCCGAGCCCTCGACGAAGAACTCGTGGCCGGAAGGCCTGACCATCACATGGGCCGTCATCACGCGCAGCATTTCGTCCATGACCGCCACCGTATCGGTTGGTTCCTGACTGCCGAGCACCGACGCCAGGCCATCATCGAGCATCCGGCCGAGTTCGCGCACCTGTTCGGCCGGTGATCCATGCGTCATCGTCTCGATCTTCTCGCGCAGCGCTTCGACCAGTTCGTGATAGCGGGACAGATGCCGGCGCACGTCGTCCAACTCCTGGCTCTGGGCGAACAGCCGCTGGGCCAGGACTTCCTGCGTCGGCAGCATCCGCTCGCGCACGCGCTTGCCGAAGGCCTGCTCCTTGATCTGAGTGACGCGCTCGAAGGCGCCGGTTTCCTCGAGATGGAGATCCGGATAGACGCGCAACAACTCGCCGCTGGCCACCATGCCATCGTAGGCCGCCAATTCGCCGTCGCGTATTTTTCTCTGCAGGTCGCCGCGGGAAACACCTATCAATTGAGCGGCCCGGGACAGGTTCAGGAGTTGGGTCATGGTGCCTCCTTGTTGTGTTTTCTTGTTTCGTCAGCATAACGGCAAATGCGCCGAAACTGGGGTTTGACGAAATTTTTACGGATGCGGTGATATTAACAGTTCAACGCGCATGGATTTGCCACTTCACCATGAGGCGTGCGGTCTTTTCCGACGGGGAGCGGTTCATGGATCTGCACAATGGGCATTGGGGCAAAACGGTTTTCTGGGGCATCGCCACGGCGGTGCTGTACGCGCTGATGTTCTCGAATTCCGACCTGCTTCTGCATCTGGCGCACACGACGCCGGAAGCCTGCGTTGTCGGCCATGGCGCAGACGCCGTCTACTTTCACAAGGTCGGGGTCGCCGCCTGCGTCGCCCAGGGGGGCCACATCGAGCCGGGCACCTGGTGGCACGTCCTGATTCCGATCCTGCTCGCCTTCGCCATTTCTTTCGTCCACGGCGCTTTCACGGGATTGTTCTGGGATCTGATGGGACTGAAGCCGGCCAGGAAATAGCCATGGAAGCGGTCCAGTTCATCGAGCTCAATGCCGCGACAGTATTCCTGCTGGTGCTGATCGGTTTCATCGCCGGCATGGTGTCGGGCTTCATCGGTTCCGGCGGCGCCTTCGTGCTGACGCCGGCCATGATGTCGCTCGGCGCCCCGGCCATCGTCGCGGTGGCATCGAACATCTGCCACAAGTTTCCCAAGGCACTGGTCGGAGCGGTCAAGCGCAACAAGTACGGCCAGGTCGATGTCAAGCTGGGTGTCGTGCTCGGCGTGGTGGCCGAAGCCGGCATGTTCTACGGCAAGCATGTCATGACCACCATCAAGCATGAGTTCGGCCATGTCGGCACCGACCTCTATGTCTCGGCGATCTTCATCGTCGTGCTGGCCGTTGTCGGCAGCTTCGTCCTGCGTGACTATCGCCGGCTCAAGGGCGCCGGCCACGACACGCCCGCCGAGGTGCCACGGTTCGCGCGCTGGGTACAGTCGGTCGAGATCCCCGGCACCATGATGCATTTCAAGCTCATCGGCGCCCGCGTGTCGCTGCTGTTCATCCTGCCCATCGGCTTCGCCACCGGCATGCTGGCCGCCACCATCGCCGTCGGCGGCTTCATCGGCGTGCCGGCCATGATCTACATCCTCGGCGTGCCGGCGATCATGGCCACGGCGACCGAGCTGGTCATCGCCTTCGTCATGGGTCTCGGCGGCACCATCTTCTACGGCTTCGAAGGGGCGGTCGATATCCGGCTGTCGATGCTGATCCTGCTTGGCTCGCTGTTCGGCATCCAGCTCGGCGCCATCGGTACCACCTACGTCAAGGACTACCAGATCAAGCTGGTGATGGCGGTGATCATGCTCACCGTGCTGTTCTCGCGCTTCTTCTACATTCCCGGCTACCTCTCGCAACTGGGCATGATCGCGTCCATCGAGGATGGGCATGTGACAACGCTGAAGACGCTCGGCGACAGCGTGCTCGCAGTAGCGCTGATTCTTGGCGCCGTGACGGTGCTGACCTCGCTCACCAAAGGTATTGCCGAACATCGCAAGGCGGAAGGCAAGCGCGAACTGGCCGAGCGCATCGCCGCGCTGGCACCCCCTGCCGCCCCGGCGACCACAGCAACCCTCGGCCGCATCCTGGTCGCCACGGATGGCTCGGAGTACAGCGCCGGCGCCGTGCGCACCGCCGCCGATCTGGCGCAGGCCGCCGGCGCGCGGCTGTTTGTTGCCGGCATTGCCGTCTACAACCCCGAGTATGCCTCGACGGTGCCCGGCCTAGAAGAGGCGGCGCTGGCCAAGGCGCGCGCCGACGTCGGCACCGCAGCGGCTATCGCCGGCGACGTCCCGCACGAGGTATTGATCGCCGAGGCCGAGGAACCGTCGCATGGCATCGTCGACGCGGCCGGCGAAAACCACGCCGACCTGATCGTCATGGGTCGTCGCGGCCGGCGCGGCATGGCGCGCGACCTGATCGGCGACGCCACCGCGCGGGTGATCGGCCACGCGCACTGCAACGTACTGGTGGCGCCGCGCGGTGCGAAGCTGAACGGCGGCGGCATCCTCGCGGCCACCGACGGCTCGACCCATGGCGACGCCGCCATCGCGGCCGCCAGCCGGCTGGCGAAAACGCTGGGGCGCCCGGCCACGGTCGTCTCGGTCGTCCTGCCCAGTCACAACGAGCAGCGCCGGCTGGAGGCCGTCGTCGCCGTCGAACGCGCCAAGGCCACGCTTGGCCGCGACGGAATCGAGACCACCGGCATCGTCGCCGAAGGCAGACCCGAGCAGGTGATCGTCGACCAGGCCACCCGGCTCGGCGCCGGCCTGATCGTGCTCGGCACCCACGGCCGCACCGGTCTCGAACGGCTGCTCATGGGCAGCGTCACGGAACGGGTCATCGGCTTCGCCCACTGTCCGGTACTGGCGGTAAAGGCGTCTTGAGGAGTCGATTGTCGTGCCGGGGCCACCGCTTGTGGTCCATAATCGGCACGATGAATGCGCCGCTGAAAATTCTCGTCATCGAGGACAATCCCGACCTGGCCGCCAATCTGGTGGATTTCCTGGCGGCACGCGGGCACATCGTCGATGCCGCCGGCGACGGCATCACCGGCTTGCGCCTCGCCACCACGCAGCACTTCGACGTCATCCTGCTTGACCTGATCCTGCCCGGCATGGACGGCATCACGCTCTGTCGGCGGCTGCGCGCGGCTGCGGACAACACCACGCCGGTACTCATGCTAACGGCGCGCGACACGCTGGAAGACAAGATCGCCGGCCTGGAAGCGGGTGCCGATGATTACCTGATCAAGCCCTTCGCGCTGCGCGAGGTGGCCGCGCGCGTCCAGGCCCTGGCCCGCCGGGCCGCCGCCACCCTGGCGCAAGGCCCGCTGCGGGTGGCCGACCTGAGCTTCGACACCAGCACCTATGTCGTCAGTCGCGCCGGCATGCCCGTCAAGCTGGCACCTATTCCACTGCGCCTGCTGGAAGCGCTGATGCGGGCCTCGCCGCGAGTCTTGCCGCGGGAGGAACTGGAACGCAGCGCCTGGGGCGATGCACCACCGGATTGTGATGCCCTGCGCGCCCACCTGCACATCCTGCGGGCCGCCATCGACAAGCCGTTCGATCGGCAATTGTTGCACACCCGGCGCGGCATCGGCTGGCAGATCGCCGCGACCGACGAAGCTGCCGATGTCGACTCGCCGTAGCCTCCGTTCCCGCGTCGCCATCGCCTTCGCGGGATTTGGTGCCTTGCTGGGGTTGCTGCTGTGTATCGGTCTCTGGTTCGCCGCTCACGACGTCGCCCAGCGGCTGATGGACCAGACGCTGAGGGCGGAGCTGGAGGACTACATGGCCCGCCGGGCGCGCAACCCGCACTCGCTGCCGCCCGACACGGCCAGCCTGCGCGGCTACGTGGCCGAAGGCGCCCCCGACGAGCGCATCCCGCCGGAAGTGCGGAACCTGCCACCGGGCCAGCACGAAGTCAGCCTTGGCGGAGCGCCGTTCCGGGTCGCCGTCGCCGACCGTGACGGCGACCGCTACTACATCCTGTTCAGCGAGGAACGTCAGCGCCGGCGGGAGCAGCGCTTCCTCGGCTACCTGGTCGCCGGTGCCGTCGTCATGACGCTGCTGGCGGCCATCGGCGGGCTGTGGCTGGCGGGCCGCGTGATCGCGCCGGTGACCGACCTGGCCAGGGCGGTGACCGACGCGGCGCCGGAGAATCCGCTCCACCTGACCAAGCAGGGCGAACCCGACGACGAGATCGCCGACCTCGCCGGCGCCTTCGATCACTACCTGGCGCAGCTGGCGGCCTTCGTCGAACGCGAGCGGGCCTTCGCCGCCGATGCCAGTCACGAGCTGCGCACGCCGCTGGCGGTCATCCGCGGCGCCGCCGAAGTGCTGGCCGATGACCCGGACCTTTCCGCCGCGCAAGCCGCCCGCGTGGCGCGCATCGAGCGCGCCGCGGCGGACATGACGGACCTGATCAGCGCCCTGCTGCTGCTGGCGCGCGAGGAAACGGCACCGGTCGAGGCAGCCTGCGACGCGGTGCAGGTCGCCCGCGATTGCATCGCCCGCTACCAGCCCCTGGCGCTAGCCCGCGGCACGACCTTGAATCTCGAAGCGCCGGACCCCGTCAGGCTGCACGTGCCGCCGGCGATGGTCGCCATCGTCGTCGCCAACCTGGTGCACAATGCCCTGGTCCATACCGAGCACGGCGTCATTGCCGTCCGCCTCGATGCCGATCGCCTGACCGTCAGCGACACCGGCGTCGGCATCGGCGAGGAGGAGATCCATCAGGTATTCCAGCGCTACCACCGGGGGCCGGAAAGCAGCGGCGCCGGCATCGGCCTGTCGCTGGTGAAGCGCATCTGCGACCGTCATGGCTGGCGCATCGCGCTCGACAGTCCCGCCACCGGCGGCACCACCGCAACGCTGCGCTTTACTTCGTCTGCTCGCTAGGCGTGCCGGCTGCCTCCCCTGGCTTTGCCTCGGGCGCATCGGGCGTGACATTTTGGCTGCCGTCATCGGCGGATGTGCCCTTGAGCTTCTTCTGGCGCTTCTCTTCCTGCTTGGCTTTCTTCGCCAGATCCCGCTGGCGTTTTTCGAACTGGTAGTTTGGTTTGGCCATGGCGTTTCCTGAGATTAATCGGGGCGATGGGTTGCCTGTTGGGGGTCGATGTAGCACCACTGGCCTTCCGCTAGGCCGAGCGCATCGAGCGTGAGGCCGCCGATGGCGACGCGGCACAGGGCCGTGCAATGGTTGCCGGCGGCGGCGAGCATGCGCTTGACCTGGTGGTACTTGCCCTGCTCGACGACGATTTCCAGGCTGTGCGTATCCAACTGCTTCGCCTGCGCTTTCAGCGGCGCAGGCTCGTCGTGCAGTTTGACGCCCCGCTTCAACTGCGCCAGCAGCTCGGCCGTGACGGGCTCGGCGGTGGTGGCGACATACACCTTGGGCACGTGGCGTTTCGGTGACGACAGCGCATGGATGAAGGCGCCGTCGTCCGAAAGCAGCAGCATGCCGGTGGTGTCGTGGTCGAGGCGGCCAACGGCCTGCACGTCGCGGGCGATGAACTGGTCGGGCAGCAGGGTCATGATGCTTGGGTGGTGGCTGGGCTTGCGCGAGCACTCGTAGCCGGGCGGCTTGTTGAGGGCGATGTAGAGCTTTTCGCGGTACAGCCAATCTTCGCCGTGCACGCTGAACTCCAGCCCTTCGGGCGCGTAGACGGCATCGTGGTAGGTCACCGGTTCGCCGCCGACGCAGACGAAGCCGGCCTGGATCATCTCGCGGCATTCCCGGCGCGTGCCGAAACCCTGGGACTGGAGGATCTTGTCGAGCGACATTGTTTTCATCAACCGCACTGTACCGGAGTTGGCGCGGGTAAACTGCGCGCCTCACCGTTCCATCTCGTTCCACCCCCACCAGGTATTCCGCCGTGCTCGTCGCCAACAACATCACCATGCAATTCGGGGCCAAGCCCCTGTTCGAAAACGTTTCCGTCAAGTTCGGCGATGGCAATCGCTATGGCCTGATCGGCGCCAACGGCGCCGGCAAGTCGACCTTCATGAAGATACTGGCCGGCCTGCTGGAACCTTCCGCCGGCAACGTCAGCCTCGACGCCCACGAGCGCATGGCCTTCCTGCGCCAGGACCAGTTCGCCTTTGAAGACACGCGCGTGCTCGACGTGGTGCTGATGGGCCACGAGCAGATGTGGGCCTGCATGCAGGAGCGCGACGCCATCTACGCCAACCCGGAGGCGACCGAGGACGACTACATGAAGGCTGCCGACCTCGAGCACCACTTTGGCGAATACGGCGGCTACACGGCCGAGGCGCGCGCCGGCGAGCTGCTGCTCGGTGTCGGCATCCCCACCGAACAGCACGACGGGCCGATGCGCGCGGTGGCGCCGGGCTGGAAGCTGCGCGTGCTGCTTTGCCAGGCGCTATTCGCCAATCCGGAGATCCTGCTGCTCGACGAGCCGACCAACAACCTCGACATCGACACCATCCGCTGGCTGGAGAACGTGATCAACGCGCGCGAGAGCACCATGATCATCATCTCCCACGACCGCCACTTCCTGAACCAGGTGTGCACGCACATGGCCGACCTGGACTACGGCCGGATCACCGTCTATCCGGGCAACTACGACGACTTCATGGAGGCCTCGTCGCAAGCGCGGGAACGGCAGTCCGCCGCCAACGCCAAGGCCAAGGAGAAGGTGGCCGACTTGCAGAACTTCGTGCGCCGCTTCTCGGCCAACGCCTC
>Ga0187786_10000177_pt1 | contig 20671 bp, 20 predicted proteins | sample 0815_BV2_10_20_M_FD_132449 | JGI IMG/M metagenome (GOLD analysis project Ga0187786, IMG submission 132449) | Tropical peat soil microbial communities from peatlands in Department of Meta, Colombia - 0815_BV2_10_20_MG | ecosystem: Environmental > Terrestrial > Soil > Wetlands > Peat | place...
CTCGGCGGCGGCTTCTCCGGCAATACTGCGGGCGGTCTCTTTGCCATCGCGCTTTCCGCCGTTTCCATGCTTTCCATGACGGGTATCGTTGTTGCCATCGACTCCTACGGCCCCATCACGGACAACGCAGGCGGCATTGCTGAAATGGCTGAACTTCCGGCGTCGGTCCGCGACATCACCGACCCGCTTGATGCGGTCGGCAACACGACCAAGGCCGTGACCAAGGGGTATGCCATCGGCTCCGCGGGCCTCGCAGCCCTCGTGCTCTTTGCCGAGTATTCCCGCGAACTGGCGCATAAGCCCGGCGGCGCGGTGTCATTCGATTTGTCGGACCCGCTCATCATCGCCGGTCTCTTCATCGGCGGTCTGATCCCCTACTACTACGGCGGCCGCCTTATGCTGGCCGTGGGCAGAGCAGCGGGTGGAGTGGTGGACGAAGTTCGCCGGCAGTTCAAGGAAAAACCGACGATCATGACCGAGTATCCCAAAGTGAAGCCTGATTACGGCAAGTGCGTGGACATCGTGACCCAGTCCGCGATCAAGGAAATGATGCTGCCGGCGCTGCTTCCGGTCGTCGCCCCGGTTCTCGTGGGCTTCCTTCTCGGCCCCAAGGCCCTGGGCGGCGTGCTGATCGGCTCGATCCTGACCGGTCTGTTCCAGGCCATTGCCATGACCTCGGGCGGCGGCGCATGGGACAATGCCAAGAAGTCCTTCGAAGACGGCGTGACCGACGACAAGGGCGTGGTGCACAAGAAGAAGTCCGATGCCCACAAGGCTTCGGTAACGGGCGACACGGTCGGCGATCCCTACAAGGACACCGCAGGACCGGCCATCAACCCGATGATCAAGGTCATCAACATCGTTGCGCTTCTCATCGTACCTTTGATCTAATGGTTGTTCCTGTCGTTATACAAGGCTGCCCTCAGGGGCAGCCTTTTTTTTGCCCGGCCGCGCATCATCGTTCTTGTATTTCGCATATAAGGTGGTATTATTATCAGGTTTATGATTGACGAACAGGTTCTCCTCAAGGCCGGGTGCTCACCCGAGGTTATCGCCCACTGCAGAACGGTTTCCAGAACGGCTCTTTCCCTTGCCGAGCGGATTTCAATCCCCGTTGACCGTGAACTCGTGCGACAGGGCGGCCTGATTCACGATATCGGCAGGTCGAGGACGCACGGCATTGCTCATGCAATCGCGGGCGTTGAGATCGCCCGTGAATTCGGTCTGCCGCAGGCGGTCATCGACATCATCGAATGTCACATCGGCGCCGGCATACCGGCCGATGAAGCAAGGATGCTGGGGCTGCCGGAAAAGGACTATCTGCCGGAGACCCCGGAGCAGAAGATCGTTTCCTACGCAGACAATCTCGTGAGCGGCATTCATGAGATGACATTCTCGGAGGCGCTTGAGCGGTTCCTGAAGATCCTCGGGCATGGCCACCCCGGCGTGAAAAGGTTCAGGAAGCAGCATGAAGAGATTCAGATATGGATGGGCCTGGACGGGACGTCGGAGCAAGGGGGAGCACGATGAAACACAAAAAGGAAGAAATGAAGCCGGAAGAGATCGAGGTCGAACCGATACGGAAGGGCAGCAGCGACAAGGTCATCCCCGTCAAACTGACGGGGAAAAGCAGGTTCAAGTTCCGCTGCCATAAAGGCGTGCGGTGCTTCACCGCCTGCTGCAGCAATATCAATATCGTGCTGCCGCCGTTCGATCTCCTGCGGCTGCGCAAGCGGCTTGGCATGACAGCCGAGGACTTCATCAACGCCTACTGCCAGATCGAGATCCTGGCAAAGACGCTTCTTCCCGTGATCACGCTCAAGATGAAGAACGACGAGAAGCAGAGCTGCCCGTTCCTCACACCGGGCGGCTGCACGGTGTACGAGGACCGGCCGAATATCTGCCGCTACTATCCCGTGGGCATGGCCACGCTCCGGAAGAAGGATTCGGAGACGGGCAGGGATGAGTTCTATTTCATGACGAAGGAAGACCACTGCAAGGGGTTCGAGGAAGACAAGGAATGGACCATTGCGGAATGGCGGAAGGATCAGCAGGCGGACCTGCATGACGAGATCAATCGGGGCTGGATGGAGATCCTGATCAAGAAGAAATCCTTTGGCGAGCGCGAATTCCCCGAGATCAAGAACCAGATGTTTTTCATGGTGAGCACGAACACCGATTATTTCCGCGACTTTGTGTTCAGCAGCAGTTTCCTGGAAACCTATGACATCCCCGAAGAGCGGATTGAAAAGGTCCGGAGCGACGACGCTGAGCTCCTGAAACTCGGCTATGAATGGCTCCGCTCGGCCATGTTCGCCGAGGAGACGCTGCCGTTCAGGAAGGGCGTGCTCGAAGCGCGCAAGGACCGGGCTGATGTGATCATGAAGAAGGTATACGGAAACAAGCCGAAAAGCCAGATCGGGGACATCGACTGATCTGTCATTCACAACTTCATGCCTCTCCACCACGAGCAGGAGCGTTTCGCGAGCCCCTGCTTTTTCTTTCCCATGACCTCGTATCCCGCTCCCGCACTTACTTCCACCAGGTTATCTCTTCCGGCTATATGACATACATCATATCATTCCTCCGCAGCATTGCGTACGCTGGTGAAGAGCAAAGGATTCTATTCTCGACAGGAGGTGCGTATGACAAATAAAGGAGCACGGAACCTTTTTGTTTTCGGCAGTTTGTTTTTCTTTCTCATTTTTTTGGGACTGACGTGGGACACCATGGACCAGATAGACAAGCGCGCGCCTGAGATCACGGCACAGATCGACGCCGGAAAACACGTATGGCACAAGTATGACTGTATCGGGTGTCATACTATTCTGGGAAACGGTTCGTATTTCGCTCCGGATATGACCAAGGTTGCCGAGCGCAAACCTGCGGGGTATCTCAAGCGGTTCCTTATGGACCCCAAATCCACGAACAAGAAGGCAACCATGCCGACGCTGGGTATCTCTTCACAGGAAGCTGACGACCTTATAGCGTTTCTGACCTGGATATCGAAGGTCGATACAAACGGCTGGCCTCCGAAGCCGGTCCTGGCTGCAGCTGCCGGCGTTGCAGGCAAAGAACTGTCCCGGGGGCAGCAGCTTTACCAGGCGAACAGTTGCCACGAGTGCCACTCCATCAACGGAATCGGCGGCACGTCCGGCCCTGATCTGACTCGCGTGGGTTCGAGCGGCAAAGATGCGGAGTGGCACATCCGCCATCTGAAAAATCCGCAGGCAACAGTGCCGAGCTCAGCCATGCCTGCATTTAACAGCCTGTCCGATGCGGATCTGAAAGAGCTGGCATCGTATCTTATATCCCTGAAATAACCCGGGAGGTGAAATCATGACCGTAAAATATCAAAGTCAGAAAATTGCGCAGTATTTTTATACGTTTGCAATCCTGCTGTTCCTGGTCCAAGTGATTGTCGGCATCGTTGCCGCGATCCAGTTCATCAAACCCGATGTGTTCATATTGAACTTCAACACCATCCGGACGCTCCACATCAATGCTCTGGTGGTCTGGCTCCTCGCGGGACTGATGGGCGCGACCTACTATGTAGTGCCCGAGGAGTCAGAGAGCGAGCTCTGGAACTATCCGCTCGCCTTGTTCCAGTTTTGGGCTACGGTCGTGGCAGTGACCCTCGTTGTGCTCGGTTTCATTTGGATGGGCTTCGACCCCCAGGCGAATAAAATGGTCATGGGCACGCAGCTCCTGAACGAGGGCCGGGAGTATATCGAGGCCCCGCGCTGGGCAGATATCCTGATTGTCGTGTCGGTGCTGCTCTTCCTTCTCAATATGTTCATGACCATGTTCAAGACGCGGAAGTGGACCGGTATTCAGGGCACGCTGCTCTTCGGCATGGTGTTCCTGGCGCTCATGTATCTGCCCGGCATGTTCTATACGAAGAACATGGTGAAGGACCAGTTCTGGTGGTGGTGGGTGGTCCATCTCTGGGTGGAAGGCTCGTGGGAGGTCATCGCCGGAGCGCTGCTCGCTTTTATGCTCATGAAAACCATCGGCGTGAAACGTGAAGTGGTTGAAAAATGGATGTATATCGAAGTGGGGCTTGTGCTTTTCACCGGCATTCTCGGGACCGGCCACCACTATTACTTCATCGGCACGCCGAAGTACTGGTGGTGGGTCGGCGGCATCTTCAGCTCGCTGGAACCCGTGCCGCTCCTGCTCATGGTCTGGGACGCGTTCCGGACGACACGCGAGGCCCGGAACGTCGCGAACAAGCCGGGGCTGTTCTATACTGTCGCCCATGCGATCTTTAACTTCGTGGGCGCGGGGCTCTGGGGCGTGATACACACGCTGCCGCAGGTAAATCAGTGGACTCACGGCACCCAGATCACGACGGCTCATGGCCATCTGGCGTTCTACGGCGCCTATGTGCTGCTGGTCATCTCCATGATCTATGTGACCCTGCCTGCTATCCGCGGCGTGAAGGAGTACAATCCCTCGCGGGCGTATCTGTCCTTCTGGTGGATGACGATCTCGATGGTCTTTATTGTACTGACCATCACCGGTGCGGGCATGGTCCAGACCTATATGGAACGGCTGATCGGCCTCGACTATGTTACCGTGAAGGCGACTTATAATCTCTGGTTCTGGGTCGTCCGGACGATCTTTGGCGTGGGTTTCCTGGTTGGTGCGGCAATCTTTGTCTATGACTTCTTCAGGCTCGGCAAGGAACCTGTGCCGGTTTTGAGTGCAGCTGAGAAAAACGCATAATTCAACCCTGCGGGACGGTGTTGCACCGTCCCGCATTTTCCGACACGATGTGGAGGTCGGCGTCATGCTGGATCCTTCCTGCAATGAACCGGAAATAGTTCTTTCCGACGATGATGTCTTCGAGGCCATGAAGAGCATACCGGGCTATCTGGACATCACTCCTTCTGATTTCCGTGAGCTCTACCGCCATGCTTTCCGTCATGCCTGCCGGCGAATCAGTTCATCCGTATCAGCGGGCGACCTCATGACAACACCGGTAATTTCCGCAAGAACGGATACGCCGCTTCGAGATGTCGCCGATCTCATGGCAGAGAAGCGCATTTCGGGTATGCCCGTCATGAATGCCGACGAGACCGTCGCGGGCGTGATATCGGAAAAGGACTTTTTGCACCGCCTGGGGGCAGGGACCGCGAAAACATTCATGGGCATTGTTGCCGAGTGCTTGAGCGGGAGCGGCTGCATCGCAGTCGCTATCCGGGCAAAGGTGGCACGTGACATAATGACAGCGCCCGCGATTACAGTAACGGTGCGCGCAACGCTTGCCGAGATTGCAGATCTGTTTGCCGGAAAAGGCATCAATCGGGTGCCGGTCACGGATCAGGAAGGGAAGCTTGTCGGAATCGTGTCGCGGGGGGATATTATCCGGGGCGCGCTGCTGCCGCAGCAGCAATAAAAGATGAACTTGCCGCGGGGCGCCCGGAACGGATGAACACAGTCGAAGCGGAAGCACGGGGGGCGCCGGAATTGCAGTTGATAATTCAGTGAATGGATGCGCAACTATTCACGTTTTGCTCCCGCATGCCCATCTGTGCGCATCCTGCCGGCTGACGCTGAGTGGATGATAGGAGTCGTATGGCGGAGAGTTACTTTCAGAAAATGCGCGGCGTTACGAAAAGCCCGCCGGCAGTCAAAACGGATGAGATCGTATGGTCGTGGATCGGCGCGTTCCTGGGCGTTGCTGCCGTGGGGCTCATCAATGAGCAGGTCATAAGCGGCACCGGCCTGGTCATGATTATCGGCTCGTTTGGCGCTTCCGCCGTCCTGATTTACGGCGCAGTCAAAAGCCCCCTCGCGCAGCCGCGCAACTTGCTCGGCGGTCACATCCTGTCTGCCCTTGTCGGCGTTGCGGCGTATAAGCTGCTCGCGCCCAACCTCTGGATCGCCGGAGCCGTTGCGGTTGCCACCGCCATTGCGCTCATGCACGCCACCAAGACGCTTCATCCGCCCGGCGGAGCAACCGCTCTTATTGCGGTTATTGGCGGGGAGAAGATTTATGCACTCGGCTTTGCGTACGCCCTGATTCCGGCAGGCGCGGGCGCCCTCGTGATGTTGCTGGTCGCCCTGATCGTCAACAATATTCCGAAAAACCGGAGGTATCCTGAATTTTGGTTCTGAATGTGTTGCAGGTATGATTGAGGTCATACTGCCCGCGTCCCCGACATGGTAAACAATGGTATGTCCCTTACCCGATACAGGAGATGCAGCCAGATAGGATTCACCCTCTTTTTTTTCTTGATGCCGGTATTCAATATTCTCCGGTACGACACGGCAACGCACGAGCTGTACATCCTCGGACAGGTATGGAGCCTCGGCCTGCCGGAGCATTTTTACGCAGATCAGGGGGCGGTGAGCTCGTTCCGTGTCGCCGCTCAGTTCTTCCTCAAAGCGATCCTCCCCTGGATCGCGTTCCTCGCTCTCTTCCCGCTGCTCGGTTTTTTTACCGGCAGGTTCTTCTGCGGTTGGCTCTGCCCTGAAGGCGCGCTGTTCGAACTTGCGGACCATCTTACCGCGAAACTCATCGGCAGGAGAAATCTGTTCGTAACGACTGATTGTGAGCCGCATCCGTCCCCGACAAACAAGTTCTGGTACGGATCGATTGCCGCACTCGGCATGGTGATCATCCCTGTGCTGAGCGGCATCATGCTGACGGGTTATTTCGTCGCGCCGAAAACGGTATGGCATCAGGTTCTGAGCGGCGAGTTCACGTTCGGCGTGAAGGCGGGCATACTCGGCGTGACGATCTACATGCTGATTACGTCTGTGCTGGTGCGGCACGTGCTCTGCCGCTTTGTGTGCGCCGCGGGTCTCATGCAGATGCTTTTCGGCTGGATCAGCCCGCGATCGCTCCGGCTGAAGCTGGACACATCGCGCATCTCAGCATGCACAGACTGCAGGGGCTGCGACCGCGCCTGCTTTATGAACGTCAAACCGCGGAGGAACAAGCGCGACATCTCCTGCGTCAACTGCGGCGCCTGCATCGACGCCTGTAACCGCGAGTTGGGGGCAGGGAAGGGATTATTTCATCTTGCCTTCGGATCAGCCTGCAGCCTTCCTGCAGAGAACTGCAGAAATGTGCGAATAAAGCTGGCGTCGCGTGCTGATCGGACAGCGGAGTAATCCGGTGAACAAGGTGCAGCGGTCGGGTGTATGCTGCTTCACGTTTCCGCTCTTCCCGGTTCTTATGAACACTTCTGTAGCTGAATGCCGCTTGGAGAACTGCAAGCCGTTTATTTTTGAGTCTGCAGCAGGAGGGACATTTCCTCGTAAATGGCGTCTCCGATCAGGAGACCCTGATCGATGAATTCGGGTCCGTAGCGTCTGCCGGTGTCTGTCCGGAACGTCGTTTTGATTTTTTCAATTCCCTTCATGCTTTCCAGGAACGTTCGGTGAAGCGATTCGAGCGGCGTATTACGCTCCTCGACAATGAGCCAGACCGTCGTAGTGAAATTCTCGGGGCCCCAGCGGAATTTGTCGGCATCGTACAGGGCGTCGCTGACCAGCTTGCCCGCGGCAGTGTCCGCATCATGCGTTTCCTTGAATGCCTCATGGTTCTTGATGGCTTCCGAAATAAAGCGGCGATATTTTTTATCCATGCCGAGCGAAGACAGTATTTTTTCAGCCTCTATGCTGCCGAGCACTGCATGATCTTTTTCCTTTCGCTTGATGTCGTGCAGCAGGCCTGCGATCAAGGCCGATAGAAACAGCTGCTCTTCTTCTCCTGCTGAAATTCCCCTTGAGGAAGCTTCTATGATGACAAGCGCGCCGGCGTCGCGCGCGACGGTCTCGCAGTGGCAGACCCCGTGGGCGCATTCGAGCTGGGCAGCTTCGAGAAATGCGCGGCACTTCATGATCAAATTGTCGGAAGCAAGCATAGCATCAGCCCGGCTCACCGCAGCGGCATGGTCATGGTAAAAAACCGGCCGCGAGAGCCTGTGTGCGGTAGCCTCGGCCTTGTCCCGGAGATGTTTGTATGCAGCGGCGGGCATAATTCATAATAGACGCGGCTTACGTCCGTTGTCAAGCCGTGTTTTTCCGGGTACAAAGCCGGGGACGCTGTTTTTTCTTTACAGAATACTGCAAAAAAGCGAAAATGCGTCCATCAAACCCCGCGTCCTGCGGCGGATCACAAGGAGGGATGACATGACGATGAAAACGATGCTGATATCATTGCTGTTGGGGTTCGGCTGCATGGTGCAGCCGACGGGAAGTGCGAATGCCGATGAGCCGAAGCTTGATGTGAAGAGTTCCGCAACAATACGGGACATTCTTGCGGACGCTGTCGGCAAACGGGTGTCCGTGCGGTTTGCATCCGGCGAGGAGCTGGAGGGGGCGGTAGTGAAGGTCGGCGACAGCGTGGTCCATCTTGCGAAGCTCTCCCGCCGCGATTTCTACGACGCCGTTGTCCGCATCGACACGATCAGCGCCGTGATCCTGCGCGTGCGCGACCGGTAACCGGAGGCGGAAACGCATGCAAGCCGCGCTTCCCGCCATTCTCCGATTGACTAAGCCGGTACGGTGCGGTAGAATCCCCCATATTTTTTCCGCATGAAAGGGGTTTTTCCGTGTCCGACATCCACAGCGAACGCATTCTCATCCTCGATTTCGGGTCCCAGTACACCCAGCTGATCGCGCGCCGCGTGCGCGAGGCGAAGGTTTATTGCGAGATCTTCCCATTCAACGCGGGGCTCGACAAGGTCAAGGCCTTTCGGCCGAAAGGATTGATCTTGTCCGGCGGGCCTTCGAGCGTATATGACGCGGGTGCGCCGCTCATCGACAAATCCCACCTCGAACTCGGCATCCCCATTCTCGGCATCTGCTACGGCATGCAGCTCATGACCCACGTGCTCGGCGGCGTTGTCGCGAAATCGCAGAAGCGGGAATACGGCAGGGCGGAGCTTCGGATCGAGAAGGCGGGGGGATTGTTCGACAACGTGGGCAGGGACAACGCAACGCTCGTCTGGATGAGCCACGGCGACCGGATCGAGACCATGCCCGCGGGCTTTCACGCGATTGCGCACACAAGCAATTCGCCCACCGCAGCCATGGCGGACGAGAAGCGCGGGTTTTACGGCGTGCAGTTCCACCCCGAGGTCGTGCATACGCCCCAGGGCACGCAGATCCTCAGGAACTTCGTGTACGATATCTGCAAATGCACGCCGTCCTGGACCATGGCATCGTTCGTGGACTATTCCGTGGGCGAGATCAGGAAAGCCGTGGGAAGCAAGAAGACGGTATGCGGCCTGTCAGGCGGCGTGGATTCCTCCGTTGCCGCTGTGCTCGTGCACAAGGCGATCGGCAAGCAGCTCACCTGCATCTTCGTGAACAACGGCGTGCTCAGGAAAAACGAGGCGGAGTCCGTCCAGAACTCCTTCAAGGACATGGGTCTGAACCTCAAGTATGTGGACGCGTCGCAGGATTTCCTGTCCAGGCTCAAGGGCGTCGAAGACCCGGAGAAGAAGCGGAAGATCATCGGCAACACATTCATTGAGGTGTTCGAGCGCGAGGCGCATGCCGTGGGAGGGGCAGAGTTCCTGGTCCAGGGCACGCTGTACCCCGACGTGATCGAAAGCGTGTCGTTTAAAGGACCGTCGGCGGTCATTAAATCCCACCACAACGTCGGCGGCCTCCCCGAAAAGATGAAGTTGAAGCTTGTCGAGCCGCTTCGTGAGCTTTTCAAGGATGAGGTGCGCGCCATCGGACGCGAGATGAAGATGCCCGACGACATCATCGACCGCCAGCCCTTCCCCGGTCCCGGCCTTGCCATCCGGATCCTGGGCGAGGTTACGGAGCCGCGCCTCCGCATTCTTCGCGATGCTGATGCGATCGTTATCGAGGAGATCAAGAAGGCCGGCCTGTATACGCAGATCTGGCAGTCATTCGCCGTGCTGCTTCCGGTAAAAACCGTGGGCGTGATGGGCGACGAGCGGACCTATGAGAACGTGGTCGCCATCCGGGCGGTCACGAGCCAGGACGGCATGACCGCGGACTGGGCCAAGATTCCCTACGATCTTCTCGGCGTCATGTCGAACCGCATCATCAATGAAGTGAAGGGCGTGAACCGCGTCTGCTTCGACATATCCTCCAAGCCGCCGAGCACGATCGAGTGGGAATAGGGGCGACGCACGCGTCACCTGATTGCGGAATTCGGGATTGCGGAGTGCGGAATTAAGATCGAAAGCAAGGAGACGCGTAGATCAAAGATGTTTTCACGGCACATAGCCCATCATAGGGACTCCCTGATGTCACGGATTTACTTCGACCAATTCAACTAAAACAAGATGCAAAACCTCAAAAGCTGTCTCAGCATAGGGCTGGTTCTTCTCTCGGCCGACTTCCACGTCATCGGCATGAACGATTATGCCAGGATGCTGCTCGCCCCGGCCATGGGTGAGGGGCTGGGGAAAAAGCTGCTCGAATATCATCCCCGCAGGACCCAGGAAAAGATCAAAGGCATCCTGAAGGAACTGAGCGAGGCCAAGGCCGATACGCCCTTTGCCATGGTCATCGACGTGCTGAACAAGGTGCTGATGATGAACCTGTCCCGGTTCGAGATCGTCACTCCTGTGCCGCGGCCCCATTGGGCCATGACCTTCATTGATGTGAGCGAACAGACGGGCGCAGCGGTGAATGCGAGCAGCGGCAGGATGGAACTCAAGAAATTTCCGGTCTACGATAACGGAGTTTGCCGTTTTCTCGATGCCGATTCAGTTTACAGCATTCAATCCGACGGCAATTATTGCAAAGTAGTTACTGCCGACCACTCCTATTATCTCCACCTGAGCTTAAAGGTCATCCTGCAGCGCTATACGGGGCCGAATTTTTTCCGGGTCCATAAGAGCTTTATCGTGAACCTGAAGTACGTTAGGAAAATATCCCGTGCTTCCGTCGGACAGGCCATGATCTTTTTTGACCGGGAAGCCATCCCGCCCGTTCCGCTTGCCCGCCGTAAACTGGGCGAGTTCAAGCAGGCCCTTGCCCTTCGATAGACCGTTCATCACCGCTTTTTTACCGTTCGTCACCACCTTCATAATACACCTACCCGCTCATCACCGCTTTTTTGCCGCTTGTCCAAAATTTATTGAACCTTCTTTTTTTTCGTTGTAGCCTGCATACAGACAAAAACCGCATCTCCAGGGAACAAAGGGTTTTGCGCAACGATATCCCGATAGGAGGACAAACCATGTCGATCAAAGAAACGAAAGAAAAGGAATTTGACGCACAAAAGCAATCGATCCATCCCGATGCTTGGGCAATGCTCGACAAGGCGAAGAAGGACGGCGTGGAAACGGCCTGGGACCGGCTCCAGTCGCAAACGCCTCATTGCACATTCTGCGACCTCGGTCTGACATGCAAGAACTGCATAATGGGGCCCTGCCGCATCAGTCCCAAAAAGGACGGCAAGATGCAGCGGGGCGTGTGCGGGGCCGGCGCCGATGTTATTGTTGCCCGGAATCTCGGCAGGTTCATCGCCGGGGGATCAGCGGGCCACTCCGATCACGGTCGCGACCTGATCGAGACCCTTGAGGCCGTTGTCGAGGGCCATGCGGAAGGCTACACGATCCGCGACGAGCCGAAGTTGCGACGGCTCGCCAACGAGCTGGGCATCAAAACCGAGGGCAGGGAACTGATGCCTATCGCCGCGGATCTCCTGGAAGAATGCTTCAAGGACTTTGGCAGCCGGAGAAAAGAAGTCGCGTTCCTGCACCGGGCCCCGGAAAAGCGCAGGGCAATATGGAAGAAACTCGGCATGACCCCCCGCGGTGTGGACCGCGAGATCGTCGAGATGATGCACCGTACCCACATGGGGTGCGATAACGACGCTGTGAATACGCTCGTTCACTCGGCGCGCACCGCGTTGTCCGACGGCTGGTCAGGCTCCATGATCGGCACTGAGCTTTCGGACTGCCTCTTCGGCACCCCCACTCCCCGGAAGGCTCAGGTCAACCTCGGCGTGATCAAGAAAGACCAGGTAAATATCCTGGTACACGGCCACAATCCCGTGGTGTCGGAGATGATCCTTATGGCGGTGAATGACGCAGACCTGATCGCCCTGGCCGCTGAAAAAGGCGCTGCAGGCATCAATCTCGCGGGGCTTTGCTGCACGGGCAATGAGCTCCTCATGCGCCAGGGCATTCCGATTGCCGGCAACCACCTGATGACCGAGCTTGCAGTCGTTACCGGCGCGGTCGAAGCGCTGGTAGTCGACTACCAGTGCATCATGCCGGGCCTGGTTCAGACCGCCGCCTGCTACCACACCAAGTTCATCACCACCTCGGAAAAGGCGCGATTTACCGGCGCCGTCCATTACGAAGTCAAACCGCACAACGCGCGGGAGCAGGCCCGGGCCATCGTCCGCCTGGCGGTAGAAGCTTTTGAGCAGCGAGACCAGTCGCGAGTCGAGATCCCCGGCGAGGCTGTGGATATCATAACCGGATTTTCAAACGAGGCGATCCTCACGGCCCTGGGCGGTACGCTGACCCCGATCATCGACGCGGTCAAGGCAGGCAAGGTGCGTGGTATTGTTGGAGTTGTCGGCTGCAACAACCCCAAGATCAAGCAGGACTCAGCAAACGTCACCCTCATCAAGGAATTGATCAAGAAAGATATTCTGGTTCTCGTGACCGGATGTTGCACTCCCGCTGCAGGCAAGGCTGGGCTCCTGGTGCCCAAGGGCATCGAGATGGCCGGGCCGGGACTGAATGCAGTGTGCGGCGCACTCGGCATACCGCCTGTTCTTCACTTCGGAAGCTGTGTGGACAACTCGAGAATTCTGCATCTCTGCGGCCTTGTTGCGAAGGAGCTGGGTGTGGACATCTCCGATCTGCCCGTGGGCGCATCGTCGCCCGAGTGGTACTCGGAAAAGGCGGCTGCCATCGGCACCTATGCCGTGGCATCAGGAATTTATACACATCTCGGCCTGCCGCCGAACGTCCTCGGCTCGAAGACCGTCACCGACATTCTGCTGCACGGGCTCGAAGGCCTTGTCGGTGCGACCTTTGTTGTGGAGCCGGACCCGGTCAAAGGCGCAGCGCTCCTCGATGCACGCATTACGAAAAAGCGGTTGGCCCTCGGTCTCACGCCGTAGTGCAGGGACCAGCCGCAGGGCAACAGTGTTTATCCACTCCTCGGTGCAGGGCGAAGGGTAGGAAGGCTGTAAGGCGATTCCCTTTTCCCTGCATTTTTTTGATAACCGGACCATCTACTGCTTGCATCCAGCCAGGGAACCGTGTATAGTACATAGGTTCGATGATTCCGGTAAAACTACAAAGGGCTTACAGTGATCTTCGCTGGAGCCCTTTTTTCATTTCGGGATCACGGTAATAAATAAATTGTTACGAGAAAGAAGGTACATTTTGGGTTTCAGCACATTCAGGTTTCATCCCCAGATAGCAGCCGGCGTGAGGGCGCTCGGCTACCAGACACCAACCCCCATCCAGATGCAGGCCATCCCCCCGGTTCTTGCCGGACATGATGTGATGGGCCTTGCCCAGACCGGCACAGGCAAGACCGCTGCGTTCGTGCTGCCGCTCCTGCAGCGGCTCCTGCACGGTCCGCGCGGCAACGTGCGCGCGCTCATCATTGCGCCCACGCGCGAGCTGGCGGAGCAGACCCACGTCGCCATTGTCGCGCTCGGCCGCGATACCCGGCTCAGGAGCGTCACGGTCTACGGCGGCGTGAGCGTCAACAACCAGATCCGGAACCTGCGCACAGGCGCCGATATCGTTGTTGCCTGCCCGGGCAGGCTCCTGGATCTCATCACTCAGAAGGCCATCGATCTTTCGCATGTCGAGGCGCTGGTCCTGGACGAAGCGGACCGCATGTTCGACATGGGGTTCCTGCCGGATGTCCGCAGGATCATCAAACATCTGCCGCACAAGCGGCAGAACCTGATGTTCTCCGCCACCATGGCGGACGACATCCGCAAGCTCGCCCATGACGTGCTCCGCAATCCGGTGACCGTCCAGGTGGGCCATGCCGCGCCGGCAGACACCGTGTCCCACGCGCTCTATCCCGTTGAACAGCACCTCAAGACGGCGCTGCTCATGGAGATTCTCAAACACACGGACACGGAATCGATCCTCATTTTCACGCGCACGAAACATCGCGCCAAGCGAATCGGCCAGCAGCTCGAAAAGGCCGGATACAAGGCAGCATCGCTCCAGGGCAACCTGTCCCAGAACAGGCGGCAGGCCGCGCTGGACGGGTTTCGTACAGGTTCGTACCAGATCCTTGTTGCAACGGATATCGCGGCCCGCGGCATCGACGTCTCGACCATTTCTCATGTCATCAATTACGACATCCCGGACACGACGGACGCCTACACGCACCGCATTGGCAGGACCGGCCGCGCGGCTAAGACCGGCGACGCGTTCACCTTCGTGACAAGAGAAGACGAGCCGATGGTGCGGAGCATCGAACGGGTCATCGGCTCCACGATCGAGCGTAGGTTTATGAAAAATTTTGACTACAAGAAGGCCGCACCACCACGCGACACCGAGTTTACCCGACCGCCGCGCGAACCGCGGCCGAGAGCCGGTCATGACAGGGAAGAGCGTGGCCGTGTTCACGCTGCACAGGCGCCGGCAGCTCATGGCAGGCCTCAGCGCGGGTATCATCAGGGGCAGGCCGCAGGCGGCTTGACCGGGGGACACGCTTCGTCGCGGCCCGCTGAAAAACCGCAGCATACAGAACGCGCACATCCTGCAGGAAAACGAACGTTCAAGCCGAGACGGCATCGCACGCTGTAGCAGCTTTGCTCTTTGTTTAATGAACGAGGAGGATATATGATCGAAGTTGCCTTGACGTATGATTTAATGCCTGGTATTGATCAAGATGCTTATTTCAAGTTTTTAAAAAAAGCAATCGTTCTCATATTTCAGCAGCGGGGCATTCTTGAGATACGTGCAAAGCGGAGTTTATCAGGGCCTCCAGACATAATGATTGTGCTTGATTGGGGGGCCGCGGCGGACTGGAATAAGTTTGAAGCTACAAAGGAATGGTCGTCACTCACGGAAGAACTGAAAAAGTCATTTGTGCTCAATATGAAGTATCAAGTGTGGGGTCCCTCTCCGATAGCGCCTGACCCCTTACGACCTTCTAAATCTGCCTGACTTGAAGTAATTAAATGAGAGCTTCAGTATATACAGGGTCGTTTCTCTATCCCTGCTGTTTTTGTTAAGGTCAAAGAAGCGGCCACAAGGACGCTCTCCGTCGCAGCCTGCCGATAAACCGCAATATCCGTTACCTGCACATGCTGAAAAAACGGTCGTTCAAACCGGGATTATTGCGTCTGAACTATCACTTTCCTTTCTTCATTTCTTTCACCGCGGTCTTCAGTTCGATCAAGTCCTGCATCTCGGCAAGGTTGTCCGTCATCTCCCACCATCCCAGTTTGAATGCGGTATAGTCAGGGGCACCGGTCATGGCCGACGCGTACCGGATGGCATTTGCATAGAACAGCCACTGTTTCAACCAGCGGTGCTCGATCGGCTCGTCAAAAGGATTCGACCGGTCCTCAAGACCTCGCTTCCACGCGACGTTCATAAGATCCGTGGCCGTATGCGACATGTTGTCCGTTTCTTTGATCGTTTTGTCCAGTTTTGCAAAGTGGCCGTTGATCCAGTCCGTATTGTGGCATGCGTTGCAGATCGTTTTCATCTGCTTCAGGCGCGAGCGCTGCTCCTGCTGATCTATGAGATATTTCGAAGCTGGTGCGCCGGAGAAGGTCGTCGGCAGGGGCTGTCCGTCGTCATTCTTAATAATAGTGGTATTCCCGGAAATCGGCTGAGCATGCGAGTAAATAAGGCCGAACAGCCTGACCCAGAGCCGTGAGCCGAAATCGTGCGTGCGCTCCGAAAGAACAGCGCCCACCGGGGACACGACGAGGCTGTTGTGGCATGTTGCGCACGTTGGCGCGGTGAAATCTTTACCCGCAGTCCACGGCACAGCGCTCAGGTCCCAGTGCTGGCGCGATGAGAAGAAGATGTTTCCGTGTTTGCTTTCCTTGTAGACGTCCCATGCCGGCACATCGGGTTCGAGGTGGCACTGCGCGCAGGTGAAAGGCTGCCGGGCGACTTCGATAGAGAATGCATGGCGCGGGTGGCAGGCAGTGCACGAACCGATGCTGCCGTCCGGATTTTCGCGCCCGACGCCCTGATTCGGCCAGTTCGTCAGGTCCGGCACCGGGATGTCCCCCGACGGGGTGGTCACCTGCTTTATTCCTTTCACGCGCACCTTTGTTCCATGGCAGCCGAGGCAGCTCTCGTGAAGCGTCGATTCCGACGGAGCTGCGGTAACGAGATGCCCCTGATCGAGCTTTTTCACGCCCGTAAGCTCGCGTACCATGGCGTGGTACATGGGGTTCTCCATCAGGTTTTTAATTGCGTTTGCTTTTTTGCTCCCGGAGAACTGCGTCACTTCCTCGGGATGGCAGGTTCTGCAGTCTTCCGGGCTTACGACTACATTGATCCTGAAACCCATATGCTCGAAATTATCCGCGTGTTGTTTTGCGTTCCGGCTATGGCACTCAAAGCAGCCGACACGGAAAGCGGAGAGTTCCGCAGGGAGGGTGTCTGCGGATATCCGCCGCTTGATCTGCGGCTTTTTTAAAGCTTCAGCGGGGCGTGTCTTTGCGTGCCTGCTGGTCAGCCAGTCGTGCACGATCCCGGGCGTGTAGTGCGAATGGCAGGCGATGCAGGCCTGTGTGGACTCGCTCAGGCCTTCACTGGAAATTGCGGCATCCTCCTGTTCAGCGCTGTTCGCAGGCAAGGACTGCAGCGTCATGAATACCGCGGCCAGCAAAGATACAAGGTTTCCCATAATCCCTCCTCGTTATTTTCCGTTGGATGCATTCAGCAAAACAATCACGCGTCCCGGTATCCCCCGCAGCCATCTCAATTATCTTCGCATGCTGCACGACCAGATCATCATTGCAACGCTTCAAACGCTGCCGAAACAGCAGCGCCTGTCGGCTGCTCCATGCTTATTTGTACGCGACCGCTGCATGAAGCTCTGCTGTTTCGAACGTGATAAGCCCTGCCCGGACAAGCGGATCCTCATTTACGACCCTGTCAGCTTCTTCCCGTGTCTCCGCCTTGATAATGATCATCCCGCCGTGCGCGCCCCACTTCCCCGCCTGAACGAGGATGTCCGCTGCGAGCTGTTCTTTTGCCCATGCTCGGTGCGCAACGATTGTTTTGTTCACAAGGGAAAGATCAACGTCGGGCTTGAATTTATTGACGGACATGAAGTACATGTAGTCTCCTCCGCATTAATTGCTCATGATGTGTGTAAATTGCTGTACCAGGGAGGTCTCGGGAGCCCCGCTCTTTCCAGGCTGTTTCTTAGTCCCCTCCGCCAGCTCTGGCCAATTTTTGCCAATGTGCGAGTACGTGAGAGGGATTATAAACTTATGCGGCCCATTGGTCAATGAGGTCACCACGTCATGATCTTTTTAGTCTCACCGAACCTTTATAACATTCAACCATTCGTCCACTGCCGTGTCATACCAGTAATAATTTTCCGGCTTGCTGAGAAAATTGATATTTTTTACAATTGACAGGAGAATGCTATGAAACGAGTTGGATTGACGGGGAAAACGGGCATGATGTTCGCGCTCGGCTTTTTCCTAATCCTCAGCGCATGCGGCGGCAGTAATTCCAGCGGTTCTGGGCAAGGCGCCGTCGGGATATCCGTCATGGATGCGCCCGGAGATTTCGATCACGCGTATATAACCGTGAAGGATGTGTGGTTCCACAAGAGCGACACTGCGGACCCCCGTTCGGGCGACTGGCTCAAGTATCCGCTGACCGCACCCGTGACAGTGGATCTGCTGGCCCTTTCGAACGGCGAGATGCAGTCGATCTGGAGCGGCATTCAGCTGCCCGCAGGCCTGTATAAACAGATCAGGCTGTTCCTGGAACCGACCTATCCCACGAGCGCGAATCCAGCGCCTCCCGGCCACACCTATTTCAATGAAGTCGTGACCGGGCCGTCGACGACGCTTCCCCTCTATGTGCCGGATGCCTACCACGGGATCAGGCTTGTCGGTGCATTTACCGTGACAGCCGGCAAATCGCTCAATCTCGCGATTGATTTCGATGCCGGCCACGATGTCGTGGAATTTCATGAGGGAGAGGACTATCTGTTGAAGCCACGGCTTACCTACTTCGACCTCGATAATGTGGGCGCAATCATCGGCCAGATTTCGACAGGCGGAACATTTACCACCACCCCCCGGTTCGTAATCAAGGCAGAGCGCATGGCAACTGCCCAGGAGATGATCGACTCGGGTGCCACGACTTCGTATCATGTCATCCGACGCTGGACAGTTCCGGACGCGAACGGAAGATTTATCCTGTATCCCGTTTCGACATTGGTCACGAGCACGTGGGATGTGGTCCTCCGTGGTCTGGATCGCAAGACGGTCATCGTCAAAGGCGTTCCCATAATGAAAGGTGCGACGCCCGCGAGCAATGCAACCGATCTGGGAACAATCGACATGATGCAGGCGAGTACGCCGGACTACGCGGTCGCCGGCTCGATTCAGTCGCCGACGGGTGCATGGGTACAGTTCTATCAGACGCTGCAGGGAGCTGCGGAAGCGCCTTATGAAATACGGTTCCGTCACTTCAATCCGCTGTTCGGCGCGTTCCGGCAGAATTTCGAACTCAATAACGATCAGATCCTCGTGGGAAGCTACGTCGGAAACGGTGTGCTATCTGCACTGACTGCCACCACGCCAGTCGAGGGTATCGGCGGGTACGGAGCAGTCGCCGGCGCCTTCCTGTATAACCGCAGCGCCGCCGCCCCGGTCAGCTCCTCCACGACGACCGTACAATTTGCTGCACCCCTCGCCGTCGTGTCTTCCTATCAAAGCAGAACCGTGTCCGGTGCGATCACCCTGCATACTCCCGGTATGATGATGGGGCATATGGACAAAGGCCTTCTTTTCGCTGTCAACGGCGGCATGATCGTGAATACCTTGAACGGCACGAACAGCGCCATAGACAGCCAGATGGATCACGGAGGCTCCTATGCGATTACGGTTCCGGGCGGGTCAGCATCCATGCCGCTCCCTGGCGCCTTGTACGGCATTGATGCAGTCGGATGGAGTTCATCGGGTGCCTTGTACAAGGCAGTTGCTGTCCCGCAAATCGTCGACGTACGCACAGGAAATGATACGGCGGACATCGATATGCTGCCGTGGTGGCGATGGTAAAAAAATGCTAAAATTAATAAAGCAGGCACTTTAATATTAATATCCTATAAGGAGGAGAAAACATGAAAAAGACGGTAGTTGTCACCTTGATCATCGGTCTTCTCATCGGTGCAGCAGCAGGGGGCTGGGCAGCGATCCATCAACCGCACATGATCGCGGCGTTCGACGCCTTGAAGACGGCAAAGGCGGAACTGGAAATGGCGGAGCACAACAAAGGCGGTCATCGGGCAAAGGCACTTGAACTCGTGGAAAAAGCAATCATGCAGACCAAGAAGGGGATCGAAGCCGGGGAACATGAACGAAGGTAATCTGTACCATGATCATCCAAGGGGGCAGACATGAAGAAATCATTTATTGCAGTAACGCTGTTGTCGTTGGTAATCGCTCTTCCCGTATGTGCCGCTGAGGGGAGTCCGCCGCCCCGCCCGGCAGGCCAGACTTTTGAACAGAGACAGGCGAATATTCTGCAGTCGCTCGATCAGCGTCTTGCTGCCCTGCAGGAAGCGAAAGCCTGCGTCCAGGGTGCCAAGAGCGACGACGACCTCAGGGCATGCAGGCAGAAACACATGGACGAAATGCGGGATAAACGCGGAGACAGGGGACCGGGACGCGGGATGATGGGCGGCCCCCAGGGACAATAGCAGTTCTCTCATCGTCGATATGACATGGGCGGGAAGGTCGTATGACTTCCCGCTATTTTTTTGCACGCAGATACTGCACCGGCCAGGGCGCTTCGGCCTGGAGAGCGCCCGCTGCGCGCAGCGGCCAGTAGGGATCGCGCAGGAATTCCCGAGCCATGATAACGGCATCGGCCTGGCCGGTGGCCACGATCTGCTCGGCCTGCACGGGCTCTGTTATCAATCCGACCGCGCCGGTCGCGACTCCCGCTTCCCTGCGAATGGCTGCGGCAAAGGGCGTCTGGAATCCCGGGCCGGCGGGCACGACGGCGTCGGGCACGATACCACCTGAAGAGCAGTCAATGAGGTCGATGCCGAGCTCCTTGAGCTTCCTGCACAGGGAGATCGATTGATCCAGGTCCCATCCGCTTTCCACCCAGTCTGTTGCCGAGATCCGTACAAAGACGGGAAGATCGGCCGGCCAGAAGTCCCGAACTGCCTTTGCAATGCTCAGGGGATAACGCATGCGGTTCTCCAGGCTCCCGCCGAATTCATCCGCTCTCCGGTTGGTGAGAGGCGATAGAAATTCATGCAGTAAATACCCGTGCGCCATGTGCAGTTCCACGACCTGAAAGCCCGCTGCTTTCGCGCGGGCTGCGGCTTCAACGAACTGCGTGCGGAGCGCGGCAAGATCCGACGACGTCAATTCGCGTGGAACAGGGTGATGATGAGCAAAGGGGATCGGGCTCGGTGCAACGGGCTGCCACCCGCGATTCTCAGGCCCGAGCGGGCCGCCGCCCAGCCAGGGCCGGTCGGTAGAAGC
>Ga0187786_10000179_pt1 | contig 20526 bp, 18 predicted proteins | sample 0815_BV2_10_20_M_FD_132449 | JGI IMG/M metagenome (GOLD analysis project Ga0187786, IMG submission 132449) | Tropical peat soil microbial communities from peatlands in Department of Meta, Colombia - 0815_BV2_10_20_MG | ecosystem: Environmental > Terrestrial > Soil > Wetlands > Peat | place...
AATACACCCCACCACCAAAAATCTCCAAAAGTGCTGTATTTAGATCGTGCGGGCTATATGTACTAATTATTTTATACGAAATTCGACAGAATTTGTTTAAATAATACTAACCTTTCCAAAAATAATATAAAAAATCCCCCTATTGTCTTTGAGATCTATCATTTGAGGAATTAAAAATTTTTAAGAAATTGAGAACCTATTTTCAACAATCGACTATATCTCAAAATTACCAGTATTGGATCACTTCACCAAATAAAATTCCATCCTACATTCAAAGATCATCCCTGATTGGTAAATTTATACCACTGATCTTTTCCTACTTTCTTAATCTGGTCAGTCCAAACTCAAACTTCCCCTTCCACTAAAAACAAATATCACATCTAACATATTATTATGGGGTGTAATGTGGCAAAAATTAAAATCCTCTTGGTGGAAGATGAAAGTATAGAGGCCATGGACATTAAGAACGCCTTAGAGTCCTTTGGTTATGAAGTTCCTTATATTGCTTCTCGTGGGTCAGAAGCTGTAGAAAAGGCTTCAGAGATTATGCCCGATCTTATTCTAATGGATATTATCCTTAAAGGAGATACTGATGGTATTGATGCAGCTTCTAAGATTAAAGAGTTGGACATACCAGTAATATATTTAACTGCTCATTCTGAAGAATCCACTGTTAAACGTGCCATGGTTACCGAACCCTATGGATACATAATCAAACCTTACGATCATAATGAGCTCAAATATGATATTGAACTGGCCATTTACAAAAACCAAATGGAAAAACAGTTAAAAGAAAGTGAAAAAAAATATAGGGCCATGGTAGATCAGGCAGCAGATGCTCTTTTTGTTCTTGATTTTAAAGGTAATTTTCAAGATGTGAATCGGCAGGCCTGCGAATCTCTTGGTTATTCCCGGGAAGAACTTCTTCAGATGAGTGTAACGGATATTGAGATGGATTTTGATATGGAAAGTGCCTGGAAAGAGTGGGAAAAAGTCAAACCAGTCCAGCCTTTCACATTGTATGGCCATCATCAAAGGAAAGACAAAACAGTATTCCCAGTAGAAGTGAGCTTTGCTCGTGTTGATATTTACAACCAACCAATGATTATGGGGCTAGCGCGTGATATTACCCAACGAATAGTGGCAGAAGAAACTATTAAGAGAAGTGAAGATAAACACCGCACCCTTTTCAATACCATGATTCAGGGAGTTTTATACCAAGATGCCGATGGCCACATAACCTCCATGAATCCTGCAGCAGAGAAAATAATGAGTTACACTCCTGAAGAGGGACAATCATATAAGCATATATTAAAAGCAATACATGAAGATGGTACTGATTTTCCAGAAGAAACTCATCCATCCATGGTGGCATTAAAAACAGGCCAAGAAATAAAAAATGTAGTTATGGGGGTTAAAAATCCGAATAAAGAAGAATACACCTGGTTAAAAGTCCATGCCGTGCCTCAATTTAGATCTAAAGAAAAAACACCCTATCAAGTTTACACGACATTTGAAGACATTACTTACCGTAAAAATACCGAAAAAGCTCTCAAGATAAGCGAGAACAAATATCGTGCTCTTTTTGATAATGCTGAAGATGGTATATTACTAATGAGAAAAGACCATTTCATTGAATGTAATCAAAAAGCACTGGATATATATCGTGCCACCTCTGAACAAATAATAGGGGAAACACCTGTAAAATTTTCACCAGAAGTACAGCCGGATGGAGAAAAATCAGAAAATAAAGCAATCGAACTTATCAATAAGGCTTTGGATGGTTATCCACAGCATTTTGAATGGAAACATCTTCATTATGATGGTACGCCTTTTTACGCCGAGGTCACTTTAAACAGATTAAAAATAGAAGATGAATATTTAATCCAGGCCATAGTAAGAGATGTGACAGAACGAGAGGAAGCTAAAAGGGTTTTAAGAGAATCTGAACAACGATTAACCGATATTATCGATTTTTTACCTGATGCCACTTTTGCTATTGATCACGCCGGAAAAGTTATTGCTTGGAACAAGGCTGTTGAAATGATGACAGACACCCGCAAAGAGGATATGATTGGTAAGGGCGATTTTATCTATGCCATACCTTTGTACGGAGAGCGTCGGCCAATTTTAATTGATCTTATTAAAGAAGAAAACTCCAAATTCGTTTCAAAATATGAATACGTTCATAAACAGGGTAATGCTCTGTATGCAGAAGTATTCTTACCTTCTGTTTACGGTGGTCGTGGTGCCTATGTATGGACAACTGCTTCACCACTTTTAAACCAAAAAGGAGAACAATACGGGGCTATTGAATCTGTTCGTGATATCACTGAACGTAAAAAGGGAGAAATATCACTCCGAAAAAGTGAAGAACGCTTTCGTGCAGTGGCAGAATCAGCAATAGATGCCATAGTAACCACTGATGCCAATGGTAAAATCATATTTTTCAATAAGAGCTTAACTAACATTTTCGGCTACTCTAAAGAAGAACTTAATGGGAAGCCTCTGACTATACTCATGCCGACAAGATTCAAAAAAGGCTATTTAAACAAACTTCAAACATTCAACCAAAGTGGTAAACACCGACTTATAGGCAAAACAGTGACTACCATAGGATTAAAAAAAGACAAAACTGAATTTCCCTTTGAAATGTCACTTTCAGCCTGGAAATCAGAAGGAAAAATATATTTCACCTCCATCATTCGAGATCTGTCCGAGCGCCAAAAAGCCAATGAAAAGATAAAAAAATCATTGGAAGAAAAAGAGTTGCTCATGCAAGAGATCCATCATCGTGTTAAAAATAACATGCAAATTATTTCCAGTCTCTTAAACCTCCAAACTCAGTATGTAGATGGAGAAGCTGTAAATGTTCTTAAAGAAAGCCAGAATAGGGTCAAGGCCATGGCTATGATACATGAAAAGCTTTATCAATCCTCTGATTTATCAACCATAAATATAGCTGACTATATCCAAAGCATGATTAGGGATTTATTTTATTTTTACGACATCAAAAAGGAAGTTATAACCTATAACATGGATATATCTGACATAAGATTTAATATTGAAACAGCAGTTCCGTGTGGACTGATAATTAGTGAAATAGTATCTAACAGCTTGAAATATGCATTTCCAGACGGAAATAAAGGTCAATTATCTGTTTCACTTAAATCAAATAATGATAAATATGAGTTAATAATTAGTGATGATGGTGTAGGGATACCAGATGAACTTGATTATAAAAATACAGAATCTTTAGGCCTACAACTCGTTAACAATTTAGTAAATCAGCTTGATGGTGAAATAACACTTGAACGAAGTCATGGTACAAAGTTTAAAATTATTTTTAAAGAGTTAGAGTATAAAGAGCGGTTTTAAGAACCAATATACATCTGAATATATCTAACTTCACTGATTTTAAAATACTCTAAAGTTCTTCATTGACTCGTTCTTTATATTCCAGTTCCTTAAATCGGATAATAAATGCCACGCCCTCTGATCTGTCAATGAGAAGTTCCCCATCTAGTTGAATCACCAGAGATTCCACCAGTTTCAATCCTAAAGAAGGACTATCTGAAATATTCAGATCAGTTGGTAACCCCACCCCAGTATCCGCCACTGTCAACTGGAACTCGTCATCTACCCTATGCAAATCCACCAACAACTCTCCATCCCCTTCAGGGAAAGCATACTTAAGACTGTTGGAAACCAGCTCGTTTACTATTAGTCCACAGGGAATGGCTGTTTCAATTCCCAATTTCACGTCATCCACGATGATAACCGGTTTTATCCTTTCTTCATCTATGGCATATGAGTAGAATAAATCAGTTACTAACTTTTCAATGTATTCTGCAAAGTTTATTCTAGAAAAGTCCCGGGACTGGTACAGCTTTTCGTGAATAATGGCCATAGAACGCACCCGGTTTTGGCTTTCTTTCAAAACATCAGCAGCTTCATCATCTACGTACTGGGTCTGCAAATTCAAAAGTGAAGAGATGATCTGCATGTTATTCTTAACACGATGATGGATCTCCTGGAGCAGGACTTCCTTCTCATTTAAAGATGTTTTAATCTGGTCTTCAGCTCTTTTGTTCTGTATAGCCAGGGCATAGAACTCAGCTAATCTTTTAACTGCATCAATATCATGCTGGTCGTAGTCCCGGTCCGGGTTGGCCAGGGCAATTTGACCCACTAACTTATCCCCCAATAGAACAGGTACCGAAAGGAATCGTTCCAATTTAACATGCCCCTCAGGTACCCCATCCGAGGAGGGATGATCCAGAGGATTGTTAGTAAAAAAAGCTTCTTTAGTATTTAGAGAGTATCCCCAAAGCCCAGGGTAGAGCCCATAATCTCCCCGAGGGGAATATATTCTTTTCTTATCTTTTGACACCTCACATTTGGGCATGGCAGATGTAAAAGTGTGATAAATATTATCATCAGTTTTAGAATCAATTGAAGACACATAACTATGAACACTTCCAGTTAAATCCTTAGATTCTTTCATAATAGCCATTGCAATGTCCTCAATGGATGAACCAGGTGAAACTAATGGTTTGTAAATGTTGGCCAATGATTTTGTAACAGATAATTCTCTTTGGAGCATCTTCCGAGATTGTTTACGTTCAGTGATATCTAAAAGAGATACTAAACTCTTGTTAGTACCCGGAATAATAGCAACATTTACGAAGATGTCTTTAAGATTCCCATAACCATCCACAAATCGGGCCTCATAGCTTTTTGGAACTGCTTCAGGATCTATTCTACGCAGATGATGATATTCCTTCATTCTTTCTACATCTTCAGGACTAATAAATTCGGTCCAGTAAACCTTCCCCTCAATCTGATCTAAAGAGTAACCCGTCAGCTTGGCAAATTCCGTGTTAGCCTGGGATATGATCATATCTACTTCACTGATGGCAATAGCAGTTCCTGCATTTTCAAATATGTTACGGTAGTTGGCTTCAGATTCTTTAAGAGACTTTTCTGCAGTTTTAAGATCAGTAATATCCAACAAAGAAGTTACCCACTCCTTAGTTCCGGGTATTTTATCAATAGTAATCTGCGCTGTTAATATATCCCCAGAACGATTGAGAAATTTAGCTTCATAAAATGATGGAACAGATTCAGGATCAATTTCTCTTGCCTGGTGATACTCTAACATCAGTTCCAGTTCGTTAAGAGGAACAAATTCCTTCCAATTCATTTTTCCTTCTACTTCTTCCTTCAAATAGCCGGAGATATTTTCCATTTCACCATTAACCATGGTTATAATGCCTTTATCATTGAAAATAAGAGTCGCTGCCCCGGTATTTTCAAATATTGTTCTATATCTAGCTTCAGATTCTTTAAGAGATTCTTCAGCCGTTCTTCTTTCGGTGATATCCACCATAACCCCAATTAAACCTGCTAAATTACCATCTGGATCATCAAATGTGGTCTTGTTAAAGAGCATTTCGTGCCGTGTACCATCAGCATACTGTACCTGACTCTCGTAAGTTTGGGAACCACCCTTAGAAAACAGTTCTTCGTCTTTTTTATAGTAAACACGGGCCAAATCATCAGGAGAAACATCAAAAGCCGTTTTGCCCACTATCTCTTCTTTAGGCATTCCAAGGAACTCTTCGAAGGCCTTGTTACATCCACCATATATGAAATTTTTATCCTTATGAAATATGGGGAAGGGTATGGTATCCATTAATTTCTGCAAGAAATTTAACTGATCTTCAACTTTATTCTGTGCTAATTTACTTTTAGTTACATCTTCCAAGGTCTCCAATGCACCCACTATATTACCATCATCATCTTCAATGACTTTAGCCGTGAAGTATAACCACTCACCTGATTCACCTAAGTTTGGGAAAAAATCCACTGCTTCAAACGCACCTGAAACTAACTTTGACTGATTTAATTCTTTATATGAATCTTTAAGACCATCCAAATCCCCATCAATTAAAAAATCCGCCATGCAAGGCCTTTTTTTACTGTAAAATGCCTTCCAATGATCTTTAGTACCAACTATGTCCTTCGAGTTTATACCAGTGTGAACTTCCAGGGCCTGATTCCAGTACACCACCCTATGATCGGAGTCAATGAAAAACTGAGGGATGGGAGATGCTTGAGTCATTTTTTCTATCTTTTTTTCGGTCTTTTTAAGTTCAATCTCTATTTCGCGCCTATAGAGTGCAGATTCAATATTGAACTTTAGTTCCCGACTGTCAAATGGTTTTAGAATATAGAAAGACGGCATAGTCTTTTTGGCACGTTCCATGGTTTTCTGATCGTCATAGGCCGTTAAATAAATAATAGGAATATCAAGATCTTTCTTAATGATCTTTGAAGCCTCAATACCATCCATATCTCCTTTAAGAACAATATCCATCAAAATAATATCCGGTCTTAATTTTAAAGCGATTTCAACGGCTTCCTCACCAGTAGAGACCAATTGAAGAACCTGAAAACCCCATGTTTCTAGCTGGTTTTTTATCTGTAAAGCCACCAGTGCCTCATCTTCCACTACCAGAATCTTAGCCATGTTTTTCCCTCTATGACTATATTTATGTGATTTAATTTATATCAAATTACCCTCTAACAGGACCTAAGTCTTATTGAATTTTCAAGACACCACCCGTAGACAAATATTGAATTTTATCACCCATAATTTCGTTTAGAATAGTATAAGCTCTGTTTCCAGTGCAATGTCCCGTGTATATCGTCCCTATAGGTAATTGAAGCAATTTCATCCCAAGTTCTTCCACCTCTTCCCTGGTTCCGGACAAGGAATCTATATCAGGAGGTATCATCAAGTGAAATCCACCAAATACCGCCCTAATAAATCTTTCGGGAAATTTATCAGTGACAAAGTTTATCATATTCAAAATACCACTGTGACTACATCCTGTGAAAACTAGAAGCCCCGAGGGAGTATCTATAATCATTATCAATTCGTGATTGAACTTATCTCTAACAAATTCATCCCCATACTCTTCAAAAAGTACCTGATTACCCTGAGGAAGAGGATAAATGCGTTTAACCCTGGTCAAAATGTGTAAATCCGGAATTAATTCTTTTGATTCGTCTAAAAATATAATCCGATCTTGTTGTAATTCTAAAATAGTACTGTCCAGACTGATATCGGTTCGGATTGAATTAAATATCTTGAAATGCTTTTTATCCGCCCCTTTAGCCATGAATACCCTGGATTTATTATTTACCTCAAAAAAAGTGCCTAACCCGCCCCCATGATCGTTGTGCCCGTGGGATACTACCACCAAGTCCACTTCATCCAGTTTTATATCCATTTTTTTGGCATTTTCTAAAAAAAGGTCGCTGGCACCAGTATCAAATAGTATTTTCTTACTATCCATCTCAATTAAAAGAGATAATCCGTGTTCTGATTCAAATCCCTCATTGTTAGACTGATTTTCCACCAGACAAACTATTTTTATCATTAAATCTCCTAAGAACTTGATTTAAAAAAATAATATTAATAACGATTCCTCGAAGGATATTCCTTAACCAAAGTTTTCTATTCCCACAATGGAGTTTTCATCTGCAAATTCTAAGCAGTCCTTAAATTCCATTTTAAATCCTCCGACTATATTATTTGTAATTAGGAAATAAATTTCCAAACGGCATTTTTAATGACTTACCAATTCCTTGGGCCAATTCAAGTTTTATATATTCTTTTTAATCTCATCAACAGCAAAGGAAGCCATTTTTCTAACGATTTCGTGTTCATCAGATGTTAATTTCTGAAGTTTTAAAAGAGCAGTTTCATTTCCTACTGATGATAATGCCAGTGCAGCTCCGTAGCGAACATTAGCTTTAGGATCATCCAAAACTTTAGTTAATGGCCCGACTGCTCTTTCATCATCCATTAAACCCAGTGATAAGGCTGCTGCCTCACGAACGTGCCAGTTTTTGTCTTGAAGAGCATCGATAAGGTACGGGACAGCTTCAGTATCTCCCACCTCACCCAGGGCCTCGGCAGATTCTTCCCTAACCCTCCACTGTGAGTTTTTCAAATTTCTTAAAAAGAACTGAATACGTGGATTGGACATAACATTCACCCCTTATTTTAAAAAAATAAAAAAGGTTGGTGGGTTTTATTCCACCTTGAAGCTTTTGATTATTACATCAAAGCCTGCTTTGGCATTATCTACAGCAGTACTGCTACCAATGGCCTCCAAGAATATTATGAAGGACTTGTTGTTTTTACTGAAATCTATGAGTTGCACGTAGATCTGATTGGTGCTGTTATCTGTTCCAGTCAATGTAGTTGCATTGGCAGTTAAACCTGCAATGCTAACAGTGGCATTGGTAACGTTAACTCCACTACTCTTAGCTTCTGAGGTTATATTATTCTTGAACGTGGCTAAATCTGCAGAATTAGCCTGAGGACCCATTATTATGGTTGCAAGACTACCTAGAGTACCATTAGTCCGGTTAAAATCAGCATCCACTACCATGATCCCGGTTATGTTATTATTGGTCGCATTTTGCAAAGTCCAATTAGCAGGATACTGGAACGATACGCCATTAGCAGAATAATTTTTGGTCTGATTAGTTGTATTAGTCACACAGCCCGAGGCCATAACCACCAGGGCTAATAACAAAATAGCTAAAAAGTATTTTTTCAAGGTTTTCCCTCCTAACTTCAATAATCAGGATTATATATTACCTTTTGCCCATATAATGTTTGTCCAATATTTTTAGGGTGACTCCCCCATTAAAAATTAAGAGCATTCTTTAGAACCATAACTAATAAAAATTTATCAGGAAGTAAAAACACCATGGCCAGCCGTGACGAAACCCAAGATCCTCATAAACTAAAAGAAAAACTACTTTTAAAGTACCAGGATATCTCTTTGGACGAGTTAGATCACGGTTACGAATTAGAAACCTCTCAAGGGGCTTGTTTTTGTTTGGAAACTAAGGAAAATATAAAGATCAAAATTCCATCCCCCCACAGGATAGAAAAAATAATCATTGAAGATTTGAAACTTTTAAAGGGAATTGGACAGTCCAAGGAAATTAAGTTGAAGTCAGAAGGTTATAAAACCTTAAAAGACTTATGTGAACATCCCCGTCATGGCTCGGATGCAGAGGTTATTTGCCAACTAGTCGAGAACCAAGACTTTCAAAAGATTTCCGACTGGATTAACGATGTATATTTTCCATCCCACCCCTTAAACACTTTCTGCATGTCGGCTCGTGATCCTGAAAACTTCTTATTCATGGATATAGAAACCCTGGGGTTAGATGGTGTGCCACTGATACTTATTGGAGTGGCCAGAGCATTTAAAGGCAAAGTAGAAACTGTCCAATATCTCTTAAGAGATTTAGGTGAAGAAAAAGCAGTTTTAGAAAGTTTTATTTCTTTAGTTGATGAAGAAACCCTAATGGTGAGTTTTAACGGTCGTCGTTTTGATGCACCTTTTATTAAAAGAAGACTAAAGCATCACCATATGGATTTAGACCTTCCGGAAGATCACCTGGATTTGTTATACCCTTCCAGAAGTAAGTGGAAGTCTGATCTTCCCAACTGTCAACTGCAAACTTTGGAAAAGTATCTCTTCGGAATAGAAAGGATAGATGATGTTCCTGGCTACTTGGTGCCCGAGTTCTACAAAACTTACCTCAAAGAAGGTAATATTGGGCCCTTGATCCCCATTATTGAGCACAATCGGGAAGATGTTATAACATTAATACGGCTTTTATCTTTGATTCAGAAGGAAAGCTAACCTCATTTTTAGAAGAAAACTAACCTCCGGTATTTTACTACTAAAAAGGTTTCATTCTTTGCTACACGAAATTTAAAAATAATTTGCAGTCATTAAATAAAAATTATATTAAAAGTTAATACTATCCAAATTTATTTATTCACAAAAATTAATATAATTAAATAAGCTTTTTCCATTTATATTTGCAATGGGAGGCTTTTTGTTGAAATATCCTGATGAAAAAAATTTTCCAAACGAATTAAAGCTACTAAATCAAAGAATAATTGACTTAGAGAAATTACTGGCTGAGAAAGATCTTCAGTTAAGTGATTCAAATCTTCTTAAGAATCTTCTTGAATCCGCCACAGATTCTGTTTTTTTGCATGATTTTGATGGAAATTTTATTTATGTGAATGAAGCTACTTATAAAACATGGGTTTACAGTGAAAATAGTTCCCCAGTACCTATAGAAATACATTCCAGGATTATGGGATATGAGAATGAAACACTTATTTTAAGTCCGTATTCTGAAACAATTGAAGGCATAACTGGGGTAAAAGAATGAAAAAAGAATTAAAACATGCCGATGCTATTCTTAATTCAATTCTGGAAGGTCCTGAAAATATAATCGCCTTTTCACTTGACCGCGACTATCAATACATTTTCTTTAACGAGGCACATATGCAAACCATGAAAAATATTTGGGATGCAGACATTGAAGCGGGTCGAAATATGCTAAAATATATTTCTTACCCCCAAGATAGAGAGAAAGCTAAAATTAACTTTGATCGGACGCTATCTGGTGAAAACTTTATAGAAATTGAAGAATATGGAGATGAAGCCCTCAGTCGGAATTATTGGGAGAATATTTATAACCCGATACAAAGCGGTAATGAAATAATAGGTCTTACTGTATTTTGTATTGATATAACAAAACGACAAATAGCCGAAGAATCACTTAAAGAGAGTGAGGAAAAGTTCCGCTCTGTTTCTGAGTCTGCAGTAGATGCTATTGTTAATACGGATTCTAAAGGGATTATCGCGTTTTTCAATCATAGTTTTCTGGAACTTTTTGGTTATTCTGCATCTGAAATATCCGGCAAACCAGTATCAATTCTCATTCCAAAAAGCTATAAGAAAGGCCATATGAAGGGGATGCAACTGCTTAAATCCGGTAAGAAACAGAGAACAGGAAAAACTAGCCAGGCAGTAGGCTTAAAAAAAGATGGAACCCAATTTCCCTGTGAAATGTCAATTTCCACCTGGAAATCTGGGAATGAATCATATTTTACATCCATAATCCGCGATCTAACTGAGCAAAAAAAGGCTGAGAAGTTGCTCAGAGAAAGTGAGGAGAAGTTTCGTGCAATCTTCCAAAACGCCAGTGACATGATTTCTCTAAATTTGATGAATGATGATGGTCTGCCAGGGAAATTTCTGGAAGTGAACGAAGTGGCAAGTGAAAGACTGGGTTACACTCATGATGAGCTACTAAATATGGGCCCTCCAGACATTGTTGCCCCTGAAAAAAGACCAGAAATGCCAAAAAATGCAGCAATACTCATTGAAAAAGGCCATAACACCTTTGAAATAGTGCACCTGACTAAAACTGGTGAAAGAATACCAGTTGAAATTAATAATCACTTAATTCAATATAAAGGACGTGAAGTTTGTCTTGCAATCTCTCGTGATATAACCGAACGTAAAAAAGTCGAAGAACTTTTGCTTGCTACTCAGAATCGTCTTAGAGTGGCTTTAGATTTAGCTAAAATAGGTAGCTGGGAATATGACGTAAAATCTGACATATTTACCTTTGATGATCAATTTTATTCTTTGTATGGCACCACGGCGGAAAAAGAGGGAGGGCAGCAAATGTCTTCTAAGGATTATGCTGCAAAATTTATCCCTCCTGAAGAGGCTCCACTAGTGGCAGAAGAAATTGAAAGGGTTTTGACTACTGATGATCCTAATTATAATAATCAAATTGAACACACCATAATCCGGACTGATGGGGAAAAAAGGATCATTGTAGTCCGTAGTAGTATTTTAAAAGACGAAAATGGGAAAACTGTGAAAAGTTTCGGGGCAAATCAGGATATTACCGAACTTAAAAAAGCCGAAAAGGCTCTAAGGGAAAGTGAAGAAAAATACCGGACCATATTTGAGAATATACAGGATATTTTTTATCAAACCGACATTACGGGTAAAATTATCGAAATAAGTCCCTCCGTCAAAAGATATTCAAAATTTCGCCGGGAAGATCTAATTGGTAAACCCGTAGATATGATATACAACAACCCGGAAGATAGAAAAAAATTTTTAAAAACTATCCATGAAAAGGGAGAAGTTTTTGATTATGAAATCAGGTTAAAAGACAAAGATGGCCGTTTGGTCTATGCATCAGCCAATGCTCACTTTCTTTTTGATTCACACAACCGCCCAGTAGGAGTTGAAGGCTCCATAAGAGACATAAACGAGCGTAAAAAGGCTGAAGAGGATTTGAGATTAAGTCAAATCCGTCTGGCAAATGCAATGGATCTGGCTCATCTGGCCAATTGGGAACTTGATATATCTACCAATAGGTTCATATTCAATGAGAAATTCTATTCGATGCTTGGCACAACCCTTGATAACGAAGGCAGTTATTCTATGCCAATAGAAGATTATATAATCAAATATGTTCACCCTGATGATACTCAATTTATTGCAGCTGGAATGAAAAGGTCCTTAGATGTTCATGAATCTACTTTTGGCACGGAGTTTGAACACCGAATTATTCGCAGGGATGGTGAAACTCGTTATGTGGCTATTCACATCAGAATCATTCCAGCCACTGAAAGTCAAAGTGCATATATTTATGGGACTGTCCAAGATATTACCGAACGTAAAATAGCCGAAGAAAAGCTCAAAGAATCTCTTAAAGAAAAAGAAATGCTTCTTAAAGAAATACATCACAGAGTTAAGAATAATTTAATGGTAATTTCCAGCTTATTAAACCTCCAGTCCCAGTATATAAAAGATAAAGAAGCTCTGGACATTTTTAAGGAGAGTCAGAACCGAGCCAGATCTATGGCGCTTATCCATGAACGATTATACAGATCAACAGATCTAAAAAGGATAAATTTCGGTGATTATATCCGAACATTGGCTAATGACCTTTTCCATACCTACCTGCAGGATCATGACCGTGTTAAGCTGAATATGAACGTGGAAAATGTAATGGTGGATATCAACACCACTGTTCCACTGGGCCTGACCGTAAATGAACTTATTACTAATTCCATGAAACATGCATTTATAGATGGCAGTAAAGGGAAAATAAACATAGACTTCCACAAAGAGGGGGATGAATTTATCCTTATAGTGAGTGACACTGGTGTGGGGTTCCCTGCGGATTTAGACTTCCGAAACACCAAATCTCTTGGTTTACAGCTGGTAAATAGTTTAGTTGGGCAAATTGATGGTGAGATAGAACTTGACCGGAGTCAGGGAACGGAGTTTAAGATAACATTTAAAGAAATGTACAAATAATCTCCCTTTAAAATTATTAACATATCTCACTTTACTTTAAAACCTTTAAAAACTTCTTTAAAGGCAATGTATTTACCACGTCCTTTTTCTCAGCCCAACCCCGTCGGGCAGTGTAAACTCCCAATTTCAGATAGTCCATCTGACTGGTGTGATGAGCATCAGTATCCACTGCCAGTTTACAACCATATTTAAGGGCCATTTTGATGTTAATATCATTTAAATCCAGTCTTTTAGGCTGAGAATCCACTTCCAGTATGGTGCCAGTATCATGAGCTGCTTCAAATACCTTTTCCAGGTCAATATCATAGGCACGTCTTTCTTTTAATTTCCTACCGGATGGGTGGGCCAGAATATCTACGTGCTCATTTTCCATTACACCTATAATCATATCCGTCAGTGTACCGTCTTTAAACTCCACTCCCGAATGAACAGCGGCCAATACCACGTCTAATTCCTCTAAAAGATGATTATCCATGTCCAACTGTCCATCTGATAGGATGTTGACTTCAGCTCCAGTGAGGATTTCCACCTCATCAATTTCATCATTAACCTCATCAATTTCAGCAATTTGTTTGTATAAATCGTTTTCACCCAGACCTCCAGCCACCGGGAGTCCCTGGGTGTGATCCGTAATGGCCAGATACTTTAAACCATTATCTTTGGCAGCTAAGGCCATATTTTTAATAGATGAGTTTCCGTCACTCCAATTAGTATGAATGTGAAGGTCTCCCTGAATATCAGATAGTTCTAGAAGTTTAAGTAATTTATCTTCCTTCGCAGCCTCTATTTCTCCCCGATTTTCTCTTAATTCGGGTTCTATGTAGGGCAGACCCAATACATAAAATACGTCTTTTTCAGACCTGCCGGCCAATTGTTCTTCACCTTTAAAAACCCCATATTCGTTGAGTTTAAGCCCCCTAGATATAGCAATTTTTCTAAGCTCCACATTTAACTCCATGGAACCTGTGAAATAGACCAGGGCCGCCCCATAATCACTGGCTTTAAAAGTCCGCAGGTCCACTTCCATACCATCTTTCAGGCGCACGGTGGACTTAGCAGGTCCATGGGATATAATCTCTCCCACCAGATCCATGTTCACAAAGTAGTTCATGACCTGTTCTGGATGGGTAGTCACAGTTAAAACATCAATATCTCCCACTGTTTCCTTTTTTCGCCTTATAGAGCCAGCTATTTCAATATTATCTACTTCTGGAAGTGAACCTATCCTTTTTTTAAGTTCATTTGCCAGGGGCAGCACATCTCCTAATAAACTCCTTCCCGTGCTTTTTTTGGCAAATTCCAAATTTTCAAGGATTTTCTTTTCTGTTTTAATTCCCATACCCTTCACACGATGAATATGATGTCTTTTTGCCTCTTTTTCCAGATCTTCTATGTTTTTTACTCCTAATTCTTGATAGAGTAACTTTATAGTTTTAGGACCTAATCCCTCCACCGCTAGGAGCCCCTCAAAATCAACAGGATACTGTTTTTTCAGCTCTTCCAGATACTTTAAGGACCCGGTGTCTATTATTTCCTCTATTTTAAGAGCAATAGCTTTACCAATTCCGGGAAGTTTCTCTAAATCCCCTTCGGCTTTGATTTCTTCAATAGGTTGGGATAAAAACTCCACAGTATGAGCAGCTCGACGATAAGCCCTGGTATGAAAGTCAACTCCATCCATCTCCAGATAATCTGCAACCAGTTCTAGGATGGTGGCTACTTTCTTGTTTAACATGATTTTAATATATGTTAAACAAGTCTAAACTTTTTTTACTTGACAATCAATTTTTATTGAAACATCTACTTGCACTCCCTGACAAATAATTTATCTCATTTTTTACATACTTACTTACAGGAGGATGTGATTTGAAAAATAACCTAAAAAGGGCTACCTTTGGTGCGGGTTGCTTTTGGGGTGTTGAAGCAGCATTTCGTGAAGTGAAAGGTGTGGTGTCTACAGCAGTGGGTTATGCCGGTGGCAGCCTGGAAAATCCCACCTATCATGATGTGTGCTCCGGTATCACTGGTCACACCGAAGTGGTAGAAGTGATTTTTGACCCAGAGAATGTGTCCTATAATCAGCTTCTAGATATTTTTTGGAATATCCATGATCCCACCACTTTAAACCGGCAGGGCCCGGATATTGGGCTTCAGTACCGTTCGGTAATCTTCTATCATGATGATGAACAAAAACATCAGGCTGAAGATAGTAAAAAACAGCTTGCAGAATCAGGAGTCTATTCACAGAAAATAGTTACTGCCATTGAACCAGCAACAACGTTCTGGAAGGCAGAAGAATATCATCAGCAGTACTTTGAGAAAACCGGTCAGAAAAGCTGTCGTTTTTAAATAAACGATTAATATCAAGAACTATAAAGTTTAACATCATAAAAATAGTATCAAGGAATATTAAGAATTTCCATCAGATTTTGCAGTTTTTCAGTATCTGTTATGAATCTAGGTGGGATGCTGCGTTGTATAGAACCAGTTATGCCCAAATTACGCTCCATATGTGGTGAAACTGCATGATAAGCCCTTCTCCGCTTGTCCAATTTGGGTTTACTTAGAGATACAGCTTTATCCAATAGTTTACTTCCCGTGACATTACCTACTACTAAAACCATTTCTTTATCTGGGGGCTCGGGTCTTTTGAAGTGGGAGTTGGTGGAATATTTTTTTCTAAATTTTTTCTTCTGGTCTTGGTTAAGTTTTTTAAAATCAATTATCTTTTCTACCCTAAGATATCCTATAATATAAAGAGCATCCTCCTGCTTTTCATCGCAGTAAGGCGTTAGTCCTGCATAAAATACCAAGTAATCATTTTTATCCAATTTTTTTAAATATTTAGCCTTTACACCTTCATCCACATAGGTAAAACTATCAAAGTCAGGATCATAGTGTACTTTACGATTAATTATTTTCAGAGGCAGATAATTAGACAATGGCACTCCTTTTCGTCCCATAATATCCTGGAAGTTGCGGGTCTCGGTGGATTTAGGATTCTTCTCATATAGGTATGTATTCAAATGTTCTGTCATTAAATATAGGGGCCAGAATTCCATCTGTGCCTTTATCTATTCCTACTCGTAATAGCATGGCCTTCATTTAATTCCTCATGAAAAGCATTTAATAATAGTAAACAGTAGATAATAATTAACTTATCTGAGGATAAAATCCTCTTAATTGAGGTTTAATATGGACGAAATTCGCGAATTTTTTAAAAGAGATCGTTTCGCTGCTTACAATGGCATCAAACTTCTTGAAATATCTAAAGGAAGTGCAACGGCCCAGATGATGGTGACCGACCGACATTTAAACGGTATTAGTACTGTACATGGAGGAGCTCTTTTTACTCTGGCTGATTTCACCTTTGCTGTGGCTGCTAATTCGTGGGGGAGAGTAACAGTAGCTACCAACGCCAATATATCCTATCTTAAGGCAGTAACATCAGGTGTTCTAACAGCAACGGCACGGGAAGTTTCGAAAGGTTTCAGAATAGCTAACTATACCGTGGAAATAACCGACGAGGACTGTGATTTGGTGGCTCTGTTCCATGGGACAGCCTACCGTAAGAAGGAGAAGTTAGAAGAAATAACAAAATAGCTTTACTCAAAGTTCAACTTTTCTTTTAAAAAAAATTCTAGCTTTTTTTTAAAGAAAATCTAACTGTTTTAGATATTTCCTTTTAAAACTTTTTTTAGATATTCTCCTTTATGTAATCCGCCATTTTAGAGATGGTATCTTCAAATTCACCAGAATCAACTTCTTCTTCCAGAGTAATGCCAGTTATTACGAGTTTCATCTGTTTTTTAGCCATCTTTTTTTGTATCTGCTCTATGGTGATATCCGCACCTTTAGAACCCATTTCAGCCACTACGGAGTAGCTTTTCCCGGCAGTATTAGTTAAAAGGGATATATATTTGTTCATATAAGGAGTAGAGTGACTACTCCACACTGGAGTGGCCAGAATCAGATGATCCACATCGCTTAAGTCCGTTTTACAGGGTTTTATATTAGATTTCATCCCAAAAAATGCTTTCAAAGCCTTAATTGGTACTGCGGATTCTTTAGTAGCCTCAATTTGTACTAACTGTGCATCTAACTTTTCAGATAGTAATTCAGCTACTTTGCGAGTGTGTCCTTGCCAGGAATAATAGGCAACCATGATATTCATATATCTCACCATCAACTAAGTCTAAATCACGAATTATTTATAATATTTACTTAGTTTATATTATATCTCCTATAGTATCATGTCTATCTCCCATAGTATCAGGTCCCTTAATTCTCATATCTAAAATTAGGAACAAAAAGATGATAATCAAACTGGCTACAGTAAGTGATGCTAGAGAAATTTTAGCACTGCAAAGATTAGCCTATCAGAGCGAAGCAGAACTTTACCAGGATTACACTATTAAGCCCCTCATCCAGACTCTGGATGAGATGAAGAAAGATTTTGAAAGCTACACCTTTTTAAAGGCCGTGGACAATGGTAAAATAGTCGGATCAGTACGAGGCAAATTATTGGATCCACAAACCTGTTACATCGGTCGGCTTTCGGTTCACCCGGACTATCAAAATCAGGGATTGGGAAAAAGGTTGATGGAACAAATAGAACGTGTTTTTAAGCCATGCCAACGCTTCGAATTGTTCACCGGCCATTTAAGTCAAAAAAATATTCATATTTATCAAAAACTGGGATATTCAGTGTACGAAACTAAAAAACTCAACGACCATATAAATCTGGTATATTTAGAGAAAATTTAGAATGATGTAATCAATTACAGTATAATTTCACTTTATAAGAGGATTTTAAAATGAAAAAAATTGGTTTTGTCGGATACGGAAGTATGGGAAGTATGTTAATTAGGGGATTCCTATCCTCGGGTGCTGTTAAACCAGAAAACATGGTTGTATCCACTCGCACCATCTCCAAGCTAACACCACTCCAAAATAGGTATCCTTCCATTGAAACTGCCGAAAATAGCAAGATTCTGGCTTCAAAGTGTTCAAGAATATTTATTTTTGTAAATACCAGTGAAGTTAAAACTGTCCTGGATGAAATTAGAAGTGAGATAGATGAGAATACGCATATTATTTACATAGCTGCTGGTCTTTCTATTAAAAACATTGAAACCAGGTTTAATGGAAAAATAACTAAGGTTATGCCCAGTTTAACTTCAGAGGTTAAAAAAGGAGTGTCTTTAGTTTGTCATAATCAAAAAGTAGACCGACAGGATGCTGAATTTATAGAATTTCTTTTTAATAATATAGGGAATGTGAAAATTATAAAAGAAGAAGACTTTGAAGCGGCCTCGGATCTTACCAGCTGCGCCCCGGCATTTATAGCCCTCATATTTCAGGAATTTGCCCGAGCAGGATATGAAAATTCAAATTTAACTCAAAAAGAAGCAGAAGACCTGGTTATTAAGACACTGCAAGGAACTGCCCAACTATTGTCTGAGATATCATCTCATGATTTAATATCCAGAGTGGCTACCAAGGGCGGTATAACTGAAGAAGGCTTGAAAGTATTGGAAAAAATCATTCCCTCACTGTTTCAGGAGCTCTTTGAGGTTACTTTAAAAAAAAATCAAGATAGGAAAGAGATTATGGACACGAAATATTCATGAGTAGATTTCTAAATTCTATTAGTTAGGAGAGAATAGCATGAACACCTTAGAAGCAACCGAAGTAGAAGAACAGCTACTCTTAATTTATCGATTTTTAGAAGAAGACCGTCTGTTTAAAAAGTTCTACGGGACTGGTTTAGCTACGAAAAATGATAATCAGATTCTAAACCGACTTTTAGCTGAAGAAGATGCTGAAGATATTTTAAGAAACTGCATTATGGAATTAGAAGAAATACAAACAGGAAGTAAACCTTCACGGGAAGAGTTTGAAGAGATGATTGTTAATTACGATCCTTCTGACTCCTACCGGAAGTACAGCATGAAAGGGCTGGGAGATATCTACAAACTGGACCTGGAACAGCTTATTCGCCTGCTTTAAATTGAGGGGCCAAATTGAAACAGGCTATTTTAAAAACTAATCTGAACTAATTAAACTTGCCACTAACTTCACCGCTTCCACCAGAGTGGCTATGAACACCCCTACCATCATCAGTAAAAGGAGTATCACCACTACCAGAGCCATAGTGGAGCTTAAAGTGAACGGAAATACCGTGTAAAGAGTTTGGATAGCTAAAAATACAAAAATATTCATAACTATCTGAATCAGGCTTCGGAACCACTGCGGATTGTAGATTAAAAATAGAAAATTACCTATAATGGTTACTATCAAAGAAAGGTTCAGAATCCACAGAGTTTGGCTCCATGAAGAGGATATGAATGATATGTTCCAGTAGGGTAACTGGTTAACAACGTAGATAATGATAATATTAACAATTATAGCAAATGCAAAAGAGGCCCGAGACGGTTCTTTTTGACTTTTAACCCATGTTTTTAGGCGGTTTAGAATAGTTTTCTTGGGTATAATTTCTTCTGACATTTTTTTTAATCCCTAATTTTTTAACGATAACTTGATCAACAATATGACATAAGTATTTTTATGCTATAAGTTATACATATTTTCATTCTAAGACTGTTCTTTTCTTCCAGATTTATTGTTTTTATTGTGATAACCATTTTATAAATAATTGAGGTTTTAAGTGATAACAGATAGCAATGTAAGAGCCGGAATAAGTCACGCTGCCCTAAGAAGGGTTAACCTTTATAAGGTGTTTATACTATATTTTATCACTGTATTTTTTATTAAAAAAATTAGGATTTTTTATTGTTTAAACTAAAAAAATATTAATTTAATCAACACGGTTGTGATATTACATGGCAGGAATTGTAGGATACGGAGTTTACATACCACGCTACCGTATCAAGGTAGAAGAAATAGCTAAGGTATGGGGCGACGACCCCCGTGCCATTTCCAGGGGACTGGTAGTTCAAGAAAAATCTGTCCCTGCACCTGACGAGGATACTGCCACCATATCGGTGGAAGCGGCCAGATCTGCACTTAAAAGGGCCAGTATTAATCCTAAAAATATTGGAGCCATATACGTTGGTTCAGAATCTCATCCTTATGCTGTAAAACCAACAGCCACCATAGTGGCTGATGCTGTGGATGCCGCACCAGAACTCACTGCTGCGGACCTTGAATTCGCATGTAAAGCTGGTACTGCTGGTATACAGGTTTGTATGAGTATGGTCGACGCCAATACAGTTAAATATGGCCTGGCCATAGGTGCAGATACTGC
>Ga0187786_10000180_pt1 | contig 20524 bp, 14 predicted proteins | sample 0815_BV2_10_20_M_FD_132449 | JGI IMG/M metagenome (GOLD analysis project Ga0187786, IMG submission 132449) | Tropical peat soil microbial communities from peatlands in Department of Meta, Colombia - 0815_BV2_10_20_MG | ecosystem: Environmental > Terrestrial > Soil > Wetlands > Peat | place...
ATTCTGGTCATTGTATTGATCATTTTCGGGCCCGGGAAGCTGCCGGAACTGGGCGAAGGTCTTGGTAAGAGCATTAAAGCATTCAAGAAGGCCATGAAGGAAGGAGAATCCTCCACGTCGAATGCTTCGCAGATAGATCAAAAAGAAGAGAAAAAGGCCTGATTGTTACTTGAGGAAGGACACTCATCCAGCAAAAAAGCCGGTCAACATGACCGGCTTTTTTCTGTGTCCTGAAATCGATGCGAGCGAGCACCTTCACTTTTGCATGGGAACACCTTTTTTATTCTTGACAACCCTGCTAAAATCCAATAAAATTCGCCTTTACGTACGTTCTGACAAAGGAGAAATGCAATAGGCTCGTAGCTCAGTGGGAGAGCGCTACCTTGACACGGTAGAGGTCGGCGGTTCGAAACCGCCCGGGCCTACCATTGATGAAGTAAACCATCTGGTACAGTCATTCTATTATTATGAGTGAAATACAGCTCAGGCTGCCTGACGGTCAGGTGAAAAGTATGCCCCAGGGCATCACCGGTCAGGAAGTTGCCGAGAAAATCGGCTCTCGCCTCTCTAAAGACGCGCTTGCCATAAAATTAGACGGTCAACTCCAGGATCTCAATGCGCCCGTTGAGCGCAACGCGGCGATCGAGATAACGACCTTTGACGCCCCCGAAGGCCGCGAAGTGTACTGGCACAGCACTTCACACCTCATGGCCCAGGCGATGCAGCAGCTGTTTCCGCAGGCAAAGCTTGCAATCGGGCCCGCCATCGAGGAAGGATTCTACTACGACTTCGACCTGGAACGGACCCTGACACCGGAAGACCTGGTCAAGATCGAAAAGAGAATGGCCGAACTGGCCAAGGCGGCGATTCCGGTAAAACGCAAAGTCTTGTCCAAGGCCGAGGCTTTAGCGTTTTTTCAAAAAAAGGGAGAAGTCTACAAGGTCGAACTCATCAACGAGCTTCCCGACAACGAAGTTATCTCTCTCTATGAGCAGGCTGAGTTCGCCGACCTGTGCCGAGGTCCGCACGTTCCTTCCACGGCAAAGATCAAGGCATTCAAACTCCTGTCGATCGCGGGCGCGTACTGGCGAGGCAATGAGAAGAACAAGATGCTTCAGCGCATCTACGGCATCTCGTTCCCGGCAAAAGACGCTCTGGACGCCTATGTAACGCGGCTGGAAGAGATCAAACGTCGCGATCACCGCAAGCTCGGCAAGGACCTCGACCTTTTCTCCGTGTCCGACGAAGTGGGCGGCGGGCTCGTGTTGTGGCATCCGCGCGGAGCCCTCATCCGCAAGACCATCGAGGATTTCTGGCGCGACGAGCACCTGAAAAACGGATATGAATTCGTATTCTCACCCCACGTGGGCCGGGGTACGCTCTGGGAAACGTCGGGCCATCTCGGATTCTACCGCGAGAACATGTATTCCTCCATGGAAGTGGAGGGGCAGGAGTTCTATGTGAAGCCCATGAACTGCCCCTTCCACATCATGATCTACAAGAACAAGCTCCACTCCTACCGGGAGCTGCCGATGCGTTACGCAGAACTCGGAACCGTCTACCGGTTTGAGCGCTCCGGCGTGCTGCACGGGCTTCTCCGTGTCCGCGGGTTTACGCAGGACGACGCCCACATTTTCGTGGCTCCCGAGGAGATGGAGGAAGAGGTCATCCGCGTCCTCGCTTTCGTTGTGAACATGCTCCGAACCTTCGGGTTCGACGATTTCAAGGCATACATCGCCACGCGTCCGGAGAAGTCGGTGGGAGACAGCGCACTCTGGGAAAACGCGACTCAGGCGCTGAAGGTCGCGGCGCAGAAAGCTGATCTCGTCTACGAAATGGACGAGGGCGGCGGTGCATTCTACGGTCCCAAGATCGACATTAAGATCAAGGACGCTTTGGGCAGGCTCTGGCAATGCTCAACCGTGCAGTTCGATTTCAATCTGCCTGAGCGTTTTGACATGACCTTCATAGGCGTGGACAATAAGCAGCACCGTCCGTATGTGGTCCACCGCGCGCTTCTGGGATCGCTCGAACGCTTCTTCGGCATGTTGATCGAGCACTACGCGGGCGCGTTTCCGGTGTGGCTTGCGCCGGTACAGGCAAAGGTCATGTCTATCACGGACAAGCAATTTGATTTTGCCAAGGGCGTGCGGGAGCAGCTGCTTGCCGCCGGCATCAGAGCTGAACTCGATGCCAGGCCTGAGAAGATCGGCTTCAAGATCCGCGAAGCGTCCCTGGAAAAGGTCCCTTATATTCTTGTCATCGGCGACAAGGAAGTGCAGCAGAACGCCGTTGCCGTTCGCGAGCGCGGTGGCAAGGACCTGGGCGCAATGCCGCTGGCGGCGTTCATCGCAGCGGTGCAAAAGCTTGTTCACGAAAAAGTGATATCAACGGAACTGACAAGGGGGTGATTGTTTATCAGTAAAATTACGACAAGAATCAATTTCATGATCAAGGTAAAGGAAGTCCGGGTTATTGACTCGGAGGGACAGCAGCTCGGCATCATGGATACGCGCGAAGCGATCAAGAGGGCCGAGGAACAGGGGCTCGACCTTGTCGAGGTAGCCCCTACGGCGAAACCGCCGGTCTGTAGGATCATGGACTTCGGCAAGTACAAGTACGAACTGGCAAAAAAAGCCGCTGAGTCCCGCAAACACCAGACCGTTATCGTGGTGAAGGAGATCAAACTCCGGCCGAGGACCGACGATCACGACGTGAACTTCAAGATGAACAACATCAGGCGGTTCCTGCAGGAAGGCAACAAGGTCAAGGTAACGGTGATGTTCCGCGGACGTGAAATGGCGCACATGGACTACGGACGTGCGGTGCTCGAGCGCGTTGTCAATGAACTGCAGAACGAGGCCGTTGTTGAGCAAACGCCGCGTGTCGAGGGCAGGAACATGACGCTTCTGCTCGGGACAAAGGCAAAAACAGGGTAAGCCGCTGCTGGTCTCGGAACGTTTTATAAACGTTTATACCTGAAGGTGCTGCGGAGACCTGCGTCTCCGCTTTTGATAGGAACGCACGATTACAGTGATGCGGAAGGGGATCATACTATGGCAAAGATGAAACTGAAAACCAATCGGAGCGCTGCAAAGCGGCTCAAAGTCACGGGTACGGGAAAGATCGTACGGCGCAAGGGATGGAAAAGCCATCTGCTGACCGGAAAGAACGCCACCCGCAAAAGGCGCTTGACCGGCTCATTTGAAATCGACAAGAGTACGAGGGAAAATATCAAGCAAATGGTTCCCTATGGATTAAAATAAAGAATCAAGTTCGGAGTTGATCGTTCGGAGCACGGAGCAACTGGTGCTCATCCGACAAGGAACTGGAATCGAGGAGGTTACCACCATGCCGAGAGCTAAAGGCGGCCCCAAGACGAGGGCTAGAAGAAAGCGGGTATTAAATCTCGCAGAAGGATTCTGGGGTTCAAAATCAAAGCTGTTCCGCCCGGCGACTGAAGCGGTCGATCGCGCGCTGAAATACGCCTACCGGGACCGGAAGGCCCGCAAGCGGGATTTCCGCCGGCTGTGGATTGCGCGCATTAATGCTGCCGCGCGCCTGAACGGCGTCACCTACAGCAAGCTGATCGCCGGCCTCATCAAGAATGGTGTGGCCATTGACCGCAAAATCCTGGCGGACTTAGCAGTAACCGATCCAGCCGGATTTGCCAAACTGGTCGAAACTGCCAAGTCTGCGACTGCATAGGCAGACTTTTCTGTGGCATGCGCTCCCCGCGAGCACGGCATCCGCAGCGTGAAGGCCCCGGTCATCCGGGGCCTTTTTTTGTTGACATATCGCAATGATTCGGTTAAAAATCACAGAGAAATGACGACCCTTGGCCGTTCCTGTACCGCGGCCTTCACGGCTTGCATCCTCATTCTGGCGTTTTCCGCTCCTGCACACCCGTCTTACAACTCCGAGGCCGGGCGCAAGTATACTATCGCCTCACAACGCCTGGCTGATCTGAAGAAATCACCAAAAAAGAAAAAGTACCGTTCCTACTGGCTCGACTGCATCCGAACATTTGAAGCTGTTGAAAAAAAATACCCCAAAAGCCCGAGTGCGGCTGAAGCCTGTTTTGACCGATCCGGCGTGTACGAGGATCTCTACCGGCACAACCGCTATTCAAAGGATATTGAAGAGGCACTGCAGAGCTATGCCAAGTGCCAGTCAGCCTACCCGGCCAATGCCCGGGCCCCCGAAGCCCTGTATCATATCGTGTCCATCGCGCTTGATGTCAAGAAAGACAAGGGGCTTGCAGCCGAATTCGCCGACAAACTCGCCTCCCAGTATCCCGGAGATCCTTGGACGGCCAAGGCATCCGCCCGTATAACGCCCGCCTCTCCGAAGAAAATGAAACTTGCCAAAAAAGAACCCCCAGCTGCCAGGACCCCGGCGGCAGCACCTGCAAAGACAAAGGCGGGAACCGTTCAAAAGATACGCTACTGGTCCGGAGGGGCGTATACGAGGATTGTAATAGAACAGAACCAGGCCGTTACCTTCCAGGCCCATGAACTGAAAAATCCGGATCGCCTTGTATTCGATCTGTTCAGCACGCGCCTCGGTGCAGGCGTCGACAAGGACCCGCTCCCGGTGAACGATGGCCTTCTCAGGCAGGTGCGCGCGAGTCAGTACGCACCGGACACGGTGCGCGTTGTGCTGGATCTGGCGAGCATCAAGAATTATGTCGCGTTCGCCCTGCACGACCCGGAGCGGCTGGTGATCGATGTGACGGGCGAGGGAGGGAACGGGTCGGAATCCCGGATCGCGAGCAGTGATTCGGCAACACCTCAGACCGAGCCGACGACGAGCCAGAAACAAATTGTCAAGGCAGAGCCGAAAACGGAACCGCAGACCACCGTCCCCGCGGTACCAAAAATCCCGGAAGTGAAAAACAACGAAGGCGACCGCCTGACGCTGTCACGCCAGATGGCGCTCAAGGTCAAGACCATCGCCATTGACGCGGGCCACGGCGGCCATGACCCGGGGGCAATTGGCAAAGGCGGCACAAAGGAAAAAGCCATCACGCTGGATATAGCAAAGCGCCTCGCAGCGCTCGTGAAGGAGCGCCTGGGGTGCAACGTCGTCCTGACGCGGGATCGGGATGTGTTCATTCCTCTCGATCAGCGGCCGTTCATCGCCAAGTCGAAAGGCGCCGACCTGTTCGTGTCGATCCACGTGAACGCGAACCGGAAACGAAAGATGCGGGGTATTGAAACCTATGTGCAGGGCTTGAAAGCGTCGGATCGCGAGGCCATGGCAACTGCGGCGCGGGAAAACGCCATGTCGGAGAGGAGCCTCAGTGAACTGGACTCAGAAGTGGAAAAAATGCTGAAAGACCTGAAGATCGACAACAAGATCGAGGAATCGATACAGCTTGCAGGGTCCGTGCAGACGACGCTGGTTGACCATATCAAGCCGCATCAGAAGAATGTGGCCTTGAATCATGGAGTAAAGAGCGCTTTTTTCTATGTCTTGATGAATACAAACATCCCGAGCATTCTTGCCGAAGTGGGGTATATCAGCAATCCCGACGAAGAAAAAATGCTCAAAAAAGATGCCTACCGCCAGATCATTGCAGAAGCCCTGTTTCAAGGAGTGAAAAACTACATCAATGCGCGCGAACCGCAGATGATGGGAATATGAAGGCGTCGAGCGGTGCTGAAGCGGATTGTCGTGAGTTGCATTTATCCCCTGAGCTGTTGTTACTGTTTGTTCCCGTCCGCTGCGGGTTTACCGCTTGACGCGATCAAATATGCCTCGATGAACTGGTCGAGGTCGCCGTCCATGACAGCGGATACCTGTCCCACCTCCACGCCTGTCCGGTGGTCCTTCACAAGCTGGTACGGCTGAAAAACGTACGAGCGGATCTGGCTCCCCCAGGCAATATCCTTCTTCTCTCCCGTCAATTTGTCGAGCTTTTCCTCCTGTTCCTTCCGTTTGAGCTCGAAGAGCCTTGACTTGAGCACCTTCATGGCTACGGCCTTGTTCTTGATCTGGGACCGCTCGTTCTGGCACTGGACCACGATATTCGTGGGCAGGTGGGTGATACGCACGGCTGAATCGGTCTTGTTCACATGCTGCCCGCCTGCGCTCGAAGCGCGGTAGGTATCGATCCGCAGGTCCTTCTCGTCAATATCGATATCGATGTCGTCCTCGACTTCCGGATAGACGAACAGCGAGGCAAAGGACGTATGGCGGCGTTTGTTCGCGTCGAACGGGGAGATGCGCACGAGGCGGTGCACGCCCGCCTCCGCTTTGAGCCGCCCGTAGGCATATTCTCCCGCGACGGTAAAGGTGACGGACTTGGCACCTGCTTCCTCACCTGCCTGATAATCAAGGATCTCGGTCTTATACCCCCGTTTTTCCGACCAGCGAAGGTACATGCGCATGAGCATTTCGGCCCAGTCCTGGGCTTCGGTGCCGCCTGCGCCGGGATGTATCGAAACTATAGCGTTCGATGCGTCCTGCTCCCCGGACAGGAGCGCGGCGACCTCGGCGGATGCGATGTTCGTCTGGATCTTCCCAATCTCGATCTCCAATTCGGCGCGCATGGTTTCGCCGCCTTCTTCCGAGGCGAGTTCTGCCATGGCTTCGAGGTCAGCCATCCGTTTCGCCAGCGACTGCCAGTCACGAAGCGAGCGTTCGATGGATGCCTTTTCCTTCAAGACGGCATTGGCCTTGTCCTTGTCGTCCCAGAAACCGCTCACTTCCGTCAGGCGGGCGAGCTCTTCCAGCCGCGACTCCTTGACCGGTGCGTCAAAGATGCCTCCGCAGGGTTTCGATCCTGCTTTTGACAACGTCGAGCTGCTGCTTGAGATCTTCCAAAAGCATGTTCTTCTCCTCTGGTTAACGCGCGCGTGAAGCGGATTATACCATAGAGGAACGCGCCTGGCAAAGGATAACGCAAGACAGAAAAGGGATAGCGTCGTGCCGGCGGTGCCGAGCTTTTTTCTTGAAACATGAAGCGATTGTGTGGTAATCTAGGCACAATCGCAGCACTGCCGGCATTACTGAAAGGAGACGGTCTATGCAGCAGCGGATGTTCATCTTTGTTACGATCCTTGCAGCAGGTGTTTTGCTTACCGGCATGGGCGGCTCCGGAGGGTTTGAACGGGCGCCGCGCGTGGAAAAGAACTTCGCTGTTTCCGTTACCGACGTCGGGGGCAACACTATTCAGGGCGAGAAGTTCAGTTGGGAAGGAAGAATCCATTTTGCAGGGACGATGGGAATGGCCCAGGTGACGATGCCTTTCGAAAGGATCAAAAGCCTCACCGTGGGAGAGATACGGGACCGGCAGGTAAAAATCGCGGCCCAGCTCGTCGATGGATCACAGGCCAACTTTGAAGTGGATGCAAAATCGCGGTGTTTCGGAGAGGCGCCGTTCGGCAGCTTTATGCTTGAAATGTCCGAGATCAAGTCCCTGACGTTCAAGAGATGATGTTCGCGGAGCACGTCGCTCCGCGCATTCCGGCAATGCCGTTTTCCATACGTTTTCCGTGAATAATTCCTCTCATAGCGCAACTGGCACCCCCGGAGCCTACCGGACCGTCCTTGAAGAAGAAAATGCGGTCATCAAGGAAGCGCATTTCTCCGGTGCCGGCGGGAGCGAAATCGTACAACGCAGAACGAGCCTCATCGACAGGGTGCTGCGTGACATCCACACCGGACTTTCCGGTTCCGGCCCTCTGCCCGCGCTTGTCGCCATCGGCGGCTACGGCAGGGGAGAGCTGAATCCGCGTTCGGACATTGATATCATGCTGCTCTGCCGCGATGAGGAGGACAGGAAGCGCTCATCAGAGCTGCTCTATCCGCTGTGGGATGCCGGCCTCGAAGTAGGCTACAGCGTCAGAACGGTGCGCGAATGCGTCTCCCTGTGCCGGCAGGATTCGAAAATCCGAACCTCGCTGCTTGAATCGCGGCTCATAGCCGGCGACGCGGTGCTGTATGCCTCCTATACCCGCTCGCTCAGCAGCGATGTCCTGTACTGGAAAGCCTCTTCCTTCATAAAGGAGAAGATCTCAGAGCGCATGAGCGTGCGCCAGAAGTTCGGCGGCTCCATCTATCTGCGTGAGCCGAACATCAAGGAGGGCGAGGGCGGGTTGCGCGATTTTCACACCGCACTCTGGATCGCGGCCGTCCATTTTCAAATTTCTTCCCTTGACGCTCTCGTCGAGCGTGGCGTCATCAGCAGGGGACAATATGCAACGGTCCTGCGGTCCCGTAACTTTATATGGCGCGTGCGGAACGAAATTCATTTCCTCTCGGACCGCAAGAACGATCATCTCACGTTCGACCTCCAGGAACAGGCAGCCAAGGATTTTCACTTCCGGGACTCCGCGCACCTGTTTTCCGTAGAGCGCTTCATGAAGACCTATTTTCTTCACGCCCGGAACATCAGGGAGTTCGCGAATATCATCGCGGATGCCGTCCTCCAGAAGCGAACAGGGAACTGGTTCGAGCGCAAGACCGCCATCGGACCCTTTATGCTGCTGGGCAGGACGCTCGTTCCCCTGGAGGGACGCTACGATGCTCAGGACCCGGCTCAGGCGCTGGCGGCATTTGAAATCATCCAGTCGAAACATGCAGTTCTGTCGGATCATTTGAAAGCGCTCATTCGATCGTGTCCGGTGGACGAACGGTCGCGATCCTCTCCCGCAGCCAGCGGTTCATTTCTCGCTATTCTGAACAATCCCGACTCCCTTGCGGAAACGCTTATCCTCATGAAGGACCTGCGGCTGCTCGGGAAGCTACTCCCGGAGTTTCGCGCCATTCAGGCGCTGGCGCGGCATGATTTTTACCACCTCTATACGGTTGACGAACATATTTTGCTCGCCCTGAGAACGCTTCAGACTCTTTGGACCGGCGCCGCTGCCGCTCCTGCATCGCTCATGAACGCATTTACCGGCGTGAAAAAAAAATGGGTGCTCATGCTGGCGGTCCTGATGCACGACCTGGGCAAGGCCTATCGGGAGGATCATGAAGGCGCAGGAGCGAAGATTGCAGGCTCTATCCTGAAACGGCTGGGAATCGAGGGAGAAGACCGGGAGCGGATCGTCTTTCTTGTCAAAAATCATCTCGTCATGTCGTCATTGTCCCAGCGCCGGGAGCTGACGGACCGCAAGGTCATCATAGACTTCGCCCGGCTTGTGAAGGACAGGGAAAATCTCGCGCTGTTGTACCTTCTTACGTATGCGGACATCACTGCGGTGAATCCGACAGCATGGACCCAGTGGAAGGCGGTCCTGCTGCAGGACCTGTACCTGCGGGCGCTGCAGTATATTGACAAGAATGCAATCGTATCTGATGAGGACCAGGCACGGCTTGCCGTCCTGATCGACAAGACACGCTCCGCCGCGGCGGGCCAGTTCTCCTCCGCCGAGCTTGATACGTTCATCTCGGTCATGCCGGACCACTATTTCGCGCGGACGTCGACGCGGAAGATCCTCGATCATCTCCAGATGATGCAGCAGCTCAAGGATGAGCAGCTTGTTATCCGCCACCGTCATTACCGCGAACGGGGGTATACGGAACTGACCGTATGCGCCTATGATGCCTACGGCATGTTCTACCGGACTGCCGGCACGATTGCATCGAAAAATCTCAGCATCCTGCGCGCGCAGGTCTATACATCAAAGAACGGCGTTATGCTCGATACGTTTCAGATCACGGACGCAGACGGCAAGATCTGCGACTACGACAAGGCATGGGAAAGCGTTCACGATGAGCTCCGGTCCGCACTGATGAACAAATCGCGGCCCGCCGCTCCGGGGATGTCCGGAAAAAGGGGCAGGCGCGGTTTGACGGTTCAGACAAAGGTTGAGTTCGACAACGATTCATCGGAACACTTTACGATCATTGATATCACGGCGCAGGACCGCATCGGACTGCTCTATGAAGTGACCAAGGCGCTGTATGACCTGAACCTGGACATCGGTTCCGCCAAGATCGTGACGGAGGGCGTCAGAGTGCTTGATTCGTTCTACGTCACCGATCTGCTGCGTGAAAAGATCGTGGACGAGCGGAGATTGGAAAAGATCCAGAGTACGCTCCATGAGATCCTGGAGCGTGAGTAGCGGCGGTATGCAGCTGCGCCGGGTGCCGATACGATGAAGAGAACGTTCATTATTCTGGCTGCGCTTTTTTTCGTTTTCCTGGGCGCGGCGGAGTTTTATGTCCAGACCGACGCCTTCACGGAGTTCATCCGTCCCTCAATCGTCGGCCCGCTCCAGGAGCTGCTCGGTCCGGATGCGCAGATCGGTCCCGTAAAAGCGAATTGTATCCCTCCCCGGCTTCAGGTCCGCGATATTGTCATCCCGAACGGATCGGGGAAACCTATTGTCACGATCAGAAAAATCACCGTTTTTATCAATCCCCTCCCGCTCGTTTTTAAGAAGGTCAGGTTGCCATCCATAACGGTCCTTGAGCCCCGCATCACCGCCAGCCGCGCTCAGGACGGCTCGCTCGATATTGTGCCGCTCATGGAGCGGATCAGCGCGGCCATCAGGCGGTCTGATGCGAATGCGGCGGAAGGCTTTCACCTCCTCCTCAAGTCCATCTCAATTAAACAAGGTGAAATACGGTTAACCGACGCATCATTGAAAAGCGGCGTTACAGTAACGGGTTTGAACATATCATCGCGTTTTAACCTTGCGAACGACCGGGTGAACATTCATGTGCGGGGTTCGCACGTCATTGCCGCGGCGCCTGCCTATCCGGCAATCCAGGGAGAGCTGCGGGCAACGCTCGAATACGACCGCGGCAGGCTGCTGCTCAAGGCTTCGGAATTCACCATGGACGATGCCTCGATCTCGCTGCACGGGCAAACCGGATCCTTTCCCGATCCCGTGCTTGATTTTGAAGGCAGGATTGTTACGGGACCGCATGCAATCGGCAGGTTTGCAGAGATGCTGAAGCCGCGGCCGAAGCAACCGGGCCCCCGGGGGGAGGCCTTGATCTCCGTCAAGGGCAGGGCTTCGGACCCCGAGATTAGCGGCTCTCTGCGTCTGTCCGGTTTATTTTATCGGGACTGGACACTGCAGGATGCCAGTCTTACCTTTCAATACAAAGGGACGAACCTTCTGCTCGGAGGAGGTAACTGGCTTGTTGCAGAAAAAGAAAAAAAACTCACCATTGACCGCGTGGGAGCGTCCTTGTCCTACGGGCGGGGCGCCTTTGGGATTGATCATCTGGAGATCGCTGCGGGTGACACCCTGATCAGAATGCACGGCCGCGTCGATCCTGCCGCGGGATATGCCGTGCACGTGAGCGCTGTATCGTCAGGGGAGGGGAAAACGATCGATTTTGCAGCAGGACTGCCGATGGCCGGCGATATCAGGATCGAAGGGGATCTCTCGGGAGCAGTGATGTCGCCGCGTTTTACCGGGACGCTCAAGGGAGAGCCTGTTACCGTACGCGGCGTGCAGTTCAACGATGTCCGCGGCTCTGTTGTGTACTCCGATAAAAAACTGACGCTTTCATCCGTCGATATTCGCAGACAATCGTCGCGCTACGTGCTGGACGGCGACATCGATCTGGGGCGGCGGGAACCGTTCTATACGGCACGTTTGCGTGTCATGCAATCGGACGTCGCAAGCATTGTGGCGCTGTTTTACAAGCCGCTGCCGCTCGAGCTGTCTGCACGGGGAGAACTGACCTTCCAGGGGACGGCGCAGAAATATTCAGGTGGCGCGTATCTTTCGCTCGACGCGGGGAAGGCCTATGAAGAAACCTTTACCCGCGCCGCGGTGACGGCTTCACTCGTGACCGGGAAAATATTCTTTCCCCAGGTAACCGTATTCAAAGAGAAAGGCGCGATCAAGGGGTCGGGCTGGATCTCTTTTGACGGAACGTATGCCGCCGACCTTGAGGGCTCCGACGTGTCGCTCTCCGGCGTGGACCACCTGAAAGGAGTGCCGGTGAGCGGCGATGCCGCTTTTGAAATCCACTCGGCGGGCAGTTTCGACAAACCCGTGGTCCAGTCGACCTATGAAATTGAAAACCTGGCTCTCGCTGGCTTTGCAATGGGCCAAGTCCATATTGACGCCGCTGTACGCGAAGGACAGTTGAAAATCAGCGCGCAGACTCCCGAAGACCGGGTAAATGTGTCGCTCCAAGGGGCGCTTCACAGGCCGTATATCTGGAATGCCAGGGCGGAGCTCAACATGGACGGTATTGACCCATTCCGCGTTTTTGGAAATGCGAATATGCAGGACCGTGTGAAACTGCTCCTCCATAGCTTGGTTTCGCTTCGCGGGCAAGGGCTGGATCTCGCCACAGTGAGCGGCGAAGCAATCTTCCGGAAGATCGAAGCGGCCGCAGGCGACTATCACTTTGAAAACGAGCCTCCCTCACGGGTTACCATTGACCAGGGAGTTGTGACAGTGCGGTCGCTGGGTTTTTCCGGACCGGGAACGCACATTGTTGTCTCCGGGACCCTGGCGGAGGGGGGCCCTGACCTCGCAGTTAAGGGAACAGCAGGCCTGTCACTCCTGAAAACGTTGTTTCCAGAAGTTGAATATGCCTCCGGAACGGCGGACATGCAGCTATCCGTCAAGGAACACTGGAGCAATCCCGCCGTGGCCGGCTCCCTGCGCGTCCGTCAAATGGAAGTGAAGATTAAGGACGTGCCCCAGAAGATCAGCTCACTCAACGGAACGTTTTCTTTCGCTCACGACCGGATTGTTGCTGAGTCGCTGACCGGCGAACTGGGCGGGGGCACGATAAGCGCATCCGGGTGGGCACAGTTCGGGAGCGCATCACTCATGGAGTTTTCGTTCAAATCTCTTGTGGACAATGTCACTGTCCGGTATCCCGAAGGCCTCACGTCCACAGTGTCCGGCAATCTTTTTTTCGACGGCGGCGCGGCTGAACGGACACTGTCAGGCGATATCCTGATAAAGCGAGCGCGGTATGACAAGAGAATCGAGTGGAAGAGCATGCTGGTGGATATCGGGAGAGGGCTGTATCAGAAAAAGCAGGCTGACATCGGCTGGATCGGCGACACACAGCTCAATGTCAGATTCCATGGAAGCGATAATATCATCTTCCAGAACAACTTGGCACAGATGCAGCTGGAAATTGATGTATTCCTGCGGGGAAATGTGAACCACCCGCAAGTGCTTGGAAGAATCGAATCAAGGAAGGGTACCGTCTATTTCAGGAAGAACGAGTTCAAGATACTGCACGCATCGGCGGATTTTGCGGATCCGAACAGAATGAATCCCGTGCTCGATATCCAGGCGGAAACGCAGGTCCGGGAATACCTGATCAGCCTCGCCGTGACGGGAACGGCGGACCGGGCGTCCGTGACGCTCATCTCGGATCCGGCACTGGCGGATACGGACATCCTCAGCATGCTCGCGCTGGGGAAAAAAGGAGCCGAACTCAAGGGAAAGGAAACAGCGGTGGGCGTTGGAGAAGCGGCGTCGTTCGCGACAGGCCAGCTCCAGGACATTTTCGAACGCCGTGCCCGCAGCCTGACAGGCCTTGACCGGTTTCAGGTGGACCCGTATGTCAGCAAGAACGATACGTCGGTGCCGAGGGTTACGGTGGGGAAGGAACTCGTTCAGAACAAATTATTCGTCACCTATTCCTCCAACGTGGGTGCTTCCGTGCCGGAGCAGGTGCTCAGAATCGAATACCTGCTGAACAAGCACTTCTCCGTCATCGGGGAACGAAATGAAGTGGGAAATTACGGGGCAGATCTAAAGTACCGGTTTGAGTTCAGGTAAACAGATGCCCGGATCTGCGATTGTGGACCGCCGATCAGCACCCGGACAGAAAGATTGCCTTTGGTTCAATCACCGATTCCCGACCAGCAACCGGCAATTTCATCAATGCGCTTCATCCCAGTTTTTTCCGACGCTCACGTCCACCTTGATGGGCACGGCAAGCTGTAAAACGCCTTCCATCTCTTCCCGGACCAGGTTCTTCATGTGCTCGATTTCTGCATCAGGGACTTCGAATACGAGTTCGTCGTGGACCTGCAGAATCATGATGCCCCTCATCTTCTCTTGTTTTAGTTTTTTCTGAATATGGATCATAGCCAGCTTGATGAGGTCTGCCGCCGTGCCCTGGATCGGCGTGTTCACGGCAGTACGTTCACCGAAGTTCCTCACTGCCACCGCCGATGACGAGAGCTCGGGGATGAAGCGCCGCCGGCCGAGAAGGGTGGTCACATAACCGTTCGTTTTCGCGTCCGCGATGGTACGGTCGAGAAACTCACGCACACGGGGGTACCTTGCAAAATAGCTGTCAATGTAGCGTTTCGCTTCACTGTTCGAAACGCCGATGTCCTGCGCCAGTCCGTATGCAGAGATGCCGTAGACGATGCCGAAGTTGACCGCCTTCGCCTTGCGGCGCATCTCCGACGTAATTTCGGCGGGGGGGAGGCCGAAGATCTCCGAGGCCGTCCGTGTGTGTATGTCCTCGTCCTCATGGAATGTTCGGATCAGCGCGGGATCGCCGCTCATGTGTGCGAGAATGCGCAGTTCGACCTGTGAGTAATCGGCCGACAGGAGGCTCGCGCCCTGCGGGGCTATAAATGCGCGCCTGATCTCCCGTCCCACATCGGTACGGATCGGAATGTTCTGCAGATTCGGATCACTGCTCGACAAGCGGCCCGTCGCCGCCACCGTCTGGTTGAATGAGGTATGGAGCCTTCCGGTCCGCGGGTTGATCATGGCGGGGAGGGCGTCGACGTAGGTGGACTTGAGCTTGGCGAGGGAGCGGTATTTCAGTATCTCAGCAGGCAGCGGGTGGTAATGGGCAAGCTCCTCGAGTACGTCCACGTTCGTAGAGTAGCCGGTTTTGGTGCGCTTGGTGGGAGTGAGCTGGAGCTTGTTGAACAGGATTTCGGCAAGCTGTTTTGGCGAGTTGATGTTGAACTCCGATCCGGCCAGCTCGTAGACGGTTGTTTCGACGTCGTGGATATCCTTGCCCAGTCTCGTTGACATGCTTTTCAGAAACACGGCGTCGATCTTGACCCCTGCCTTTTCCATGTCAGCGAGGACTTCCATGAGCGGCATTTCAATTTCACGGAAAAGTTTCAGCAGCCCCTGTTTTTCAAGCTGGGGCAACAGCGTCTGCTCAAGCCGCAAAGCGATGTCCGCGTCCTCACCGGAGTAGCGAGATGCAACAGCAATGTCCACCTCGGCAAAACTGATCTGTTTTTTCCCGGTGCCCGTTATGTCGGAATATGTCGTAGTCTTGTAATTGAGATATTCCAGCGCAAGGGCATCGAGGCTGTGAGACGTTTTGCCCGGGTTCAGAAGATACGATGCGATCATCGTATCGAACAACACGCCGCGCACGGCGAGCCCGCAGCGGTCAAGTACGAGCATGTCGTACTTGATGTTCTGGCCGGTCTTTTTGATTGCCCTGTTTTCGAAGGCATCCTTGAGCCGGGAAAGAACAGATTCTCTGACGAGCTGACTCGGAGCGCCGGGATAGGCATGTCCAAGGGGAATATACCATGCATGCTGCGGACGTACTGCAAAGGAAATGCCCACGAGCTCGGCCTGCAGAGGATCGGTTGACGTGGTTTCCGTATCAAAGGAGAAACCCTGCGCTGCAGAAAGGGCGGTTAGCAGCTCTCCAAATGCTTGTTCATCCATGACAATTTTGTACTCCGCCTCCTGTCCGGCGTTCTGGGTAACGTACTTGAGGAGCGAAGTGAACTCCATCTCCTTGAGGATTGCAAGCAGGGAGGTGTTGTCGGGCTGCTTCAGTTCCAAGGCAGAAAAATCGACTTCCAGAGGGATATCCGTTTTCAGAATTGCCAGCTCACGGCTCATCCGCGCAAGATGACTGAATTCCTGCAGCGCCCGCCTGAGTTTGGGCTTGGTGATTTCATCGGTTCGCTCAAGAAGATGTTCTATTGTCCCATACTCTTTAATGAGCGCCTGTGCTGTTTTCTCGCCGATGCCCGGGACGCCAGGAATATTGTCCGAGGCGTCTCCCATCAATCCCATGATCTCGACCACGTGGTCCGGCGGCACACCGAATTTTTCGATTACTTCGTCGCGGCCGTATGTCTTGTCCTTGAGCGTATCGTACACCGCGATGCCCGGACCTACGAGCTGAAGCAGATCCTTGTCCCCGGAAACGATAGTAACGGGGACCCCCTTCGCGCGAGCACGCAGTGCCAGCGTGGCAATTACATCATCCGCTTCCTGCCCGTCCAGTACATATACGGGAATACGGAACGCCTCAACGAGACGGTGAATGTACGGCACCTGAGGCACAAGATCACGCGGCATCGGCGGCCGGTTCGCCTTGTACTCCTTGAATTCCTGGTGGCGCCGCGTGGGACCTTTAGGGTCGAAAACGATGGCAAGAAGATCGGGCTTTCTCTCCTTCACAATCTTGAGCAGCATGTTCGCAAAACCAAAGACTGCATTCGTCGGCAGCCCGGTCGAGGTTGACAGGCCGCGTACGGCATAGAAAGCCCGATAGATATAAGAATTGCCGTCAATGATGTAGAGCGTTTTGCCCTTGTGTCCTTCAGTGACCGTCATGGGCACGGAGTATAACGCAGATCCCGGGAAAAGACAACGACAATGCAGAATCGTGCCCGCTGTGCCTCGAGGTTAGAAAGATTCCCTTGACACTGCAAGCCGGAATAGGGTATAACAACATCCGTTCAATTCCAGATGTTTTTTCAGTTTCCCGTGCGCGCCGACGTAGCTCAGCGGTAGAGCAGCTGATTCGTAATCAGCAGGTCGTCAGTTCAATCCTGACCGTCGGCTCCATTCTTATCTCTCCTCACCGATCCCTTCTGAACGCACCGGTTTCAAGTCTCTCCGGTGGCAACCAAAAACAAATGGGAACAAAAAGAAAAAGGTTGACATCAAAAATAAAGATGTTTACAATAGAACCAGGCTATCCCCGTCGCATTCTTTTCGTAAAAAAAAGAGGGGACGTTGATGAATCTTCCCAATTACATCACGCTGCTCAGGATCATCCTTATTCCTTTTTTTATAAACTTTATGATCTACGGCTACCGGAAGGCAGCTTTGATTGTTTTTATTGTCGCCTGTATAACCGATGCACTGGACGGGCTCATCGCACGGCTCACGAATACCCAGACAGAGCTGGGTGCATTTTTCGACCCGATAGCCGACAAATTGCTGATTATATCGGCGTTTGTCACCCTTGTGATAATCGGCATGCTGCCGATCTGGTTTGCGATCATCGTGGTAAGCCGCGATATGATTCTTGTATTGGGAAGCATTGCATTATATTTTTCAGGACATCAATTTGTAGCGCGGCCTTCGATCATCGGCAAGGCGACAACCGTTTTTCAACTGGCGGCCGTCATCCTGTCGTTGACGATGAAAAAGACCGGGAACAATGCAGTTCTGATCAATACCTTGTACTGGATTGCTGCCGCTTTGACGCTGGCATCGGGGAGCCAGTATGTATTCCGCGGCATTAAAATAGTCGGAAGAAATCCCGAATAGCCGATACCAGGGAGGTGCCACATGAAAATATCGGAAATGATCAGGCAGGCGCTTGAAAAAAAGGGATTCAAGAACCTGAAGGACGCATCCAAAGTGCTCGGAATCAGCCCCGAACTTCTTCGTGTGACAATCAACAAAGGGCATATTCCGAAGGACAAGACGCTCATGATGATCGCACAAAAGCTCAACCTGGACAAGTCTGTGATGATTCTGGCTGCACATCAGGAAAAAGTGCCCGCCGAGGTCAAGGGTTTTTTCCTTTCCCCGTCACAGGCTAAGTTCAGGCGCGGCAAGCGCAAGTATCCGCTTTCCGAAGAGCAGATCAACTATCTGGAAAAGATACTGAGCATTGATGAAATCATGCTGCTCAGAAAATTCCGCCAGGTATCGGAAGAAGCGCGCACCCAGATCACCGGTTATGTGGACTTCATGTTTGCATCGAAAAGGAGCGCGTAAGTGCTCGAAATCGATGCTGTTGAACCGGGGGGCATCGCCGACGGTCTGGGGATAAAAAAGGGAGACGCAATCTGTACCATCAACAGGCAGCCCGTAAACGATGTCATCGACTTTAAATTCCTGACTGCTGAAGAACACTTAACGCTGCGCATCGCCAACCCTCACGGGCATACACGGATTATTTCCCTCCATAAAGAATTCGACGATTCACTGGGGCTGGCATTCGCGTCCATTCGAGTGAAGCGCTGCCGGAACAAATGCATCTTCTGCTTCGTCGATCAGATGCCGCCGGGATGCAGGAAAAGCCTTTCCGTCAAGGACGATGATTATCGGGCGTCTTTTCTCTATGGCAATTACATCACGCTCGGCTCACTCTCGGAGCAGGACTGGCAGAGAATTTTCGATCTTCGCCTGTCTCCCCTTTATATTTCCGTTCATGCAACGGATCCGGCCTTAAGGTCATTCATTATCGGCAATAAAAAGGCCCCCGACATCCTCACGAACCTCCGGCGTTTGGCTGACGGCGGCATCCGCATGCACACCCAGATTGTGCTGAGCCCGGGGATCAATGACGGACGGTTTCTCATGCGTACGCTCGACGATCTTGCGGGTCTGTACCCGTCCGTGATTTCCATAGCTGTTGTCCCCGTGGGATTGACGTCGTATAGAAAAAACCTGTATCCGCTGCGCACGTATACTCGCCGGGAAGCGCGAGAAGTAATCGCCATGGTCAATGCATTCGGGAACCGGTTAAAAAAACAGTTCGGTTCGCGCGTTGTGTATGTATCGGATGAATTTTACATCAAAGCGCAGGTGCCGGTTCCATCCGCTGCGTATTACGAGGAATTTCCCCAGATTGAAAACGGAGTCGGAATGGTCGCCGATTTTCTTCAGAACGCCGCACGTGTCCGGCTTCCTGCAAGGATTGCGAAATTTTCCCTTACCCTCGTAACCGGGATGTCGTTCGCAAATGTGCTGCGCGACACCGCCGTCCGATTGAAGCGCGTCGCAGGGCTTACCTACCGGGTTGTCGCAGCGCGAAGTTTTTTTTTCGGCTCATCCGTGACGGTGGCCGGTCTTTTAACTGCAGGTGACATTGCAGCCTCACTCAAAGGGAAGCGTCTTGGCGACATCGTACTCATCCCCGCAGAATCGCTCCGCGAGGGCGACAACGTATTTCTTGATGACGAAAATCTGGAGAGCCTCGAACGGAAAATCGGGGTGCCGGTGAAAGCTGTTTCCCATTTCAGGGATCTTGCCGCGATTCTCAGAAAGGCTGGATAACGATCGACTCATGATTACAGGAACAACCCGAATCTATGGAATATATGGCTGGCCGGTGGAGCATACCTTTTCCCCGGCCATGCATAACGCGGCGTTTCGAGCTCTCGACAAGGACGCAAGGTATGTACCTTTTGCCGTTGCGCCGGAAATGCTGGAAGAGGCAGTTCTTGCCATACGGGCGCTCGGCCTGTGCGGACTAAATATCACCGTCCCTCACAAGGAGCGTGTCATTCCTTTTCTGGATGGACTATCCGAGGAAGCAAGTCTCATCGGAGCGGTGAATACGATCCAGGTCAAAGACGGCAAGCTGATCGGCCATAATACGGACGGCAGGGGGTTTATCAGGTCGCTGCGGGAAGATGCGGGGTTCAAACCTCGCGGGAAGTCTGTCGTGCTCATTGGTTCAGGAGGAGCAGCACGGGCAGTCGGTTTCAGTCTCGCTCTTGCAAAGACATCAAGCATCGCATGCTTCGACATCGATGCAGCAAAGGCAGCTGCGCTCTGCAGAGAAATCGCACAGAAAACGGGGGTCCGTACGTCTCCACTCGTCCCCGCGGATGTCCCTTCGGCTGCGATGAATGCCGCCTGTTTGATTAATGCCACGCCGTTGGGATTGAAAAAAGGCGATCCGCTTCCGCTCGCCAAGTCGCTCATCCTGAAACACCATCTTGTCTGTGATCTTGTCTATAATCCTCCGGAAACACCGCTTCTCAAGGCGGCAAAAGCACGCGGTGCCAGGCGATTGTCGGGCATCGGGATGCTCCTGTATCAGGGCGTTATTGCATTTGAACTATGGACGGGCAGCAAAGCACCCATTGCAGTCATGAAGCGTGCCCTTGCAGGGCAAATGAGAGCGCGCTGATAAGCGGGCAAAGCAGTCTTATCTTGACATAGTGGAAGTCTTCCAGTAAAATTGTAGTTGATTTCTTTATTAATTTAAGGAGTTCCTCATGGCCATGTCAGGCAGGCTCGGCTCGATGCTGGTGTCTTCGGGGCTCATTGCCGACGATCAGTTGAAAAAAGCGCTTCAGGTCCAGAAGACGGAGGGCGGCCGGCTCGGGTCCATTCTCGTCAAGCTCGGTTTTGTTCAGGAAGACAAGCTCATGACCTTCCTGAGCAAACAATACGGCGTTCCTTATGTTGATCTCGGCAAGTTCGAGATCAATCCCACGGTTATCAAGCACATCCCGGCAGAAGTTGCCCAGAAGTACCGCATCATGCCTATCAACCGCACCGGCGCAACGATTACAATCGCCATGGTGGATCCTTCAAATATTTTTGCCATCGACGACATCAAGTTCATGACAGGGTACAAC
>Ga0187786_10000181_pt1 | contig 20490 bp, 22 predicted proteins | sample 0815_BV2_10_20_M_FD_132449 | JGI IMG/M metagenome (GOLD analysis project Ga0187786, IMG submission 132449) | Tropical peat soil microbial communities from peatlands in Department of Meta, Colombia - 0815_BV2_10_20_MG | ecosystem: Environmental > Terrestrial > Soil > Wetlands > Peat | place...
CGAGGGCGACTCGCTGGCGGAGTTGATCGGAGGCGGTGATGAGCTGGCGCCAGATGGCGAAATCACAGGGGTAGCTGCTATAGAGGTACGTGTCGCTGCCGTAACCCTGGCCGGCGAGCCAGTCCCCGATCGTGCCGGAAGGTACGGCGGCAAACGACTGGTTCAGCCAACCTTCATATCCGTTCAATTGAACGGCGGCAATATCGTTATCGCTGGCTGCAAATGCGGCTTGGCCGAGAAATCGGGAGGCCTGCGCGGCAGTGGGTCGCACCGAGGAGTTTGACGTTCCTGTGCCGGAACCACCGCCACCACCGCCACAGGCCGCGAGCAGGGCAGCGGCCGTTGTGCCTGCCGCAAGGGATGGCGAGGCAGGCACCTGACTGCCGTTTTCGCTTGCTTCTGTCTGGTTTTCTTTGTCCAAGATGGATGGGAAGACGTTCAATGCAATATCGCGATTGCATTGTCCCGAACGGCTGTCCGCGGCGCGACTGTCGTCTACACGCTACAGGCTAGCCTCCATGCAGCCGCACGGGAATCCGCCTTGCGCCGAATGGCTTGTCGAAGTGGCCGAAGCGGCCGGCGATGGTCTTCTGGCAGTGCTTGCAGCGACCCGCCTCGTCGAGGTCATAGCGCAGGATCTCGTACCAGTCGCGCTCGATCACGGCCTTGCCGCAGCCGGGACAATATGTAGCGTCGCCCGCCTTGTCATGCACGTTGCCCGTATAGACGTAACGCAGGCCCGCGTCCATGGCGATCTGGCGGGCGCGGCGCAGCGTCTCGGGCGGCGTTGCCGGCACATCGACCATCTTGTAGTCGGGATGGAAGGCCGAGAAGTGGAGGGGCACGTCGGCCCCCAGTTCCTTCGCGCACCAGGCGGACAGCTCCTTGAGCTGCTTGTCGTCGTCGTTGTGGCCGGGGATCAGCAGGGTGGTGATTTCCAGCCAGCAATTCGTTTGGTGCCAGATGTAGGACAGCACATCAAGAATGGGCTGCAGATGGCCGACACAGAGCTTGAAGTAGAAGCCCTCGGTGAAACCCTTGAGGTCCACGTTGGCGGCGTCCATCCTGGCATAGAACTCCTTCGCCGCCGGCAGGTGCATGTAGCCGGCGGTGACGGCAACCGACTTGAGGCCTTGGGCATGGCAGGCGTCGGCGGTGTCCATGGCGTACTCGGCGAAGATCACCGGGTCGTTGTAGGTGAAGGCGACGCTTTGCGAGCCGTAACGCTGCGCGGCTCTGGCAATGGCCTCGGGTGTGGCGTCGTCCATCAGCGTGTCCATCTCGCGCGACTTGGAAATGTCCCAGTTCTGGCAGAACTTGCACGCGAGGTTGCAGCCGGCAGTGCCGAAGGACAGCACCGAGGAACCGGGGTAGAAGTGGTTGAGCGGCTTTTTCTCGATCGGGTCGATGCAGAAGCCGCTGCTGCGGCCATAGGTGGTCAGGATCATGCTGCCGCCCTTGTTGGCGCGCACGAAGCAGGCACCGCGCTGGCCGTCCTTGAGCTTGCAGTCGCGCGGGCAGAGGTCGCACTGGATGCGTCCTTCTTCGATGGGGTGCCACCAGCGTCCCGGTACCCCCGTCAGTTCTTCAGGGGCTCTTTCCATTTTTGCACCTCATAGCGAAAAAGTTTGACATCCGGCGCCCAGAAATCGGCCGGCAAGCCGGCTTTCTGTTTCAGGTGGGCGAGGAACAGGTGGCACTCAGGCAGGCTTTCCCAGACCTGCGGCAGGAAGGTGCCGCGCCGGCCCCGCCATTCGAGGATGACGCCGTCGATGCCCGGCCGCAGCTGGCGCACGGCATCCTCCTCGTCGATGATGCTTATCGGTGTGGCCGGCGTCAGCAGCGATACCTCGACGCAGGTGCGGGGCAGTTCGTCGGCATCCAGCGGCGCGAAGCGCGGATCGCGAAAGGCGGCCGCTCTGGCATTGGCGCGCACGTCGGCGTCGAGCGGACGATGGGCCTCCAGCGAGCCGATGCAGCCCCGCAACTGGCCCTGCTGCGTGAGCGTGACGAACACCGCGCCCGGCTGCTGCAGAGCGTCGTCGTCCGGCTCGCTGACGGTCGATTGGCCAAGATCGGCGGCGATCGAGTTGCGGGCGCGGATCAGCAGGGCACGGCCGAGAGCCTCAGTCATGGCCCGGCCCCGTGAAGGCGAAGGCGGCGTAGCCGACCACGCGCGACTTGTCGCCGGCGGTGTCGCCGGAATTGCGCAGGTCGAGCAGCGTCGGCGTCAGATGCCGGCGCCGCGCCACTTCCATCAGGCCGTTGATGGGCGTCGCGCCGCAGGCCTGTTCGTGGTGGCCCAGGGACTGCCGCGCCAGGATGCTGTCCGCGGTCGCGCGGTCGATTTGCCGTGCTTCGGCGTAGGAGAGATAGTGCGAGAGATCGGAGGAAACGACGATCAAGGTCTCCGGCCCGCCCCAGAGCAGTTCCATGACTTCGGCGACCTGATCGGGCGTGGCGCCGCCGACCACGAAGGGCACGATGGCGAAATCGTCGAGCACCGTTTGCAGGAATGGCAACTGCACCTCCAGCGAATGCTCCGCAGCGTGCGCAGCGTCATTCACCTCGACCTGCGGCAAGTGGGCGACCGCCGCGACCGCCGCTTGATCGACCGGAACTCTACCCAAGGGTGTCTCGAAGAGGTCCGCCGATGACGCCGCCAAGCCCGGTACCCAGACCCGGTGCGCCGGGCCAAAGATCACCACCCGGCGTATCACCATGGCTGACTTTCGCAGGACCGCGTAAGCCCGTGCCGCGACCGGACCGGAGTAAACATAGCCCGCGTGCGGCACAATGATCGCCTTCGGCTGCACCGCCGACTGGGCGACATCGGCGAGCATGCCATCAATACCCAACCGCAATAGGCGGGCATCACCGGGATAGAACGAACCCGCCACTGCCGCCTGCCGCATGGACATCACGCTCATCTCGCTACCTCCTACTTCTTTATGGGGCAGGCGGAGAGGCTATTCAAGCGGGCAGAAGGAAGATACCGGCGCCGATGCCGATGCCGATGGCTATCAGTCCCGGCCAGGTCCGCCGCGCCAGCGTGGCGCCGCCGATGGCCAGCACCAGTCCCGACTTGAAAACCAGGTTGGAGAGCGTGGCCAGGGCGATGGAAACGACGGCCTGCTGGTCGGTCAGCCTCTCCAGGTTGTGCAGGCGCAGGCTGGACAGGGTGATGGCATCGACGTCGGTGAGCCCGGAGGTCAGCGCAACCGCGTAGAGGCCCTTGCTTCCGGCGATGCTTTCGAGCCAGGCAGACAGGAACAACACCGCGGCATAGAACAGGCCGAACGAGATGGCTGTCTTCAGTTCGGTCGGATTGCGGACCTCCGGCATCGGCAGGGCAGGGCCCGCCAGCAGACCGCGCCAGCCCAGCACCGTGACGACGAGACCCAGCACCAGGCCGGGGCCGAGAACGATGGCCAGCGAGGCCAGCAGCCTGGGCGCGACCACCGCCGACATGAGCAGCAGGCGCAGCGTGACCATCAGGTTGGCGAGCAGGATGACCACCGTCGCTGTGCGCACGAGGTCGACTTTGGCGCGGGCATGGCGGGCGAAGACCATGGTCGTTGCCGTGGACGACACCAGGCCGCCGAAGAAGCCGATCATGGGCGCGCCGTGTTCGCTGCCGGCGATGCGCAGCGCGGCATAGCCGGCCAGGGAGACGCCGGAGATCAGCACCACCATCCACCAGATCTGATGCGGATTGAGCGTGTCGAAGGGACCGTAGTCGATGTCCGGCAGGATGGGCAGAATGACGAAGGACAGGGCGGCGAACTGAAGGATGGAAATCAGGTCCTTGTGCGTCAGGGCGCGGGTGATGCCGTGCAGCTGGGTTTTGAAGTAGAGCAGCGCCGTGGTGGCGATGGCGGCCATGACCGCCAGCGCGCCATAGCCGAACCAGACGGCGGCGCCGAGGCCGTAGCAGATCATCAGTGCGACGATGGAGGTGGTCGGCGGGTCGCCGTCATCGGGCGGGTCGATGGTCACCGCGGTGAGCATCATGCCGGCGACGGCCAGCAGCCCGACGGCAAGTATCCAGCCGCTGTCCGTCTTTTCGGCGAGCAGGGCCGACAGGCAGCCGAACATTCCCACCAGCGCAAACGTGCGCAGCCCGGCCTTGGGGTCGGGCTTGCGCTCGCGTTCCAGCCCGATCAGCAGACCAAGGGCCAGGCTGATGGCGAAGGCTTGCACATGCTCGAAGGCGGTGGGTTCGAAGGGGCTCATGACTTGATTGTATAGAATGTCCTCCCATGTCCCGCTTTGCTCTCGTTCCCGCCGCCGGCGGCGGTTCCCGCATGGCCGCCGAGTGCCCCAAGCAATACCTGCTGCTGGGTGGCCGGCCGCTGATTCATCACGCGCTGGCGACGCTCTGCGCGGTGGCGGCGATCGAGCGTGTCTACGTGGTGCTGGCGCCGGATGACAAGTATTGGTCGGATGTTGATATGGCCACCCTGGACACCAAACTGTGTGTCCTGCGCTGCGGCGGCGCAACGCGGGCGGAGAGCGTCACCAACGGCTTGAAGGCGATCGCCAGCGACGTCGCGGCGGACGACTGGGTGCTGGTGCATGACGCCGCCCGCGCCTGCCTGACGGTCGACCACGTCGAGGCGCTGATCCGCGAGGTCGACGACGACGCTGTCGGCGGCATCCTCGCCGTGCCGGTCGCCGATACGCTCAAGTGCGAGGCGCGTGGCCGCATCACTGCCACTGTGCCGAGGGCAAAGCTCTGGCAGGCGCAGACGCCGCAGATGTTCCGCCACGGCCTGTTGCTGGCGGCGCTGGAATCGGCGCCGGCGGTTACCGACGAAGCCGGCGCCATCGAGGCGCTCGGCCTCCATCCCAAGCTGGTGGCAGCCGACGCCACCAATCTCAAGGTCACCTGGCCGCTCGACCTGCAACTGGCCGAGTGGATCCTCTCGAACAGGAAATGAACATGGATATCCGCATCGGCCAAGGCTACGATGTGCATGCGCTGGTGCCGGGACGCAAGCTGATCCTAGGCGGCGTCGAGATCCCGCACCCGGTAGGGCTGCTTGGCCATTCCGACGCTGATGCGCTGCTGCATGCGATCACCGACGCCATCCTTGGCGCCGCCGGCCTGGGCGACATCGGTCGCCTGTTTCCGGACAGCGACGAACGATTTCGCGGCGCCGACAGCCGTGAACTGCTGCGCGGCGCCATGGCGGCCGTGCGTGCCGCCGGCTGGCAGGTGGGCAATGTCGACGCGACCGTGGTCGCCCAGGCGCCGAAGATTGCGCCTTTCGTCACTGCCATGGCTGCCAACATCGCCGCCGACCTCGGCATCGACCTCGGCAGCGTCAACGTCAAGGGCAAGACCCACGAGCGTCTCGGCTTCGAGGGTCGGCAGGAGGGCATCGTCGCGCAGGCCGTCGTTCTCCTCAGTCGTGCCTAGAGTTTTTTTTGCCGTCTGGCCGGATACGGCGACGGCCGAGCTTCTGCACGAGGTGGCGGCGGCAAGCCGCGAGTCCTGCGGTGGCCGCATCATGCGGCGCGATACGCTGCACCTGACACTGGCTTTCCTCGGCGACATTCCGGCGGAGCGGTTGGTCGAGGCAACCCGGGTAGCGGATGGCGTCGTGGCCGAGCCGTTTTCCCTGACGCTCGACCGGCTCGGTTACTGGAAACACAACCGGATCGTCTGGGCGGGCGGCGAGTCGCCACCACTGACTTTCCTCGCCGGCGCGTTGACCGATGGCTTGCGGGCAGCAGGCTTCGCGCTGGAGGCACGGCCGTTCGTCGCGCACCTGACGCTGTTGCGCGATGCGCACTGCGTGGACGTGCCATCCTTGCCGGCGCCGGTCGCCTGGCCCGTGCGCGAGTTTGTGCTCGCGCAATCGGGAAATGGCCGCTACGAGGTCATCGGTCGCTGGCCGCTGGGGGCCTGATTGCGCATGAAGTCGGCGAGGTCGGCGAGCGCCGTGTCGAGCGCGGCGCGCAATGTGGCGTCGTCGATCTGCTCGGCCATCGCCTGGCGCATGCAGAGCATCCACTGGTCGCGTTCGGTGTCGCCGATCGCGAACGGCATATGCCGCGATCGCAGGCGCGGATGACCGAATTTCTCGACGAACAGCTGCGGCCCGCCGAGCCAGCCGGTGAGATACATGAACAGTTTTTCCTCGGAGCCGGACAGGTCCTTCGGATGCAGCTTGCGAACGCCGTAGGCTTCCGGCAGCGTGTCCATGAGTTCATAGAAACGATGGACGAGGGCACGCACGGCGCGCTCGCCGCCGATACGCTGGTAGGGTGTGATGGCGGGTTCTGTCATGGTGGCAAGTCTAGCAGCAGCATCGATTAATCCATTATGATCTGACCGATCTAATCGGTCGATCGGGTGCTTTCGCCGCAAGTCCATGCGTGGCCTGAAACTTCATTGGTACATGCTCGCCGTCATCCTGCCCGGGTTGGCGGCGCTCGTTTTCTTTGCCGTCACCCTGTATCAGCGCGAAAGCTCCAATCTGGAGCAGCGCACCCTGCAGGCAGCGCGTTCCCTGAGCCAGGCGGTCGACCGCGAAATTCTTGGCGCCATGCAGGCGGCACAGGGGCTTGCCGTCACGGCGGATGAGCTGGATCGGGGGGATCTCGGCGCGTTTTACCGTCGGGCCAGGTTGTTCGTCGGTAGTACTGGTTACGCGGATGCCATTATCCTGACCGACGAATCGGGGCAGCAGCTCATCAACACCTTCGTGCCCTTCGGTGGGCCTCTGCCGCGGGTCACCGACATCGACAGGGTGCGCCAGGTGTTTTCGACGGCACGTTCCTACATTTCAAATCTTGTCATCAGCCCGGTGTCCAAGCGCCACCTTGTCTCCGTCGCGGTTCCCGTGATCCGCGACGGCAAGGTCATCTACGACCTGAGCATGGTATTGCTGAGCGAACGGCTCAATCGGATTATCCAGGCCCAGGCACTGCCGGCGGACTGGAGTGCGGTCGTCCATGATCGCGATGGCATCGTCGTTGCCCGCAGCCACGAACCGGAAAAGTACATCGGCCAGCCGGTGACGCCGTCGCTGCGCGAGCGGCTTGCCGGTCCGCGCGAAGGTACCTTCGATGCCAAGACCCTCGACGGGACATCTGTCATGGCGGCCAACAGCCATTCGGAAGCCAGCGGCTACGGAGTGGCGGTCGGCATACCTTCGGCGAACCTGGCGGCCGAATTGCGCAAGGACTTTGCACTGACTGCCCTCGCCGTGGTGGCGGTCATCCTGGCGAGCCTGCTGCTGGCCTGGGGCTTCGGCGGCCAGATACTGGCATCGCTGCGCGGCCTGGCTTCTGCGGTGGATGGGGCAGCGACGGGCCGCACGGACATCGCCCTGCCGACCCAGGGGCCGGCGGAAGTCCTGCGCCTGGCGGGACAGTTCGACCGCATGCTGCAGGCGCGACAGCAATCCGAGGCCCAGCTGTTCAAGCTTTCCCTGGCGGTCGAGCAGAGTACCGGCGGTGTGGTCATCACCGACATCGACGCCAACATCGAGTACGTGAACGAGGCCTTCGTGCGTAGCACCGGCTACAGCCGCGAGGAGGCGATCGGCCGCAACCCGCGCTTCCTGCAGTCCGGTCAGACACCGAAGGAGACCTACGACCGGCTCTGGGCGGCGCTGTCCAGCGGCCGGTCCTGGCAGGGCCAGCTGATCAACAGGCGCAAGAACGGCGAGATCTACCCCGAATATGCAATCATGACGCCGATTCGCGACCCCGAGGGTCGCATCACGCATTATCTCGCCATCAGGGAAGACATCACCGAAAAGCGGCACAATGCCGACGAGCTCGACCGCTACCGCGAACATCTCGAGGAACTCGTCGAACAGCGCACTGCCGAGCTGGCGCTGGCCAAGGAAGCGGCCGAAGCCGCCACGCGCGCCAAGAGCGCTTTCCTCGCCAACATGAGCCACGAGATTCGCACGCCGATGAATGCCATTCTCGGCATGGCCCATGTCCTGCGGCGCGACGGCATCACACCCCGGCAGGCGATACAGCTGGACAAGATCGACCGCGCCGCGGACCTGCTGCTGGGCATCATCAATGACATCCTCGATCTCTCCAAGATCGAAGCCGGCAAGCTGACGCTCGAAGATACCGCTGTCGCTGTCGGCAGCCTGTCGGCCAACATCGTCTCCATGCTTTCCGCCCGCGCTGCCGCCAAGGGCCTGAAGCTGATCGTGGACTCGGATCCGATCACCCATCACCTGCGCGGCGACCCGACGCGGCTTTCCCAGGCGCTCATCAACCTGGCCACCAATGCCGTCAAGTTCACGGAAAAGGGTTCCGTCACCCTGCGCACGCGGGTGATCGAGGAAACCGCCGAGTCGCTGCTGGTCCGCTTCGAGGTGGAGGACACGGGTATCGGCATTGCGCCGGAAGCGCTGACGAAGGTTTTCGGGGCCTTCGAGCAGGCCGATGCTTCGACGACTCGGGAATACGGTGGTACCGGACTCGGTCTGGCGATCACGCGCCATCTGGCCCATCTCATGGGCGGCGAAACAGGTGCCGAGAGCACGCCGGGCAAGGGCAGCCGTTTCTGGTTCACCGCCCGGCTTGGCAAGAGCGCCGAGGCAGATGAGCAAGGTGTGGACAGGCCGGGCGACGATGCCGAAGCCAGCCTGAAGGCCGAGTTTACGGGTACGCGGATCCTGGTGGCCGAAGACGATGAGGTGAACCAGATCGTGGCGCTGGAACTGCTGCGGGATACCGGCCTGGCGGTCGATCTCGCCAACGATGGCGCGCAGGCGTTGCGGATGGCGGCCGAGAATGACTACGCGCTGATCCTGATGGACATGCAGATGCCGAAGATGGGCGGTATCGAGGCAACGCGCGGCATCCGCCAATTGCCGGGCCGGCAGACACCGCCAATCCTGGCCATGACGGCCAACGTATTCGCCGAGGACAAGGCGCAGTGCCTGGCCGCCGGCATGAACGACTTCGTCACCAAGCCGGTGAAGCCGGAAATCCTCTACGCCGCGCTGCTCATGTGGCTGCGCAGGACGGAGACCGTCTGAGCGATACCGGTTGCTGCCGGCGGTGGTGGTGCCGGCAAAGCCCATAGCGCATCGAGTGCCGGCAGCAGATCGCCGCGCATCGCTTGTGCGCGGGAGATTTCCGCGGCACGGGCATGGCCGTGCAGCCAGTCGATGAGGCAGGGCTCTTCCGGCCAGTCGGGCCGGCGCAGATAGAGCAGGGGCACGCCGTGCACGGCGGCCTCGACGAAGGTGCCGTAGCCGGGTTTGGTGACGACGGCGTCGGCGCTGGCGAGCAGGTCGTTGAAGGGCACGTCGCCGTGTGCGATGGCTTCCGGCCGCAGCCAGAGCACGTCGTTGCGCCGCGGCCAATTATCGACCGGCAACGGAAAATCGAAACCGCCAAGCGCGATCAACACCCAGCGCCGATCTTCCGGCAGGGCCAGCCGGCGCGCTACCTCGGCGCGGCGGAGTCCCGGCGCCGCGGCAATGGGACCGATGGCGACGACGTTCTGCAGGTCGAGCATCGGCATGCCCGGTGTTGTGCGCAGAAAGGACCGGGCGCTGCGGTAGGCGGAGAGGATCTGCTTATGAACTGGCCCAAGCCAGGCTTCGTGCTGGAAGTAATGGAAGGGAAGATCGGCCCAGTTCAGGGAGCACAGCGCCATGGCAGGGATGCCGGCCGCCGCAGCGCCGGCCAGCGGCAGGTAGGCGACGTCGCTCAGCACGGCGTCCGGCGCAATGGCCGTCAGGGTTTCGCTTTCCCGCCGTACGCGGGCCGGCCAGTTGGCGTGAAACTCGCGATAGCGCTCGGCGCTGGCCGGCAGATCGACATCAAGCGCGTTGCTCATGACGAAGCCGAAATCGCTCGCCTCGTGAATGTGTTCGAAGTCGCCATCGATGCGGCGGGCGAGTCGTTCCCGGGCCAGGCCGCTGCGGATGGTCAGGCGCAGCCGGGGTTCGGCGGCGCGCAAGGCATTCAGCACCGGCGCCGTCTGCGCGAGGTGGCCCAGCCCATGGCTGGAGATGTCGACGAACAGGTGCACCACGTCAGCGGACAGGCAGCGTGATGCGGGCGATCAGGCCGCCGCCTTCGCGTGGCAGCAGGTCGAGCGAACCGCCATTGCCGCGAGCGATGCGATCGACGATGGCCAGGCCCAGGCCGGTGCCGATGGCATTGGTGCGCGCTGCCTCCAGGCGAGTGAAGGGGAGCTTGAGGCGTTCGGCGTCGGCGGGCGGGATGCCGGGACCGCGGTCGCGGACTTCGATAATGACGTTGCCGCCCTGCGCCGACAGCGACAGTTCGATCGGTTGGTTGCTGCCGGCATGCCGCAGAGCGTTGTCGATCAGGTTGGCGACTGCACGGCGTATGGTTTTGGGGCGCAAAGTCAGTGGTGGCGATACGCCGGTCGCCGCGATCCCGGTACCGCGTCGGCGGTATTGATCGGCCAGTGCCTCCAGCAGCGCGGCGAGATCGGTGGCCTGGGCCGACTCGCCGGCATCAGTACGGGCGAAATCGAGAAACTGGCCGATGCTGCGATCCATCTCCTCGACGTCCGCCACCATGTCGCGCTGCATCGCCTCGTCGGTCGCCGACATTTCGATGCCCATGCGCAGACGCGTCAGCGGCGTGCGCAGGTCGTGGGAAATGCCCGCCAGGATCAGGGCCCGGTCCTCGTCGAGACGGGCCAGGTCGGCGTTCATCTGGTTGAAGTTGCGCGCCAGTGTGCGGATTTCCTCGGGGCCAGCTTCCGTCACCTGCTCGGGTCGTCGACCGCGGCCGATTTCGGCGGCGGCAGTTTCGAGCGCCTTCAGCGGACGCGTGACGCGAAACACGATCAGCCAGGCGCCAGCCAGCGACAGCAGCAGTGCGGCAGCCCCCCAGCCCAGCCATTGCAGCGGGAAATGGCGCTCGATGCGTTCGCGCGGCAGCGCCACCCAGTAGTCGCTGTCCTCGCCGCCCTCGATGCCGAAGCTGACGAAAAGCGCCTTCTCGCCTTCGCGTTCCAGGGTCAGGCGGGTGCCGGCGCCAAGTTGCTCGCGCACCAGTTCCTCGACGCGATGCAGGAAAGGCCGTTCCGGCAGCGGCGCGATGTGGTCGTCGGCTTCGGCGGGGTAGATGTGGATACCCTCGCGGTCGGACAGCTCGCGCAATACTTCGATGCGCGCTTCGGGGCGGGCGGCGACCAGCGCCGTGCGAGTCAGATTGACGACGCTGACGATCATCTGCGACAGCTGCCGCGCCCGCGGCTCGCGCTCGTAGGTAGTGAAGATGTAGAACCATGCCAGCACCGACAGCAGCATCAGTACCGCGATCAGCAGGAAGGTGCGCCAGAGCAGCGTCTTCGGAAAAAACCTCACTCGTGCTTCTTCCCGTCGGGTACGAAGACGTAGCCGAAACCCCAGACGGTCTGGATGTAGCGCGGCTTGGCCGGATCGTCCTCGACCAGCTTGCGCAGCCGCGACACCTGGACGTCGATGGAGCGGTCGAAGACGTCGTACTCGCGACCGCGCGCGAGTTCCATCAGTTTGTCGCGGGAGAGTGGCTTGCGCGCGTGTTCGACCAGCACCTTGAGGAGGGCGAATTCGCCGGTGGTGAGCGTGGTGACGGTGTCGTCGTGGCTCAACTCGCGGGTGCCCAGGTTTAGTACGGTGTTGCCGAAGCTGACCGTGGCGTCGACTTCGCCCGGTGTGCCCGGCGGTGGTGGCGCTACCCGGCGGCGCAGCACGGCATGGATGCGGGCGACCAGTTCGCGCGGATTGAAGGGCTTGGGCAGGTAATCGTCGGCGCCAAGCTCAAGACCGACGATGCGGTCGATATCGTCGCCCTTGGCGGTGAGCATGATGATCGCCACCTCGTTCTTCTCGCCGCGCAGGCGCCGACAGATCGAGAGGCCGTCCTCGCCGGGCATCATCAGGTCAAGTACGATCAGGTCGTAGAGTTCGCGTGATAGCGCCCTGTCCATGGACGCGGCGCCGTCGACCGCCTTGACGGCAAAGCCCTGCTCGCCGAGATAGCGTTCCAGCAGTTGGCGCAAACGCAGATCGTCATCGACCACCAGGATCTTGCGGGACTTGTCGGTTTGCTCGGTCATGGAGTGGAATGCTAGCCGGATCGGGCGGCTCGCGCGAGAGGGGCTTACAAACGATTACAAAACGGCGCTGCCCTACGGATGAAAGTCGCCTACGATAGCGGGCATGAGAGTCCGTCCTGGCGCCTTCCTCGTTGGCCTGATTGCCGTTCTGGCGGCAGCGCCGGCCTGCGCCGGACCCGGCGACGGTGGTGGCGGTCGCCATCATCGCTTTGCCGAACGTGGCGCCATGCAGATGCCCGCCGGCGCGGTGATGGATGGGCCGATGAGAGGCCAGGAATTCCGCCGCGACAACAACGAGATGCCCATGTTCGGCCGCCTGTCGCCGGAAGAGCGTCGCCAGTTGCGCCGGGACATCCGCAATGCCGGCGGCGACATTTATCGCCGGCCGCCACCGCCACCTTACGAAGGTCCGCCACGATAGCAACCGGCCGGTAAAATGGCGGGGATGCGCTTCCTCGCCCTCGAAACCGCCACCCATCGCCTTTCCGTCGCCCTGTGGGACGACGGCAGCCTGATCGAACGGGCCGCCGAACTGCCCAGCGGCGGTTCCGAGTGGTTGCTGCCGGCCATGCAGACGATGCTTGCCGAGGCGGGCGTGGGCCTGAATATGCTCGATGGCATCGCTTTCGGCGCCGGCCCCGGCAGTTTCACCGGCCTGCGTCTGGCCGCCGGCTGCGCCCAGGGCCTGGCGTTCGGTCTCGACCTGCCTGTGCTCGGCATCAACACGCTGGAGGCGCTGGCGTTGGCCAGCGGCGAAGACAAGGTGTTCGCCTGCCTGGATGCGCGCATGAACGAGGTGTATGTCGCGGCCTACGAGGGTGGCGCTCAAGTGCTGGCGCCCGTGGTCAGTCTGCCGGCGCAAGTGCCACTGCCGCCCGGTGAAGGCTGGATCGGCTGCGGCGATGGTTTCGCGGTTTATGCTGATATCTTGCCGGTACTCGTCCGCGTCCGCGCCGATCTGCGGCCGACCGCGGCGGCCGTGGCGCGACTCGCTGCACCGCTTCTTGCCCGTGGTGAAGGTGTCGATGCCGGCGAAGCTGCTCCCCTCTATGTTCGCGACAAGGTGGCGTTGACCACCGCCGAGCGCCTGGCCCGCGGCGGCACGAAATAATGAGCGCGGTCCTGAAACCTCGTCTCGAGTTCGTGCCCATGCGGGAAACCGATGTCGATCCGGTAACCGCCGCCGAACAGCGCAGTTACGCCTTCCCCTGGACACGCGGCAATTTCGCCGACTCGCTGAAGGCCGGCCACAGCATGTGGGTGTGCCGCGAGGGTGGCGAGATGGTCGGCTACGTGGTGGTGATGATGGTGGTCGACGAGGCGCACCTGCTCAACATCACCATCCTGCCCGAGCATCAGCGGCGCGGCCTGGGCAGCGCCTTGCTGGGCCATATGTTCGACGTCGCGCGCGGCTACGGCGCCGTGCGCATGCTGCTGGAGGTGCGGCCGGACAATGCCTCGGGCTTCGCGCTCTACCGGCGCTTCCTGTTCAGCGAGATCGGCCGCCGGCGCGGCTACTATCCCGCCGACGGCGGTCGCGAGGATGCCATCGTGATGGCACGGGATCTATGAGCCGTCAGCGCGACAGTGTGTTGCGCGAACTTGGCCTGGGGCCGGTTTGGCGTCTGCGCTCGCGACCGGCCGAGGTGGCGGCTGCCGTGCCGCCATCACTGACTTTCACTGCCCCAGCCGCCGTTGCGGCCCCCACCGTCGCGGATGATCGTGCCGTCAGTATCGCTGCCATGGGCTGGGATGAACTCAAGGCCACCGTTGCCGGCTGCCAGGCCTGCCCGCTATGCAAGGCGCGTAAGCAGGCGGTGCTGGGCGTCGGCGACAAAGAGGCCGACTGGCTGTTCGTCGGCGAGGGCCCCGGTGCGGAGGAGGACGAGCGTGGCGAGCCCTTCGTCGGCCAGGCTGGCAAGCTGCTCGACGCCATGCTGGCGGCCATCGATCTCAAGCGCGGCGACAATGTGTATATCGCCAATGCCGTGAAATGCCGGCCGCCCCAGAACCGCACGCCGGAAGCCGAAGAAACCGCGGCCTGTTGGCCTTTTCTGGAGCGGCAGATCGCCTTGCTCAAGCCCAAGCTGATCGTGGCACTGGGCCGGCCGGCGGCACAGACGCTGTTGCAGGGCGAAGTGAAGATCTCATCAGCGCGCGGTCGCCTGTTCGACTTCCATGGCATTCCGCTGATCGTCACCTATCATCCGGCCTATCTGCTGCGCACGCTCCACGACAAGGCCAAGGCCTGGGAAGATCTCTGCTTCATGCGCCGGTCCATGAGAGGTTTGTAGGTGTCGCACGGTTCCGAGGGTTCGACGCCGGCCATCCTCTACGCCCTGGGCGCCAACTTCGGCATCGCGGTCGCCAAGTTTGGTGCTGCCGCCTGGACCGGCTCGGGCTCGATGCTGGCCGAGGCCATCCACTCGACGGCCGACTGCGCCAACCAGCTGCTCCTGCTGCTCGGCCTGCGAGAGGCGAAGCGGCCGGAGAGCATCGATCACCCGCTCGGCCATCACCGCGCCGCCTATTTCTGGTCGATGGTGGTGGCGCTGCTGCTGTTCTTCATGGGCGGCGCTTTTTCCGTTTATGAGGGCATCGAGCGCCTGCTGCATCCACAGCCGATGGCGAACGGCCTCATCGCCATGGTCGTGCTCGGCGTCGCGGTGGTGCTGGAGGCCTTCTCGCTGGCCGGGGCGATGCGGGAGATCCGCAAGACGTCGGGCGGCAAGCCCTTTCTGCGCTGGTTCCGGGAATCCCGTCAGTCGGAACTGATGGTGGTCGCCGGCGAGGACATCGCCGCGCTGGCGGGACTGACCTTGGCTTTCCTGGCCGTCGCGGCGACGGTGCTGACCGGCAACGCGATGTGGGACGCGCTGGGCACGCTGGCCGTCGGCGTGGTGCTGATGGTGATCGCCGTGGCGGTGATGATCGAGGTGAAGAGCCTGATCGTCGGTGAGTCGGCGGCGCCGGAACTGCGCGCCGAAATAGAGGCCTTCATCGCCGCCCAGCCGGAAGTCGAGCAGGTGCTGAACGTCATCACGCTGGCCTGGGGCGATCGCATCGTCATCGCCGTCAAGGCAAGGATGGCGCAGGCAGAGGCGATCAGCGGTGCCGAAATGGTCCGGCGCATCAACGCCGTCGAGGCGCGCATGCAGGAGCAGTTTCCCGCCGCCCGCTGGGTATTCTTCGAGCCGGATGACAAGTAGGGTACTTGCCCTTTGCATAGTTCGGCCCCATATTGCTGCCGTTGCTTCACTTCCACTGGAGACTTTTCCATGAAAATCCGTCTGATTGCCGTTTTTGCCCTTGTCGCTGCCCTGCTGTCCGGCTGCGGTTACAACCAGATCCAGATCAACGATGAAGGCGTCAACGCCGCCTGGTCGGAAGTGCTCAACCAGTACAAGCGTCGCGCCGACCTGATCCCCAATCTGGTGTCGACGGTGCAGGGCTATGCCGCGCACGAGAAGGAGGTCTTGACCCGGGTGACCGAGGCGCGGGCCAGCGTTGCGGGCATGAAGGCGACGCCGGAGCTGGTCAATGACGAGGCCGCCTTTGCCAAGTTCCAGAAGGCGCAGGCCGAACTGGGCAGTGCGCTGGCCCGGCTCCTGGTGGTGGCAGAGAACTATCCGAACCTGAAAGCCGACGCCAATTTCCGCGACTTGCAGGCGCAGCTCGAAGGCACGGAAAACCGCATCACAGTTGCCCGCAATCGCTACATCCAGGCGGTCAAGGACTACAACGTCTCCGTGCGAACCTTCCCCAACAGCCTGACGGCCATGGTCATGGGCTGGAAGACCAAGGCCAACTTCACGGTCGAAGACGAGAAGGCGATCTCGACGCCGCCGGTCGTCAAGTTCGACACGCCGGCGGCCGCGAAGTAAGGCAGATGCTGCGCTGGCTGGCGGCGTTCTGCTGCCTGATTCTGCCGGCCTTTGGCTGGGGAAGCGACGTTGTCGCCATCCCCGCCTTGTCGGCGCGCGTGACCGACCTGACCGGCACGCTGGCGGCCGATCGTGCGGCATCGCTCGATGCCGCCCTGGCAGCGATCGAACGGGAAAAGGGTGCCCAGGTCGCGATCCTGATGCTGCCGACGACGCAGCCGGAAGCCATTGAACAGTTCGGCATCCGTTTGGCCGAGGCCTGGAAGATCGGCCGCAACGGCGTCAACGACGGCGTCATCGTCATCGTCGCCAAGGATGATCGCAAGATGCGCATCGAGGTGGGCTACGGACTGGAGGGCGCGATTCCCGACGCCGTGGCCAAGCGTATCGTCGCCGAAACCATGGCGCCGCGCTTTAAGCAGGGCGACTTCGCCGGTGGCCTCGATGCCGCTGTCGCGGCGCTGACGGGCGTTATTCGCGGCGAGCCCCTGCCGGCACCGACAGGGGCGACGGGAACAGGTGGCGGCAATGGCATGGACAGCGGCTTCTGGCTGTTCGGGGTAATCATTTTTTCCGGTGTGCTGCATGCGCTGCTGGGACTGTTCGGTTCCCTGCTGGCGGCAGTGGTGGCCGGAGCCCTGGCCTGGTGGCTGTTCACCTCCTGGTTCGCCGTCGCTGTCGCTGCCGTGGTGGCGTTCGCTTTTTCGTTCGCCCGGGGGGGTGGCGGCGGGCTCGGCAGCGGCGGCTACTCATCCTCTTCTGGAGGTGGCGGCGGCTTCTCGGGGGGCGGCGGTTCTTTCGGTGGCGGTGGCGCATCGGGGGATTGGTGACATGAAGCTCGGACGCCTACTTAAGCACTTGATGATGCCCGGCTGGTGGGTCCGGCGGGCCTTCGGCGCGGCGGATCGCGAAGCGATCGGGGCCGCGATCACGGCATCCGAACAGTACCATCGCGGCGAACTGCGCTTCGTCGCCGAAGGACCGCTGCCACTGAAAGTCAGTCTTCGCGGCACGCCGCCGCGGGCACGGGCAGCAGCCCTGTTCCATCATCTCGGCGTCGACAAGACCCGCGAGGCCAGCGGCATCCTGATCTATGTCCAGCTGGTCGACCGGCGCGTGGAAATCCTGGCCGACAAGGGCATCGCCGCCCGTGTCGCGCAATCCGAGTGGGACAGGATCTGCCGGGAAATGGAAACGGCATTCGGGCATGACGCCTACCGGCGTGGTGCGCTGGAGGCGATCGATCGGGCGACCCGGTTGTTGAGCCTGCACTTCCCGGCCCGGCCGGACAACATCAACGAGCTGGACGATCGCCCGGAGCTGTTGTGAGCCGTTTAGTGCGTGCGGTCTTCGAGGTGGGTGACGTCGTCGTGCCGGTGCTGGTTTTCCCGATGCCGGCGTCGGACCAGCCACATGGTGGCGGCGACGAAGATGCCGAAGAGGGTGATGACGGTGAAGATCGACAGTCCGGCCCTGACCAATAGCGAGTAAATGCCGGTCATGACGAGGATCGAGAGATTCTCGTTGAAGTTCTGCACGGCGATGGAGTGGCCGGCGCCCATCAGGATGTGGCCGCGATGCTGGAGCAGGGCGTTCATCGGCACGACGAAGAAACCCGAGAAGGCGCCGACGACAACGAGCAGCGGTACGGCCAGCCACATGTCGCGGACGAAGATCATCAGGATGACGCCGAGGCCCATGGCAATGCCCAGGGGGATCACCCGCACCGACTTGCGCAGCGAGATCATTCGTGCGGCCAGCGCGGCGCCGATGGCGACACCGACGGCGACGATGCCTTGCAGCATGCTGGCTTTCGACAGGTCGAGATTCAGCGCTGCCTTGGCCCACTCGATGACGATGAACTGCAACGTGGCACCGGCACCCCAGAAGAGGGTGGTCACCGCCAGCGAGATCTGACCGAGCTTGTCGCGCCAGAGCAGTTTCAGGCAGTGGTTGAACTCGTGAAATAGGTAAACCGGGTTCCTCTTGAGCGGCTTGTGGTCGACACCGGTGTCGGGGATATAGAGGTTGAAGAGCGCTGCTACCAGATACAGGGCGCCGATGATCGCCAAGTTCATTTCGGCAACGGTGTTAATGCCGGTGTCAATAAGAGGGAAATCGAGGGCCAGCAGAGACTGGGCGATATCCGGCTTGATGAGGGCGCCGCCGAGGACGACGCCGAGAATGATGGCTACCACCGTCAGGCCCTCGATCCAGCCGTTGGCAACCACCAGCAGGCGATGCGGCAGATATTCCGTGAGGATGCCGTACTTGGCGGGCGAGTAGGCGGCGGCGCCCAGGCCGACCACCGCGTAGGCGACCAGCGGATGGAGGTCGAAGAACATCAGCGCGCAGCCGAACACCTTGATGCCGTTGCTGAGGAACATGACCCGCCACTTCGGCATGGAGTCGGCGAAGGCACCGACGAAGGCGGCCAGCGCGACATAGGACACGGTGAAGAAAGTCTTGAGCAGCGGCTCGTAAGCCGTCGGCGCATGCATGTCGCGCAGGATGGCGATGGCGGCGATCAGCAGAGCGTTGTCGGCGAGCGCGGAAAAGAACTGCGCCGCCATGATGATGTAGAAGCCGAGGGTCATGGGCCGGGGATTTATACCACGAAAGATTTATGGCCATCTTGCGGCGCTGGCGGCGGGCAAGAAACATCGGCATCAGGCTACCTTATATCGGCAATTTGTGATTGAATATCATCCCGGACTAATGAAAAGTATACGAGGGGGAGCGTTTCATGGCTGATCGCAGGCTTCAGGTCTTTCATGCCGTCGCCAAGCAATTGTCATTCACCAAGGCCGCGGAAATTCTGTTCATGACCCAGCCGGCCGTGACCTTTCAGATCAAGCAGCTGGAAGAGCATTTCAATACCCGCCTCTTCGATCGCGGCCATGGCCGCATCGCCCTGACTCCCGCCGGTGACCTTGTGCTTGCCTATGCCGAGCGCATCCTCAGCCTGTCGTCCGAAATGGACGTGCGCCTGGCCGAGATGACCGGCGAGATCGGCGGTTCGCTGCTGGTCGGCGCCTCGACCACCATCGCCGAATTCATGCTGCCGCGCATTCTCGGCGAGTTCAAGTCGGCGTACCCGAACGTGCGGCCAAGATTGGTCGTCGCCAACTCCGAGACCATCGAGACGCGGGTCGCCGAGCACACCATCGATATCGGCTTCATCGAGTCGCCCTCGCACCAGCCGAACCTGGAAACCGAGACGTGTTGCGACGATGAACTCCAGGTCATTTGCAGTCCGAAATTCGCCCTGGCCAAGTTCAAGGAACTGACGCCGTCACAGCTCATCGAGTATCCCTATATTTCCCGCGAGCCGGGTTCCGGCACCCGCGAATTCACCGACACCTATCTGCGCAAGGCAGGCATCAGCACGGACCAGATGAAGCTGGTGATGGAGCTGGGCAGCCCGATCGCCCTCAACGGTGTCGTCGAGACCGGGCTTGGTTTCGCCATCGCCTCCAGTGGTTCGGTACGCAAGTCCCAGCGCCTGGGAGACCTGATCTCGATTCCTCTCAAGCCGCGACTGATCCGCACACTGTCGATGGTCTACCCGAAGGAGAAATTCCGCTCCCGGCTGGTGACCGCCTTCGTCGATTTCGCCTCCGGCAAGCTCAAGCAACTGTCGATCAAGTAAGCGCTGCCGTGAGAAACTCGCGGGCATGACTGGCTCACCCGCACGCCCCATCCGCGTCCGTTTCGCCGCTGCTGCCCTGCGGCACAATCACGCCGTTGCCCGCCGTCACGCCGGCGCCGCGAAATTATGGAGCGTCGTCAAGGCCAACGCCTACGGGCACGGCCTGATGCGCGCCGTGGGCGCATTGGCCGATGTTGCCGACGGCTTCGCCCTCATCGAACTGGAAAGCGCGATTGCCCTGCGCGAAACCGGCATTCGCCAGCCGATCCTCATGCTCGAAGGGTTCTATGACGCGGCAGAGTTGCCGCTGTTCGCCGAATACGGCCTGACGCCGACGCTGCACAGCCTGGCCCAGGTGGAGGCGTTCTGCGCTCTGGCGCTGCCGGTGCGCCTGCCCTTGTATCTCAAGCTCAATACCGGCATGAACCGCCTCGGGCTGAATGCGGGCGAACTCGATGGAGCCCTGTCGCTGCTGGCGGCGTCGGGCAGCGCCGGCGGCATCACGCTGATGACCCATTTCGCCGATGCCGATGGCGAGCACGGTGTGGCCGGACAGCTGGCACGCTTCGGGGCGATGCAGGCGGGGCGGTCGTTGCCGGTGTCGCTGGCCAATTCGGCGGCACTGCTGCGCTTTCCGGAAACCGCTCGCGATTGGGCGCGTCCGGGCATCATGCTCTACGGTGGCTCGCCTTTTGCGGGCAGCCAAAGTGCCGCGGCACTGGATCTCATGCCCGTGACGACGCTGGAGAGTGAGCTGATCGCCGTGCGCGACATCGCAGCCGGCGAGCACGTCGGCTACGGCTGTACATTCACCGCCGAGCGGCCGATGCGCATCGGCGTCGTCGCCTGCGGCTATGCCGATGGTTATCCGCGCC
>Ga0187786_10000182_pt1 | contig 20415 bp, 15 predicted proteins | sample 0815_BV2_10_20_M_FD_132449 | JGI IMG/M metagenome (GOLD analysis project Ga0187786, IMG submission 132449) | Tropical peat soil microbial communities from peatlands in Department of Meta, Colombia - 0815_BV2_10_20_MG | ecosystem: Environmental > Terrestrial > Soil > Wetlands > Peat | place...
GTCCGACATCGGGCGGGTCGAGGACGGCATGGAGGAGAAGCGAACCATCGCCCGATTTAACGGCCTCAATGCGGTCGGACTCGGCATCCAGAAACAGTCCGGCACGAACACGGTCGAAGTCGTCGATCTCGTGAAGAAGGAACTCGCATCGATTAGCACGACCCTGCCGCCCGGGATGAAGCTCGACATAGCCTTTGATCAGTCGTCCTTCATTAAGCGATCGATCAAAGAGGTCCAGGGGCACCTGATCATCGGCGGTCTGTTCGCAGTGCTCGCGGTGCTTCTTTTTCTGAAAAGCCTGCGGATCACCCTCATCAGCGCACTGGCCATACCGACGTCGATAATATCGACCTTCACCATCATGAACATGTTCGACTTCACGTTTAACAATATGACGATGCTCGGGCTTTCGCTCTGCATCGGAATTCTCATCGATGATGCAATCATCGTTATCGAGAACATCCATCGCCATATCCGGCTCGGGAAATCGCCGATGGAAGCCGCATCGTTTGCAACATCCGAAATAGGCCTAGCGGTTATGGCCACGACGATGGCTATCGTTGCAATCTTTCTGCCGGTCGCGTTCATGAAAGGCATCGTCGGGCGTTTTTTCCTCCAGTTTGCGCTTACCGTTGTCTTTGCTGTTATCATGTCGCTGTTCGTTTCGTTCACGCTCACTCCCATGCTCGCATCCCGGTATCTTTCGCCGCACTCGACCAAGACCGCCGATGCAAATCATCTCTCGGCCCTGATGAAACATCCTCGCATTACTGCGATCGCAGATAGACTGGAAGCTTGGTATAGGAAGGCGGAAGCATGGTATCGCGCTTTGCTGGTATACGCAATGTCGCATCGCAGGAAGGTTGTGCTGCTCGCCGTCGCCGTATTCATACTGAGCATGCTTATGACCCTCGTAATGGGCAAGGAATTCCACCCCCAGGAGGACCAGAGCCGCTTTATCATCAGGCTGGAATCACCGGTGGACTATTCGGTCGACGAGGCCGAGAAGATGTTCAGGAAGGCCGAAGATCTGCTTCGGAAAATGCCCGAGGTTCAGACCGCATTGTATGCGCAAGGCCTGAGCGGACAGATCAACAAGGCCATCGTCTTTGTCGGCATCTCGCAGAAATCGGAGCGGAGGCGTTCCCAGCAGGTCATCATGCAGGATTTACGCAAGAGCCTCGGTTCGATTGCGGGACTCAAAACGACAATCGAGGACATCTCTCTGATCGGTGGAGGTGTCCGCAACGTGCCGGTCCAGTATGCGGTTCAGGGCAGTGATCTTACCGTAATCCAGCAGTATATGCGCCGGATTATCGGCGAATATTCAAAACTTCCCGGTATCGTCGATATCGATACGTCACTCGAAACGGGAAAGCCTGAACTGAAGGTATACATCGATCGCGACAAGGCGGCCGACCTCGGCCTCGAAACAACAACCATAGCCGAGGCCATCAACTTTCTGATCGGCGGAGAAGTCGAGGTGACGAAATACAAAGACGAGTCGCGAGGCCGTCGTTATGATGTCAGGGCGCGGCTGAACCCTGAGGACAGAAAAAACCCTGCCGATCTCGGGCGTCTCTATGTCCGCGCGAAGGACGGCAGGCTCGTCGAGATATCAAACCTTCTTGAAATTCGGGAGGGCGGCGGACCGAGCACCATCCAGCGAGTCGACCGTCAGCGCGCCATCATGCTGTTTGCCAACCTCGAAGGCAAGCCGCTCGGGCAGGCAATGGACGAACTCAATGCAATTTCCGCACAGATTCTTACCCCCGGATATACCGGCGTTTATAAAGGCGCAGCCGATATCATGGGCGAGACGTTTTACTACCTGATATTCGCGCTGGTGCTCGGAGTGGTGCTCGCCTATATGATCCTTGCGGCCCAGTTCGAAAGCTTCGTTCACCCGATAACGGTTCTCATCTCAATGCCGTTTTCATTTGCCGGGGCCTTCGGCGCGCTGCTCCTTACCGGCCAGACCCTGAATCTCTTCAGCTTCATCGGCCTGATCCTCCTGATGGGGCTCGTCAAAAAGAACGCCATTCTGCTCGTCGATTACACGAACACGCTTCGCGAGCACGGCATGTCACGCAGAGAGGCAATTCTCGAGGCAGGCCCCGTCAGGCTGAAGCCAATCCTGATGACGACATTCGCCATGGTCTTCGGCATGCTTCCCATTGCGGTGGGCCTCGGCGAAGGCGCCGAAACACGCGCACCCATGGCGATCGCAACCATAGGGGGCTTAATCTCCTCGCTTTTCCTGACACTCCTCGTCGTTCCGGTCGTTTACGACCTCTTCGATGAGGTGCAGGAGCGTGTCAAGGCGCGGCTGGCAATGCGGAAGGCAGTCAAGATAGAGTCGCAGGTGGAATAAAAAGATGTCGCTTTTTTTCATAACATTCTTTACGACATTCGCCCTGATGCACCTCTACTTCTTCATGAAGCTGAGGCGCTGCTTCCGCCTGGGCCGAACGACACAAATATTGATTCTCCTGAATCTTGCAATCCTCGTCTTCTCGCCGTTATTCGCCCGGCTTGCGGTACGCGACGTCATGCTGCCGTGGGCATATATTCTTTCCTATACGGCATATACCTGGCTCGCCTTTCTCTTCCTCTTCTGTTCGACAGCCCTGGTGATGGATACGGGCGGTATGCTGCTCTGGGCCTGCCGGAAGGCCGGTATCGTCAGGAAAAAGCAATGGAAGCTCTGGCGCAAGATGCGGCGTGCACCGTTTCTCATCCCTCTTTTTGTTGCCGCAGCGGCGTGTCTGTACGGATACTTCGAGGCGCTGGATATCCGCACGGAGACCATTACCCTCGCATCTTCGAAAATCACGCCAGCCCAGGGCCGCATTCGCATCGCGCAGATAACCGACGTTCACCTCAGCCCGACGATGCAGGACGATCGATTCGAGCGTATCATCAGGGCAGTTGAAAAAGCGGCTCCGGATATAATCGTATCTACCGGAGATCTTGTCGATGCGCCGCCGGAGTTCCTGGCAGGCCGGGATAAACGACTCCGGGCCCTTCATCCGCGGCTCGGCAAATATGCGATCTGCGGGAACCACGAATTCTACTGGGGGCTCGACGATGCACTTCGTTTCACTGAAGACGCCGGCTTCCGGATGCTGCGCGGAGAAGCGGTCGGCATTACCGACGATCTGATTATCGCCGGAATCGACGACCCTGCAGGAAGCCCGTTCAAAAGTTATCGTCCTGTTCCGGAGACAAAACTGCTCAGCGCGCTGAAACAGGACAGGTTCATCCTTTTCCTGAAGCATCGGCCCCTCGCAGAACCGGCCTCAGTCGGCCTTTTCGACCTCCAGCTCTCGGGGCACACGCATAAGGGCCAGATATTTCCGTTCAGCATATTGACATGGGTTTACTACCCCAGGCATGCCGGAATGCTCCATCTGTTGAATGGCTCGTTTCTGTATGTCAGCAGGGGTTCAGGCACATGGGGACCGCCGATACGCCTTCTGGCACCGCCCGAAGTGACGGTTATCGATCTGGTCCCCGCGGCGAAACAATAAGATCTCGCGACGAGAGAGGATTCTCCATGACGGAATCAAACAACAGCAACGGAAAAAGAAAGAAAATAGGATTAATAGTATTCGGTGTGACCGTAGTTGCATGCATAGCTGCCGTTATATTTTATCTGGTCTACAAATCCACCCATATCACAACCGACGACGCCTTTGTGGAAGGGCCTATTCATACTATTGCGCCAAAGGTAAGTGGCACGATCCAGGCTGTATATGTTCAGGACAACCAGATGGTCAAGGCCGGGGATCCGCTCGTCGAGCTTGACGTTGCCGATTATGCAGCCAAGACTTCCGAAAACAGCGCTGCGGTCGCTGCCGAGCGCGGCAAATTGGCTGAACTCCAGGCGCGGATAGCCTCGCGGCGTGCAAATGTCGTGCTGCAACAGGCGAATCTCCGTCAGGCAGGCATGGATCTGGAGCGCGCCGAAGCGCTTCAGAAGGAGGAATTCATCCCGAAGGAGCGTTACGATCGCGCAAAGACGAATTATGACATTGCACAACAGCAGGTGCATGTGGCGACGGAGGAGTTGCGGCAGGCCGAGTACGGAGGCGGTGCGCAAGGCGCATCGATCCGCGAAAAAGAGGCGAAACTCCGCAAGGCCGAGCTTGATCAGTCTTATACGAAAATTGCGGCTCCTGCCGACGGCATGGTCACCAAGAAGAATGTCGAGGTCGGCAATCAGGTGCAGCCGGGGCAGCCGCTGATGGCAATTGTCCCGGTTTCCGGGGTCTGGATCGTTGCGAACTACAAAGAAACACAGCTTGAGAAGATTCGTCTCGGACAATCGGTCGAGATTTCGATCGATAGCTATCCCGGCAAGAAATTTTCAGGCAAGGTCGAGAGCATCATGGCGGGAACCGGTTCGGCATTCTCGCTCTTCCCTCCCCAGAATGCGACCGGCAATTACGTGAAGATCGTCCAGAGAGTGCCAATCAAGATCATACTCGATCAAGATACCGACCCACAGCACATCCTGCGGGTGGGCATGTCCGTCATTCCGACGGTAATAGTAAAATGACCGACGGGAACCCGGCGGGTCGGGACGCAGATGCTTCCGGCTTTGCCGTCTCCTGCGCCGAGCGAAGATAATGAATAAGTGGCTCGTCGCATTCACGGTCATGCTCCCAACGCTCATCGAGATTATCGACATCTCGATCGTGAATGTCGCATTGGATCACATTCGCGGCAGCCTCTCGGCAGGCATCGACGAAGCGACATGGACACTTACGTCGTATCTCGTTTCCAATGCAATTATCATCCCGATGACCGGCTGGCTGAGCCGGATGTTTGGCAGGAAGAGATACCTCCTCTTTTCGATAGTGCTTTTTACCGTCAGTTCATTCTTCTGCGGGTCGGCATGGAGTCTTGAAAGCCTCGTCTTCTTCCGCGTGCTGCAGGGGCTCGGCGGCGGTGCGCTCCAGCCGATATCCCAGGCCGTTCTGCTCGAAAGCTTTCCCCCGCGCCAGCACGGCATGGCGATGGCGGTATTCGGCATCGGCATCATGGTCGGCCCCATCCTTGGCCCCGTGCTCGGCGGATGGATTACCGACAACTGGTCATGGCACTGGATATTTTTCATCAATCTCCCGATAGGCGTCCTCTCCATCTTCATGACCATGCTCATCATCAAGGACCCGCCCTATCTGCGGCGCGAGAAGATTTCCATTGATTACTGGGGGCTCGCGCTCCTGGCGCTCGGCCTCGGTTCTCTTCAGATCGTTCTCGACAAGGGAGAGCAGGAAAACTGGTTTTCCTCTCCGTTCATCGTCTGGCTTACCGCCATCGCCGCAATCAGCCTCACGCTCTTCATCATCATCGAATTGCGAGTGCAGCACCCCATCGTCGACCTTCGCGCCCTGCGCCGCCGCACATTTGCGCTCGGCAATATCGTCATGTTCTTCGGCTTTCTCGCTTTCTTCTCGAGCATTGTTCTGCTACCACTGTATGTGCAGACGCTTATGGGATACACGGCCTTCCTCGCCGGACTTGTGCTCGGCCCGGGCGGGATCGCGTCGCTCATCATGATGCCGCTAGTGGCTAAGTTGCTCCAGAAGGTCAACCCGAAAGGCATCCTTATCTTCGGCCTTGCGACAAATGCTTACGCCACATATGTCATGTCTCAATTTTCGCTGACAGCCGATTTTTCCTCTGTTGTCTGGCCCCGCATTCTGCTCGGCATAGGAATTGCGTGCTTCTTCATCCCACTCACGACTCTTTCCGTCTCAGGCTTCCCGAAAGAAGAAATGGGGAATGCCTCTTCGTTGTTCAATCTCGTCCGAAACCTTGGCGGAAGCTTCGGCGTTGCCTTTGTCACGACTGCGCTGGCGCAACGGACGCAGTTTCATCACGAGCGTCTTGCAGAACACATGACCCAATTCGACCGCACCTATCAGCTCGGAGTGCGAAGATATTCCGACGCCCTGGCCGCACAGGGATTTCCATCTCCGCTTATCGAACAGGGGACCCTCGTCGCCATCTACCAGGAGTTGATTCGCCAGGCAACCATGCTCGCATTCAACGAGCTTTTTCTCCTCACCAGCGCTATCATATGCGCAACCATTCCGCTCGTCTTTTTCATGAAACATAGTCGCTCATCTCAAGCCCATATTGACGTTCACTGACCGAAGTATTCGTTGAAAAGTTGTACAATTGAAACAGCACAGCGCGTATGTATGACCCGGAATGGGAGGGAGAGCCATGTGTCTTTGTGCATCGAATATCAGGGTAGCCGCTCAATGGAACTGGGAAGGCGATACCATTATCCACGACCCGATTATCAGGGCCTGCCGCACCGTTCCGAAAACGAACAAGCGATACGACATCGACATCCGGCAGTTCCTCACGCCCAGGAGCAATGCCGTCATCCGGAGAGAGATCGGCAGGATAGCCGACTCTCTGCAGAAAAACGACCGAGCGCTCTTTTTGTCACGTAAACAGCATTCATTCGATTTACGGCTCAGAGTCATTACCGCGTATCTGGCAGAGCGGATTGCATACAGAAGCCGCGGCCCCAAAGCGCGACAGCTCGACTTCTGGCTTTTCCCTGAAGAGACGCTCCGCAAGCGCTCCGGCGATTGCGAAGACCGCGCATTTCTACTTGCCTCACTGCTCCTTGCCTCCGGTATCAGCAGTTACTCAATTCGCGTGGCACTCGGGAAGGTCTACGATCAGGAAAAGAAGACCGGCTACGACCATGTCTGGCTTATGTACAAGAACGAATCCGGCATGTGGATGCTCATCGAACCGCTCCTCCATACGAGACGCGCCCGAAAAGAGACGGCACGACTCGGGCAGCGTCAGTCGAAGGGGCCTGAGGCGACCATCGAATATATTCCCTACTATGTGTTCAATGATGAACACCTCTGGAGGCTGAAGAAGAATACTGTCTCGACGACTTTCGAAGACTATGTGCGCGACAGAACATTCTGGGAGAGTTTTGACCCTGAATTTGCAGCAGGCGTTCACAACCACATCTTCGACGAAGCCCTGAGCGGCCTGAGCAGCTGGGATCTCTTGTACGTGAAGGCCATCAGCCTGGCCATGGACTTGAATCCCACCGTCTATGACCCGCGTGATCACTTCGACAACGGCTATGTAGCCGAAAGCTGGGATATACTGAAAGAGCGGCTGAAGGAAGGCACACTCAGCGGCCTGGCGCGGGCTGGTCATGCAGTTGCGGATTTTTATGCACATACCTCATACGAATTCTTCGGCAAGAGGACAGACGGCGAACTGATGCCGTTCGATCCGGACAATCCCGATGCATGTTTTACGCAGGCGCCCGAGTACGGCAGGGGCGGATTTGATTTCGCGCGATTTTCTGTGAACGAAAGCAAGTGTGACGACACGCTGCACACCGAGTCCATTCCGCATTGGAACGGAAAAAAGCTGGTGTCGGGACGCTTCGGTCAGCCGGGCGATCAGGCGCAGGGGGTGCTCGAAAAGACGTTCATCACGATTCCCTACGCCATGCGGCATGAGTCTGATTTCAAATACAGGACATGCCTACCGCATCACAACGAGATCGCGGTAGACGACGAAAAGAAACCGGACAGCCACATTCTTTATCAGGACGAGGAGCGCTTCAGAGAGGCTTTTCGTTTGCGGCGGCAGGCAGCGGTAAGACATATCGGCATGCTGTATCAACAGTGGCTGGAAGAAAACAAATAACGCTGGATTCAGCGGAATACGTCCGGGGATTCATCCTGTGTCTCCTGAGGCGGTCAGACAAGACCGGCATGCCAGGCATATTACACGCGCAACCCTAACGCCTTTGCCGCTGCAGCAGCATTTTTATCAGTGCAGAGGAAAACATCTGCGCCGACGGAAAGCGCGACTGCCAATTGGAGATCATCGAAGCGGGGAACGAAGGCTACCGATTGACACTGCAGTGAGCCAGTATCTGCTTTGCTATAATTTGATTATAAGAACCTATCCGGCAGCGACATTCCGGGCGGGGCATCGCGGCAACGACGGGAGGAACGATCATGTCAAAGGTACGGAAGATAAAGGCGGTATTCAGAAGCGTACCAACCGTCGAAGGTGCGGGGGTCCATCTCAAGCGGGCATTCGGCTATTATCAGGTTCCTCTCTTCGATCCGTTTCTGATGCTCGACGATTTTCATTCCTCGAACCCGGATGATTATCTTGCCGGGTTCCCGTGGCACCCTCACCGGGGGATTGAAACCATCACCTATATTCTCGAAGGAATGGTCGAGCACGGTGACAGCATGGGGAACAAAGGGGTAATCCGTTCGGGGGATGTCCAGTGGATGACCGCCGGAAGCGGTATCATCCACCAGGAAATGCCGAAGAAGAGCCCGACCGGGACCCTCTGGGGCTTTCAGTACTGGGCTAACCTGCCCGCAAAGGACAAGATGATGCCGCCGCGCTACCGCGATGTGCCGGCAGCAAGCATTCCCGAGGTGCGGGTCGAAAACGGAACGTTCGTCAAGGTGGTGAGCGGAACCCTCAACGGCGTTCAGGGACCGGTCAGGGACATCGTCATAGACCCGGAGCTGATGGATGTTTCCGTCAATCCCGGCGCAATTTTCGAGCACAGGGTGAAGCATGGACATACCGCGGTGGCCTATGTCCTGACCGGAGACGGATATTTCGACGAAGGGCGCGATCCCTTTTCATACGATTTTTCGGGCAAGGGATGGTTTGACGGCGAGCGAAGCTGCGTCTTCGGACCGGAGACCGTTGTGCTCTATGAACATGAGGGAGAGCGCATAAAGGTTACGGCCGGTGAGAAAGGTGTGCGTTTCCTGTTGCTGACCGGGAAACCGCTGGGAGAGCCGGTGGCATGGCAGGGGCCGATTGTGATGAACACGCGGGAGGAGCTGCGGAAGGCGTACGAGGAGTACCACAACGGCACCTTCATCAAATAGCGCATTACGCGCGACAACGCGAGAAACATTCGGCATCCGATAACGGACGTTTGGAGTATAATTTCCCATGAACGTATATCTTGTTGACGGCAATTCCTTTTTCTATCGCGCCTTCCATGCTATCAAGACGCTGACGAATTCCAAGGGCTTCCCGACCAACGCCATTTATGGCTTTACGACCATGCTCATGAAGATTCTCAAAGACAAAAAGCCCGATGCGATCGCCATCGCCTTCGATTCGAAAGAGCCCACCGTTCGCCACCAAATGTATGAACAATACAAAGCGCATCGGCCAGAAACACCGGGCGACCTCCTGCTGCAGATCCCGAAAATAAAAGAGGTCATCGCGGCGCTACGCATACCGACTTTCGAAATGCCGGGGCATGAGGCCGACGATATCATCGCCACGCTGGCACGTCAATGCGCCGCGCAAAAGGCGAATGTCTTCATCCTCACCGGCGACAAGGACATGATGCAGGCCGTCGACGGACGTGTGAAGATATACGACCCCATGAAGGATGTTGTCATTGATGAGGCCGGGGTTGTCGAACGTTTCGGCGTGCCTCCGGATCGAGTACCTGAAGTGATGGCCCTTATGGGCGATGCGGTCGATAATATACCGGGCGTCAAGGGCATCGGCGAAAAGACCGCAAAGGAGCTTCTCCACAAGGCAGGTTCGCTCGACTCGCTGCTTCAGTCTCCCGAAAAATACGCTTCGCAGCGCATTGCGGCAATGATACGCGTGCAGATCGATGCCGTCCACATGAGCAGAACCCTTGCGACCATCAATGCCGACGTGCCGCTTGAAGCCGACGTGCGTTCGTTCGCCCTGCAAGAACCCGACTGGCCTGTCCTTGTCGAGCTTTTTACGGAGTTCGAGTTCAGAAGCCTGCTGAAACAGGTCCCATCGTCCGGACACAAGCGCCGCGCCCAGTATGCTGCGATAACGGACAGACAGGCCCTGCTCGAATTTCTGGGGGACCGCGCATGAAACAGGCCTCGCTCTTCGATGATCATCAACCGCCAGAGAAGGACGCTCACCGGCAATCTCCATCGCCTCACACGCTGAAGGAGCTGGCGTTTGATGTCGAGACAACCGGCAACAATCCGATGAGCGACAGCGTGGTCGGGATTGCGCTCTGCCGCCGCGAAGGAGAAGCCTATTATGTTCCGGTTCGCCACGCCGACGGACCGAACCTGCCTGATGCCCCGGAGATACTGAGCAGCATATTCGAGGATGAAACGGTTGCAAAGATAGGCCACAATCTGAAGTTCGACATTTTCATGATGCGGCGCGAAGGGATCGAAGTCCGCGGTCCGCTCTTCGACACCATGGTTGCATCGTACCTGCTGAATCCGAACTGGCCGAACCACAGCCTCGAGGAGGTCGGGCTCGAATATCTCCACCACAGAAAACGTCCGTTTCGCGAGGTGCTCGGAAAGAAGGCGTCATTTGCGGAGGTTCCGCTGGAGAAGGCTGCGCCGTATGCTGCCGAGGACGCGGAACTCGCGTTCGAGTTGCGGCAGATACTTTTTCCGAAACTTGATGCCGAAGGGCTTGCACAGCTGTATCACGAGATCGAAATGCCGCTAATACGGGTTCTTGCGGATATGGAAACAGCGGGTGTGAAGATCGACATCCCGCTCTTGACCGCGTTGTCGAAAGAGCTGGAGCGCGACCTCGTAAATTTACAGACAACCATTTATCGCACTGCTGGACAAGAGTTCAATATCAATTCGCCGAGGCAGCTCGCAAAAGTACTGTTCGAAGACCTGGGGCTCAAACCCGGCCGCAAGACAAAGACCGGATTTTCGACGAGCGTCGACGTGCTCGAAGACCTTGCTCATCAGCATGAACTGCCGGGGCACATATTGAATTACCGCACCCTTCACAAGCTGAAGACGACCTACATCGATACGCTTCCGGCCCTTGCGGAACCCTCGTCCAAGCGGATTCATACCTCATTCAATCAGACGATCACCGCAACAGGACGATTGAGCAGCAGCGATCCGAACCTTCAGAACATACCGGTCAGGACCGAGTGGGGCACAAGAATCCGTTCGGCATTTATCGCAGACAGCGGAAGTCTTCTGCTGTCGGCTGATTACTCGCAGATCGAGTTGCGCATTCTCGCCCATATGAGCGGAGATGCCGGGCTGACCCATGCCTTTCAGCACAACATCGATGTCCACGCGCGAACGGCGTCGGAGGTCTTTCAGAAGCCTGTCGACGCTGTTTCCGCCGACGAACGCCGCTTCGCAAAGACCATCAACTTCGGCGTGATTTACGGAATGAGCGCCTTCGGTCTCTCAGAGGCCCTTGACATCGCCCCAAAGGATGCGGCGGAATTCATTCAGCACTATTTTGCGACCCACAGCGGCGTGAAATCCTATATCGAGGAGACTTTGGAAACCGCGCGGCGGCAAGGATATGTGAGTACACTGTTCGGCAGAAAACGCCAGATTCCCGATGTCAGGAGCACTAATGTTACTGTTCGCCAGGCAGCCGAGCGCGTTGCGACGAACACGCCGCTGCAGGGAACGGCGGCAGATCTTATCAAAATTGCGATGATTCGGATTCATGATGCGTTGCGCACAAAAAAACTCACAACAAAAATGGTCCTTCAGATCCACGACGAACTTCTGTTCGAAGTCCCCGAATGGGAGCTGGATGCGGTGCAGAAGATTGTGCGCCACGAGATGGAACATGCCATGAAGCTCACGGTGCCGCTCAAAGTCGATGTGGGGTGGGGAAAAAACTGGGCCGAGGCCCATTAACAGAAATTACATTATTTACTCGGCCCACCTGACAAATAGCAAGATGGGCAAGGCAGGTCTGGCAGGAGAGCGGCATTATTCGCGGCTCCGCGCTTACAGGGATAGGGATGTATGCGCCGAGCAAATACCTCAGAGGACGGCTGGATGCCGTCCGAGAATGAGCGACACTGCTTGACCTGACTTACTGAACAAAAAAATCCTCTTCTTGCATTCTTCAGCCTGTCTTGTGTCTCCTGCCTTTCTTCTCCTGATATAATAGGACATGAAACGTTATGTTCTTGCCATTACCGGCGCCAGCGGTTCCATCCTCGGCGTACGGCTGCTCGAAGAGTTGGTGAAGCGCTCCGAAGTCCACCTGCTCGTCTCCCGAAACACCTTCCCGATCATCCTCGATGAAACCGGGCTCGATTGGTCGGCCGACACCGAAGCATTACTCCGGGACACATACCGCGCTGATCGTATTTTCTTTCACGAAGACACCAACATGTATGCGCCGGTTTCAAGCGGCTCGTATAAAACCGACGGCATGTTCATCGTGCCCTGTACGATGAAAACCCTTGCCGGAATCGCGTGCGGCTATGCGAACAACCTGATTGAGCGTGCGGCCGATGTGACGATCAAGGAGGGACGTCCGTTGCTCCTCGCTCCGCGCGAAATGCCGTTCAGCTCCGTTCACCTCGAAAACATGCTGAAGCTCTCGCGCATCGGTGTCAGGATTGCCCCACCGGTACCTGCCTTTTATCAGGGGCCGAAGACCCTCAACGACATGGTCGATTTCATGATCGGCAAGATGCTCGATGCGATGGCGATCGAACACGGCCTGTTCAGACGCTGGGGCTCGGGGCCTTCATAATTTTCTGCAAATAGTCGAATCATGCGTGACAGCTGCCCCGGAAGCCGCGAAATACGCACACCCTATCCTGAGGAGATACTCTGTCCGTATTGCGGTCGGAAGAATGAAATATGGAGCGATGAACCCGACATGAAGTGCTGTAACTGCAACAGAACCATCACCCGCGCCATGCTGCCGTCGTGCGTTGAATGGTGCCTGTCGGCCCGCGACTGTGTGGGAACTGTGAAGTACAATCGCATCATGCTGAACAGCCGGAAGAAATCGTAAAAGCCATGCCGATTTCTTGCATAGCCCTTATACGTTCCGGTATTCTTACACCATAATGATCGGCGTAATACTGCTTAACCTTGGCGGCCCGGATTCGGCTGCGGCGGTCAAGCCTTTCCTCTACAACCTCTTTTCTGATCGCGACATCATCCGGCTGGGGCCGAAGCCCCTCCAAAAGCCGATTGCGGCGTTCATCGCGCATTTCAGGGCTCCGAAGACAGCGGCAATGTATCGTAGAATCGGCGGAGGTTCCCCTATTCTGCCCATCACTCGTCAGCAGGCTCAGTCACTTGCGGTGCAGCTCGGGAAAGAGGCACCCGGCACCGCATTTTCAATCGCCGTCGGCATGCGCTACTGGCACCCTTTTATCGCTGAAGCGCTCCGGGAACTGTATGATCGCGGGGCCCGGAAGATTATCGCGCTGAATCTCTATCCGCATTACTCCATTGCTACGTCGGGGTCGTCTCTGAAGGCTCTTGCACAGGCGCATACCTGTTATCCCGACTGTGCCGTTGCCGAAGTCCGCTCGTGGCATCTCCATCCGAAATATCTTGACGCCCTCTCCAAATGCATCCAGGAAGCGACGCGCAGTTTTTCTGAGCAGCCCGTTGTTGTGTTCAGCGCGCACAGCCTCCCCCAATCGTTCATCGACAACGGTGATCCCTATCTCGCGCAGATCAAAGAGACCGTCAAAGCCCTGTCTGAGAGGATGTCGCTGAATTCCCGCCTCTCGTTTCAGTCCCGCAGCGGGCCGGTCAAATGGCTTGAGCCCTCGACTGAAGGGATGTTGCGCTCGCTTGCCGCCGAAGGCATGCGCAATATACTTGTCGTACCGATCAGCTTCGTATCCGATCACATCGAAACGCTTTATGAAATCGATATCGAATATCAGGAACTCGCGCATGGCCTCGGCATGACGATGAAGCGGATACCTTCGCTGAACACGAATCCCGTTTTCATCGGGGCGCTGGCTGATATTGTTCTGACAAAGGCAAAGGAGCAGGCATGGATTTGAGCAGACTTTCCGGCAAGGTTGCAATCATCACTGGTGGCGGACAGGGCATCGGCAAGGCCGTCGCCAATGATGAATAATTCAGAGTCATATTCAGGAAGGAGTTCAGCAACGTGAGCAGACGAATTGCAATAGCAGGCGGCGGCATATCCGGGCTTTCTCTCGCCTATGCTCTGCTCGAAAAGAAGTCGGATCTCGATGTCGTCGTATATGAGGCCGATAGCCGGCCAGGCGGAAAGATCATGACCGACCGTACGGACGGGTATGTCTGCGAGGCGGGAGTCAACGGATTTCTCGACAATAAGCCGGCTACGCTACAGCTCTCAAAAAGCATCGCGATTGAACCGATCCGCAGCAACGACAATGCGCGAAAGCGCTGCATTTATTTTGACGGCGCACTGAGGATGATCCCGATGGAGCCGGCAAAATTCTTTCTCTCCGACTTCCTTTCCCTCGGCGGACGGCTGCGCATGCTCAGAGAACTCTTCGTTCCGAAAAAGATCTATGACGACGAGACGATGGAGGCGTTTGCGATCCGGAGGGTCGGACGTGAGTTTTTCGATAAACTGCTTGACCCGATGGCCTCCGGCGTTTATGCCGGAGACCCTGCAAAGATGAGCATCCGGAGCTGCTTCGGCAAGGTCTATGACCTCGAACAACAGCACGGCGGCCTGATCAAGGGTTTTATGGCAATCGCGCGTGAGAAGAAGAAAGCCGGAGGCGGCGCGGTCGAGGCCGGTCCGGGAGGCACCCTCATGTCGTATCACAACGGCATGTTCAGCCTGATCGAAGCGCTCTGCGATCGCCTCGGCGCCCGCATCGAAACGGACAGACGCGTGGTTTCCTGCGACAAACAAAACAACAGGTATGTCCTCGGATTCGGCGATGGGACGCGGGCAGAGGCGGAAACTGTCATATTCGCCTCACCTTCCTACTCCACGGCACAGGCCCTCAAGGGGATTGCAGCGGATATTGCCGCGTTGCTGCAGGAGATTCCTTATCCGGCCCTTTCGGTCATCGCATTCGCTTTCAGGCGGGAGAAGATCGCTCGCGATCTGAATCTCTTCGGATTTCTCGTCCCGTCAAAGGAAAAACGCCGTATTCTCGGCACGCTTTTCGACACGAGCATCTTTCCGAACCGCGCACCCGAAGGGCATGTACTGCTCAGAACGATGGTCGGCGGAGCGAGGGCCGAGTCTTTGGCAATGCTCGAAGAGAATAAGCTAATCGACCTCAGCAGGAGCGAACTCGCAACCATTGCCGATATCAAGGCCGACCCGGAGTTTGCCAGAGTCTACCGGTGGGAGAAGGCGATCCCTCAGTATCATGTCGGCCATTACCGCCGCGTCGAACTGATAGATAGCGCCCTGAAAAATCATCCCGGCCTCTATATCGGCGGCAATTGCATGCGCGGCGTGGCGGTCAACGATTGCATCGGCAACGCATACAAAATGGCGGATCAGGTCGTCGGTGATCTCGGGAAATAGCACCCGGTAGATGTTTTATTCTCGGTCATACTATACGCTTCAGCGCCCGGAGGGAGGCACATCATGGCAATCACGCTGATTGTATTGCTCGTTCTCATCGGTATTGTTGTCGGCGTCGGGATTATGGCATACAATCGTCTCGTCGCCCTGAAGGGACAGACCGAAAATGCCTGGAAACAAATCGATGTCCAGCTCAAACGGAGGCATGATCTCATTCCGAATCTCGTCAATGCGGTCAAGGGCGCCCTGCAGTTCGAACGCGAGACGCTCGAAGCGGTTATTGCAGCGCGCAATACCGCTGTTGCGACGGCGGCCTCGGCAACGCCGGCCACTGCGGGACAGGTGGCCGCCGCGGAGAGTGCGCTGACTGCCACGTTGACAAAGTTCATGGCGATTGTCGAGGCCTATCCCGAACTGAAGGCAACCAGCAATGTCGGCCAGTTTCAGGAAGAACTCGCATCGACCGAAAACAGAGTTTCATTCGCGAGGCAATCATATAACGATACGGCCACTGAATATAATGTCGCGCAGAAACAATTCCCGACAGTCCTGCTTGCGGGAATGGCAGGCGCCGCGCCCGCCCAGTTATGGGAGATTGCCGAGGAATCGGACCGCGCCGTGCCGACCGTTGACCTCTCATTGAAGAAATAGAACGGGCTCCGGATGGCGACATTTTTCGACCTGCAGGCGCAGAACCGCCGCAAGACGAGAATTGTCGTGGTCTGCTTTGTCCTTTTCTTCATCTGGCTCGGCATGGGCCTTGACCTGGCAATCTACTACCTGAGCGGATCAAGCCATTCTGTATATGCACTGAGCCCGAAGCCGCGAAAACATTTTTATCCGGTCTTTACCGTCATCATCGGGCTCGCAGGCATCGGCATTGCCTGGTGGAATGTGTCGAATGCGCCTAATACGGTTCTCAAAGCGATGATGGCGCGTCCGGCCGATAAGAGGCGGTCGGCTCAGGAGATGGCGTTCCTGAATGTCGTCGAGGAGATGAGCATCGCCTCTTCGATTGCGCCGCCGCAGGTATGGCTGATCCCTGATCCCGATCCGAACGCGCTCGCCGTCGGCATGCGGGAAGGCGACTATCACATAGCCGTTACAACCGGACTCCTAAATGTCCTGACAAGGGATGAGCTGCAGGGAGTCGTTGCGCACGAAATCGCCCATCTGAAGAATCAGGACACCCGCCTCATGACGACCCTTACGGTTCTCGTCGGCCTTGCCGCGCTCATCTCCGAGTTCGTAGCCCGCACCCGGCTGCGCCTCGACTGGGATGACGGCGACAACAGGGATTCGCGCATCGGCGTCGTAATCCTGATCCTCTGGTTTCTCTCGGTGCTCCTCGCCCCTATCGCTACGAATCTGATGGCCCTCATGGTCAGCAGGGAGCGAGAATATCTCGCCGATGCCTCATCGGCACAGTTTACCCGCAATCCCGAAGGGCTTGCGCACGCACTCGAAAAGATTGCGCGTGCTACCGGTCCGACCGCATCCGTAAAACCTGCCAGTGCGCATCTTTGCATCGCATCACCGGAGGCAACCGATCTCTCCGACGATAGTGAACCGGGCTGGTTCGCCACGCATCCGCCCATCAAACAGAGAATTCAACGACTGATGAGCATCGGCAGGGCTGCGGCACCGGCCGCCTAGCTCGCTTGAGATCGGATACCCGCGCAGGCCATGAATAATGTGCGGTCCCGGAATGATGCGGGTTAGTCGGTCAGGTCGATGAGTCTGTGCTTGATCGCGTAATTCGTCAGTTCGGCATTGTTCTTCATCCGCATCTTCTCCAGCATTCTCACCCTGTGCGTGCTGACCGTCTTGACGCTCAGCGAGAGTTCGTCCGCGATCTGACTCACGGTCTTTCCGGACGCAATCATGCGGAGCACTTCGAACTCTCTGTCCGAAAGGAGTTCATGCGGCGGTCTTTCGACATCGGCATCCAGGTCGAAGAGCAGCTGCTCGGCCAGGGAGGCGCTCACATACTTGCCGCCCTGCGATATTTTTCTGATCGCCTCGATAAGCTCCTCGGAGGCACTTACCTTCGTGATGTACCCGGCGGCCCCGGCCTTCAGCGCGCGCACCGCGTATTGGCCTTCAGGGTACATGCTCAGCACAAGCACCTTGAGCCTCGGCCTGAGCGTCCTCAACTGCTTGAGCGCCTCAAGGCCGTTCATTCCCGGCATGTTGATGTCGAGCAGCAACAGATCGCACTCATGTTCAAGCGCCTGATCGACAACGTCGCGCCCGTTGCTGGCTTCGCCGACCACCGCCATGTCTGGACTATCCTCCAGAATCTGGCGGAGGCCGTGCCGGAACATCGCATGATCATCGGCGATAAGGATTTTCGTCACGACTGTCTTTCCTTTCCGATCTCGAGCGGGATAGTCACATCGAGGACGGTTCCCGCCTCAGGCACCCCGACGATATGCACGTCGCCGCCGAGAAAACGCACCCGCTCCCGGATGCCGATAATGCCGAACGAGGTTGCGCTCGACAGCTGGGCGTCCGTGATTCCCTTCCCATTGTCCTGTATCTTCATCGCGAGCGCCCCGTTTTGAACAGAAACGCGGACCTGAACCTTTGTCGCCCCGGCGTGACGAATGACATTGGTCAGCGCCTCCTGAAATATCCGGAAGACCGCCGTAGCGCGATCCCGATCAAGCGGTATCTCCTCAGCGTCGATCGTCAGGTCGCATTCGATGCCCGATCTCTTCCTGAACTCCTCACCCTGCCACTCAAGAGCAGCCTCAAGACCGAGATAATCGAGAACCCCCGGACGCAGCTCCGCCGAGATGCGCTGCACGACCTCGATAGTCCGGTCGACAATGCCCATCATCGTCTGAACGCTTGATGAAAGGTCGCTCTTTTCCTTATCCAGCCTGCGGCGCAGCCATGAAAGGTCGAGCTTCAGCGCGGTCAGGATCTGGCCGAGCTCATCGTGAATTTCGGTTGCGATCTGCCGCCGCTCTTCTTCGCGGACAGATTGGAGATGCGCCGACAGGTTCCTGAGCAGCGCCTGTGAGTTGCGAAGCTGCTCCTCGACACGCTTGCGTTCGGTCATGTCACGCATAATCGTACGGGTCTTGACCATCGAACCGTCCTTGCCAAACTCCATGAAGACGTTCAGGCTCGCGGGAAAGACCGTGCCGTCTTTTCGGACAATGTCGCGCTCCAGCCCGAATACCGATCGCTGCTGTTTGATAACCGGAAACTCCCGCTCGTGTATGCGCTGCGTCTCGGGAGAGAAGATATCCGTAATCGATCGACCTATCAACTCGCTTTTCTGATAGCCGAGCATCGTGGCTTCGGTCTCATTGCAATCGATAATGGTGCCGTTCGCATCCACGGAATGATACATGTCGGGCGCGTTGTCATATAGGTCGCGGTACTTTTCTTCAGATTCGCGCAATGCCCGCTCGATCCTGCGCCGCTGCACGATATTTGCCGCCTGCACGACCACGATGACGCTCAGCGTGCCTATTGTCAGCACAATACCGAGAATAAAATTTCGGTATCTTACGAAAAAGCTATCCGGTACGTTGACGACCGTACTCTCTGCAGGCAGCTGATTCTGACGCACCCGGAAACGCTGCAGTTCCGCATAGTCGAACATGTACCGGTTCGGACTCTTGCGGACGATCGGGATGTCTGCGGCATGCTCTCCCTGCAGGATACGCAGTGCAAGTGTTGCGGCCGTCTTGCCTTGTTCGAAGGCGCTCGTCAGCATGCCGCCGACAATACCGTTGCCGAGATAAAAGTCCCAGACGCTGTAAATGGGTACGTTTGCCTCCTTCCGGATAACGGCGAGGCTCTCTTCATAGGCGAAGAAATTCCCTTTCTTATCCTGGTTCACGACCATCAGCAGTACAAGGCTGTTGGTCGGGAGGTTGCGAATGCCGGTCTGCAGCTCACCGATATCGAAATCGTCAAAGAAGACGAATCGCACCTTGTGCTGAAACTCCGGAATAACCTTCAGCACCTCATTCTTCATTGCGATGCCGGTCGTTGTGCGGTCATTCACCACGACGACCTCCTGCGTTGCGGGATGCAACCTGAGCGCTATCTCGATCGTTCCGCGTACGTCTGTTTCCTCCACAACGCCCGTAACCTGTCTGATACCGGAAAGCATGACATCGGTGAAATCGTTGATCCCGCAGAAAACGACCGGGGCATCCCTGAAGATGTCGGCACCGTACTGTCTGGCAAAGTCGAGCGCATCGTTGTCGGATACAATGACGACATCAAACCGGCTCTTCTCGTATTTCCGTTTATATGTCAGCGCGAGCTGCCGGAGATACGCCTGATCCAGATGGCGTTTGGTATCCATATATTCAACATCGATTTCGTAATTGCGTCCGTCCGGAGGGATGACCGATTCGATTCCACGGACGATAGTATCGGTCCAGCTCAACCCCTGGTGATAGGAATTCAGGACAAGCACCTGCTTCTTCGTCTCCGATGCGGAGAGAATCGACGGCCCGCTCCAGCAAACCGCAATCACTACAGCCGAGAAAAGCGCAAGCCGTATCAGGGGAGTGATACGAGAGATGCTAGTCATCCTGCTCTAGAATACCGGAAAAAAACCGCTTCGGACAATTATTCACGAGGATTGCAGTAACTGCGGGCGACGCTGTCGCGCGCGGCACGGGCCAAAGCCTTGCGGTCCGTTATCTCGGAAGATCCCGGAACAAGCACGGCGCCGGACACCAGGCGGACGCGTATTGCTCGCATGCCGAGAACCCGCCACACATTCGGCAGCAACGGCGCATCACCGAACCATGCAATAGCCGCGGTCGCCTCTGCGGGGTCTTCCTTTCCGTCTGCGGCCAGATACTGCACTGCTATCGGCACCACCGGCACACAGGCCCGCAGAGGGAGATCAAAAAAAGCGCTCTTGAACTCCATGACCTGCATGCCGTCCGACGTAGTACCTTCAGGGAAAACTACAACGCTGACGCCGTGCCCGAGACGCTCCCGGATCTCCCCCATGGCGGAGACGGCATCCCGCGGCGATGATCGGTCGACATAGATCGTGCCCGCCATCGTGGCAAGCCATCCGAGGACAGGCCA